>ENA-OQLB01000727-OQLB01000727.1-human-gut-metagenome-genome-assembly--contig:-NODE-727-length-17126-cov-2.110359_pt1 | contig 17126 bp, 21 predicted proteins | sample MGYA00242656_ERZ504813 | MGnify/ENA primary metagenome ERZ504813 (study PRJEB26092, sample SAMD00036388) | human gut metagenome | host: Homo sapiens | study: EMG produced TPA metagenomics assembly of... | reverse complement strand
TAAAAGAAATGCATGTGGGATACTGTACTGTCTTTACCGTTTTATTCAGTAAAAGCATTTATATCCTACACGCACTTCGTTTTACTCTCTTTTATAATTATCCCGCCAGATGAAGCACTCCGATCAGCAAAATACCACACAGTCCATAGTAAGCTACAACCGCAACAAGGTCGTTGATGGTTGTAATAAGTGGTCCGGACGCTACCGCCGGGTCGATATTGATCTTCTTGAAGAACAGAGGAATCAGTGTACCCACCGCACCGGAAATTACCATTGCCACCATCAGAGACAGACCGATACAGCCGGATACCGCATACGCAAATGTCCAGGTCTTTCCTTTGAAAAGTGCAATATAAAGTCCTAATACGAGGAATGACAAAATTCCAAGAATCGCACCATTTGAAAATGCGATCCGCATCTCTTTGAATACCAGTTCTACTTTCTGCTTTCCTGTCAGTGATTCATCCATCAGAACACGGATCGTTACCGCCAGTGACTGGGTACCGACGTTACCTGCCATGTCCAGGATCAGTGACTGGAAACACATAATGATCGTCAGCTGGCTTACTACCTGCTCAAATACACCTACAACAGAAGATACAACTGTTCCCAGTGCCAGCAGAACAAGCAGCCAAGGGAGACGTTTTTCATGCTCTCTTTGAGTGGCTCTTTCAAATCTTCTTCTGCAGTCAGACCAGCGAACATCGCATAATCTTCACCCATCTCATCATCGACCAGATCTACAATGCTCTGGGATGTGATAACACCGAGAAGTTTATTATCGTTATCCAGGATCGGAATAGAATTTTCCGAATAATCTTTCAATTTTTCGATACAGTCATCGATCAGCTCGTGACCGTATACATATGGATATGATGTCACGATCAGATCCTCAAGACGTGTATCCTGTCTTGCCGTGATCAGATCCTTCAGATCCATCGCACCGTAGAAGGTGTGATCCGCTGTCACCATAAAAATTGTAGAAATATTGTCATTTTTTGCTGCCTGACTGACAAGTTCGGTCATCGCCTGCTTTACAGTAAGATTCTCTCTGATCTCAATGTAATTCGTGGTCATTCTTGAACCGATCTCTTCATCATCGAATGCAGCAATAACTGCCATATCCTTTCTGGCTTCATCATCCATCAGCTCTAGCAAAAGAGCTCTCTTTTCTTTTGGAATCATCCGCAGTACATCTACAACCGCATCTGTTTCCATTCTGGAAAGAATTGCTGCTGCTTTTCGCACATCCATCTCATCCAGATATTCAGCTGCCTGCTTTTCATCGATATACTCGAAGATATCCGCAAGCATGTCCAGATTCAGAATCCGGCACAATTTCCGCCGCTCTGCAACGGAGAGATCCGGGAATACATCTGCAAGGTCATTCTCATGGTAGTCTTCCAGTTTGTTTCTCATAATTCCCGGAGAGGCATTGCTTCTTACAATGCCCAGGATCTCAGCTCTATAGTCCTGGTAGTCCTGATAATCCTGTGTATTTTCCATAACTTCGCCCTCCTTATCCTTTTCCAGCACAAAACATGCAGAATCAAAGTCTAAAATTCTCCACATTTCTGTCTTTCATCCAATATTCAATTATGAATGTCAATACGGGAAAACAGGATAAGAAATGCTATACGAACAAACAGAATGAACTGCTGCCATTTTCCCATCATGCGTATATACTTCGCCCATGACTATCACAACTGTCCATTCTGTTCACCTGCCTTTTGTTTGAATTTGATTAAGAAGTTTTCAACTTCCTACGCTATTATAATACCTTAGTCTACAAAATTCAAACCTTTCTGTTTATAAAATTATTTTTTTATCAGCTTTTTTCTTATTTTTAACACTTACATCATTTTATAATTTTTCTGCTTCTTTCCCCACTCGTATTTTATTTATGCATCCGATCTCGCATAAGAATTCTTCATCTGATTGCTCAGTTCGTACAAAACCTTAGACAGTGTATCCGAAGTTTCCTTCTTCACCATCTTCGCAATCTCCCGGTTCGCTTCCCGTTTAATCTGCATACGCTTTGCTATATCACTTTCTTTCGTAAGATCGTCATCATACCGGTTTATGATCTGATGTGCCTTTGCCATCACATGTTCCTGGTAACGCTCAATATGGAAAATAGACTTTTTATAAGAAGCATCTGCCATCGCAGCGATCATTCTGCTTGACCAGTAGAAGTTCTCTGTTGAAACTTCCCCTGTCGTATTTGCAAAATATTCCGGTGTTTCATCAATATCTGCATAGAATGGAGCCATTACATTAAATGCATTTGATGCAAATGCCACCCATTCAATTGCGCGGGAATCTTCCGGCTGATCCGGTCTCATCTGGATCAAAGACATAAAATCATTTCGATTGATACCAATGGAGCGATAAGCACCATTCATTGATTTGTCCCCGTAAGCTCCATACGGATCATAAGGTGTTCCCTGATAATGTGAAGACAGAACATATTTTACATCTTCTACTGTAACCTTCTTTTCCGGAACCATACACCACGGAATATCATCGGATACTGGTGTATAATCTGCATCCGGTCCGTCCCAGCTGTATGAATTTGGATTCAGGTAACGTTCCATAAACCAGGCTCTCGGTGTATTGTATACATGATCCGAGTCATCATGGCTTCCAAAAGCATCTCTTGGATTTAAGGTTCCATCCATGGACGGGTTCAGATGATATTTCTCAATGAATTCCTTCATATCCGGAGAACACATATAATTTTTCTGCTCACCAAGTGCATCTTCCAGATCAAATTCATCCATTCCAAGCTGGTTCGGCATCACCACATAAACCTCATCCGGCACTTTTCTGGCAATCCAGTGATGTCCGCCGATTGTTTCCAGCCACCAGATCTCATTTACATCCTCGAATGCAATCCCATTCATCTCATAAGTACCGTATTTCTCGAGAATACTTCCAAGTCTCTGCACGCCTTCTCTTGCGCTGTGGATATAAGGAAGCACGATATATACAATGTCCTCTTCCCCGATTCCACCTGCAATTTCTTCCTGGTCGTCTGACTTCGGCTGATATGTAACCAGCGGATCCGCTCCAAGCACACGTGGATTGGATGTGATCGTTTCGGTTGCCGTCATTCCTACCTGCGCTTCATTTACCCCGCTTGCCGCCCAGATTCCTTCCCCCTTGACTGCGTTCGGCATGGCAGTATAACGCATCGGATTCTCCGGTAATTCTATTTTCACATGCGAAATCACTGATTCATATACCTTCGGCTGATCTTCCGGATGGATCACCACAAATTTTTTTCGGCATATAAGCGCCTGACGGTGAATCATCATTCCTTGCGATCATCGTAGAACCGTCATACGATGCCTTTTTTCCAACCAGTATTGTTGTACAAGCCATTTCATTTTCCTCCTGTTATCTCCTGACAAAATCTTTTTCGTCTAATTGAAATTATAGAATCATTCCTTCTTTTTGTAAACCACCAGACAATTTGTTTGTATTTCAAATTTTTCGTGGACGAATTCGCAAAAACAAGGTAAAGTAATTTTATAAACTTTACACTTTTCTTGAGAGGAACTTCCTTATGAATAATGACAAGGATAATGCAACTTTATATGCTGAGCTGGAAGCCGAACGTTTTATGACAGATCAGATTTCCCTGCTTCATGAAGCAGAGGATCTGACTGACGGTATCAATTTTATGCTCAAATCGCTCGGAGAATTTACAGACGCCGACCGTGCTTATGTATTTGAAACCAGTGAAAATCATACTTCTACCAATACTTATGAGTGGTGCGCCGCAGGAGTCACCCCGCAGATCCGGAATCTGCATGATATTCCTTTTAAAAGCATGCCAAAATGGATCGAGGTTTTTCTTCATGGTGAAAATATTTTGATCGAAGATCTGGAGGCTTACCGTGAATCTATGCCTCTGGAATATGAACTGTTAAAAGTTCAGAACGTTTCTACCCTGATCGCCTTTCCTATTTCTGTACACGAAAAGCTGATTGGTTTCGTTGGCGTAGATAATCCGGATATGGAGAAATCCAACCTGCTCCACCGCCTGCTGTCCCTTCTTGGAAAATATGTCGGAACCATGATCAAAGATCATAAGAATGAGCAGATGCGCCTGGAGGTTGTTGCCTCCAAATCCCGTCTGGATTATCAGCTGGAGATGGACGAAATTCTTCGTGGCGCACAGATCGGTATCTGGACGCTTGAGATGGATGGCGTTAAAGCTCCCCGGCTGCACCCAAATCCTACAATGTGTACTCTTCTTGGTGTGTCACAAGAGATGTCTCCTGAAGAAGTTTATCAGTTCTGGTATCACCGGCTTCCTCCCAAATACGTAACCCCGGTGCTTGATTATATACAGAAGGTCATTCACGAAAGTTATTCAGAAATCACATACCCATGGAATCATCCGTTACTTGGACAGATCTGGATACGATGTGGCGGTATCCTCTATCCGGATTATCAGGGAAATGGAATATGCATCCGTGGATACCATCAGGATGTCACCCGTAATATCGAAAATGAACGTAAATATCAGAACCTGACCGCTGCAACCAGCCAGATTTATCATGCAATTTACCATATCGATCTGATTCAAGACCGGATTGAAAAGCTTGCCGGTGCCAACCAGAACTATACACCGACCGGAGTTGTCACTTCCGCCACTGCGCAGTTAAATGATATCCTTGAGAAACTGGTTGCACCGTCACATCACGAGATCATGCAGTATTTCTTTGATCTGACAACGGTAAATGACCGGTTGCACGGAAAGCTTTTTATAAGCCGGGAGTATCCATCTCCACAGGGGATCTGGCGCCGTGCCACCTTTATCGTCCAGAACCGCGACACTGATGACGATGTTACAGAAATTCTTTATGTAACCCAGATCATCGATGATTACAAGCAGAAAGAACTGGCTTACCAGCAGGAGCTGGTTAAGGCGGTCGAATCCGCAAATCAGGCAAATACAGCCAAGACCGACTTCCTCAACCGGATGTCACATGATATCCGCACCCCTCTTAACGGAATTCTTGGAATGCTTGATATTGCACAGAAAAATGAAACAAATCCCAAAGCACTGCTGGAGTGTCATGAGAAAATGCGTACTGCTGCTTTTCACTTAAAAGCTCTTGTCAACGATGTCCTGGATATGCAGCGGATGGAAACAGACCGATTCTTCCTTGAACAGATACCATTCGACATCCGCGAGATCCTTGACAATTGCTGGAGTATGCTGGAGGCACAGGCTTCCCGGCTTGATATCCACTCTGAAAAAAATAAAACCGGGCAGTTTAAAATATCCTTATCTGATCGGAAGTCCATTACATATCCGTCAGATTTTCATGAATCTTTTAAGCAATGCAATTAAATACAATAAGCCCGGTGGTTCGATCTCTGTACACGCAAAGATCATCAGGCAGGTACATCAGAATGTTATTTACAAATTTATAATTTCTGATACCGGTATCGGTATCAGTCCGGAATTTCAGAAGCATATTTTTGAACCTTTTGCACAGGAAGATACCGGTGCCCGGACGATTTACAAAGGGACCGGGCTCGTTATGGCGATCGTTCACAGACTGGTACAGGAAATGGGCGGTACGATCCAGTTGAAAAGTGAAAAAATGTCGGCTCAACTTTTACTCTGATCCTGCCATTTACCATTGACGAGCATCAACCTTCCGCCTCTGCGGAAACTGCCACTGATACTCCCGCAGATCTTACGGATCTTCATATTCTTGTTGTAGAGGATAATGAACTGAACCTTGAGATTGCTGTTTTCTCTCTGGAAGCCGCAGGACTTAATGTATCCACAGCCATCAACGGACTGGAAGCCGTCCGGCTTTTTGAAAAATCAAAGCCATATGAATACGACATCATTCTTATGGATATTATGATGCCGGTTATGAATGGTCTGGATGCCGCAAAGGCGATCCGCGGACTTTCCCGCCCTGATGCCACAACGGTTCCAATCATTGCCCTCAGCGCCAATGCTTTTGCGGAAGATATCCAGAAGTCAAAGAATGCCGGAATCAATGAGCATCTCGCAAAGCCACTGGAAATGGATAAGGTGTTGAAAGTGATTGCATCATATTGCAAGTAGCAGAAAGAAACAGATACTCGCTATGTATTGCATATTTTTTCAGAGTTTCTGTTTTATAAAAATCGATTATCAGGCGATCTGTCATTTCCCCGATAATCCGATTTTTATTTTACTTACATCTCAAATGCTTTCTTTATACTGTCATAATGCAGAAACTTTCCTTCTGCCGCAAATGCCTTAATTTCATCTAATGTTGCAAACATATAACCATCTGTCTCCGCCTCCTGAAGATGGAGATCTTTTTCATCAATATCCATCACAAAACGATACACATCTACGAAATAATTATCTCCTTCCCCCGGATTCTCTCTCTTGTAAGTGAAAAGATAACCTCCGTCTGCCCGGCTTACATCCAGTCCTGTTTCTTCTCTGACTTCTCTTAATACAGCATCGTAAGACGCTTCTCCCGCCTGCGCAGCACCGCCGGATACCTCCCACCAGCCCGGTGCCCAGGCTTTCGTCATTACCCTTTTAGTGATCAGAAATTTCCCGTCCGGTCTTGCTACAACGCCAAGAACAGTAAGGTGATACTCCCCGTTCTTCAGACACCAGTCATTGCGCTTCATCGTTCTTCCTGTTGGTTTCTTATCTGCATCATAAATATCCCATAATTCCATTGTCTGCATCTCCTGTTCTTCTTGTCTGTAGTTTCTTATGTCATTATAATATGTCTTTCAGAACTTCACAATCCTTTATCGTCAGTTTCTCTCTGCCTTCCAGTTTTTCCTTACACTCCTTCTCTCTGTAAATCCTACAATATCTTTCAACAGTATAATCAGTTCAAATCCGCTCCGGTACGGATAATCTCTTCCCCAGATATGCACTATTCCCTGAAAAGATGCGAACTCCCGTCCCATTACTTTTAACCAGAAAACAGCTGCATGCTCCGATTTTTTTTACCAGCTCCAGTTCCTTTCCCGCTTCAAGATACCGTCTTCTTTTCTGATTTCTCCTGACCTGTGCTTTCCGCAGTAATACACCATTCTGCTCGCAAGTTTCATCCAGATACAGCAAAAGCCCGTCAAATCCTGTGAAATTGATCTGTGCATCCTCTCTTTTGGCATCCTTCCAGTACAGAATATTTCCAGACGGAATCCTCCCTTTTTCCCAGTACATCCGGATAAAGAAAAGCTCCCCGATATGTCTGTTATCATCCAGTGACCGGTCTTCTGTTTTTTCAGCAAATACTGTCTGCATTTTTATCCCCCTCATTTATATTTATCCTCTTCTTTTTTTCTTCCTTTTCCAGCACAAGATCACGCCTGCCACAAACAGATTCAGTCCGATCACAGCGTACCATCCCCGATACGTCTTCTCGCCTGTCCGGATCGGCTCCGCTCTCTCCGTCACCTCACAGCGTACGCCCCGCACCAGAAGCCGTTTGGTATTGATACCGTAAGGCGTACATGTCAGTAATGTGCAGTAATCCTTCTCCTTATCCAGGGCAAGCAGTCCCGTTTCCTCCGGTTCTACAATATCGATCCGATCGATTTGATAGAAAATCGTCTGCCGGAGCACTGTAATTGTAAAATAGTCTCCCACCTTCAGCTTGTCCAGATCCGAGAAAAGTTTCGCCCCCGGCAGTCCTCTGTGGGAAGAAAGCACCGCATGTGTTCCCTTTCCGCCTATCGGGAAACTGCTTCCTTCCACATGTCCTGCGCCATTGCAGATTGCAAAATCACCCGTTCCATGGTAAATCGGAAGTTTCAACCGGATTTCCGGAATTTCCAGATATCCCATCACACCGTCAGATGTCATATTCAAAAGTGCTCCATAACTATCAGCATTTTTGTCATTCGGCACTGGGTTATTCTGTTCCAGAAGCATCACATTATACGCTCTTGTCTGTACGATCATTTCCTCTTCCTTCCTGGCATCCAGCTTCTCCACTGACCTTTCATATCCATCTACCACCCTGCTTTGCCGACCGGCATTCCAGATCTTTCCAACTTTTGGATAGAGCATGACCGCGATTCCCACAAAAAGGATTCCTGTCCATATAAAAAAGAAAAGTCTTCCCCTTCGTTCCGGCTCATTCACTATCATACAATTCGTTTTCGTCTTTTTGTATTCAACAGGACAACTCCTGCAACAATTGCAATCAGTACTCCACTAACCGTAAAGATCATTCACCTGTTCCACCTGTCCCCGGAAGAAGTTTTCCTGATTTATTTACAACAACTTTTACCTTTGCTGCAAAATCTGCATTTGTATAAGTTACCTTTGTCTCAGTCTCGCTTTCTGTAACATTTCCGTTTCATCAAGATATGTGCTGGCGTCCGTCCTTGTCGCCTGATCTTTTCGGCACTTACCAGAAATGACTCCGTCAGCTTGTTATATCCTTCTGGTGCTTTTGTTTCTGTAACTCTGTAATCACCCATCTTCAGACCTTTGATCACCACAGCTCCATCACTTCCGGCTTTCACCTTTCCGGTTCCGGTCTGTCCGCCTTTTACAGTATACACACCGCTTTCTTCTTCTGCCTGAACCGGGAACGGCACTTCAAATTCCACTCCGGTAAGTGCCTCTCCTTTTTCATTGACCTTCTGGATCACAACCGCATAGGTATCTGTTGTTGTAGAGTCCTCTATCGAGCTTTTTCCCGGTTCCTCTGTCGTATAATTCCATGAAATCTGGCACTGTTCTTATTTCCTTCACCGTCGATCACTGCTTTATCGTTTAACACAGCCGTATAATCAATGGTAATTTTTGCCCCGGTATCATAAAGATTTTTCCAGCCATTTTCTCCTTCATCCGCTGCCCAAGGATCGTAACCGGGAAAGTTGTATTTTCAAACTGTTCCAGCGGTTCTTCTTCAATCATCACAGATGTGATCTTTGCTGCATCAAATCCGGTCGGAAGAGTATCTTCAATGATGAATTCCTTGATCTGCTTGTCTGCAACATAATTCGAGGTGTTGATCTGTAAACGGAAATGAACTGTTTCACCGATACTGACATTATTTTCCTTTACCTGTTTACCATCGTCAAGTACAATACTTTTCCCTCCGGCATTCCCGTCATTCCCCGGAGTCCACTGCGGCTCCTTACTGTTTTTGTCCACGATCTGCGCGTCTTTTGCAACACTCGTTACCATGATCATACCGCCATCTTTTAAAGTGCTGGTGACATAATAGTAGCCGTATGGAAGACCGGTAAATTTTAATATAGAGCCATCGGAAGTTTCACTGCATACTTCCTTTCCATTTTCTTTTATCCAGCAATTGCCCCTTCAGAAAGTTGCTCTTTAGATCCAGCTTCATATGCATCCTCAGTCGCAGTTATATTTCCTGCTGAATCCTTTTTAAAATAAGGATTTTCAGAAATATCTTTTTTTGTATATGCTACCGAAGTCCCTTCCGCATTCACTTTTGCATCAAATATCTTATAAATTGTATAATGAATCCCTTTTGATGCATTCTCAATCGTAATACTGCCATTACCTCCTGCCCCCGATACACTTTCCTGTGCAAATGCCGTCATCGACATCCCCACGATCGTTACTGCCATTACCAAAACGGATAACAGCCGTCTCAATTGTCTCATTCTTTTTCCTCTCTTTCTTTTTATTTTCGGATCCTTTCCTCATTTTACACATCCATACAACCGATTTCCGTTTCTTTTCCGTCCAAAAACCGTTTCTTTTTCATCCTTTTTTCGTTTCTTTTACAAAATCTTTTGAACCATTCATTTTTTATTCCTTTTACAGCAGACATTCACAATCAAAAAACTGTACAAAGAATGTGTAGTCCAATAAAATCTCTTCAAAAATCGGGAGGCTGTCTGATAACAGTCTCCCGATTTTTGCTATATTCCCCATTATTCTTTTTGATTCAACAACGTTCCCAAAGTGTTTTCCGCCCAGCTGTAATTCGTCATATACACTCCTTTGAACAGCTTTTTATGTTTTTCCTCATCCTCCAGGTAGTCATACAGATCACACTCCACATGCTCTGTGCGGATACGGCTCTCCTGATTTACCCGATGCAGGACTCTTTCGATTCCGTATGCATTTAACGTTCTCCGAAGTTCTTTTATCACTTTGCGGAATTTATCTTTTATTCTTTTTTTCTGTACATTCATCCTCCCATAAATAACTGATCGCATCCCCCGTCGTCACAAATCCTCCTCTTCTGTCAACCAGAAGTGCCAACAGTTCTTTGGCTTTCTTACATGAAAAAGGAATCGTTTCCCCATCCACAAAAATATCAAAATAACCGAATGTGCGGATTACAATCCTTTTCCCTTCCATCTTTGTCAACTCACTATACATTCTCTTTTCCCCCTTCATTTAATGAGAATCTTTATCATCATACACTATCCAAATGAGCAGACTCAACATTCCATGCCAAAACATTACTTTCGTAACTTTTTCACACTATTCGACATTCCACTTTAACACTCTCTTCTTCTGAAATCTTTCATCTCTTTTCCATCTAACGCTGCATATTCCAGAACATCATCTGTGTTATATACAAGCTTTAATGAGAAAAACGGCTGCTCATTTTCAAGGAGTTCAAAAAAGATCCGATCCCCTTCCCACAATTCCAGTTCTCCGATCTTAGACTTTTCTACCCATTCCAGTTCTCCTTCATCACACGCAATCGGCGTTCCTGTAAAACCATCTGCCGTATAAAGCGACATATATTCTACTACATCTTCGCCATATACAAAGGTTACAATCCCACGATATCTCCAGGATGTCAGCGTGTATCCCGTCTCTTCCCATACCTCACGAAGAAGACATTCCTCCGGGCTTTCCCCTTTTTCAAAATGACCGCCTACTCCGATCCACTTGTCTTTATTGATATCATTTTCTTTGACAGTCCGGTGAAGCATCAGATATTTTCCATTCTGTTCAATATAACAAAGTGTGCTTAATTTTACCATTTTACGTTCCCTTTCATACACAAAATATTTTATGAAAATTATAATCTATCTTCTGGTATTTCTCAACTTCCATAACCTGTCTTTTTCCACCATTCCTCCTTCTCTTTAATTGCAAATATTGTCCGCAAATAGTATAATGATGTTTAAGGATTGTGGGAATTGCGTAGCAATGGAGCAATCCGGTTACATCAGTAAGTGGCAAAATTCACTTTTGACACTCACATCGTATAATATCTTCAAATAGACCAAAATTGTAGATAAGGAGTCTCTGTTTTGACAAAAGAAAACTATAAAATAAGCAAAATCCAGATCGGATTTTACTATCTTCTGATGTTCCTGATACTTATCTGGTTTCTGGTAATACAATTCACAGGAATTAACAATCACAATGCCAGAATCCAATCCAGCGACATCACATATCGTGGTACTTTTACCTGGATTCACTCCGATGGAAGCAAAGAACAGATTGCCGTCCCCGGACATTACAATGTTCCTGCAAAAGAGACTATGGTCATTACCACAACACTTCCTGAAAATTATACACAAAGTTCACTTGCTATACGTTCCTCTCTGCAGGATATCCGTTTCTATATTGACGGAGTGCTTCGCACTGAATACTCAACCAAAGACCATCGACTGACTGGGAAAAATTCTGCCAGCTGTTATGTTTTCTGTCCTACTTCAGCAGCAGATGCAGGAAAAGAACTCCGTATTGAGCTGACTACCAATACCTCTAACTATTCCGGTGTAGTCAATGAGATCTATTTCGGAGACAAGAGTGATATCTGGGAATATATTTTTGAATCTTACGGGCTTGAGACTATTATTGCTTTCTTTATCTTGTTCGCCGGTATCATTACCATCCTTTTCAGTATCGCACTCGGAATTGTCTATGACAGAAAATTCGATATGGAATATCTTGGATGGTGCATGACCATGGGAGCTGCATGGATGCTCGGCGAATCCAAGCTCAGACAGCTTATAGTTCCGAATCCATCTGCACTGGGGACTTTATGCTTTGTGATGATCATGCTCGTTCCGATCCCGGTACTTTTTTTATGCAGATCTCATTCAGCAGGGGCGTTATAAAAAGCCTTACTTTTACCTTGGCTGTGTGGCATTTGGTAACTTTTTGATCTGTCTGGTTCTTCATCTGACTGGCATTGCTGATTTTATTGAAACTCTGCCGTGCGCCCACGTGATTCTTGCAGTCACCTTCTTTCTGATTTTCCTGACTTTCTGTCTGGATATGCGAAAGAAAGAATACCGAAAAAACAAATTGGTGCTGATTGGTCTGATCATTGCAATGCTTGCCATCGCCATCGAATCCATTTCTACATATTTTGTAGTTTTGATTTCCGGTCTTTTTATTGGTGTCGGCATGTTGATCCTTCTTTTCATTAACATTATCCGTACAATAAAGAATGTGCATACCATTGAAATGCATCGTCAAAAAGAGGAGCTTTTGAAACGTAAACGACAGATGGAAAAAATTTCCTTACAGATGATGCAGACTCTCTCTACAACCATCGAGGCCAAGGACGAATACACCAGAGGGCACTCCCATCGTGTTGCGGAATACTCTGCACTGATTGCGCAGGAAATGGGTTGGAATCGCTCTGAAATCGTCAATCTCCGACATGCAGCTCATCTGCATGATATCGGAAAAGTCGGCATCCCTGATATTATTTTAAACAAGCCATCCAGACTGACAAGCGAAGAGTACGCTGTTATTAAGGAACATACAGTTATTGGTGCTGAGATTTTGAAAAATGTTTCGATCATCAATCATGTAACCGAAGTTGCCCGATCTCATCATGAGCGTTATGATGGCCATGGTTATCCGGACGGTCTAAAAGGTGAAGAAATTCCGATCCATGCGCGAATCGTTGCTGTTGCTGACAGCTATGACGCAATGAATTCCCGCCGTATTTACCGTAATTCTCTTCCAAAAGAAACAATTTATGAAGAAATACGCAAAAACAGAGGAACTCAGTTCGATCCGGAAATCGCAGATATTTTTCTCAGACTGATGGATGAGAATCGTCTGACGATCACAGATACTTATCTGGAAATTGATGACGAGCCAGCTCTTCCTGGCATGGAATTTGAAATCAGCAACTTCATTTCCAATGTTATGAATACGATGAAGAGCCAGGAGGAATCAGAAAATTTTGATCTTCTTACCGGACTCCCTATGCGAAATACCGGTCAGAAAATGATTGCACGGCTGATGCAGGAGCACAATGGCTGTCTGATCTTTATGGATATGGATAATCTGAAAAAGATAAATGATATCTACGGTCATAAAGCCGGCGACCGTGCACTGAAAGCACTTGGAACTCTCCTCTCCGAGCATATCGGAAATTCGGTTGGCTGCAGGTTTGGTGGCGATGAATTCCTTCTTTTTGTACCGGATGCCGGTAAAAATGAAATATCCGAGCTTATGGAAACTCTGTTTCCGCTTTGATTCTGAGAAGAAAAAAGATTTTGAGATCCGTGTTGCATCCATTTCTGCCGGACTTTGCATGTGTACCAAGGGAGATTCCTTTGACGAGTGTTCTTCCAAAGCAGATAAAGCACTCTATTATGTCAAGCAAAACGGAAAACACAACTTCTTTTTCTATCAACAGATGGGCAATACCGTATTCCCGGTTTCCAGCGTAGCAAAAGATCTTTCCCTTGTGGCAAAAGTACTTCGCAACAGCGGAAACTATTCCGGAGCACTTAATCTTAATTACCGTGAATTTTCTAAGATTTATGAGTACATCAACCAGCTTGGAGAACGACATAAATACCATTGTTTCCTGGTCATGGTCACAATGGAAACCGCTCCGGATTCTATGATGTATATTGAAAATATTGAACAGGCACTGGAATACATGGAGGAAGCGATCCGTCACAAGATCCACAAGATTGACGTGTGTACACGGTATAGTGCCATGCAGTATCTGATCATTTTGTTTGAACCAGATGAAAGTCAGATTCCAAAAGTTATGGACCGTATTTTTATTCAGTATTATAAACTGTACGATAAACGGAATTTCATTCCGAAGTATGAATATCTTCCGATAAATGAACACTCGGAGGAAACAAATCCTCAAAACACTTCAGATCACCTTAACCAAGATATCCATCCAGTATAGAAATTTTACTACCTGAGACAAGAGATCCCTGTACCTTTCCGGCACAGGGATCTCTTTAATCTCTTTCAGTTCCATTCCAAGCTCTTTCATATACTGAATCATGTCCAAACAGGCATTCTACTTGATGTCATAATAGCGGTAGTGCGTCTGTTCATCCACATAGCACGCTTCTGAAGCCCCAATGAATTAATATCACCTTTTAGCTATTGTCCTTAGAAGCACTCCAGAAATATTTCCAGAATCTCCTCATGTGTCATCTTCTTATAACTTCCATCCACCAGATAACAAGAATCCGCAATTTCTTTCAGATCCTCTTTTTTCTCCACGCCTACTTCCCGAAGTGTTGTCGGAAGTCCGATCTCTCTGATAAATCAGCCAATGCCTCTACGCCAGCTTCAGCCATCTCTTCATCGGTACGTCCATTTCTCGGAATTTTCCATACATTTTCCGCAAACCGGGTAAATTTCTTTGCGCCTGCCTGACAGATATGCCGATAATAAACCGGATGCAGCACAGCAAGTCCACATCCATGACTGCAGTTGGTATAAGCACTGATCTGATGCTCCATCTGATGGCATTCAAAATCACATTTTTTGCCGAGCTTGATGATCCGGTTCTCCGCCATGGTAGACAGCCACATCAGATTACTTCTTGCTGTATAATCCTCCGGATTTACCAATGCCGCACGAAGACTTGTTATCACGCCGCGCATCAGAGCTTCCGAAATATCATCTGATACGTTATCCTCGTCCGGCTCACTGAAATAAGTCTCCATAACGTGAGACAGGATATCAAAGCTTCCTGCCACCATCTGTTTTGTCGGAACAGTATAAGTGTAAGTCGGATCCATTAATGCAAATTCCGGATTGCATTTCGGATAATCCCGGTCTGTCTTGATCATGACCTCTTCATTGGTAATGACTGCTCCCCCGTTGCACTCGCTGCCTGTTCCGGACGCTGTTACGATCACACCAAGCGGCATCGGTTCAAAATCCATAACCCCCTTCTTCGCCCAGTACTCATCCCACACATCTTTCTCGCTGACCGCTGCCATGGAAATTGCCTTGCTGCAGTCCATAACCGAGCCTCCGCCGACTGCAAGGATCCAGTCCACCTGTTTTTCCTTTACCAGCTTTGTGCCTTCAAGCACCTTCTTATAAGTCGGATTTTCCATGATCCCCGGAAATTCAATGATCGTTTTCCCGGCTTTTTCAAGTGCTGCTATGACTTCCTCATAAACTCCATTTTTCTTGATCGAGCCGCCGCCATAGGCAAGCAGAACCTTATCCCCATGCACCGCAGCGATTTTCGGCAGATACTCACCGACACATCCTTTCCCGAAATATACTTTCGTTTTATTTTCAAAAATAAAGTTATTCATCCTTTTTCTCCTTTATGTAATTTAAGCAAAATATGTTTCGGCAGATTTTCTTTTTTTCAATGATCCATTCCGAAACATCCCTCTTTTGCCACAGATACTTATATTATAGTCCCTGAAAAAATTTATCGTCAACATCTTTCCGGTTTGCGCACATTCCAAAATGGAACCCGCAATTTTCCCGAATAACTTCTTTACATGGTTTTCCATGCCATCATGTAGTTTATACAGGTTTCTCTCCTAGCAGTTTTATTCAATTTCAAAAAGCAATGACAAAATAAACAGATATATGATATGATAGAAAGCAAAAAACAGAAGTACAGGAGGGTTAACATATGTATATTACATGTCTGGATGTCGAAGGAGTACTTGTACCGGAAATCTGGGTTGCATTTGCAGAAGCAAGTGGAATTCCAGAACTGAAAAGAACCACAAGAGATGAACCTGATTATAACAAACTGATGCGTTGGAGACTGGATACTTTAAAAGCGCATGGTCTCGGAATCAAAGAAATTCAGGAAACAATTTCCAAGATTGATCCGCTTCCGGGCGCAAAAGACTTCCTGGATGAGCTACGTTCCTTCACCCAAGTAATCCTTCTCAGTGATACCTTCACCGAATTTGCAATGCCGCTCATGGAAAAGCTTGATCATCCGACACTTTCTGCAACAGTCTGGAAATTGCGGAAAATGGTGAGATCACAGACTTCAAGATGCGTGTGGAAAATTCCAAACTAACAACCGTGAAGGCACTGCAGTCCATCGGATTTGAAACAATTGCAAGTGGGGATTCTTACAACGATCTGGGTATGATCCAGGCAAGTAAGGCAGGATTCTTATTCCGTTCAACCGACAAGATCAAAGCGGATTATCCGCAGATCCCGGCCTATGAAACCTATAAAGAGCTGCTTGGCGCAATTAAAGATGCAATGAAATAAAAGATAATTGCATATTGCATGGCGATATGCGTAAAAAACCTTACCGGTTTTCAGTTTTTACATCTTTCTTAAAAAAACTCGAAGAAATAGAGAGGAGGCGGGGCTAAGCCTGATTCGTCATGAACATATATATCAGGCAATCAAAGAAGAACACAAAGAACATAATTATCCAATCGCTGCACTTTGTAAACTTGGTAATGTTTCTAGAGCAGCTTATTATAAATGGCTACACAGAGAAATTCCTAAAAGTGAACAAAAGAATAAGTTTATTGCCGACGAGATAGAAAAGATTCATACAGACTCACCGGATAAAGGCTATCGAAGGATCAGAGATGATCTGGAACGATATCATGGTATTGATGTAAACGATAAACGTGTGCTACGCATTTGCCGTAAACTTAATATAAAATCAACTATCAAGTATTCTAACAACGGATGCACAAGACAGGCTGCAAACCTCAGTATATAGCTGAAAACATACTTAATCGGGAGTTCACTGCCAAAGCACCAAATGAAAAATGGCTCACTGATGTGACAGAATTCCATTATTATATTGGGATGGAAAAGCATAAAGTTTATCTAAGTGCAATACTGGATCTATATGATAGACGGATTGTTTCGTATGTTATTCGTGATAAGAACAACAATGCTTTGGTGTTTGATACGGTAG
>ENA-OQLB01000726-OQLB01000726.1-human-gut-metagenome-genome-assembly--contig:-NODE-726-length-17164-cov-4.925574_pt1 | contig 17164 bp, 20 predicted proteins | sample MGYA00242656_ERZ504813 | MGnify/ENA primary metagenome ERZ504813 (study PRJEB26092, sample SAMD00036388) | human gut metagenome | host: Homo sapiens | study: EMG produced TPA metagenomics assembly of... | reverse complement strand
TTGACTCAGTTGGAATAAAAAAAACGACAAGCTGTATTATACAGCTTGTCGTTTTTATTGTCGGAATGAGGCGACTCGAAACGCCCGACCCCTACGTCCCGAACGTAGTGCGCTACCAACTGCGCTACATTCCGATGCCCTTTCAAAAAAAAGTGGTGCCACCAGGAATCGAACCGGGGACACAAGGATTTTCAGTCCTTTGCTCTACCAACTGAGCTATGGCACCTTTTTTGTTTGCGGGTGCAAAGATAAAGAGAATTTTTTATATTGCAAGGCTTTTTGGGAAATTTATTAGAAAAATCCCCTTTGCAACTTTACTGAATGAAGACAAAGGGGATGTTGGTATTACTTATTGAAATAGATTTCGATACGGCTTTTTTAATCTATATTAGGATTGATGCTGTGCCAGTCTTTAATCGGAGGTAGCACGCCCATTCCGATAACCTCATCACGCAGTTTGCAGAGATGTGCATAACTCTCTTTCAGTTTGGCTTCTTCTTCGGGTGTACCTTTTAATTCTTTGTAATGTACGCCTTCTTTGTTGATTTCAGTTTCCATAGCCATCATGATATGGTCAAAACCATGGCTGTGTACGTATGTGCCTGCCGGCCAGCGGAAAGGCTTTCCGCCCATAGCGGCAGCAATCATTTCGATAGAGACATAGGCGGGGCTTTGGAATGAAGAGCGGCCACGCAAGGCAATAATGTTGGCGCCGCCTTTGATAACCTTAGCTTGTATCTCTGTCCATTGTTCTTTAGTCAAGGCGGGAGTTCCGATGATGTCCAATAACGGTTTACCGTCCACTTTGGCAGTGGAGGCATATACGGCCATTTGTTCGCCATGTCCGCCATAAGTGCGACAATTCTCTATCTTGTCGGGGAGTATTCCAAAATGTTTGGAAAGCTCGCTGCGCAGGCGGGTACTGTCAAGCGCTGCCAATGTTGTGACTTGGGAAGGTTTCAATCCGGAATATAATAATGTGATCAGACCGGTAATGTCCGCAGGTTGAATATAACGACTACATGTTTTACGTCCGGACAGTAGGCTTTCACATTCTTTCCGAATTCTTCGGCAATGGCGGCATTGCCTTTCAATAAATCTTCGCGGGTCATGCCTGCTTTACGGGCGGCACCACCGGAAGACACTACATATCGGGCGCCGGTTAGTGCTTCTTTGATGTCGGAAGTGAACGTAAGGTTCAGTCCCTCGAATCCGCAGTGAAGCATTTCTTCGGCCACACCTTCCAATCCGGGAGCATAAGGGTCATATAACAAATGTTTGGGGTGAGACGCATCATAATTGCGGTCTGCGCCATGTTGGAGCCAATCATGCCGCTGCTCCTACAATGGTTAGTTTTTCGTTTGTAAGAAAATCCATAATTATATTATTTAAAGGTGAATAACAAACATTCTTTTGAATTGTTGTGCTACAAAGATAACCATTTTCCCTGTGGAGTTGTTCATATAAAAAAGTTATCTTTTAGAGTGAAAAGTTATTCCTTATCTTTATCTTTGCACAGAATGGAAAGATAAGTTTGGACCTGTTGGCATTATCTTTTTTTGCAAACGTCACGAAATATAAATTATATGAGTATAGAGTTAGGGAAATTCAATACCTTGAAGGTGGTGAAAGAAGTCGATTTCGGTATGTATCTGGATGGAGGTGAAGAAGGGGAAATTTTGCTTCCGTCGCGTTATGTACGAAGACTGTAAGCCGGGAGACGAATTAACGGTGTTTATCTATCTGGACAATGAGGAGCGGCTGGTTGCTACTACGCTGACGCCGTTTGTGCAGGTTGGGCAATTCGCTTGCTTGGAAGTGGCGTGGATAAATCAATACGGCGCTTTTCTCAATTGGGGGCTGATGAAAGATTTGTTTGTTCCTTTTCGTGAGCAGAAGATGAAGATGCAGGTTGGAAAGCAGTACGTAATCCATGCACATCTGGATGATGAGAGTTACCGGATAGTGGCCTCTGCGAAAGTAGACCGTTATCTCTCGAAAGAGAAAGCCCCTTATGAACCCGGACAGGAGTAAACATACTCATCTGGCAGAAAACGGATTTAGGCTTTAAGGCTATCATAGAGAACCGATATAGCGGATTGCTCTATGAAAGCGAGATATTCCAACCTCTGCATACAGGCATGACACTGAAAGCCTATGTAAAGCAGGTTCGTGAGGATGGCAAGATCGACTTGGTGCTTCAAAAGCCGGGAGCGGGTAAGGTGGAAGACTTTTTCTGCCACTCTCCTGAACTATATACGTGAACAGGGAGGGCGGATCACTTTGCATGACAAGAGCCCTGCAGAGGAGATTTACGAAACATTTGGCGTCAGTAAGAAAACCTTTAAAAAGGCGGTCGGTGATCTGTATAAGAAACATCTGATACGGTTGTTGGAAAACGGCATTGAGCTGGTAGACTCCTCTAACCCCTAAAGGCGATAGGGTTTTCCCTATAATATATTAGAGAGAAACAGAAGGATGGGGGAAAATATTCCCCTATTTTTGTTTTCACTAAAAAGTTGATGGAATATTAAACCTATAAAGAACGTTACCATGAAACGAATATTATTCATATTATTTGCAGCAATAATGAGCACTACCGTTTGCCATGCTGCGATGAGCAACAGTAGAGTACGTAAAGAGACGCGTTTCCTTACGGATAAGATGGCTTATGAACTGAACCTGAATACTGCACAGTATAACGATGTGTATGAAATTAATTATGACTTCATTTCCGGTGTGCGTTATCTGATGGATGATGTGTTGCGGGGTGAGGAATGGGCGTTGAACCGTTACTATGATTATCTGGATGTGCGCAATGACGATTTGCGTTGGGTGTTGAGTAGCCGGCAGTACTCCCGTTTCATGCAGGCGGCCTACTTCTTCCGTCCGATTTATGTGAGCGGCGGGCGCTGGTCTTTCCGGATTTATGTCACTTATTCCAACCCGAACCATTTTTACTATCCGCGTCCTCATCATTATCGCACCTACTGCGGCGGGCATTATCGTACCCATCACCACAATGTGAGCTATTACCGGGGACGGCATAATCATCCTGCTTACAACGGCCCTTTCCGCATTCGTGATAATAAATCGTACCATACGAGCCGGCATGCGGATTTCGGTTCGGTCAATATCCGTCCTAACTCCAATATGCGTCCTGACTCCGGTACGCGCCCAAATTCCGGTGCACGCCCTGGCGTAGGGCAGTCCGATCGCCGTCCGGGTGTCAATGGTTCGACGCGCCGTTCCGATACCAAGAAAGAAGTAAGTAGGCCCAGACGTGAGCGGAGCTCTCAAAAGGAGAGCGTAAGACGCAGCAGTTCCTCCTCATCCTCCACGCGCAGCACACGTGCCTCTTCCCGTTCGTCGGATAAGGATAACGGCGCGATGAGGCGTAACTAAGCCCTTGTCATGTATCTATGATGAACGCCCCTTTCCCTCCGTATGAGCAGAGAGAAAGGGGCGTATCAACACACAACAACTAAAATTATATATTTGGTTATCCGCTTTTATAGATATATCCTTTGACCGGTGATCTTTACGATTGATAATCTTTCTTTCGTGGTTTCTTTCCTATACCTATCTATAATTATAAGCTTTTAATATAGTATTAAAAGGCTTATAATATCATATTAAAAGGCTTTTAATGATAGTTCACTCCTAAGGATATTCCGGTTTACCCTTGCAGGCATCCCGGTTCTTTGCAGTATGAATGTGCCTTAGTGGGCGGAACATCCGGAGAAAGGTAGGTTTGTTCCTTCTCCGGTCAGGGATGCCATTGCGGGCGAGCTGCATTTATTCGATGGGTTCTCCTTTATAGAAGTCCAGTATCTTGGTGCGGAAAAGGTATTCATATTTGGCTTGGAGCTCGTCAGACTGCGCTTTCATCAAGTTCTGCTTGGCTTCATTATATTCTACGGCATTTGCTTTTCCGTTCTCGTACTTCTCGCTCATCAGCTTAAAGGATGCTTCGCTGGCCGATGCTGCCGTACTGCTGCTCGTATACTTGCTTTCGGATGCCGCCGCGTTGTACCATGCCTGCTGAATCTCTTTGTAGAGGCTCTTTTTGGCGTTATCCAGCTGCAAGGAATAGTTTTCGCGCTGCAGGCGGGCTGTGCGTACCGGTTGCGTGTGGCCAGTCTGTTGAAGATAGGCACACTCAGATTGAAGCCGACGTATTTGTTGAAGTTGTCATTCATCTGCTGGCTGAAAGTACGGTTGATTGTCGAATAATAGTTCGTTCCGAGACTTCCGCTGAAACTCAATTGCGGATAATAAGCGCTTTGGGCAATGCGGATGCTGTGTTTGCTTCCTTCCAGGCGATACTGTGCCGCTTGTATGGAGGCTTTGCTGACCAGTGCCGTTTGGAAGATTTCATCCGGAGGGGTTAGCGGAATGAGTTCTATGTTTGCGGTTGGATCTTCCAGAAGGAATCCTTCCGGTGTCTCCAGCTCGATGAGCTGGCTGAGATCAAGCAGGGCCAATTGATAGTTGTTGCCGGTCTGCACAGCATTCATTTCGTCCTGTGCTACGCGTGCTTTGGCTTCGGCAACTTCCGCCGGAGAGGCTTTCCCTACTTCGGCCAACCGTTCTATGCGGTTGCACTGTTCTTTGCTCAGTTCCACTTGTCCTAAAGATACCCGGTGCAATTCCTCGTTGAACAATACCTGCAAATAAGCCGAGGCTATATTGATGGAGATATCTTCTTTGGCTTTCTCCAAATCGGCGAGTGCTGCTTTCAAGTTCAGCTTGGCCAAGGCATATTGGTTGGGTATTTCAAGTCCGGTAAATAACGGGATGCTGGTTGAAACAGACATATTTGTTCCATGACTGGCCGTATTGACGTATACAGTGGAGTAGTCACCGGTGTTTTCGTCTTTGATTGCAGTCTGCGTACGTCCCCAGTTCCAGTTCTGGCCGGCGTTGGCGTTGAGGTTCGGTAATCGTGCCCACTTGGCAGTGTTCACTTCGATGTTGCTTTGTTCGGCTGCATTGGCTGTCCGGCGGATATCGATATTGTGCTCAATGGCGTAGTCTATACATTGACGCAGCGACCAGCGGTTTTGTGCTTGGACTTGCGTGCAACTCAGAATAGCCAGACATATGAATATATTTTTTTTCATAGCGTTCCTATTTCATATAATAATGTTGGTTATTTGTCGCTTTTCTCGGCACCGCGCACCTTGTCTTTGGCGGTCAGGCCACTTTTGACGGCAATCTTGATGCCATCGCTCATGCCGACTTCTATTTGCTGGCGTTTAAATTTCTGCTGAGGTATGCTGTCGGTGAGTACATATACAAAGGTGCTGTCTCCGCTGAACTCTACTGTGCTTTCGGGCAAGGCAAGCGTTTTTAGTGCACGCTCCAGTACAATTTCTGCATTGGCGGAATAGCCGGAACGGATTTGCACGCTATCCGGTGCCTGGATGGCTGCCTTGATCTCAAACTGGTTGGCTCCGTTTTCTTCCACTCCTTTGGGAGAGATGTACTCCAATGTGGCATTGAACGACAGGTCTTGCAGGGCGCCGATAGTCAGTTTCACCGGCATCCCCTCATGTACGCGGCCTACTTCGGTCTCGTCCAGATTTCCCCGGAAGATGAGATCGTTCATGTTGGCGACGGTGGCAATGGTTGTTCCGTCATTGAAGGTGTTGCTCATGATAACGGAGTTTCCGACCTTGATAGGCACGTCCAGAATCAATCCGGTAATAGTGGATCGAATCAGTGTGCTGCTGAACGAAGCACTGTTTTTGGTGATGCCTTCCTTCACGATTTCCAGATTATCTTTGGCTGTTTGCAACTCTTCGCGTGCCTGTTTCACGCTAACTTCACCCTTTTCGTATTCTTCATCGCTGATGAGCTTGTCATTGAATAGCTTTTCGATACGTGCAAAGTCCGTTTCTGCCTGCCGGGCATTGATCTCTGCCAGGCGGACACGACTCTCGGCGGAGTTCAGCGTACCCAGTTCGGGGATAACCTTTACTTTGGCTATCACTTCGCCCTGCCTGATGCTTTGTCCGGCTTCTTTATACACTTCGGAAATGATACCGGAGATTTGCGGCTTAATGAGTACTTCATCTCTTGGCTCCACTTTACCGGTGGCTACGGTTGTCTTTTCCAAATCGGCTATTTCCGGGACAATCGTTTCATACACCTTTACCTTAGGTTGGGACTTCTGATACAAGAACACGAATGTCCAAATAAATATGGCAGCCACCACTGCCAATGATGCGATTTTCAGATACTTCTTTGTTTTCATCTTATTTTAATATTATTGTTTTATTCTTTATATTTTCCACATTGTGTCTCCTTATTCATCCCTTATCGCTTCAATCGGCTTGATAGCCATTGCGCGGTAGGCCGGGGCCAGTCCTGCCAATACCCCTAATGCTATAAGAAGGGCGCACGTGCCGATTGCCAACCCGAAAGATACCTGATAATGAGTTTCAGTTGCCCCCGGTTCATTCGTTGCACTTTCCAGTATATGTAGTATAAATACGGCAAAAGAGATTCCCGCCATGCCGGCCACTGTGGTCAGCACCATACTCTCCGAAAGAATTTGTTGCAGAATATCTTTGGGACGTGCACCGATAGCCCGTCGTATGCCTATCTCCGTGGTGCGTTCCCTGACCGTAACCATCATAATGTTGGATACGCCAATAGCTCCGGCAAATAAAGTTCCCAGACCCACCATCCAGATAAGGATGCGAGTGCCTGTCATCAGGGTGTCCATCATGGAAAACATCGCTTCTGCGTTGAGGAACATGATTGCCTGTTTGTCGTCCGGTGAAATGTAGTGGGCGGCTTTGACGAGACGTTCTATTTCGGGCTCTACGTCCGTAACCTTTACTCCCGGTTTCATGATGAAGCACACAACATCTATCCTTTGCCCCAGATTATACGTTTGCTGCATTGTCGTAAAAGGCAGGGTGACGGCTTCCGAGGCTTGTCCCTGTATGTTGACATTACCTTCGGAGGAACACATGCCGATAACGCGGTAATAAATGCCGTTTACTCTGATATATTTCCCACAAGGGTCTTCATCAGTCTGAAAAGACTTCGTAAACACGCTTGCCTATGACGCATACTTTTCGTGCTTCGCGTATGTCCACATCATTAATAAAGCGCCCGTAGGTCATTTCCTGATGCTCTATCTGCTCATATTCAGGGTATAATCCTTGACGCTACATTCGTATTTGTTTTCTCCGTAAACCGCAGTTTGCCCCCAAAGAGCGAATGACGGGGTGGCTATTTTTATTCCGTCGATGCTGCGCACCCGTTCCACATCTTCCATTTCCAAGTCCCACCAGCGGCCTTTACGGAAACCTTTATAAGCCTCACTTGTCTTTTGTGCTGCAATAAATCCGGAATTTGTGGCAAAACCTTCAAACTGTGATTTCATTTGCTCCTGCATGCCTTGTCCGCCGCCAATGAGTGCCACCAGCATAAAAATTCCCCAAAACACACCGAATGCCGTCAGCAGGCTGCGTGTCTTGTTTCTTGTTATCGTGACAAGGATTTCCTCACATGTATCTATATCTATTCTCACGTTATTTTAGTGTTTAATGATTAGTGTTTTGTATTCGGTAATGCGGTTAATCATAAAACGTAGTCTGTCAATCGCTTCTCAACGCTTCAATCGGACTGATGCTTACAGCCTTTTTAGCCGGGAAGAACCCCGCGAGCGTGCCTGCTATAATTAAAGTCAATGTAGCTTGTATGGCAATGCCGATGTCTACTGTGGGGTCGGAGAACATCCTTGCCTGAAACATTCCTGCGTCTGCCGTTTGATTGCCGAAAGCGGAATTCATCCATTCTGTTACTCCGATACCTGCTACCATACCGATATAACCGAAGAAAGTGGTGATTGTAACGCTTTCCACGATAATCAGCCAAAGGATAGAAAGCGGTTTGGCTCCCAGCGCTTTGCGAATTCCGAATTCGCGGGTGCGTTCCTTGACTGTAATCAGCATGATGTTCGATACTCCTACGATACCGCTCAATAATGTGAAAAGACCTATCACCCAAATGGCTGTGCGGAGCAGACCGGCAACATTTTGTGTCTGCATGTATTGTGTGAAACGGTTCCATATCCAGATCGCACCTTCGTCTTCCGGGTCGAAACGGTGGTTGGCGGCAATGACTTTACGATATTCTTTCTCAAAAGTTTTGTTGGCTTCTTCACTCGTCAGATTTTTTGTAGTGAAGATGATATTGTTGAGCTTATCACCTTTATTATAAATGGTTTGCAGAGTAGAGAACGGAATAAAGGCAACACTGCTTTGGTCGCCTTGGTCTTCATATAACCCGGCTACCCGGTAAGCCACACCACCGACATTGACAAACTGGCCGACAGGTTCGGTATGCGACTTCTTGAAAAGAATCTCCGCCGACTTCTTATGGAGGATGATAACTTTCCGCCGCTCTTTCACATCATTCTGATTGATGAAACGTCCGGTTGCAGTCTTTATAGCTTCGGATTGTACGTAATTGGGATGCACGCCCATTAGTGAGATATTGATATATTCCTGTCCGAAACTGATGTTCACATCGCCTTGCTGCAGGGTGGCGCCGGCGGTGATAATGTTGTCCGGAAAGTATCTCTCGGTTGCGTTGAGGTCTTTGTTTTCCATTCGGATGCGCCGCCCTTCTTTCAGGCCTGCGTATGACTTGGTGGTCCAGCCTCCACCCAGGCGAATGGAATTCAGGGCGCGCTCGGAAGCATTTTGTTCGAAGGCATGGATGAGTCCGTTGCCTGCCCCCAGTAGTACAATAAGCATGAAGATGCCCCACGCCACCGCAAAACCGGTGAGGAACGTACGCAGCTTGTTGCGCTTGATTGTACCGTATATTTCTTGCCAAAGGTCCAGCATAATGCGATAATTGATTTATGTGTTGATATGCTAATTTTTCATTTCATGAATCCGTCCTTGCCGAATGGTGATGCGTCATGATTTAGATTTTCTTCGATACTGCCTATCACGCCGTCCTTAATGTGGATAATCTTATCCGTCTGGTTGGCTACGCCGCTTTCGTGAGTTACGACCACGATTGTCATTCCTGTTTTATGCAAGTCTTTCAGAATTTGCATCACCTCTACGGATGTCTTACTGTCGAGAGCGCCGGTCGGTTCATCGGCAAGGATGATTTGGGGTTGTGTGATCAGTGCGCGGGCAATGGCGACGCGTTGTTTCTGTCCGCCGGACATCTCGTTGGGCATGTGATGTGCCCACTCTTTCAGCCCCAGACGTTCCAGATATTCCAAAGCCATAGCATTACGTTTCCGGCGTCCTACTCCCTGATAAAAGAGTGGGAGGGCAACATTTTCTACCGCATTCTTGAAAGAGATCAGATTGAATGACTGAAAGATAAAGCCAATCATACGGTTACGGTACTCGGCTGCTTTGGTTTCACTCAGGTTCTTGATAAGTGTACCGTTCAAGTAATATTCTCCGGTATCATAACTATCCAGGATACCTAATATGTTAAGTAAAGTGGATTTTCCGGAACCGGACGCTCCCATAATGGATACGAACTCTCCTTTTTGAATGTCGAGGTTGATGCCTTTAAGAACGTGTAATGGAGCTCCGTTATTATAGGTTTTGTTAATGTCTTTTAGTTGTATCACGATTTTTCTGTTTATTGCTTTGTTCTTATTAATTTTGACTATTAGACGCAACAATGTTACGAAAAGTTGCAAATGGAGCAAAGTTTTTTAAAAAAAGATTTTGCAGTGTCGTTTTTCTTTGTGTAATTTGTACCATATAATGTTATAACTAACCCTTTAAACAAAAAAAGTAAATATCATGAATTCAAGCATGGAAAAACCCTATGTAGTGGGGATTGACATAGGCGGGACGAACACCGTCTTTGGCATCGTAGATGCGCGTGGCACTATTATTGCCACTGACTCAATTAAGACGGGAGCTTATGAACAGGCGGAAAATTACGTGGATGAAGTATGCAAAAAACTCCTTCCGTTGATTGTGGCAAATGGTGGCGTTGATAAGATAAAAGGTATCGGCGTAGGTGCTCCTAACGGTAACTATTATAACGGTACGATAGAATTTGCTCCTAACCTTCCCTGGAAAGGAGTAATCCCTCTGGCTGCTATGTTTGAAGAGCGCTGGGTATTCCTACCGCACTGACCAATGACGCTAACGCCGCTGCTATCGGTGAAATGACTTATGGTGCCGCACGTGGCATGAAAGATTTCATTATGATTACTTTGGGCACAGGTGTAGGTAGCGGCATCGTTATTAACGGACAAATGGTATACGGACATGATGGCTTTGCCGGCGAGTTGGGACATACTATTATACGCCGTGAGAATGGTCGTATTTGCGGATGTGGGCGTCATGGTTGTTTGGAAACCTATTGCTCGGCTACCGGTGTGGCACGCACTGCACGTGAGTTCCTTACTGCACGTACCGAACCGAGTTTGTTGCGCTCTATTCCGGCAGAAGAGATTACATCTAAGGATGTATATGATGCAGCCGTACAAGGTGATAAACTGGCGCAGGATATTTTTGACTTCACCGGTACCATTTTAGGTGAGGCGCTTGCAGATTTTATCGCTTTCTCCAGCCCTGAGGCAATTATTCTGTTCGGTGGACTGGCTAAGTCCGGTGATTATATCCTCAAACCTATCCAAAAAGCTATCGATGATAATATCCTGACTATTTATAAAGGTAAGACAAAACTTATGGTATCTGAATTGAAAGATTCTGATGCTGCTGTACTGGGAGCCAGTGCATTGGGTTGGGAACTGAAAGGGCTTGAGTGATCCCTTGGATGAAAACAAATAGGAATATCCTCGTGCAGTTTTTTGCGCGAGGATATTTTTATGCTGGATAAAGATGGAATTTGTGTAGCTGTATGGACTTGAGAATCTTTCTTCGGCAGAGACCTGAACATAAAAAAAGGAAACCGTTTAATGGTTTCCTTTTTTTATTTAGAAATAGGAGTTGGGGATTAACCGTTAACTCTTTTTTCTTTAATTCTTGCTTTCTTACCGGTAAGAGCACGCAGATAGTACAATTTAGCACGACGAACTTTACCCACTTTGTTCACTTCGATGCTGTCGATAGCCGGTGACTCAATCGGGAAAATACGTTCTACACCAATAGTACCAGACATTTTGCGTACAGTAAAACGCTTTTTGTCTCCATGTCCGGCAATCTTGATAACAACGCCACGATACAACTGTACGCGCTCTTTGTTACCTTCGACGATACGATATGCTACTGTGACAGTGTCACCTGCTTTGAAGCTCGGGTGTTGTTTGCCGGTAGCAAATGCTTCTTCTGCAATTTTAATTAAATCCATTGTTCTTATTATTAAATTGTTTGATCGTTACAACGCAACATACCAGGCTTCTCACTCTATGTCCTGACAGCGATTGCGCGAAAGCGGTGCAAAGGTAGAGTTTTTCTTTTGATTGACAAAGAGATGTGAGTTTTTCTTCGTATATTTGATGTAGTCTGAAGGTATTTAATTGACTACAAATAGATTAAAAGAAACTCGCATGAGAATGGGCAACGGATAAGAAATTGGTAAAGTGCTTTGATACACTATATTTCTCATGCTGTCAAACAACTCTTATTTGTTTGCAAATATAATATTATTGCAGGTAATAATCAAAAATAACGAGGTTTATTTTCATTTTTACCTGCTGATATTTGTTCCGGATTATCAGATGCGATATATTTGTAATTAGGATTCGTACCGTGTTCCAAGCGGTTCATAAGTAACGACTTGCGGAGTTTGGCAACAAGGGGATGCGGCTCCGTTTTATAGAAATGACTTATGCAAACCGACTTATCCATTTACAACAGTCTTCGCCCTTCCTTTATAGAAGCGTTCACGCCGTGAAGTTCAATGCTTTGTCGGCGGTCATATCGCGTTACCGGGATTATGCCCGCAGTTCCGAACAAATAAAAGCGTACTCGGGAGATTCTCTGCTGATGCGGGACATCGCCTCCTTGCTTGACGAAGCACCCCGTCCCATAACGGGGGAATACCAGGATTTCACCCCGTTCCTGCTTCTTCTGATGCTTTCGGAGGAATTTCATGTCGTCCATTACGTCGAGCGTCTTGTAACGTGGTATTTCGGCTACTGTTGTGTCGATGAACTGCGGACGGTTTGCACCATTCTGTCCGAGTGTTCCTACCCGCATCACGACACGCTGCGGCTGCGGTTCAAGAATTACCTGCGTGAAGCCCGTAAGACATTGGGTATGCCCGTTGAATGTAACGCTGCTGTCATGCTGAAAATGCTCGACGCCTCTTATGAACATCTCACTCCCGCCGATGTCGGGGAGTTCGAGGAGCTGTTGCACCTGGGGGACGATTACGAGTTCATCTCCCGTGTCAAATCGAATTATCTTGCCTCGGATAACGTCACGGAACTCGCCGGGGTTTGCGGGTATTCCAGCACGATTACCTTCCGCCGGCGTTTCCAGCGGGTTTTCGGCTGCTCGGCCTCCTCGTGGTTACGTCAGCGCCGTATCGAACGTATCGGGGAGTTGTTGCGGACGACACACTACACGTTGCAGGAAATAGCCTACATGTGCGGTTTCTCCGCCCAATCCCACTTTACGGACTTTTGCAAGCGGAATATGGGGAGCAATCCCACTTCCATCCGCCAGGAAGGTCGGATCTGACATTAAAATCGGCTCCGTGATAAAAAAACGAAGAGAAAGATAAAAATCGTAATCCGCCGGTTTTTCGATTCGCTAACTTTATACGCGAAAGTAACAAGACGGATTATGATTGCATTTATAGAAAAATTAAACAGCGAAGTCCTGCGGAGTATCGAACGTATCGAATCGCGGGATACCGACGTGTTGAAAAAGTCGCTTGAAGCGTCACGTGTCCTGGGAGAAGCGTTCGACCGTTTGAAACAATATATCATCGGCTACCGTTTTCAAAACGATGACGAGGAAATAAAGTTCTTCAAAGAAATCAAACCTCGTCTTTTTTGCCGTCTGATCTATTACCGCAAGCTCTACAATATCGAGATGAACCGTCCGGTAGGAAGTATCGAGGCACAACGGGAGTACCTGGACGCCCATGTTCGGGCCATCAACGCGTACACGCAGAAACGCCTCGACTTTATCCGCTATTTCCGCAGCGGCGCCACACACCTGGACAGCTCTATTTCCTGCGCGGGCAGACCGACACGGAGCAATACCTGGAAACCTTCTACTATGAACTCGACCCGCAGTTTTCGACAAACGCGGATTTCAAGGTGGCGAAAATCCTGGCCAACGATATGTTGTCGGTTTATCTTATGGGCGAATTGGAATCACTGGAGAGCACGAACCTCCGGAACATGGTTCTGCCATTGTCTGACGTGCGTCCGACATGGCAGGACTCGAAGACGGATCTGACGGAACTTATTTACCTGCTCGACAGTAAAGGCTGTTTCGGCAATGTGCCACTCACGCAACTTGCCAGCTACATTTCCAACGCTTTCAACGTACACCTCGACATGAACCTTTCGAGGACATTCTGCGATATGAAAATCCGAAACAACCCGACACCGTGGCTTGACAAGCGAAAGAGGCCCTGCTTAAACGTATGCAGACGTGGAAGCGAAACAAGAAAAACGGCAATTCCGAGTAGAACATGAACCGGTAAAGCACTCTATTCCTTATAGAAACACTGATAATCAGCGTTGTATATAACAAAAGAACCGAGGTCGGTTTTCCCCCGTAACTCTCGAAAGGAACTTTCCCGAACGCCCGTATTTGCACCCGTATAAGGAGCCGATACGGGTGTTCCGTTGTAGCCCCGTCCGGATTAGAACACCGTTAAGCGTTGAATCACAGTATGCTATCGCATTTCTGCCAATAAAAATACCGAGTACGGGCCGCGGATTTCGGTAAAAAACACTGCCTTCTTCACCGCATGAACCATTGAGAATCAGTTCACTGCAAATTATCAAAAAAAAGTCGTACCGACCTCGTTTTAAGCTGTCCATATAAGCCCGACCTTTGTAACAGACTAAAAAACAAAGAAGTATGAAAATCATAGTGATCGGTTCGCGAGCCTATAACGAGCTTGTCGGGCGTATAGAGAAAATAGAGGCTGCAATCGCCTCTCTCCCTGAAAAGGGGCGTGCATGGAATAAGGAGTATATAAACGACGAATGGATGGACGGCGAGCAGGTCTGCCGTTACCTGGGCATCAGCGGGCGTACCCTTCAACGCCTCCGCTCGGATCACGTGATCACCTATTCGGCCATCAACCGGAAGCTGTATTATTCCCTCACGGAAATCCGCCGTGTGCTGAAGGAGCGTTCCGTGCGGCGCAAAAACCGACCAAAGGAGTAGGCCATGTTTCTGGATAAGGAATATTTCGACGGATGGATGCAGCGGCTCTCGGAACGGCTGGAACGTATTGAGAAGCTGTGCGCGGGGGACGTGGAGCAACCGCTTTCCATCCTGCCTGACGGGGAGCGTCTTCTGGACAATTACGACCTGTGCCGTATGCTCAATATCAGCAAGCGCACACTCCAGCGTTACCGCACCTCGGGAGAGCTGCCTTACGAGATGATCTATCACAAGACCTTCTACCGGGAATCGGACGTCCTGCGGTTCATCGAGCGTAACTTCAGTAATTTCCGCAAGCTGAAAAAGGATCGTCCTGCCGGTTCCGGTTAGGCCCTGTCCCGAGAGTCCGGCGTCATGGAAAAACGCGGAGATACATGGAATAAGGCACGACAAGGCGGTACAACCGTTCGATATTTGCCGTAAAATCAGTATGTTTGCACTTGGAAGCCTATATAATAATGAACAATGAAAGAAACAGATAAAATATATCCTGCCGACAAAGGGGAGGAAGAGCTACTGCATAACGTGCGCCATATCTTGCAGGAAGCGCGCGCGAAGGTGATACATCATGTCAATTCGACTCGTGAGGGCTTACTGGCAGGTAGGGAAATATATAGTGGAGTACGAGCAGCAGGGAACCGGCCGTGCCGGATATGGCAAGGCTGTCATCAACACCCTTTCCAGGCGGCTCGTGGCGGAGTTCGGAAACGGGTTCACGGCCACCAACCTGCGGTACATGAGGCAGTTTTACCAGTGCTACCCGAAATATCACACGCTGTGTGATAAATTGAGCTGGTCGCATTGCCGCACGCTTCTCAAGGTGTCGGGCGATGCCGCCCGTGATTTTTACCTGCACGAGTGCGTCAAGGAAAACTGGAGTGTCCGGCAGCTCGACCGCCAAATCAACACGCTTTTCTATGACCGCTTGCTGGCCAGCCGAGACAAGAAAGCCGTGAAAGAGGAGATTTCCCGTACCGAACCCGGGCGTGTCGAACCCAAAGAGATCATCCGCGACCCGTATATCCTGGAGTTTCTCGGTATCCCCCAGGGAGAGCATTTTCTGGAAACCGATCTGGAGCAACTGCTCATCAGCCGCTTGCAGCGCTTGATGCTCGAACTCGGGAAAGGCTTCGCCTTCGTCGCGCGACAGAAGCGTATCTCCTTCGACGACAAGCATTTCTACATCGACCTGGTCTTTTACAATTACCTGGCCCGCTGTTTCGTTTTAATAGACCTTAAATCCGGGGAGCTGACCCATCAGGATTTGGGGCAGATGCAGATGTATGTCAATTACTACACCCGTGAGTTGATGAATCCCGGGGATAACCCTCCGGTGGGTATCGTCCTCTGCGCGGAGAAAAACGACGCGGTCGTCCGTTATACGCTGCCCGAAGATGAAAAGCAGGTCTTCGCCGCCCAGTACATGACCTATCTTCCCACGCAGGAGGAGCTGCAAACACTCTTGCAGGAAGTGTGACAACAACGCTCATGGGCATATGAAAAAAGCCGACGGAAATCTGTACTTCCGTCGGCTTTTCGCTTACATCTTAATCCCTTTCTTTGCGGGGCCGTTCTCCGGCGGGCTGCCCACGCCCGCGATCACGATGCGCCCCCCGGAGGCGTCGGCAATCTGCCGCAGCGGGAAGGAATACGGGCCGCCGTGTTGTCTTCCTTCGGGAGCTCTTCCGCCGTGTCATGCCGTTCCCGGCACACGTCGTTATCCTCCTCCGCCTCCTTTCCCTCGCTCTCTTCTATCGGTTTGAGGCTTTGCTGTATCCTGCGGTCTATTTCCGTCAGGTCAGTTTTCAGGGCCGTCAGTTCGGGCTCCTTGCGCCAGGAACTTTCCACCACTTCCCGCAGGACGGGAATATCTTTCTCCAGTTCCTCGTTCTTTTTCCGGAATTTTTCCAGTGTCGGCTCGATGGTCGCGAGCGCGTGGATGAAGTTCATCGCCGCTAGTCGCGGGTCGGAGGCGATATTCCCGTAGTTATACTGGTATAGATAATCCCCTTCACCCCGGACATAAAAACGGTTCTGCACCAGGTCGAGCCCGTCTTTCCCGGTCGTTTCGCTCTGGACGAGCAGTTCGAACCCGTAGAGGCTCCCGATGGGTTCGAGCCTGTCGAGCGTGCGTGCCGTTTCGGCGATACGGTTGAGCTGTTTCCCGATGAGCTTGGGGTCGGAGGTTTCCAGCCCGTTCAGTTTCACGGGATTGCGGTACGAGCCGTCCTCGTTGAACTCGACGCGGGCCTTGAAGTGTTCCAGATCCTTGCCGATACGCCGTATCAGGTCGTTGTTCTTCTCTATCTTCTCCGTGATCTGCTCCAGCTTGTAGCGGCTCGATGATTTGCCGCGCACGAATGCCTGGCGTTCGCTTTCGAGCGTGGCGATCTTCTTCTCCAGGCGGGCCTTGTCCAGCAGGTCTGTATTTCCCGAGAGGACGGCTACATACTCGGAAAAATTCATGCCGCTTTTCTCGTCGATGGCCCCCTCGTCGATGGTACGGCTTCCCATGTTGTTGGTCTTGAGCTGGCGGATGAACAGTTGCTTGTTGTGCAACAGCCCGAACTTGTAGGCGTCGAGCGACTTCTCGACGGCGTATAATATCACGTCCACCTTGTTGTCGGCATGGAGTTTGGCGATCTCGTTCCCGGTGCGTATTCCCCGCCCGTCGCGCTGTTCCAGGTCGCTGGGACGATCGGGTAGGTCAAGGGCATTACTGCCCTCTTCCCCCCTCAGAACCGTACGTGAGGGTTTCCCCTCATACGGCTCAAGCTTTTCAAAGTCTCTGTTCGTGTGCAGAGACCGGCTCATCCTACTTC
>ENA-OQLB01000725-OQLB01000725.1-human-gut-metagenome-genome-assembly--contig:-NODE-725-length-17172-cov-5.680141_pt1 | contig 17172 bp, 18 predicted proteins | sample MGYA00242656_ERZ504813 | MGnify/ENA primary metagenome ERZ504813 (study PRJEB26092, sample SAMD00036388) | human gut metagenome | host: Homo sapiens | study: EMG produced TPA metagenomics assembly of... | reverse complement strand
ATTACATCTTCAGCGGTTGCCGTTTCAAATACAATGCTGATGTAATCAATCTTAACGGATAAATTTTTGTGTGTAGTTATAGTGCATTTCTCCTTTCGTATGCCCCGTTTTTTTGCGGGGTAAAAATCGTGTTTTTTCCTTTATTTATCACAGTTTCTAGGTACTATGACATGTATACGCAGGGCGGTGTTACATATACGCCCTTTACGAACGCCTAAAGGCGTTCCCTTTCTTCCTGTGTCTGATCCGTTCTTAACGCTCACGAGCCTTGTAAGGCTCGTGGCTAAACGGAACAGCCCCAGTCAGAAACCTTATTTTCGGTCTGATAGTCCATGTTTATTCATGCTATCAAAGTGAAAATATATCTTTTCTATGCTTACTCAAGCGTGTGATTGACCCTAGCGTGCTTAATCACTCTATCTGATACGATAATAACGCCATTAGAATTACTTGTCAAGAAGTTTTTGTTGACTTTTAGATACATATTAAGTATGATATGCTTATAAACACCAAAAAAAGCAACGAAGGAGCGGTTATACTAAGTTATGGAGCATTATGAAAAGAAAATCAGTTTCTTAGGAGAGAACATACAGACCATAAGAAAACATAGAGGAATGAAACAGCAGGAACTTGCGGATAAAATCGGTATCAATATGCAGAGCCTTTCCAAGATTGAACGAGGTGTGAATTATCCTACCTTTGATACGCTGGAAAAGATAATGGACGTGCTGGGTGTAACGCCCAATGAATTATTGTCGGGAGAATGGAAGTATATCGACCACACCGAGCCATATATCATGGATATTATCAAACGGGAACAGGACTTCAATGTTTCTTTAGATTATCTGTCTGAAAATGAATTTTTCGATAATGAAAACGAATACAGATTTTACATGGAAACCATATTGATTAGATACATCAGCAATTATCTTTCTAATGAGGTTGTAGAAATTGAAGAACTTATGGAAATCAAACAGTTGATACAGCGTCAAAAAATAGAACGCATGATGAAAGTACATAAGGAAATGCGAGGGTTAGACCGATACAGAGAACAGCCGAAAGAATACAAATATCACAACCCTTATGATGACTGGATATTCCGTCAACTTGCAGATATAGATAACAGAAAAAATATTCCTAATACTTCTCCACAAGTAGACTTTAATGAGGGAGATTATGAAGATTATCTAAAGGCGAAATGGAACAGAGGTCTTTAATTTCCTCTTGCATGGAAGATACAGCAAACAAAAAGCCCAGTAAAGAGTGCAAAGCACCACCAATGGTGGCAAGGCTCTTGACAGGGCTTTTTTCTTTTCTGTGGTGGGTAATCAAGAGGAAGAAAGAAAAAGTGTGTATGTTCAATGCAGAAAATATTTAAAGGGTATGTTGATTTTTATTGTGGCAGATATATGGAACTGTTATAATATGGATATGGAGAAACAAGCAAATTAGAAGTTGAGGTGATGAAACAAAGCGGGAAAAGTTATAGATACTACAAAGGTTGTAGCAGATACGACGGCGTTTGTTTGTAATATTGCTAGTTTGGGAAATGTAAAAGACTATAGGGTGACAACCAGAAACGATAACATTAATTTTAGATACAATAAAGATAAATGGTATAAAGGTTACAGCTTTACATGGTCAAACATAAAAAGAAATATATTGCATGACATGGGAAGAACTGCGACTACAGGTGAATTCAAGGATGGTTCTTTTAAAATAAAACTTACAACTTCTGATAAGGTTAGTAAGTATTCTGTATTTTTTAAAGATAAAAAATTTGAATTAGGAAAATTTACATTCAATTTTAGTAGGGAAACCTATAGTATTCCTGAAAAGTTAGTGAAGTTTTTTAATGTTACGAAAACGACAGATAACACAATGAATTTCTTGAAAAATGTTGATGGGCTATATGATTTTTATACAGAGTCAGATAAGAATGTTGATGGTTCAATAAAGGCTTTGAAAAATGTTACTGGAATTGGTAAAAATTCGAAAGTCTTTTCAATTTTTGACAAGTATGGAACAAAAACTGTAAAAACAATTGAAGACGTTGTTGGTTTGATTGGAGGTTAATATGAGTATTTCGGTTGACAGTGGTCTAAAAAAGAAAATTCAAATAGAGAATCGTAAGAATAGAAGAGGCATTTATTATTTGTGGCTCTTTGAGAAGATTTCTTTTGCATTGGTTATTGCTTATGCGATATTATTTCCAATTTATTGTATAGTAACAGGTAATTTAGTTTCAACAAATATGAGAACTGGAAAGCTTAGTTATTTTTTAGTGGCAAGTGAAACATCTATTTACACATCAATGGGGTTGACGGCTGTGTTATTAATCTACGTACTTAGAATGCGACTTGAACACACGTTTATAGGTGGTCGTATTGACGAGATGATAGAAATTGTTGATGATAAATTATTTTACATATTTAGAATAAAATATCAAACACCTGCAGATAAAAGAAATATTGTTGTGATTGACTTGAACAGAATAAATAATTTGAGTTATGATGATAAGCTGTTCGAAATAAGCATTGATGGAATGATGGTTGAGAAAATTGTTAATACATCTACTGATATTCACAAAATAAATATAACTGAGATGGTGGATAGTAATATAAAGATAAATGATTATTTTACACCTTCATTGTACGAGGTATTAAAATCAAAGATTAACTAGGAGGATGTTTTTATGGATACTGAAATGATAAATGACAAAGTGAGTCAGGGAATTATGCTTATTTCTGCTGAAAAATATGATGCCGCAAAGCTGTTGCTCGAGGATATTATTGCGGAAGCACCACGAACAATGGAAGCATATATCATCTTGGAAATGCATGTGCAAATCTTGGAAAGTACGATGAAGCGATTGAATCATTTAAAAAAGCATTATTAGTGGACCCTAATTATGTTGAAGCATATTTTTCTATCGGAAGTATTTATGTGTTGATGAATGAAAAAGTTAAGGCTATAGAGTTCTATAATAAGGCTGAAGAAAATGGATTTATATCCTGGTATATTGTAATTGACCCATCTAACTGGTCATCTACAATATACTTCCATGATGTTTATCATAATGGGGACAGTAACAATACTCTCGAGTGTACTGGTATTCTTTTTGATGCAGTTATAAATTGCAAAAGATAATTGCTAATCAGACAACTTCCAGTTTGACAATTTCATATCCATACACACAAAGCAGTTAGTCTTAGGATTGACTGCTTTTAAAAAGACACCATTTAGGTGTAATGGTGTCTTTTGGGTGTTATTATAATGGTCATATCAAGGCTCATTCAATCGTGGTAAATTCGTGGTAAAATGAATGATTTTCTATACTGCAAAATACTTGAAAGTATAGTGTTTATGCGGATAATCAAAAATTAGATATAAAATTTAGTTGAATTATATTTATGGTTTTTAGTACTATGTATCTTTTGTCCGAAGGTAAATTTGAGCTTTTTCAGATATAAATTTTCACTTAATTTTTCTATGTTTTCAGAAGAATAATCTGATATATACGTATCTAGTTCATAGGAATAGTCTATCTTATCTTGAAATCGAACAATTGCTTTTTCGCATGTTAGTCCTTGGATTTCTCCATTTATACATTTTTGTAAAATTAAATATTTTTGATATATTGCTGCTTTTGAATATAATTTCCTTTCGGCTAAATAATCTCCGTCATTATTTCTTCTAAATTTCCTATTGCGTATACTATACCGATAGGATTCTCCAATGTATGCATATTGTATAATTTCGCTCAGGCTGTCGTTGTTTATCTTATAATCAAAAAAAATGTTTCCCGATACTTACGAAAGTGTCATTTTCATATTTATAAATTTTCCCTATAGAAGTTTTTGATCTATCATACCTTTCATCATCATAACTGGATGGTCTATAATTTGTAATTATATTATCTAATACATTATTTCCTGTTACTTCTATTCCGAATAAATCATTCCCATCATCATCTATTCCTAAATAATATAGTAATAGATATTCATCTTTTACTGTATTTTCGTCAATTGAATGCTTAAGACGGTCGCTTCTTCCCATTCCTAAAAGATCTAATAATGTTGTTTTACCAGATCCATTCTTTCCAACTAAAACGGAAATATTATTGATTTTTTCTCCATAAAAATTTTTCAAGTAATTATGTTTCCTACGTACAATAAGTTTTTTATTTTGAACTTCTACATTAAAATTATTTGATAAAAGTAATCCTTGTTCATAAATGAAATCGCTATATCTTTTAATATATAGGTATATAAGTTCTATTTCTTGTGCTGCTTGAATCATTAGTACTGTTTCCTTTCTTTTATGTATAATGAATTTCATGTTAAAAATTATTTATAGTTATTGATAGGCACAATGTTTTGATCCACGTATTCGGCTGTAACAATAACTAGAGCGGAAGATTATAATCGTAATATAAGTATATGGCATTTGTAGTTTATTACTGTCATTATTTATATTAGCACTATTATTGTATTACTTGTTATTGTACTTTACAAATAAAGATGCCTATAAGCTATTATGACAAAATATTATTAGAATGCAAAGAGTGTTTAGAAGCATAGTATTGAAGCAATGATGAAGTATTAAAAAGAATAACTTCAAGTTGTTTTTGATTTTTCCACATAGCATATATAGCTTTATTAAGCAATTTTACCTCCAATTTCAAGTTGTTTCGTTGAGATTGAATTTCTTGTAGAGAAGGAAATGGTTTTGTGGAGTAAAGAAACTTCAAATATTTTCGGGCCTTTTCATATTGTTCGATTTCGAATAAATGCATTTGCGAAAAGCAAAAGGATTTTTTGGTATTCAGGATTTGTTATAATAACCAAAAGAAATGTATAGAAAATACAACATTGGAGAGTTTTATATTTTAAAATTAATAAATTTTGAAGTAAAATAGAAGAGAAATCTAAGCTTAGAAAAGAGGATGTTTATGAAAGCTGATAATATAATTACTATAATGGAACAGATGCAAGATCTACCATATAAGTGTATTTTGTTTAATGGAATTTGGGGAATCGGGAAGTCGTATGCGATTGAGCAAGCGATAAAAGGGAAGCATAATGTATGTAAAATTTCAATGTTTGGAATTAAGAATACGAATCAGATATACCACGAAGCACTATTTCAGTTATTAATCAACAATAAACAGGGAGGGAAATTTGCATCTAACATAAAAAAAGGTTTAAAAACAGTAAGTGAATTTTCTGAGAAGCTAAAGAAGGTTACAGATGTGGTAGATGGAGTACTATCGGAAAAAGAATTATTTGTAATGATGACTGAGAAATTACGTGAATACCAATTTATTGTTTAGATGATTTAGAAAGAATAAGTGAAAGCGTAAGTTTGAAAGAAACGTTGGGAATAGTTGAAGAATTAAAAAATGTAATTACATAAAAGTCATATTAGTAGCAAATAGAGAAGCATTAAACGGTGAAAATCAAAATGTTTTAGAAGAATATTGTGAAAAAGTGATTGATAGGGTTTATGAAATAAACGAACGGCCAGAACATATAAATTATGGAGAGCTGTCAGTAGAAGCTCCATTTTTGACAGCGTTTTTGGAAAAACATCCTGTCAAGAATTTAAGAACAATAAGGAAAGCTCAGAATTTATATGAAGATATAGAAGTGCAAGGTAAAGGCATTGGAAATGTTGATTTTTGGAAAGATATTAGATTAGTGTGTTATGCAATTGTAGTTGAAGAGATAGAAAAATTGTATTTTAACTCCGAGATAGAAAAAGAGACAGGTTCAGATCAAGCTTTTCATAAGATTATGAATGATTTTGAAATGCGACTTCGACAATATCTTTTTAATGTAAAAGTAACAAAAGAATTAATACATATGATTCAGGCGTATTATTTGAGGAGTGAAAGAATAGATAAAGTAGCATTAGAAATACAATATAAATTATTTTTAAAAGCAGGGGATAAGCCTAATTTATATAAATCAGAAGAGGAAATAAGACAATATCTTAAGGCATGTCAACAGGAAATAAAATCTTCAGAGGAATGGCAAGGGCTAAATCAGGTAATGAATGAGTATGTATATTGGTGCAAAGTACTTAAAGAAGATTATGAGGATATGTTGGAACTTTATCAAAGATTACAGACAGAGCTATTATGGAAGGAAGCTAAAGAGGGAAAAGAAGAAAACTTATTATTATATGAAAGTGGCCCATATGTGGAATTACAAGAAGAAGTGGGAAATAGATTTAGTGATGTGCTTTGTGAAGTTAGAAAAAGACAAGTTGATATGTTTATAACATATTTAAAAGAAAATACTTCTGATAAGAGGGCATTTATGTATTCTACTAAATTAAGAGAATATAGCAATAGTAATTCTATGAGATATGAAAAATTAATTAAGGAACGTATAAGAGAGTTATTATTGAGAAGTTCATTTCCGATAGACAATATGACAGAAGATAAAAATAATACATGTTATAATATTTTGGCAGTATTATATAAGTATGCTAGAGAAGAGACTGAAACATATAAAGAACAATTATTAAAAGAGTGTGATAAAATGGAAGTTATAGAATAAAAACACTTTTGAGGGAATAAAAATTTGAATTTTTGAATAGGTGTGTTGTATTTTAACCTCCAATCTTTTGGATATAATGTAGAAAATTTTTTCTGCAAATATTTAAAAGGTTGGAGGATTTTATTTATGGGGCATGCAAGAAGAGAAGTGGAAACGACAAAGAAATATGCGAAGAAATTTGTAAGATATAGAGAGGGAGCTGAAAAGTATAGTATAGGTCTTACAAAATTTCAAGAGTTATCAAAAGAGGCAGGAGCAGTGTATAAAATTGATGGCATTGCTTTAGTAAATTGTGAGATTTTTGAAAAGTTTTTGGAGTCATTCAGAGAGTATTAAAAATTTAGAAAGAAGGGGAGTGTTGATTTATACTTAAAACTGACCCAGTTTTAACGAGGAAAATTGATTCACCTATAGCAGTGGCAATGAGTAAGTAGAACTGGTTCTGATCACACAGCGCTTGAGACGCGGACCTAGTAATAAGGGGGTATAGCCCTAGAGCAAACCACCCGTTGGACGGGTGGTCCTGATTCTTGGGTAACGGATTCCACCGCATTCATTGACTAGCTTTACATTCTCGCAGATGGAATGATCTATTTGCTTAACAAGATGTACAAAATCAGATGTCTTGTAAAAAGAGCGCGAAGAGAAAGAATAATCAGATATTTATACAAAAACACAAAAAACGTTTAATAAACTACAAAAAATGGAATAAATATTTAGTAATCTAAAAATTATTTATAAAAATCTAATAAAAAGTTTGATTATTACGACAAAATATGCTATGTTTAAAATAACATCGTTGTGCGAAAGTTACAAACAGAAAGAGAATAGGAAAGAAAAGTATGGTAATAATATATTGATACATGCTGCGAACAGCGTAATCCTTAGATATTAATGTGCAGTAACAACATACAGCGAAGAAATCTTATTGTTCAAAATCACATAAGAACAATAAAAAGGGGGAGACAAGAAAGGTGGTGTAGATACTATGGTGGATGAGACAATCCGGTCAATTAAAGAAGCAGAACAGCAGGCAGAAGAGATTCTTGTAAAAGCGCAGGAACAAAAAGAACAGATTCTGAAAGATGCATCTCTTCAGGCAAAGCAGATTCATGAAGAACTTATAGAAGAGGCAAAAAGAACTGCCGGTGGACTGGATGAGAAAGTCAGAGAAGAGGCGAAAAATCAGGAAGATAAAGAAGCAGAGAAGCTCAAAGATGTGATCGAAGAGCTGAAGGTTTCTGCAAGAGAGAAAAAGGATGCAGCAGTGCAGCTAGTTCTTTCTGAATTAATCTGATCCATGTGGTCGTAACAAAAAAGGAGGGATAAGATTATGGCGGTACTTAAGATGCAGAAAATCAGCATCTGTGCCTGAAGAAAGATCGAAAAGCAATCCTGGAACAGTTACAGCATCTTGGAGTTCTTGAAGTTGACAGGGACAAAGAAGAGGATGCATTCTTCCAAAAGATGGACACAACCGGACAGCGGATGAAATTTGAAAAGGCGGCAACGGCAGCAGATCAGGCACTGGGGATTCTGGATACTTACGCTCCGGAGAAAAAGTCATTACTTTCTTCGCTGGAAGGAAAAGAACTGATTGATCGCGAGTTGGAAGAAAAGGTTCAGATATCTGGACCGGAATTGATCAAGACAGCCCGCGAAATTTATGATCTTGATCGTGAGTATGCTGAGCTTAGAGCAGGCATAGCAAAGATCGAGAATCAGATTGAAAGTCTGATGCCGTGGATGGCATTAGATGTTCCGCTTCAGGAAGGAAAGACAAAAAGGACTGCTTTGATCCTGGGAACAATGCCGGGAGAGCTTACTCTTGAGAACATTTATTCCATTCTACTTGAGAAGACTCCGGAAGTGATGGAGAAAACAGGGGTCGATGTACATTTAGTTTCAGCAGAATCTAATATGATCTGCATTGCAGTCATCTGTTTGAAAGAACAACTCCAGACAGTGGAAGAAGCACTTCGGAGTGCAGGATTTGCAAGACCGTCCCAAAACTGGAGCAAGACACCAAAAGAGCAGAAGGAAGTACTGGAAACAGAGATAGCAGCGTCAAGAGAGCGGATGACGCAGTGCGAGGCAGAACTTAAGAGCCTGGCTTCCAAAAGAAAAGAACTTCAGGCCGTAGCAGATTATTACAGAGTCCGAGCAGATAAGTATGCAGTTCTCGGAGATCTTCTTCAGTCAAAGCGTACATTTGTGATCAGTGGATATATACCGGCATGTGAGTCAGGTCCGGTAGAGAGATCTTTGACAGAGAAATATAACTGTATGGTAGATATTGAAGACATTGAAGAAGGTGAAGAAGCACCGGTTATTTTAAAGAATAACCCATTCTCTACAAACATGGAAGGCATTGTAGAATCTTACGGATTACCGCATGCCGGAGAGATCGATCCGACAACGATCATGTCATTCTTCTATGTATTTTTCTTCGGAATGATGTTGTCAGATGCAGCGTATGGAGCAGTTGTTGCAATTGTGTGTGCGATTCTTGTGAAGAAATATCCAAGAATGTCACAGAGCATGGCAAAATCTTTGAAACTGTTCTTCTACTGTGGAGTATCTACACTTGTATGGGGCGTTCTGTTTGGAGGATATTTTGGAAATATCGTAGACATTGTTTCAGAAAAATTCTTCGGACATACGGTAACAGTTCCGGCACTTTGGTTTGTTCCATTGAATGATCCAATGAAACTTCTGGTTTATTCTTTGTTGTTTGGAACAATTCATTTGTTCGTAGGACTTGGAATTAAAGGTTATCTGTGTTTAAAAGATGGTAAGGTTGTAGATTTTATCTGTGACGTTGTACTTTGGTTTGTGATGCTGATCGGGTTGATCCTGATGCTGCTTCCAAGCGACATTTTCGCATCAATCGCACAGACTACGATCGTGTTCCCGGCAGCTTTGAACACTGCTGCAAAAGTGATGGCTGCGGGTGGAGCAATCGGTATTGTGCTGATGTCAGGAAGAGCAAACAAGAATCCGGCGCTTCGGCTTGCGCTTGGAGCGTATGATTTGTATAACGTGACAGGATGGCTCAGTGACGCATTGTCCTATTCAAGACTTCTTGCACTTGGACTTGCAACAGGAGTTATCGCATCCGTTATTAATCAGATGGGAGCGATGCTTCCAAACAATGTGATCGGTGTGATTCTTTTCATTGTGATCTTCATTGTGGGACACGTATTGAACCTGGCGATCAATCTGCTGGGAGCTTATGTACACACAAACCGTTTACAGTTTGTGGAATTCTTCGGAAAATTTTATGAAGGCGGCGGAAAAGCATTCGAGCCTTTTAAAGAAAATACGAAATATGTTGATGTTAAGGAGGAAACAACATTATGAATATAGCAGGTGAACTTGGAGTTGTATATGGATTATTAGGCGCAGCAATCGCAGTATTATTCGCAGGTGCAGGATCTGCGTTAGGTGTAGGTATCGCAGGACAGGCAGCATCAGGTGTTGTAACAGAAGACCCGAGCAAATTCGCTAAAGTACTTATCATGCAGCTGCTCCCAGGTACACAGGGACTGTATGGACTGCTTGTTGGATTTATTACACTTTCTAAAATTGGTATTCTCGGCGGTGGTGGAGTAGAAGTTAGCGTTCAGTCAGGACTTATGATCCTTGCAGCTTGTCTCCCAATCGGTATTGTTGGATTGATTTCAGGTATCGCACAGGGTAAGACAGCAGCGGCTTCTATCGGAATCGTAGCAAAGAAGCCAGAGCAGTTTGGTAAAGCAATGCTGTTCCCGGCAATGGTTGAGACATATGCGATCCTGGCTCTTCTGATTTCCTTCCTCGCAGTAAGTGGTATCCAGCTGTAAGAAATAAATAAAAAGGAGAGCGTGGAGATGAGTGGACTTGACAAAATGAAAGCGCAGATAATCGCAGAGGCGCAGGACAATGCAAAAGAGATACTCGCACAGGCACACGCACAGGCGGATTCTATAATTGGGGAAGCAAAAGCACAGGCAGAGAAAGATGCACGGAAGATTGTCGCACAGGCAGAAGCCAGAGCAGAAGATTCTGTGAAACGCCTGGCCTCTTCATCAGATATGAGAAAGCGCAAGGCAGTACTTGAGGCGAAACAGGAAGTGATCAGTGAAGTTCTTGAAGATGCTTACAAAGCAGTCGGAGAGCTTGATGATGCAGCTTATTTTGCAATGCTTGAAAAGGTTCTTGAGAAGTATGTACTTCCGGAAGAAGGAACCATCTGCTTTACAGAGAAAGACAGAAAACGTATGCCTCAAGGGTATATGGAAAAAGTATATGAAACAGCGAAGAAGAAAGGCGGAAGCCTGGAACTTACAGAGACAGTGCCGGACGGAATGGATGGGGGATTTATCCTGACCTATGGCGGTATTGAAGAAAATTGTACGATCAAAGCGTTGTTTGATGCAAAAAGAGAAGAGTTATCAGATAAAGTGAACCGGCAGCTGTTTACAGCAGTGTAGCCGCAAGGAGGGATAATCTTGAGTAAGACAAAATATACCTATGCGGTTGCCAGAATCCGTGCACTGGAAGTCTCTCTTTTAACGAATGCAGTGATTGAACAGCTTCTTGCGTGCAAGAGTGCAGAACAGGCTCTACAGCTTCTGGTTGAAAAGGGCTGGGGAGATCTGACAGCAGGAACGTTGGATGCAGATGAAGTTCTGAATAAGGAAGAAGAGAAGATGTGGCAGACAATCCGTGAGGTGGCACCGGATATGCATGTATTCGATGTTCTGTCACTTCCAAAACTTTATCACAATCTGAAAGCAGCGATCAAAGAAGTGTGTACGGAAGTAGAGAATAAAAACATTTTTTACGATGACTGTGAGATTCCTGGAGAAGAGATGTTTGCACTTGTCCAGAACAAAGAATTTGATAAGCTGCCGGGTAATATGCCAGCAACAGCAAGAGAAGCATTTGACACTCTGCTTCACACAAGAGACGGACAGTTGTGCGATCTTATTATTGATCGCGCAACACTGGAAGCTATGCTGGAAGCAGGGAAAAAATCAGGTGAGAAGATCATTGAAGAGTATGCACAGACAGCAGTTGCAATCGCTGATATTAAGATTGCAGTAAGATCTCAGAAGACAGGAAAAAATGCAGAATTTATGAAAAAAGCAATGGTAAATTGTTCCGAGATCAATGTGGATCAGCTGACACAGGCAGCATTGGCCGGTGCGGAGGAGATCGCACAGTATCTGGAAGGAACATCTTATCGTGAAGGTGCCGATGCACTGCGTATATCACCGTCTGCATTTGAACGCTGGTGTGATAATAAAATGACAGATTCTATGAGGTCACAGAAATATGAATCATTTTCCGTTGGACCGCTTCTGGCGTATCTGTTAGCCAGACAAAATGAGATCAAGACAGTACGGATTATACTGACCGGAAAGCAGAATGAATTTCCGGATGAAGCAATCCGGGAAAGGATAAGGGAGATGTATGTATAAGATTGCAGTAATGGGCGATTATGACAGTATCTATGGATTTGCCACCCTCGGTCTTAGCATCTGCTGTGAAGGACCGGGATGAGGCGAAGACAAAGCTTCGCCAGCTTGCAGAAGGAAATTACGGCATTATCTATATTACAGAGGCTGTGGCTGCACAGATTCCGTCAGAAATCAACAAGTACGGTGAGCAGACATTTCCGGCGATTATTCAGATCCCGGGTGTGTCGGGGAATACAGGAGCCGGAGTTGAAGGCGTGAAGAAGACAGTTGAGCAGGCCGTCGGATCAGATATTCTGTTTGGAGGAGTAAGCGAATGAGCACAGGAGTGATTAAAAAAGTCGCAGGACCTCTTGTTATCGCAGAGGGAATGCGTGATGCGAATATGTTTGACGTTGTCCGTGTATCGGAACAGCGTCTGATCGGAGAGATCATTGAGATGCACGGTGACGAGGCATCCATCCAGGTATATGAAGAGACATCAGGTCTCGGACCTGGAGAACCGGTTGAATCTATGGATGTTCCAATGTCTGTAGAATTAGGACCTGGTCTGATCGCAAGTATTTATGACGGAATCCAGAGACCACTGGATGATATTATGAAGATTTCCGGAAATAACCTGAAAAGAGGAGTTGAAGTTCCGTCTCTTAAGAGAAATCTGAAATGGGAGTTTGTTCCTACTGTAAAGGTTGGAGATGAAGTAGAGACAGGAGATGTGATCGGTACAGTTCAGGAAACAGTTCTTGTACAGCAGAAGATCATGGTTCCTTACGGAATTAAAGGAACAATCAAGGAAATCAAAGAAGGCACATTTACAGTAGAAGATATTGTAGCAGTTGTTGAAACAGAAAAAGGCGAAAAAGAATTAACTATGATGCAGAAGTGGCCGGTTCGTCGCGGTCGTCCGTATAAGAAGAAACTTCCACCGGAGATGCCACTTGTAACAGGACAGCGTGTTATCGACACATTCTTCCCAATCGCCAAGGGCGGTGTTGCGGCCGTTCCGGGACCTTTCGGAAGTGGAAAGACAGTAATCCAGCATCAGCTTGCAAAATGGGCTGAGGCAGATATTGTTGTCTACATCGGATGTGGAGAGCGTGGAAATGAGATGACAGACGTTTTGAACGAGTTCCCTGAACTGAAGGATCCGAAGACAGGACAGCCTTTGATGCAGAGAACTGTTCTGATCGCAAATACATCGGATATGCCGGTTGCAGCTCGTGAGGCATCCATTTACACAGGAATTACAATAGCAGAGTATTTCCGTGATATGGGATATTCTGTAGCACTTATGGCAGACTCAACATCCCGTTGGCTGAGGCACTTCGTGAGATGTCAGGACGTCTGGAAGAGATGCCTGGTGAAGAAGGATATCCGGCTTATCTTGGAAGTCGTCTGGCTCAGTTTTATGAGCGTGCCGGACATGTAGTTTCTCTTGGAAAAGAAGGAAGAGAAGGAGCACTTTCCGTTATCGGAGCAGTATCTCCTCCGGGTGGTGATACATCTGAGCCGGTATCTCAGGCTACACTTCGTATCGTCAAAGTGTTCTGGGGACTGGATGCTTCCCTGGCATACAAGAGACATTTCCCGGCAATCAACTGGTTGAAGAGTTACTCCCTGTATCTGGATGATATGGAAAAATGGTTTAACGGACAGGTTGCCGAAGACTGGATGGAAGGCCGTCAGAAGATGATGACACTGCTTCAGGAAGAAGCAGAACTGGAAGAGATCGTTAAGATGGTAGGTATGGACGCACTTTCACCGTCCGACCGTCTGAAGATGGAAGCAGCAAGATCGATTCGTGAGGACTTCCTGCATCAGAACTCTTTCCATGAAGTAGATACGTATACGTCATTGAAGAAACAGCACATGATGATGGTTCTCGTTAACGAATTCTTTGACAGAGCAACCGATGCATTAAAAGATGGTGCATCACTTCAGAAGCTGATCTCAATGCCGGTCAGAGAGCAGATCGGACGTTTTAAATATGTGACAGAAGATAAGCTTGACGAAGAATTTAAACAGGTTGATGAGACATTAAGCGCTCAAATCGCAGCAGCATTTGTAAAGGAGGAAGGTTAAATGCCAAAAGAATATAGAACCATTCAGGAAGTGGCCGGACCTCTGATGCTGGTGCATGGAGTAGAAGGCGTGACATATGATGAGCTTGGAGAAATCGAGCTGGCGAGCGGAGAGACTAGAAGATGTAAAGTTCTGGAAGTGAACGGAAGCGATGTCCTTGTACAGCTGTTTGAAAGTTCAACAGGTATTAACCTCTCCAACAGCAAAGTCCGATTTCTTGGACGAAGCATGGAACTTGGCGTATCAGAAGATATGCTTGGACGTGTCTTTGATGGACTTGGTAATCCGATTGATGAGGGTCCGCAGATCCTTCCGGATGCCAGAATGGATATCAATGGTCTTCCGATGAATCCGGCGGCCAGATGTTATCCGGAGGAGTTTATCCAGACAGGAGTATCTGCAATTGATGGATTGAATACACTGGTTCGTGGACAGAAGCTTCCAATCTTCTCAGCATCTGGTCTGCCGCATGCACAGTTGGCAGCACAGATTGCCCGTCAGGCAAAGGTACTTGGAACAAATGAAAACTTTGCGGTTGTATTTGCTGCTATGGGTATTACTTTCGAGGAGTCTAACTTCTTTATCGAAAGCTTCCGTGAGACAGGAGCACTCGATCGAACAGTATTGTTTGTAAACCTTGCGAATGACCCGGCAATCGAGCGTATCGCAACACCACGTATGGCGCTGACAGCAGCGGAATATCTTGCATTTGAAAAGGATATGCATGTCCTTGTTATTCTGACAGATATCACAAACTACGCAGATGCATTGCGTGAGGTATCCGCAGCCAGAAAGGAAGTCCCTGGACGTCGTGGATATCCGGGATATCTGTACACAGACCTTGCAACACTGTATGAAAGAGCAGGGCGTCAGAATGGCAAGAAGGGAAGTATCACAATGATCCCGATCCTGACAATGCCTGAGGATGACAAGACTCATCCAATCCCTGACCTGACAGGATATATCACGGAAGGACAGATCATCTTAAGCCGTGAGCTTTACAGAAAAGGAGTAACACCTCCAATTGATGTTCTTCCATCTCTGTCCCGTTTGAAAGATAAAGGAATCGGAGCAGGTAAGACAAGAGCAGATCATGCCAATACAATGAATCAGTTGTTTGCCGCTTATGCGCGTGGTAAAGATGCAAAAGAGCTGATGGTTATCTTAGGAGAAGCAGCACTTACAGAAATTGACCTGAAATATGCACGTTTCGCAGATGCATTTGAGAAAGAATATGTATCTCAGGGATATCAGACAGACCGAAGCATTGAGGAAACATTGAATATCGGATGGAAGCTGCTTCGCATGCTGCCGCGTACCGAACTCAAACGAATTGACGATAAATATCTGGATGAATATTACGACAAAGAGTAAGAACAGACAGAGTGATCGAAGATAGAAAGAGGAGGTGGCGGTATTGGCTGCGAAACAAGTGAATCCAACCCGTATGGAACTGACCCGTTTGAAGAAAAAGCGGATTACAGCCATTCGTGGTCACAAGCTTTTGAAAGATAAGCGCGATGAGCTGATGCGCCAGTATCTGGATCTTGTCCGAGAAAATATGGAAGTGAGACTTCGTGTAGAAGAAGGAATTCTCTCTGCGAACCGTAATTTTGTTATTGCCCGGGCTGGAATGTCAGAGGCAGCACTGAATACTGCATTGATGGCTCCGAAGCAGGAAGTTGGACTTATAGTTGATGAGAAGAATGTTATGAGTGTTGAGATTCCGACTTTCACATCCAAAACAAGAACAGCGGATGAAAATGATATCTATTCTTATGGATTTGCATTTACTTCCAGTGATCTTGATGGAGCAGTGAAGTCTTTATCAGATATCCTCCCAGATATGATCCGACTTGCAGAATGTGAAAAAGCATGTCAGCTGATGGCGGCAGAGATTGAGAAGACAAGACGTCGTGTAAATGCACTGGAGCATGTTATCATTCCAGAGACAGAGGAAAGTATCAAATACATTACGATGAAACTGGATGAGAATGAGCGTAGTACACAGATCCGACTGATGAAAGTGAAAGATATGATGCTCGAAGAGGCGCATCATTACAAAGAAAAAGAGGCGTAACTATTAAAAATAAAAAAGAACATGACCAGAGAATAAAAGCTTCTGTTTAAGAAGTTTTGAAACTGTGGGGCATGTTCTTTTTCATGTATAAATCTAAAAATGCATGCATTTTACATCTTTTTTGAAATTTTGCTTGGCTCTGAACAGTTACAAATGCAAAACATTATACAAGAATTTTGGATTGCAGAAGATCTGTTAAAAGTTGTCTTGCTCCGGCCTGAACCTGTTCTAACGGTACTTTTGATGTATAAGACTCACTGATAAATCCGAACAGACCAAAGCAGATGAATCCGGCAATCTGTCTTGCAGAATATTTTAAAGAATAAGAAGCTTTCAGCTTATCTGTATGAGATTCTACCGTGTCTAAGAGGATCCGATAAAATCGAAAAGCCAGGTAAGGATTTGTTTCCGGTACGACATGCTGGAAAAAATCATAACGTTCGTAGTAAAGAGACAAAATACTGTCCAAAACGTTCAGATATCCCTGCGTGAGATTGTTTTCAGGATTGTTTTCCTCTTGTCTGCGATGGTATCCTTCTTTTCCAATAATCAGCATATCATTGAAAATGTCGTCAAGGAGGGCAAATTTATCTTTATAATGTGTGTAGAAAGTGATCCGGCTGACATTGGCAATCTTACATAATTCAGTGATTGAAATTACATCAAAAGCCTGTGTGTTCAAAAGCTTTAAAAGAGCAGACTTTAAAGCACGTTTTGTTTTGGTGATACGCTTATCTTCCATTGCGGATATTCTCCTTTCTGTGTTCTGTGGCAGATCATACGAATGCGGTGATTGCTTATCTGTAAAATTATTGTAACTGTTCAGAGCCAACCTCCAAAATGCTACGCATTTCGTCGGTGTGGCGTATCCGCCAAATAAAATTTCAAAAACAGTCTTAAAAATGCAAGCATTTTATAGCTGTTTTATGAAATTTGCTTGGCTCTGAACAGTTACAATTATTTTAACACTTGTAAA
>ENA-OQLB01000724-OQLB01000724.1-human-gut-metagenome-genome-assembly--contig:-NODE-724-length-17207-cov-3.960246_pt1 | contig 17207 bp, 25 predicted proteins | sample MGYA00242656_ERZ504813 | MGnify/ENA primary metagenome ERZ504813 (study PRJEB26092, sample SAMD00036388) | human gut metagenome | host: Homo sapiens | study: EMG produced TPA metagenomics assembly of... | reverse complement strand
AAAACGTTATTTTTGTCTGAACGATCAAGATATTTCTTTGTTACCGAAATCCGTTGCTCTGTTTTTCTTTTTTTATAGCAAAATATCCAGATGTCATTCTTCAAATATTTGATCGGTTGTTGATACCACTTGTTGGTACAGATAATCGGCTTGCTTTTTATCTCAGTGGAGGGCATGAAGGAGAATTGAATGAAGTTACGTTTTCTATAGGATTATTTTTTAATATTTTTATATGCTTCATTTCCTTATTTAGTTTTACTGATAGGAAAAGATTCTTCCTTTCTAATATGCTGTTTGTAGGTATAGTTTCTTTTTTAGTTTTTAATTCTTTTGGAGCTTTATCTCAGCGATTAGCCAGTGTTTGTTATATATCAAATATATTTTTAGTACCGGCTTTGATGAGTAAAGCTCGTATCTCAAAATGGCGTTTTTGTTTTTTCTTATTTGCTGTATTATATGGTATATTGATGTTTTGGAGGGAATTGACAAAAGAAACAGGTTATTATATACCATACCAGTTTATATTCTAATAATCTGTAATTTTATTATTAGGGTAATATTATAGGTTGTTCTATGGTAAATTATATATCAATATCTGTAGATGCGGTTTTCAGTACTTCTTTCTGTATATTATAAAGAATCCTATTTTGCTTTTTGCAAAAGTTTGGATAGTATATTTACACAAACTACATGTCCTGACGAGGTAATTTTAGTAGAAGATGGTCCTTTAAGTAGTGAATTGAATGATATAATATCAGAATATTCTGCAAAGTATCCAACCCTGAAGATTATCCCTCTGCCAACCAATCAAGGTTTGGGAAAAGCTTTAAATGAAGGTCTTAAACATTGTTCTTATGATATTGTAGCTCGAATGGATACAGATGATATTGCTAAACCGGATCGCTTTGAGAAACAATTGGCTGTTTTTGAAAAGTATTTAGATATAGACGTGGTTGGAGCTTGGATTGATGAATTTGAAGATGATATTTCGGAAGTAAAATCTGTAAGAAAGTTGCCGGAGCTGCCTGATGATATAAGACAATTTGCAAAACGTCGTAATCCTATAAACCATCCGGTTGTGATGTTTCGAAAGAGTGCGGTATTGGCTGCCGGTGGATATCAACATTTTCCTTTATTTGAGGATTACTATTTATGGATACGTATGTTGATGAATGGAGCTAAGTTTTATAATATTCAGGAAAGCTTACTGTATTTCCGCTTTTCTCCGGAAATGTTTAAAAGAAGAGGAGGATGGAGATATGTGATAAGTGAATTACATTTTTTGCAAAAGATGAGACAAATGCATTTTATTTCTTTTTCTGAGTTCATGCAAAATCTGTTTGTCCGTTTTTCTATTAGATTAATACCTAATTCTTTGCGAGCAATTGTATATACGAAATTGATTAGATAGAAATTACTGTATGAATGATAATTACAAAGCTATTGACACGCAGAAAATTATAGATTATATCAATTCTTTTTCTGATGCTATTGAGGTTGACTCTATTTTGAGGAATTCTAATGCTGACAAATTACGTGTATACCCTGCCTTGTTTGAATTAGAGCAGAGCGGTTTTCTTGAGGTAGTAGAGCGTGAAGAACTGGGAGCCCCAATAAAAGTTCGTAAAAAGAAAGTTGAATAAACGACAGGTAACAGCGGTTATTTGTTTTAGGTGCAGCCGGAATTGCTTTTTTAGGCGATTTCGGCTGTTTTTATTCAATATGGATAAAAAACGTTTTTGTTCAAATTGTAGGATTTTTTGGCCTTTTTGTTAATTGGGAATTGAAAATATTGCTTGTTATGTTGTATTATTTCTATCTTTGCACCCCGAATTTTTAAATTATAAACAGACATGAAAAAAAATTGTTGCAAGTTTGGTATTGTGCATGGCTGTTATTGCAGCTAATGCGCAGAAAGCAGTAGAAGGAAACAAGTTTACAGATAATTGGTCGGTAGGCTTTAATGCTGGTGGAACTACTCCGCTTACTCATAGCGCTTTTTTCAAAAATATGCGGGCTGTATTGGGAGTAGGACTGGACAAGCAGGTAACTCCGGTATTAGGTTTGGGATTTGAAGCAATGACAAGCATCAATACTACGCCAAGTCGGACAGCATTTGATAATACGAACCTGAGTGTGCTGGGTACATTGAACTTAAGCAATCTGTTTGGCGGTTATGCCGGTGCACCGAGACTTTTTGAGGTAGAGACTGTTGCCGGTATCGGTTGGCTGCATTATGCTGTAAATGGTGAAAGTGACCTTAACAGTATGTCAAGCAAATTGGGACTTAACTTCAACTTCAATCTGGGAGAAGAGAAAGCATGGACTTTGGCTTTCAAACCGGCTTTGGTATATGACATGAGTGCAGACGGAACTGACAATGTATGTTTCAATGCCAATCGTGCCGCATGGGAGTTTACAGCCGGATTGAAGTATCACTTCAGTTGCAGTAACGGTAAACATTACTTCACCATTGTGAAACCGTATAATCAATCGGAAATAGATGCTTTGAACGATCAAATCAACAATATGCGCCGGGAAGCTGATGATAATGCTGCTGCGTTGAAGAATGCCAACCAGAAAGCTGCTGATTTGGAAAAAGCACTGAATGATTGTAAAAATCAGGCTCCGAAAGTAATTACAGAGACTGTTACCAACAATAAGAAGACTTTGGAATCTGTTGTTACATTCCGTCAAGGCGGTACTTCTGTAGAGTCTTCACAATACCTAATGTAGAGCGTATCGCTACTTATTTGAAGAATCATAAAAATGCAACCGTATCTATCAAGGGATATGCTTCTCCGGAAGGAAATGCTGATGTAAATGCTCGTATCGCTAAACAACGTGCAGAATCAGTGAAGAATATGCTTATCAACAGATACAAGATTGCTGCAAATCGTATAACTGCCGAAGGTCAGGGTGTAGGTAATATGTTTGAAGAACCTGATTGGAACCGCGTCAGCATCTGTACAATCAATGAAGAGTAATTTGCATCTGTCTATAATAGACAACTAATCAACGGTATCATAATCTATTTTCAGAAAACAGCTCCAATGGGGCTGTTTTCTTTGTTTATACCTGTGTTTTTGCTAATTATTTCAAAACTTATAAACGAAAAAACGTATATTTGCATATGGCTTCTAAAAAAGAATAGAATGGAACAAATGCGCAAATTGCCAATAGGCATACAAACTTTTGAGGAAATACGTAAGGAGAATTATCTTTATGTGGATAAAACTGCTATGGTGTATCAGCTCGCAAATGTCGGTAAACCTTATTTTTTGAGTCGTCCGCGTCGTTTCGGAAAAAGCCTGCTTATCTCCACTTTTGAGGCTTACTTTCAAGGACGTAAGGACTTGTTTGAAGGACTTGCGATAGAAAAATTGGAAACCGAATGGAAAGAATATCCGGTATTTCATTTGGATTTGAACGCCGAAAAATATGATAGTAAGGAAGCACTGGAACAGGTGCTTTCTCGTAATCTAAGTCTGTGGGAAGATCGATGGGGAAAGGATGCGGCAGAAGATACAATTGCTTCCCGTTTTGCAGGAGTACTTAGGCGTACTTACGAACAAACCGGCAAACAAGCAGTAGTACTGATTGATGAGTATGACAAGCCATTGCTTCAGGCTATTCTTGATGAGCCGTTGTTGGAAGAATACCGCCGTACGCTGAAAGCTTTTTACGGCGTGTTGAAAAGTGCGGACCGTTATCTTCGTTTTGTATTCTTGACAGGAGTCACCAAGTTTGCACAGGTCAGTGTGTTCAGTGACTTGAACCAGTTGAACGATATCAGTATGAAACCAGCTTATGCCACTGTTTGTGGTATTACGAAGGATGAATTGGTGGAAACGTTTACTCCCGAAATTGATAATTTGGGAGAGAAGAACGGACTTACTTTTGACGAAACCGTATGTCGTTTGACAGCCTTATATGATGGCTATCATTTTGAAGAATCGGCAGAAGGTGTTTTTAATCCCTTTAGCCTGTTAAATGTTTTTGATAGTTATAAGTTTGATAATTATTGGTTTCAGACGGGTACACCTACCTATCTCGTTGACTTGCTGAAACAGAGTGATTATGATTTGCGCCTGTTGATTGATGGAGTAGAAGTACAGGCATCTGCTTTTTCGGAATATCGTGCGGAGATAAGAAACCCGCTTCCTATGATTTATCAGAGTGGTTATCTCACAATCAAAGGATATGATAAAGAGGTCAGTCTTTATACTTTGGGATTTCCTAATGACGAGGTTCGTTATGGCTTTTTGAATTTCCTGATCCCCTATTATACAGAAGTGTCTGATGCGGAGACCGGTTTTTATATTGTAAAATTCATGCGTGAGTTGAGGAGCGGTAATGTAGATGCTTTCATGGAGCGCCTGAAGGTGTTTTTTGCAGGTATGCCTTATGAACTGAGTGAGAATACTGAGCGTCATTATCAGGCGATTTTCTATGTTGTCTTCACCCTGATGGGACAATTTGTAGAAACGGAAGTTCGTAGTGCTCGTGGTCGTGCCGATGCAGTTGTGAAAACAAAAGACTTTATTTTTGTTTTTGAATTCAAGCTGAATGGAACTGCCGAAGAAGCGCTGAAGCAGATAGATGAAAAAGGGTATCTGATACCTTATACTTTAGATGGGAGAAAGTTGGTGAAAGTAGGGGTGAACTTTAGTAAGGAGAAGCGCAATATAGACTGTTATGTTATAGGCTGAATCAGTGCAAACGTAACTGTCATGAAATGAAAGTTTTATAAAGTATTTCTAGGAAACAGCTCCGGTGGGGCTGTTTTCTTTGTTTATGCCTGTGTATATTCTCACCTTTGCATCGTTGATCAACGAAATGAAAATTTAAAGAAAGTCTAATTTAAAATGTAAAGGAGAGATAATATGCCTCTATTTTATTATGCGAGACAGTCGCAGATTGCAACGAAAGAGGGTGTAAAGACATGGCACCTGAGTTTGAAAAAAGTAGGAAAAGTTGTGGATACGCAGTTGCTGGCGGAGAGTATTGCCGAAAAATCGTCATTGACGCCGGGTGATGTGCAGAACGTAATTCGTAACTTGATGTCGACGATGCGGATGCATCTGTTGAATAGTCGTACAGTACGTCTGAATGGTTTGGGTACATTCACCATGAAGGCCCGTACGCGTGGTAAGGGGACGGTAAAAGCAGAAGATGTAAACCCGAATCAAGTTACGGCGTTGCGTTGCCAGTTTACCCCGGAATATACGCGCCCGGCGGCTATTGGTACTACTCGCGCTTTGCTGCAGGGCGTGGAGTTTGAAAAATGGTTGGAAGCAGCCGTTGATGGTGGAACTTCCGGCGGTGGCGAATCGGATGGCGGAGAGGAAGAAGATCCGTTGGGATGAGAAGAGTTATGATTTATCGAGTAATAATTTAAAATTTAGGGACAATGAGTATAAAAGTATCAGTTGGGATAAGATTCTGAAAGTGATTATTGCAGTGGCAAGCGCTATTGCAGGTGTAATTGGCGGACAAGCAATAGGTATTTAGGAATTTCCGGTCCGAATATGGAAACACTCCCGCAAGCTGTGTGGAGCACGCATGCCGGGAGTGTTCGTTGTTATGGGGTGATTTGTTAATGTCTGAATATTTTTCTGATTTTTCTCATTAGCTTTATTCCAAGCATTGCTCCGTCGAAGACTGCCATTCCGGTGTTAAATGCCCGCATGATAGCGGTTCCTTTATCTGCTGCTGGGGCAATCGGAGCAAATAAGTTTCGGGCTGTGTCGGACATGACCTGTTTCTGAGTACGCAATTCTTCTAATGCTTCTGCTCTTCGCTGTTGGAGGTCTTCTAATGTAAGGATCTCTGTATTGGAAATATCATTCATATTCATGATATTTTAGTTCTTGTTGTTATCTATGAATAATCCTGCAATGAATCTGGTCATTGGATTAATAATGATTTTTTTGCGGAATATGACAATCAGTGCAATCAATAAGATGTGGAAACAACTTATCATGGCGAAACTTATCATGAGTCCGCCCACTATCGGGTCTAATATATAGGCCAGCGTAAAAGAAAGATAGAACAAAGCCACCATGCCAAGAATGACGACCAACAATACAAGTATAAGTGTGGAAAGCAATATGGTTAGCTTCTCCGCTACTTCCAGTTGGGTATATTTCTTTTGTAATTCCAGATACTTCTTGAATTCTAAAAATAATTGCTGAATATTCTCAATACTGTTGTCGTCTGCAAACATAGTGGCTTTGTTTTGAAATGTGGTTTGATTTATTCGTTTGCTTCGCCTTTGATTTCTGCGGCAATCTCGTCAACGAGGTTCTCCATTTCATTACGATTCAACCGGATACCTTTCTTACGGAGAATCTCTGCAATCTTTTGACGCGTGTCTTCTCCTTTTTCCGGGGCAAACAAAATACCGATGGCGGCACCTACTGCTGCACCACCTAAAAATGCTGCTAAAACATTTAATCCTTTCATAATAATACTCCTTTCTTTTTATTAGGTCTAATGTAACAAAGCTAACAATTTTTTTGAATGATTGTTCAACAGTTCTTGTTTTTTAGAAATATATACCATGAAAACCAACAAAATGTACATTTTAATTATATTTAACTGCATCGGAGGGCATAAGATAAGCGGTTCGGCGTACTTTTGCTCCATAAATTAAAAAGAGGTATATGAAAAAATTGTTGAATGGGACAATTCTATTACTTTTGATGTGTGCAGTATCGGGATTGACGTCTTGTATGAATGACGGAGGTTCCGATTGGGTTGGAAAATGGCAGTTGCGTGAATATCAGTATCCCGACGGTAAAGTGCAGAAAGTGGACAGCATCTTTTATGGCTTTCAAAAAGGTAGCTTTTTGGCATATTGTATGAATAAAAGTGGAGGCTATGAAGGTTTTTATGGCTATTATAAGTTGAAAGATGATGAAATTTCTATAACTTTGTGGCCGGATAATAGTTCCGGAAATGAGGCAGCGCACGAGGAACTGGTGAATTCTGCAAGTTATAAGAATTTCTTTGGCTGGGGAGATACCGGTGAAAGGACATTCAAGGTTGAAGAACTGACCGACAAGAAGATGCGATTGAACTATGAGGGAACGAAATATGTTTTCCGTAAGTATTGAGTGTAGTTTTGGAATAGACATAGTTACTAACAAAAAATAAAAGAAAAAGATGAAAAAACTGGCAGTATTAGGAATGGGAGTATGTATTGTACTGGCATTCTCTTCTTGTAAATCAAGTGAAAGTGCTTACAAGAAGGCATATGAAAAGGCTAAACAGCAGGAATTGGCTGAACCGCAAACTACCACACCGGTAGAGGAAGTGGCCCTGTGGTTAGCGCTCCTGTAGAAGCAAAAGTTGTGGAAAGTGCACCGGTAGGTACGATTCGTGAAGAAAAAGTAACGGTTGTGTCCGGTGTTGACGGACTGAAAGATTATAGTGTTGTATGCGGTAGTTTCGGTGTGAAGGCTAATGCAGAGAACCTGAAAAACTTCTTGGACAAGGAGGGTTACAATGCTGTGATTGCATTTAATGCAGATGCTGCTATGTACCGCGTGATTGTGAGCACATACGCCGATAGAAATTCTGCTGCTAATGCTCGTGATGCTTTCAAGGCCAAATATCCTAATCGTCAGGATTTTCAGGGTGCTTGGCTGCTGTATCGCATTAATTAATTTGAATTCTTTTTGGTAATTCATAGGAAAGGGGTATCTTCCTCCTTTCAAGATAGGGCAGTAACTGGGAAGTTACTGCCTTTTTCATAATGTGTTGGAAATGATAATGAAACTCTGTTTTTGAGATTGTGAAAAGTGCTTATAAATTTCTCTTTTTCGTTTAAAAGAAGTTATAAAACAAAATTAAAAACTTTTTGCGGTGGAAAAGTTTTTAATTTTGCACCTTATATATTTTTAGAATACATATGGGACGACAATATATACTTGATGCGATTGATGCAGCACTGTGTGCCGGTGCAGATATTCTCTCTATTTATAATGATCCGGCATCAGACTTTCAAATAGAAAAGAAAGCGGATAATTCCCCTTTGACGATTGCTGACAGAAAAGCGCATGAAACCATTGCAGGATATCTAAAGAATACCCCTTACCCATTATTGAGCGAAGAAGGAAAGCATTTATCTTATGCCGAGAGAAGTACGTGGGACACTCTATGGATTGTGGATCCTTTGGACGGAACGAAGGAGTTCATAAAACGGAATGGAGAATTTACTGTTAACATCGCTTTGGTGCATAACTCTGTTCCTGTAATGGGAGTTATCTATCTTCCGGTGAAAAAAGAACTTTATTTTGCCGAAGAGACTTTGGGGGCTTACAAGCTTTCCGGTTTCACCACTCGTGGCGAGGCGTCGTTGGAAGAATTGATGGCAGAAGCCGTTCGTTTGCCTGTGAAGGACAAACATTCCGGGTTTGTGATTGTGGCATCCCGTTCCCATTTGTCTCCGGAAACCGAAAGCTATATTGAAAAGATGAAGTGTTGTCATTCGGATGTAGAATTGGTTTCAAGTGGCAGTTCTATCAAGATATGCTTGGTTGCGGAGGGAAAAGCGGATGTATATCCCCGTTTTGCTCCGACAATGGAGTGGGATACTGCGGCTGGACACGCCATTGCACGCGCAGCCGGTATGGAGGTATATCAGGCTGAAAAGGAAGAGCCTTTGCAATATAATAAAGAAGATTTGCTGAATCCTTGGTTTATAGTAGAGCCCAGGCGTAACTAAATAATGACTCGTATATATGACCTTTGAAATCATATTTGTGCTTTTGGCACTGGTGGGTATGGTGATAGCCCTGATTCTGGACAAGATGCGTCCGGGAATGGTGCTTTTCTCGGTTGTGGTGTTGTTCCTTTGTGCGGGAATCCTGACACCTAAAGAAATGTTGGAAGGATTCAGTAATAAGGGGATGATTACCGTAGCCATGCTGTTTTTAGTCAGTGAAGGTATACGCCAGTCAGGTGCATTGGGACAGCTTATAAAGAAACTGCTTCCGCAGGGTAAAACTACGGTTTTCAAGGCTCAACTTCGAATGTTGCCGATAATTTCCTTTATTTCCGCTTTCCTGAACAATACTCCTGTTGTTGTAATTTTTGCCCCGATAATAAAGCGCTGGGCAGAGTCGGTAAAACTTCCGGCAACGAAATTCCTGATACCTCTTTCATATGTCACGATTCTGGGAGGTATATGTACATTGATCGGTACTTCTACAAACCTGGTGGTGCATGGCATGATATTGGAAGCCGGGTATGAAGGCTTTACCATGTTTGAACTTGGAAAGGTGGGGATTTTTGTGGCGGTAGTTGGTATCCTCTATCTGTTTCTGTTTTCATCCAAACTGCTGCCGGATGTACGTAAAGATGCTGTGAAATTGGATGACGAACCGGAAGAGCATAGTGATTTGCATCGTGTAGAGGCTGTTTTGGGCGCTCGTTTTCCCGGTATTAACAAGAAGTTGAAGGATTTCAACTTTAAACGTCATTACGGAGCTGAAGTAAAAGAAATAAAACGTAACGGCCAGAGTTATACGCAGGATTTGGAGAATGAATATTTTCGGGAAGGTGATACATTGGTTGTAATGGCTGACGACTCCTTTGTGCAGACTTGGGGAGAATCTTCTGTGTTCGTAATGTTGGCTAACGGTAAGGATACGGAACCTGTTGCAAGCAGAGGCAAACGCTGGTTTGCACTTATTCTGTTGTTATTGATGATTACCGGAGCAACAGTCGGTGAACTTCCTGCTGTGAAAGAAGCTTTTCCGAATATAAAGCTGGATATGTTCTTCTTCGTTTCGGTGACGACCATTATAATGGCGTGGACAAAAATCTTTCCTGCACGTAAATATACAAAATATATATCATGGGATATCCTGATAACGATTGCTTGTGCTTTCGCCATCAGTAAGGCAATGGTGAATTCCGGGGTGGCGGATGCTGTGGCTAAATATATTATCGGCCTTACGGAACATTATGGACCTACGGTATTACTGGCTGTCATGTTTATCATTACAAACCTGTTTACCGAACTGATAACGAATAACGCCGCCGCTGCACTCGCTTTCCCATTGGCGCTTTCCATTTCATCACAGTTGGGAGTGAGCCCGACACCTTTTTTTGTGGTGATTTGCATGGCTGCATCGGCAAGTTTTCAACACCCATCGGTTATCAGACCAATCTGATAGTACAGGGTATCGGTAATTATAAGTTTACTGATTTTGTTCGTATCGGACTGCCGTTGAATATTATCACTTTTCTTATATCCATATTCCTTATTCCCCTAATTTGGCCATTTTGATTGAATTATGACAGAGAATAATATATATCCTATTTTTGACAGAATGTTGTCGAGGCAAGACAAAGAAGAGCTTTTGAAACAACATAGCGTGATGATTTGGTTTACCGGACTAAGCGGTTCGGGTAAGAGTACGATAGCTATCGCCTTAGAGCGTGAGTTGCATAAGCGGGGACTGCTTTGCCGTATTCTGGATGGAGACAATATCCGTAGCGGTATTAATAATAATCTGGGTTTTACGGAAGCCGACCGTATAGAAAATATTCGTCGCATAGCTGAGGTTTCCAAACTTTTTGTAGATACGGGTATCATAACGATTGCCGCCTTCATCAGCCCCAGTAATGATATTCGCGAATGGCGGCCAATATTATCGGAAAAGATGATTTTCTGGAAGTGTACGTCAGTACGCCCATCGAGGAATGTGAACGCGGGATGTAAAAGGTCTGTATGCAAAGGCGCGTCGGGGGGAGATTAAGAACTTCACCGGTATTTCCGCCCCTTTCGAGGCACCTGCTCAGCCTGCGTTGGTGTTGGATACGTCTGCATTGAGTCTGGAAGAGTCTGTCAATAAGCTATTGGAATTAATTTTACCGAGAATTCAGAAGAAATAATATATAATGAAAGAAGAATATAAACTGAGCCATTTGAAAGAACTCGAAGCAGAGTCTATTCATATTATCCGCGAGGTGGCTGCGGAATTTGAGAATCCGGTGATGCTTTATAGTATCGGTAAGGATTCATCGGTTATGGTACGTCTGGCTGAAAAGGCTTTTGCACCGGGTAAAGTGCCTTTCCCGCTGATGCATATCGACTCAAAGTGGAAGTTTAAGGAAATGATCCAATTTCGTGACGAGTATGCCAAAAAGTATGGTTGGAATCTGATTGTGGAAAGTAATATGGAAGCATTCCAAGCCGGTGTTGGACCTTTTACGCATGGCAGTAAGGTACACACCGATTTGATGAAGACTCAGGCTCTGCTGCACGCATTGGACAAATATAAGTTTGATGCCGCTTTTGGCGGCGCCCGTCGCGACGAGGAAAATCGCGTGCGAAGGAACGTATTTTCTCTTTCCGCGATAAATTCCACCAATGGGATCCTAAGAACCAGCGCCCTGAATTGTGGGATATATATAATGCACGTGTCCATAAAGGGGAGAGCATCCGCGTGTTCCCGCTGAGTAATTGGACAGAATTGGATATCTGGCAATACATTCGTCTGGAGAATATTCCTATCGTACCTCTGTACTTTGCCAAAGAACGTCCTTGTGTGGAAATTGACGGTAATCTGATTATGGCTGATGACGATCGCCTGCCGGAACAATATCGTGAAAAGATAGAGATGCGTATGGTGCGTTTCCGTACGTTGGGCTGCTGGCCGTTGACCGGAGCTGTGGAAAGTAATGCCGATACAATAGAGAAGATTGTAGAGGAAATGATGACTACCACCAAGAGTGAACGTACTACCCGCGTCATCGACTTCGATCAGGAAGCAAGTATGGAGCAGAAAAAACGTGAAGGATATTTCTAAGGAATTAAGAATTAAAATTGAGAATTAAGAAATGAATGATTCAAGACTTGATATAAAGGCTTTCCTTGATAAAGATGAACAGAAAGATTTGCTTCGTTTCCTTACTGCCGGTTCGGTAGACGACGGAAAGTCCACACTTATCGGACGCCTGTTGTTTGATAGTAAGAAGTTGTACGAAGATCAGTTGGATGCGTTGGAACGCGACAGCAAGCGTATGGGCAATGCCGGCGACCACATTGATTATGCATTGCTACTGGATGGCTTGAAAGCGGAACGTGAACAAGGCATTACGATTGACGTAGCCTACCGTTATTTCTCTACAAATAATCGTAAATTCATTATTGCCGATACTCCGGGACACGAACAGTATACGCGTAATATGATTACCGGCGGCTCCACCGCTAACTTGGCAATCATTCTGGTAGACGCCCGAATGGGAGTCATTACACAGACACGCCGCCATACTTTCCTTGTTTCTTTGTTGGGTATCAAGCATGTAGTGCTTGCTGTCAATAAGATGGATTTGGTGGGATTTTCCGAAGAGCGCTTTAATGAAATAGTAGGGGAGTATAAGAAATTTATAGCTCCGCTGGGTATTCCCGATGTGACTTGCATCCCACTTTCTGCATTGGATGGTGATAATGTAGTGGAGAAGTCGGACCGTACTCCTTGGTACAAGGGCGTTTCTCTGCTTGACTTTCTTGAAACTGTGCCTATTGACAATGACCACAACCTGAAAGATTTCCGTTTCCCGGTGCAATATGTGCTGCGCCCTAATCTTGACTTCCGCGGTTTCTGCGGTAAAGTGGCTTCGGGCATTATCCGTAAGGGCGATGAAGTTATGGCGTTGCCGTCGGGAAAGAAGTCCCGTATCAAGAGTATCGTGACTTACGAAGGTGAACTGGATTATGCTTTCCCGCCACAGTCCGTTACGCTGACACTGGAAGACGAGATCGACGTTTCGCGTGGGGAAATGCTGGTGCATCCTGATATCTTCCGATGATGGAGCGTAATTTTGAAGCTATGGTGGTGTGGATGGATGAAGAACCGATGGACGTAAATAAATCTTTCTTCATCAAGCAGACTACTAATTTGAGCCGTACGCGCATTGATAGTATCAAGTATAAGGTAGATGTCAACACAATGGAGGAGCTTTCCATTGATAATGGCCGGTTGACGAAAGAAACTATGCCACTGCAGCTGAACCAGATTGCCCGCATGGTGTTGACTACTGCTAAAGAGTTGTTCTTTGACCCGTACAGGGCTAACAAAGCCACCGGTTCGTTTATCTTGATAGATCCGATAACCAATAATACCAGCGCCGTAGGTATGATTATCGACCGGGTGGAAGATAAGGACATGCACCTTTCCGAGGAACTTCCCGTATTGGATTTGCCGAAATTGGGAATTCTCCCCGGACAGTATGAGGCTGTGGAAAAGCTGTGAAAGAACTGGAACGCCAGGGAATAGCAGTGATAATCAAGAAGTGAAAAGTTAAGAATTAAACAAAATGGGTCTATTAGAATTCAATAAATTGCCGATTAATACGCTTGTCGGTGCAGACTGGAAAACGTTTAATGCCATTACAAAGGGGCGTGAAATAGATGCTGCATACAAAGGGAAATATCGATTGACGAAAGCTGTATGCCGTCTGCTTGCTACACTGGCTCCTTTGCAGGACAAGCGTTATGAGAAATTATTGGCTGCCAAGCCGCTGGAACATGATCCGGTTTTTATCCTCGGGCACTGGCGCAGCGGAACAACTTTCGTGCATAATGTGTTCTCTTGTGATAAGCACTTTGGCTATAACACAACTTATCAGACCGTATTTCCGCATCTGATGATGTGGGGGCAGCCTTTCTTCAAGAAGAATATGAGCTGGCTGATGCCCGACAAGCGTCCTACGGATAATATGGAGCTGGCTGTGGACTTGCCGCAGGAAGAAGAGTTTGCATTGGCGAATATGATGCCTTATACCTACTACAATTTCTGGTTTCTGCCTAAGCACCAACAAGAATATGCAGATAAGTATCTGTTGTTTGATGATATAGCGAAGCAGAGTTGAGGGTATTTGAAGAAACATTCACCAAGCTTATCAAGATTTCCTTGTGGAATACGCATGGAACTCAGTTCCTCAGTAAGAACCCGCCTCATACGGGACGTGTGAAGGAACTGGTGAAGATGTTCCCTAATGCCAAGTTCATCTACTTGATGCGCAATCCTTATACGGTGTTTGAAAGTACGCGTAGTTTCTTTACGAATACTATCCAGCCGTTGAAACTTCAGGATATCACTCCTGCGGAGTTGGAGCAGAACATATTGTCTGTTTATGCCAAGCTCTACCATAAGTATGAGGCAGACAAGGCAAGTATTCCGGCTGGAAATTTGATTGAAGTGAAATTTGAGGATTTTGAAGCTGATGCGATGGGAATGACAGAACACATCTACGATGCGCTGTCCATACCCGGTTTTGCAGATGCCCGCGGCGCTATTGAACAGTATGTAGGCGGTAAGAAAGGTTATAAGAAGAATAAATATAAATATGATGACCGTACGGTGCGGCTGGTTCAGGAAAACTGGGATTTTGCACTGAAACAATGGAACTATGAACTTTAATTGATTGTAGGAGGCTAAAGAAATGATTCGTAAAAAACTTCGTATGTTGAGTTTGCTGTCCGTAATGCTTTGTAGCGTAGCAGCATCGGCACAGCATAAAGTCGAAATGATTCCTTTTGGAATATGGATCAATGGATTGATCGTCAGATTAAAGAGTCGGGGATTATCGGTGGCGCCACAAGAATGTATTTGCTATCGGGCCTACTGCTACTATCACAGAGAATAAGGCATATACGAATATGGGGGGCTCTCCCTGGGCTACTTCCAATGTAATGGCACGCGTGCGGGTATTACCAAAACCAATACTTCGGTATTTCCAGAAAAACGGGGTGATGGCTTTTGCGCCCGTATGGACACCCGTATGGAAAGTGTAAAGGTATTTGGCATTGTGGATATTACGGTGCTGGCTGCCGGTTCCATATTCCTCGGTAATGTGCACGAGCCTATCAAGGGAACGAAAAATCCGCAGAAAATGCTGAACTCCGGTATTCCGTTTACGAAAAAGCCCATTGCAATCCAGTTTGACTACAAGGTGAAAATGTCCGATCGGGAAAAGCGTATTCGTGCAACGGGTTTCAGCAAGATAACCGATGTAGAAGGTAAGGATTTTCCGGAAATGAACCTCTTTTTGCAGAAACGCTGGGAGGATAAAGATGGAAATATCTACGCCAAACGTGTGGGTACGGTAGTGGTACGCTATTACAACACTACGGACGACTGGCGCAATAACGCCACTTATTCCATTATGTACGGTGATATTACGGGTAATCCTGAATATAAAGCGCATATGATGCGTCTGCAAGTACAGGAACGCTATGCGGTGAACAGCAAGGGCGAAAGTGTGCCTATTAAAGAAGTGGCGTGGGGAACGGAAGATGATGTCCCTACCCATATTCAGCTGCAATTTACATCCAGTCATGGCGGAGCGTACATCGGTTCTCCGGGCAACTCGTTCTATGTGGATAATGTGAAGTTGGTATATTGATTCTTTTTTCCGATTGGCCGGACAGGGTGGTTGCAACTTTAATGAAGAATATAAAAAAATAAATGGTTGTGGTATGAAACATTTTAATATCAGAGCTGCAATAGCTTCTTTGTTTTCCGGTTCCGGGCGGAATAATCGGAATGGACTTCCTGAAAAGACGGATTTTTCCGACGAAGATGCCCGTTACATGAGGATGGCTATTGACTTGTCTGTTGAGAACATTGATAATGGAGGCGGTCCTTTTGGCGCCGTCATTGTTCGTGACGGAGAGGTCATTGCTACGGGAGTGAACCGGGTGGTTCCCAATAATGATCCTACTGCCCATGCCGAAGTGAATGCCATTCGCAATGCCTGCCAGAAGTTGGATACTTTTCATTTGGAAGGATGTACTGTTTACAGTTCGTGCGAGCCTTGTCCGATGTGCTGAGTGCCTCTACTGGGCGGGAGTGAAACGCATTTGTTACGGCAATACGAAAGCTGATGCCAAGGCCATTGACTTCGACGACTCTTTTATTTATGACCAGCTGGACTTGGGGTACGACCAACGTTCCATTCGTTGTGAACATTTCCTGCGTGATGAGGCTCAGAAAGCATTCCGTAAATGGCAGGAGAAGAGCGACAAGATACCTTATTGAGTAGTAAAAAACTGTCGTATAGATAAAACTTATCTCTTTTAAGCTGATTTAAAATATTAATCGTAATTTTGTAGCCCATTATGAGTAGAATAATAGCTATTGATTACGGTAAGAAGCGTACGGGTATAGCCGTTAGCGATACGTTACAGATGATTGCTAACGGACTTACCACTGTACCTACGCATGAGTTGCTCGCCTTTATTCTTGACTATGTGGCAAAAGAACCGGTAGAACGGATTCTTGTCGGCTTACCGAAACAGATGAATAACGAGGCTTCTGAGAACATGAAGCGTATCGAACCCTTTGTGCGCTCTCTGAAAAAGAAGTTACCGGATATGCCGGTGGAGTACGTGGATGAACGCTTTACTTCGGTATTGGCGCACCGTACGATGCTGGAAGCCGGATTGAAGAAGAAAGACAGGCAGAACAAGGCGTTAGTTGACGAAATCAGTGCGACTATTATCCTGCAAACTTATTTGGAGAACAAGCGTTTCGCTTCTTTATAAGTGTATAAGAAATAATTCATAATTGATAATTCATAATTAAAGAAATGATTTTACCCGTTTATGTATACGGACAACCCGTATTGAGAAAAGTGCCGAGGACATCACTCCTGACTATCCGAACCTGAAAGAATTGATTCAGAATATGTTTGAAACAATGGACCACGCTGACGGTGTGGGACTCGCAGCACCGCAGATCGGTTTGCCGATTCGTGTGGTTGTTGTAGATTTGGATGTGCTGTCGGAGGACTATCCTGAATATAAAGGTTTCCGTAAAGCATATATCAATGCACACATTCTGGAAGTATCGGGCGAGGAAGTATCTATGGAAGAAGGCTGCCTGAGCTTGCCCGGTATTCATGAATCTGTAAAAAGAGGCAATAAAATACGTGTGAAATATCTGGATGAGGACTTGGTGGAGCATGACGAGATCGTGGAAGGTTATCTTGCTCGTGTAATGCAGCATGAGTTTACCATTTGGACGGTAAGATTGTTCATCGACATTTGTCGCCTTTGCGCAAGCAGATGATAAAAGGAAAATTGAATGCCAATGTTAGAAAGGTAAGGCAACATTGCGAACTTACAAAGTTGAAACTGTTAAGTAAGAAAACCATATTAATAATGTAAGTAAAAACGACTC
>ENA-OQLB01000723-OQLB01000723.1-human-gut-metagenome-genome-assembly--contig:-NODE-723-length-17212-cov-3.961194_pt1 | contig 17212 bp, 17 predicted proteins | sample MGYA00242656_ERZ504813 | MGnify/ENA primary metagenome ERZ504813 (study PRJEB26092, sample SAMD00036388) | human gut metagenome | host: Homo sapiens | study: EMG produced TPA metagenomics assembly of... | reverse complement strand
CGTTCATCCTCAGAAAGATGAGCGTCCATCTCACCTTCAAGGGCAGCATTTAATATACTCTCCAACAACGGAGCAAAAGCACCGTCCTTACCTAACAAGGGCTTACCAGACTTCAACTGTTCAAAGAGCCTTGTTCTTGATACTTTCAAAATCAAATTCTTCACTCATAAAATAAACTGTGTTAGCAAAGTTAATATTTTATTCATTTCCTTAGCTGACACAGTTCAAATTACGGCCTCAGAGATTTTCATAATCACTCATATACCTGCAACCTTTCGGCATACTAATTGATATCATATTATTTATATTATTATCCATAATTGTTTTATTTTTGTTTATACTCATTTCATATATAAAGGTTTGCAATGTTTTTATATACCTTTTACACTTCGATGAGTAAACGGAACGCATCAATATTTTTCCTTATGCAATCTATTTCTTTTAAGTAAAATCTCTCATTTTGACAAAAAAAAGTTGCATGAAACTATTGTATATCTTTCTTCTTTCGTTTGTTGTAGGCTCACGCCGCTGATGGGTATTATAATAAAATATGCAGTATATGTATAATAAACTTGCCTCCGGTTAACTCACAAGGTGTTATTTTGCAATATTTTTCACCTGTATCCTTGACATATGGATTCTTTATTGGCTTTGACGAAATTTTAAAGGAGAGCTTATGCAGCATCTCCTTTATCTTTCCAATCAGTCAGTACATTCTCAAGTCCAGCACTTGGCATTGGATTTGACTACCACTTTGGTAAATTTCTGAAGTTCGGTTATCAATGCCTGCACTTCATTCCTTGTCGGTTCGGGAAGGGTAATGTCCTGTCGTGAGTTCCTGCCGATATTGACTTGTACAGGAGAACACATGCTGACAAGTTCAACCATTTCGGGCAAGTCGAATTTTATCAGAGGTTCACAGGTCACATAGGTTCTCATTCCAAGGCTCGCCAGTTTTTGCATGGCTTTGGCACGTTTCCGGTACCTGGAGCATTCCTTACGATGTCCGGATAAAAGACATTGGTTTCAATGGTCGTGCACAAAACCGATTTCTTCATTACCGGATGCCCTATGAACTCCAAGAAACGTATGGGTCCTTGGATTGGAAAAGATAGTTATTATCAAACTTGTCACAATAATCCAGAACCCGGGCAATCCAGTCCGAAGGTACGTCGAAAGCCCATGCGTCCGTTCCGCTACCAACGAAAATAAAATTGCCGTTACCCAGGTTTACTTCCAGTTCCTTGGGGTCAAACCGTATAGGAAGCAGACCATCGAATTTTTTCATGTAACAATAGGGGCAGTCATGAAAACATATTCCTTTTATTGCATTCCACGTGTGGGTAACAAAAGGATACATGTTACCCCGGCTTTTTGTCAGTGCCATAATTGTTTTTTTAAAGGGGTGATTAAATCAGTGTATTGTAAATATCAATGTTCCGAAGTTCTTCTCTTCGGTCTTATAGGCGTTGCCACATGGCTTCTGATTTCCTTTTCATCCATTGTGTCATCTTCCCAGCCATCAATGAAATACTCAGTAGCCAATTCCTCGTCAACACCCCATTTGCACATCCAGCAGGCTAACCTGAAGATGCAGTTTCCCCTGTTGCCTTTTTTCCAATATTCAGGATTGTTCCTTTTCCAGTGGGAGTTCATGATGCTGATGATGCTTTTGTCCGACACTGTTCTTGTCCCGGATGATTGTGGCATCTGTACCTGTGGCTTTATGGTGGGGACATAAGGGTACGGTTCAGGATTTGGATTGGTCCAGATGTCAGGATCGTAACTCAGATAATTTCTGCGTGCCAGGTCTTTACAGCTTGCATCATTTCTGTTTGCCACATAGAATTTATCCAGTAGCTGTCCATACAAATCTTCATGTCTGGCCGGATCTGTATTGTCATGCAAAACCAGAGCTTCAGTCCATTTCCACTGGGTGTAACAAAAACACTCAGGACACATTCGGTTATCATCAGCTTGTTCCGTAACCGGATCATTTCATCCGGTGTTGCTATATGGTCAAAATCCAATGCCGTCACACGCGAGTATTCAATCAGCCCCGCACCGTTAAGTTCCCTGAATGTACCGTTATAGGCAACAGCGGGCAGGAGTCTGGCTTTCCATTTCCGCATGTCACCTGGAGCTACACTTCTGATATGCTCTATTGCCTGCTTCAATGTATAGTCTCCAAACTCATTGTCATGCAATTGCATGTCTCCCGTGCGAATCATCTGTATAACATCTCCTAACTCAGGATAAGCCAGGTTGTACTTTGTCCAATTAATCTTTTCTGTCAATGTCGTTTTCATATTCTTTACCATAGACTTTATTGCTTTTTTATCCATCTGAGATTATCAGCCGCATTGTTGGACATGTCGCCGTCAATATGCTCCACTTCCGTATAGGCCTTCGGATCAGGATTGACCAGGAATGTCTCAGCAACGAGGAGATCGACATAAGCCTTCTCCCCGCCGATGATGATGTACTGTCTGCCGTTTGCCTCCCCGAATACCGGTACATTGCCTCCATTTGCGGATGATGCATTGCCAGACCGGTACGGGAACCTCCTTTTTCAAGCTTTTTCTGACATCCGACCATAACCTGTATTTCCTGATGTCCCTCATGCCCCGTGAATACAGACCTTCATACAGGTCACAGAGGAAGTCCACACTGTCATATATCCCCAGTTCATAGGCCTTCTCGAACCATCCTGTCGCTTCCTTGTACATTACGGGAGTCCCAAACAGCCCTTTGAGGCGTATATGCCCCATTGTGAAAGCCGACAGTCCGTCACCTGAATCCGCAGCCTGTCCGAGTAACCCGATACCTTTCCCTATATCCTGCGGACATCCCTGCCCTTCCAGGTATATATGGCCCAGATTGGCTTTGGCTGTGGGGAATTTATCTGCAATACTCTCTAGAAGAGCGATTGCCTTGCCGGTATCATGCTTTACAGCCATCCCTTTCAGGTAATATATGGCAACGGCGTTGATTCCATATACGAATCCCTGTGTAGCCGAACGGTCATACCATAGGAAAGCCTCGTCGGCATTTCCCTTATCCTCATAATACAGACCGGTTAGATACTGAGCCTCTGCATCACCTGCCTGGGCCTTTTCCAAAATTCTTTTTGTTTCTGTTTTCATGTTTCTTTCATTTTTGAAATTGAACATTTTTTTAAAATCACACATGTAAGGATTTCGGGGTTTTGTCAGACGGCAGTTTTTTATGTGTGTAAGTTGAAGTGGGAGAATATGCGGATGATGGTCCGATGGATTTGTCCGGCAATCGTTTCGGTATGTCAAGACTTTCCGGTAAAGTTATCAGATGAAGATGATAGCCAGAACCGAGGGAGTGAGTGTTAGTACGGTCTAGAGATTGAAAAAGATGTTCGGGCTGTAGAAATAATGATGAGGACTATATATGTTTTAAAAACAGCTGATTTTTTTACTGACGTTTCCGCGGCCGAATAGTTTCTTTGCGGTGCCAAACGAAAAATGTACCAGGCTGATCTAACGGAGACCGAATGGCGTATATAACAAAAGTGTTAAATTTGCAGGAAGAGTAAAATATGATTTGTAATGCTGTATTTTTTAGTTAAGACTAGTTGTCAATGGCATATGCCTCTTTTCGAATTCCCAAAGTGACAGTTGTTTTATCACCACTATCGTAAATGAGGTTCTTTGTCGGAGTTGGGCTTATTGTTAGAGAAATTACGTGAAGATATACGTGTGAAACATAGCATGGGACCAATTGTAAATAGTATCGTGGACAATCAAAATGTCAAAGGGGAACAATGCTTCCTTGAACGGTGTTGACGGGAATAAAAAGCAAAAGGCATAAAACGTAATATCATAGTAGATAAAAATCTTTTTCTTTTAACTATTAGAATACGTACTTTTGATAGTGTAGTTGTCTTAATATAAGATATTGCTAACAATCATTACTAAATAATACTAAATATGAAACACTTATTCTTTGCTCTTCTGTACTTTTTCGCAACAGTGGCAACGGCCCAAACACTGAGCGAGTATCCTGATTTTGAAAGATATCAAAAGGATAATGAACGCATCATTCAAAACAAAACTTATCCGAAAGTGATTTTTATCGGAAATTCCATTACCGACGGATGGGCTAGCAAACGCCCCGTTTTTTTTACAGGTCATCAATTTTTAGGTCGTGGCATCAGCGGTCAAACCAGTCCGCAACTCCTGCTCCGCTTCCAAAAAGATGTGATTGACCTTAAACCAAAAGCTGTTGTCATCAACATCGGTACGAACGACATAGCCGAAAATACTGGTAAGTACAGCATCGAATATACGGTGAGTAACATCAAATCAATGGTAGAGTTAGCCAAATCACATAAAATCAAAGTGTATCTTTCTTCGGTTCTTCCGGTTGATGTGTATCCTTGGAGAAAAGACATTACGGATGCAGTGAAACAGATTTATGAGCTGAATGTGCGGATCCGGCAACTTGCCAAAGCAAAACATGTACACTACATTGATTACTTCAGTGAAATGAGCAAAGAGAACGGAGGCATGATTGATGAATATACGTATGATGGTGTCCACCCTACAGATAAAGGATATGAGGTTATGGAAAAAATCGTATTGTCTGCCATCAAATAGCCACAGATACAAACCGTTATTATGGACTCTCAATATTCAAATGGAATGCAAGAAAAGGGGGGGATTCTATCAGTCATTTTAGACAAGTTTATGATGAACTGTATCCTAAATTGATGGTTCATGCATGTAAATTTGTTGATGAAGAGGTTGCTGAAGATATAGTACATGATGTATTTGTCGCTTACTGGGAACAACATCATATGATTGTTTCCAGTAGGCTGGCCGCCTTTCTATTCAAAGCCACGCAAAACAGTTGTCTAAACTATCTGAAGCACCAAAAGGTAGTGGAGAACTACCGGGAACAGTGGCAACTGGCCATTGATCGTTGTGAATATTACAACCAGAAAATTGAATCGACTGTTTCGATGTCTGAAACGAATGAGGAGTTGAACTATAAGTTACTGGAAAATGCAATCAGGCAATTGCCTCCCAGACGTGCGGAAGCTTTAAACTTATTCTACTTCGAAGGGAAGTCACAAAAGGACATAGCCAATCAGATGCATGTGTCCTTACGTACGGTACAGACACACCTTGCCCAAGCCATCGCGGAATTGCGCAAGTCCTTGAGGCATGTCGGAATTTGGATTGCTCTAATGTTGAATTATATATTACTGTAATATGGATTTAAATGTATTAAAGCGTTTTTTAAATCATTCCGCTTCGGAGGAGGATTACAAAAAAGATCAACAAATGGAGAAGGGAAGAACCTGCTAACTCGACTTTTTTGTTCTCGTTGGAGGAAATCTGGTCGAAAAAAGAAGAAGCCAACTATGCAACAAAGATACATCTGAATGCATCTTACCAAAAGATGATAGAGAAGATGATGAGTAGATCTGAATCCAAAATTAAGGAACAGGAGACATACAATACAACACAAAAAAACGATATCCATAAACCTAAATCATCACTCTTCCTAAAAATAACTGCATCAATAGCAATTGTATTGTCAGTAGGGTTGGGAACGTTATATTACATGGAGGTTACACGACCGGTTGGATTTAATACGGTAATTGTCCCCAACTCGCAGACAGCCAATTTGGTATTGGAGGATGGTACACACATCTGGTTGAACTCAGGTAGCCGGTTTACTTATCCCACCAAATTTGCTAGGGGTTACCGTACGGTCAAACTGGCAGGTGAGGCTTTGTTTCAAGTGAACCGTGATGAACACAAGCCGTTTTTGGTGGAAACGGAGAGGTTGAAAGTACGTGTACTGGGTACTACATTTAATGTGAAATCGTATTCCGGTGAGGATCCAACAGTTCTCTTAAAAGAAGGGCAGGTGGAAGTGTATACTGATAAGAATAAAAATATACGGATAAAGCCCAATCAAATGCTGACAGTCTCTCTCGAAACGGGTCTGAGTTCGATTCGTGAAATGGATGCTTCTACGGCTGGTACGTGGCGGACGGGGGAACTGATGTTCCCCGGGGAAACACTGAAGACCATTGTGTTGGAATTGAAACGGAAATTCGACAGGGAAATTGTCATTGAAGATCCTTCGCTTGAAAAAAAAACGGTTCTTCTGCCACGTGCATAGGGAATCGACCTTGACGGAGGTCTTGGACCTGTTGCAGGAAAGTGGGCAATTGACGTATCTGGAAAAAGAACATATATTTATAATAAGAAAGGAGGACAATTAACAGAAAAAGAAGAAAAAGAAAAAGGATTGCAAATTGTTGCAGCAATTCACAATCCTTGTCGTCGAATAAATTAATTAAAGATTAAATCAATTACTCAGTTACAAATTTATGAAAAATCCAACCAGTTATTTCTATCTAAAAGAATGCGTAACTTTTTTTAGTAGATGGAATAGGAACTCTTGCAGTTTTTGTGCTTTTGTTAACATTTTTATTCCTATTTAACGGAGTACTTGCATTGCATGCTCAAAATGTTACCATTCACTGGATGTGAAAAACAAAAGCATCACGGAGGTGCTATCAATCATTGAAAAAAAGAACAATCTGTTTTTTACTTATGATTACAATCTGTTCAATCCCAAGCGAAAGATTTCGGTGTCTTTAAAAAATAAAAAGATTGAGGAAATCTTGAAGGTGGTTTTCAAAGGGGAAAATATCGGCTATAAAATTAAGGGAAAGAATGTGGTGTTGTATAAAATTGATTCCAAAGTGTCGAAAGGACAGCAGAGGAGTGCCAAAAGGATTTCGGGGATTATCCGAGACCTCTCTGGTGTTCCTATCATCGGCGCTTCCATTGCTGTGGAAAACGGTGCCGGTGGTACCATTTCTGATTTGAATGGTAAATTCTCTTTGAATGCGCACGAAAACGACTTGCTGACGATTTCGTACATCGGTTTCGGCAAGAAGGAACTGAGAGTGAAGAAGGATTATTACGAAATTACGCTGGAAGAGGATGCCAATCTAGTTGATGAAGTGGTAGTTGTGGGGTATGGTACGCAGAAGAGAGGTAACTTGACGGGAAGTATTGCTTCGTTAAAGACCAAGGAGATCAATACGACTGTGAGCTCCAGCCTGGCGCAATCTTTACAGGGTAAGATGCCGGGATTGCAGATAAGACAGCAGAATGGTGAGCCGGGTACTTTTAATTCTATGATTAACATCCGCGGCTATGGAGAACCTTTGTATGTCATCGATGGTATTGTACGCGATGGTAGCGTTGAATTCCAACAATTGAATCCTAGTGACATCGAAAGTGTTTCGGTGTTGAAGGACGCTTCCGCTGCAGTATATGGCATGAATGCCAGTAATGGTGTGATTGTGGTGACTACGAAGAGAGGGGAATCCCACCGTCCTCAGTTTACGTATCGGGTAATGTGGGCTGGCAGAAGGTTACTGACCGTCCCCTCATGCCAATGCGGCCCAATATCTGGAAATGTACGATGATGCGATTTTTTATAGAGACGGGGTGCATAGTATTACCAATGAAGAACTAAATAAGTGGAGAGCTGGCGGACCGGGTTATGAAAGCACGGACTGGTACAATGAAACCATGAAAAAAGCCAGTTTGAGACATAATCATAACTTGTCTATTGAGGGTGGCAATAAGATTATGAAATACTTCCTCAGTTTCAGCTACTATGATGAAGACGGTATTTTCAAGAGTGGGGATATGGGTTATGACCGCTATACGTTCAGAAGCAATGTTTCTGCCAAATTGAACCGTTATCTGACAACGGATGTGATGGTTTCGGGCCGTTATGGCATGAGGGATTTCCCGGGTGGTGATGGCTTTATATGGATGTACAAAGGTACCATCATCAGTCATCCGAACGAACGTCCGTATATTAACGATGACCCGGCTTATCCGGCGAATATCTACAATCAGGAAAATCCGGTGGTGATGTCACAGAAAAAGCATGCAGGGTATACGGTGGACAAGAACAAATCGCTTCAGTCGGCTGTTTCGCTGACTTATGATGCGCCTTTCTTGAAGGGACTGCAGGCGAAAGGCACCATTGCCTATGACAGCTATAGTGTATTCAATAAAAATTTATGGAAGAGTTATCGCATTTATTCGTCCGATTTGAATTATCAGTTGAAAAACAAGCCGCGTATTGCCAATAATGTGGAAGATGCAGACCGCATTGTGTTGCAGGCGCAGGTGACATTCGACAGAACCTTCCTGGACAAACATCATGTTTCGGCATTAGTTGCTTACGAACAGAAGAAATATGAGAAGAAACACTCTTACTTGAAACGTGAATATGATTTTTACACGACAGATGTGATGGATTATGCATCGGGGGTACAGACGAATAGCGGTACGGAACATGAAGAGACAACTATGGCATACATCGGTAAATTTAACTATGACTACATGGGTAAGTATTTATTTGAATATGCTTGCCGTTATGACGGCTCTTACCGTTATGCACCCGGCAAAAGATGGGCGTTCTCTCCTTCTTTATCAGCCGGCTGGAGAATCTCTGAAGAAAGCTTTATCAAAGATAATTTTTCGTTTATTGATAATTTGAAAATCCGTGGTTCTTATGGCGTCATTGGTGAAAATGTAGGAGAGCCATTCCAACACGTGATGGGTTTCACACCTAATGTGAATATTGGTTATGAGTTTGAAGATGGCAAGTTCCTGGGTACGATGGCAGCTCCGGGTGTGATCAATCGGGACTTTACGTGGGTGCGTTCGGAGATGTATAATGTGGGGGTCGAGTTTTCTGTGCTAAGAAACAAACTGAATTTTGAACTTGACTTCTATAAGAAACACAAGAGCGGAAAGTTGAAAATCAGAGAAGGCAACTTGCCGAATACGTTTGGTGGATCAATGCCGGTGGAGAATGTGGAAAGTGAACGTACACAGGGTTTTGACTTGACCATTTCTCACAAAAATCGCATCAATGATTTCTCTTACAGCGCTTCTTTCAACATGAATATTGCCAGAACCATGCATCGCACAGTGGATAAACCGGCTGCACGAAGCAGTTACGACCGTTGGAAGAATGGATATACAAACCGTTGGAATGACTTGGTTTGGGGATTCGACAAAGTCGGACAGTTCCAAAATTATGAAGAGATTTTACATGGGGCTATTCATTGCGACAATAGAGGAAATACGCAGTTGTTGCCGGGTGATTATATCTATGATGATTATAACGGTGATGGTGTGATCAATGGTTATGATACCAAACCGATATTCAGAAACAAGACACCGAAACTCTTTTATGGTTTTACGTTGAATGCACAATGGAAAAATATGGATTTGACAATGGTGTTCCAAGGTGCTGGTATGTACAACATCCGTTTCAATGAGGTATTCAGCCAAATGTTCTTCAACAATGGTAATTTACCTGCTTATTTCTTTGACAGATGGCATTTGGAGGATTCCTATGATCCTGACAACACCAATTGGGTGCCTGGTAAATGGCCTGCTAATCGTTTCTCTCAGGAAATGGGTTCTTCTTACCGCGATAGTCAGGCATGGAACATGAAAGCGTCTTATTTACGCCTGAAGAGCTTTGAAGTGGGTTATATATTGCCTAGAACATTTACTAAAAAATATGGTGTTGAAAATTTGAGACTCTATTTCAATGCATACAATCTCTTTACATTCACCGACTCGTTCTTGAAACAGTTTGACCCTGAAAAGACGGAGGGTGACTATGGTGCCGGATACAACTATCCTTTGACAAAGAGTTTTAATGTAGGCTTAAGTGTTTCATTCTAAATATTATACGTATGAAAAAGATGTTAAATTTTAAATATGTAATTGTGGGGTTCTTGCTCGTGTTATGTGGAGCTTGTTCTGATTTTCTGGATTTAGAACCAAAAAATAAAATACCGGGTGAAAGTGTCTTGTCGGATCCCAATGGTATCAAGTCGTTTCTAGCTGATCTCTATTATGGTTCACCGATTGAAGATTTTGTATATATGCCTGCTGCCGGATTTAACGCCAGAGGGAATACTGGTTCTTTGACGTTGGCGCAATATGCGCTGGAAGCCATCCATTCGGAATGGCCCAACTGGAACCAATTTGCCAATGACTGGTGGAATAAGGGGTATTTTTTGAACAGAAATATCAATCTGCTGATGACGTATATTCCCAATTTGGATATTTCGGTAGAGGAAAAGGATGCGTTGATGGGGGAAGCCCATTTCTTAAGGGCGTATACTTATTTTGGTTTGGCGAAGCGTTATGGGGGGGTATCCATCATTACGAAGTATCAGGAGTTTGAGCCGAATACGGATAACTTGAAGGTACCTCGTAGCACAGAAAAAGAAACGTGGGATTTGTGATGGAGGAATGTGACAGGGCGATTCGTCTGTTGCCGGAAACCAGAAACAATCCGAGTGAAGAGAAGCGCAGGGCGACGAAGTGGACGGCGTATGCTCTGAAGTCAAGGGCAGCATTACATGCAGCTTCTGTAGCTAAATATTGGGACAAGGCTCCGTTGGAAGGGGAAGCGGTGGATAAGAATTTTGTTGGTTTGGACAAGTCAGATGCCAGCCGTTATTATCAGGCTTGCTAGATGCTTCTAAAGCTATCATCGCTTCCAATAGGTTTGGGTTGTATAAGGCGCATCCAGGTAGTGTGCAAGAAGCGATTGCTAACTACAGAGCGCTTTTCACAGATCCGAATGTGGCTGGTGAAGAGGCTATTTTTATCAAAGGCTATGGAGCTCCGGGTACTCGGATTGCACATGATTATGATGCCTGGAACAATCCGAATCAGAATGCGGAAGGATTCCCTCACAGAGGTAGAACCAATCCAATTCTTGAGTTGATTGACTTGTATGAGGATTATACCAATCCGGGGCATGCTGCTCCGATCATCACTACGGAAGATGGAAAGGTGAGCGATAATGAAGCTATCGTCCGTATGTTGCTTATCGCCATTTTGATTCGCCGGAGGAAATCTTCAAGCATAAGGATGCCCGCTTTTTTGCTTGCATCACATATCCGAACAGTGTGTGGAAAGGGAAGAAGATTGTAATCCAGGGGGGTGATTAAACCGAATGGTGACTTGATGAGTTCACCGGGTGCTTGTGAACATAATGGTAAGACGTATTATACATTCGGTGCTCAATTCTCGAAGGATTATTCGGGTTTTGACGGTACACCGAACTGTACGCGTACGGGGTTCTTGATGCGCAAATTCTTAAATGAGAACCTGACCGTGACCAAGGAGTTGCAGTCGACTACCGACTTTATGGATTTCAGATACGCCGAAATCTTGCTGAACTTTGCGGAAGCGGTTGTTGAAAAGGGTGAAACGGATGGTAATTTGCTGGATATGGCCAAGAAGGGACTGAATGACTTGCGTAAGAGAGCAGCTCATACTACAGAGGTTGACTTGACTCTTGATAATGTGTTGCGCGAAAGGAGAATTGAGTTGGCTTTTGAAAATAAGGGTTACTGGGATTTGATTAGACGCAGGGATTTCCATTCGGAATTCGATAACCGCCGTAAAATGGCGTTGGTGCCTATGATTGATTTACGAGGGGAAAAGCCTCAGTATATTTTTGTGCGTAAGTTTGTACCGGGTGCAAACTCTTGTACTTTCCAAACGCATCATTATTACAGACATATTCCTGGAACTTCTACCAATGGTTTAACTCAGAATCCAAAACACTAATTTAACAATAGCAACTATGAAACGTAACATTAAAAATATGGCTTTCGCTTTGCTGACATTGTTTGCAGTCACTTCCTGCGACTTGTTGGAAATAGACAACTATGATGGTCCGAATGCTACCATTGAAGGCAAAATCTTAGACATTGAAACTGGCGAACTGGTTGAACAGGATATTATTGACGGGGCACAAATCGAATTTATCGAACATGGGTTTGAGAATCCTGAAACGCAATACATGGTAATTAAGAACAATGGTACGTATCGAAACAACGTGATGTTTGCAGGTTCGTATACGATGAGTCTGATGCGTGGTAACTTTGTGTCTGTCAAAGATCAAGAAGTTGTGGTGAAAGGTAATACGGTATATGACTTCAGAGTGCAGCCTTACATCCGTATTAAAAATGCTTCCATTCAAAAAAATGGTAGCAAGGTTGTGGCTAAGTTCCGTCTAGAAAAGACGGTTGACCAAGAGGTGGCGGAAGTGGCTCTTTACGGTCACCGTGAACCGAATGTTGGCGAACCACTCAAGGAGTTTGTGGTAAAGCAAGGTGTGGATAACTCGTACCTTGGCAATGAGTTTACATTGGAATTGGACTTAAAACATGAAAATATAAAATCCGGCACGCAATATTACTTTAGAATTGGCGCAAGAATTAACATTGGCGGTGCGAAATTCAATTACGTTCCTGCAGTAAGACTAGCTTTGTAAGATGAAGAGACAATTACTCACTATAGGCTCTTTATGGGTCTGTTCTCTACTTTTTGCACATCCTTGTTCTTCGGGACAAGAAATGCAATGGATCGATCATGTTGAAATGTATACGTCTAAACGTCCACCGGTGGAAAAAAGACTTTTCCGGTCAGAAGTCGTCGAACGGGTTATTGAGGAGACGGTCACTCTACTGAAAAATGAGAAGCTCAAATGGATGTTTGCCAACTGTTTTCCCAACACATTGGACACGACGGTGTTTTATGAATCGGAACCGGAGGACGACACTTTTGTGGTAACGGGGGATATTCCGGCAATGTGGCTTAGGGATTCTTCCGCAGGTGTGGCCTTATCTGATGTACGCCAATGAGGACGAGCGGTTGAGGAAAATGATTCGGGGGGTGATTCTACGACAGTTCAGATTAGTTCTGCTGGATCCGTATGCGAATGCGTTCTACCGTGATCTCTCTGGAAAAGGGGAGTGGCAAAATGACAGGACACCAATGAGAGGGGGAATTCACGAAAGAAAGTGGGAAATCGACTCGCTGTGTTATGTTGTTCGTCTGGCTTATCATTATTGGAAAGTAACCGGTGATGACAGCGTTTTTACAGCGGAATGGATGCAGGTGGTTGAATCTATCCTGACAGTTTTCAAAGACCAGCAACGGAAGGAGAATCGGGGTAATTATTCGTTTTTACGTGTGACGGACCGGCAGTATGACACGTTATCCAACGATGGATATGGAAATCCGGTCCGTGCCAACGGACTGATTGCCTCTTCTTTTCGCCCTTCGGATGACGCGACTGTTTATCCGTTCCTGATTCCTTCCAACTTTTTTGCTGTGACCAGCTTGCGTCAGATGGAGGAGATCCTATTGAAGGTGAACAAAAACAAAGCAATGGCTCGTGCGTGCAATGTGTTGTATATGGAAGTGGGCGAAGCGTTGAAAAAACATGCCATACACAAGCATCCTACCTATGGAAAGATTTATGCTTTTGAAGTGGACGGATACGGCAATCAGCTCTGCATGGATGATGCTAATATTCCCAGTCTGCTGGCTTTGCCCTACATCTGCGATGTGAAGCCCTCGGATAGGATTTATCAGAATACGCGAAAATATCTGTTGAGTCTGGACAATCCGTATTTTTTCAAGGGCAAATATGCCGAAGGCATCGGTGCCCTCACATAGGAATGGACATGGTGTGGCCCATGAGCATAATCATACGTGCCATGACGTCGGAGAACGATGAGGAAATCAAATTGTGCGTTGCCATGCTGTTGGCTACGGATGCTAATACAGGCTTTATGCATGAGTCTTTTCACAAAGATCAGCCTGAAAAGTTCACACGTTCGTGGTTTGCCTGGCAAATTCCTTGTTTGGTGAATTGGTTCTTAAGATTATTAGAGACGGAAAGTTACATCTTTTAAATGAATTATGATGAAAAGGATTTATATTATAATACTACTCCTATACTGCTGGGTCTCGTTTTTACCGGCACAGGATATATGTTCTCCGGTACGAGAAGGTTATTTATCAATGTCTGATGAGAAGAAGAAGCTGACCGTTCTCTTGTCAGGCGCTTCTTTTGCATCCGTGGATAACGGTTGGTTTGAGTTGGGGTGTGAGGCGTTGCGTGCGAAGGGAATCAACCGGGCCATCGGAGGAGAAGCCATTGCGGATGTGGCGAACCGAATGTCACGTGGCGATTTGTATTCCCGTGAGGAATTGGACGAGGTGGATGTCTTCGTGATTATGCAGGTACACAACCGGGATGTGTATGCCCCGAATGAGCTGAAAAAGGACTATCACGAATATGCCTTGCCTTTTACCCGTGGGAACTATGCGGCCGCTTTTGATTATGTAATCAAGAAATACATATCCGATTGTTATCAACTTCAATTTGACAAAGGTTCGAAGTATTACGGTGTGAAAGGGGGGAAGCCGGCTGTGATTCTGCTTTGTACCCATTGGCACGATGCACGCGTGGTGTATAATGAATCTATCAGGAAACTCTCCGACAAATGGGGCTTTCCACTGGTAAAATTTGATGAACAGATTGGCTTTTCAAAGACCGTTGAGCATCCAGAAACACACCGACAAACGAGCACTCTCTTTGCCGATGACACAGAGTGTATTGATGGGGTTGAGTATGGATGGCATCCCAACCGGGGTAAAGACTGTTATATTCAAAACCGTATGGCTGCTGTTTTTGTAGCCCAAATACAATCCTTAGTTCTGTAAGAAAATGAAACATTTATACTTTTTGTGTGTTGTGTTTGTTTTTTTATTCGCAGGGTACGCCCTCTCTCAGGGATCGAATAAAGAACATAACTTGACTCCCGTTGACTATGTCAACCCTTATATGGGCAACATCAGCCATTTACTAGTACCCACTTATCCTACGATTCATTTGCCCAACAGCATGTTGCGTGTATATCCCGAACGGAGTGATTATACAGGTAGTCAATTACATGGATTGCCGCTCATCATTACCAGCCATCGGGCACTTCGGCCTTTAACCTTAGTCCTTGCCAAGGAGAGCCGTTACAGCCGGTCGTAAACTATAGCTATGACCATGAGAACGTCAAGCCCTACTATTACGAAGTGTTTTTGGATGAAGAACAAATTGAGGTCAAGTATGCGCCTTCACGTCAATCGGCTTTATACCAACTCCGCTTTACCCAAACGGACAAACCGGCTTATCTCATTGTGAATTCCCGGCACGGAAAAGTTCAGGTAGCGGAAAACCATATCAGTGGTTACCAGCATTTGGATAACAACACTCGAGTCTATCTGTATTTGGAAACTGAGCAGATGCCAGTACAATCAGACATGCTGGTGGATGGGAAATTGAGCCGTACGACGACTGCAGAAGGTCACAATGCGTGTGCGGTGTTGGCCTTTGCAAAACAAACTGAGTATGTGCGTGTAAGATACGGTATTTCATTTATCAGTGAAGAACAAGCTCGCAAAAACATGGAACGTGAATTGTCCGGTTATGATGTGGTGGCACTGGCTGATAAAGGGCGGAATATCTGGAATGCTTCCTTGGGCAAGATAGACGTTAAGGGAGGAGATACTGACAGTAAGCGGGTATTTTATACTTCTTTGTACAGGGTATTTGAACGCCCAGTCTGTATCAGCGAAGACGGGCGCTATTTCAGCGCGTTCGATCATCGGGTACATAATGATTATGGTTTGCCTTTCTATACAGATGATTGGATATGGGACACATATCGTGCAGCCCATCCATTACGTGTACTTATCGATCAAAATACGGAGTTGGACATCATTCGGTCCTATTTGCGTATGGCAGAACAGATGGGAACGATGTGGATGCCTACTTTCCCGGAAATTACAGGAGATTCTCGACGAATGAATTCTAATCATGGAGTGGCTACGATTGCAGATGCGGCTGCCAAAGGAATCAAGTTTGATTTAACCAAAGCATACAATGTGTGCAAACGTGCTATTGAAGAGAAGACATTGGCTCCTTGGTCAGCAGCAACCTGTGGCTGGATTGATCTGTTTTATAAAGAAAAGGGGTATATCCCTGCTTTGCAGCCTGATGAAAAGGAAACTGATCCGAATGTACATTCCTTCGAAAAACGTCAATCTGTAGCCGTGACACTCGGAACGGCGTATGACGAATGGTGTCTGTCACGCATCGCTGAAATGCTAAATAAGGATGAAGAAGCTGCCTACTATCGTTGTCGTTCGTTTAATTATCGCCATATTTACAACAAGGAAACGTGCTTTTTCCATCCAAAGGATAAAAATGGCAAGTGGATTAGCCCATTTGATTACCGCTTTTCTGGTGGTCAGGGTGCCCGTGAGTATTATGGAGAAAATAATGGTTGGGTGTATCGTTGGGATGTGCCGCATAATATTGCCGACCTTATTGAACTGATGAATGGCAAGGAACAGTTTGTTGCCAATTTGGATCAGATGTTCAATGAGTCTTTGGGAAAAAGTAAATTTGATTTCTATTCTCAATTACCCGATCATACTGGCAATGTGGACAATTCTCCATGGCGAATGAGCCGTCTCTGCATATTCCTTATCTTTATTGTTATGCTGGTCAGTCTTGGAAACTCAGAAGCGTATCCGCCAGTTGTTAAAGATGTGGTTTCGCAATGATTTGATGGGCATTCCTGGGGATGAAGATGGAGGGGGCATGTCAGCCTTTGTTGTCTTTTCTTCTCTCGGTTTTTATCCTGTCACTCCGGGACTGCCTATTTATACCATTGGCAGTCCGATGTTCAGTGAGGTCCGTATCAAGTTACATAACAACAAGTTTTTCACAATTATAGCAGAGGGGGTGTCAGATGAAAATAAATACATCCAGTCGGCCACTCTCAATGGCAAAGAATTGAATCATGCCTGGTTTGCACATGAGGATTTGATAAATGAAGGTGTATTGATCTTGAAAATGGGAAACAGACAAAATAAGATGTGGGGTATCGATTGTCCACCACCCTCTCATGGGCTGAAATAAAGAAGTTGTAAATTATATCAACGACTATCCCAGTTCTGATTTTAATTTTACTATTGGTCAAGGTTGGGTTTATGTTTATTTATGACTGATTCCAATCAAGATTTATACATAGTGGTATGAGTTTGGGTTAAGAATATATGGGTATAAGCCAATAAAATTTTGGTAACCATGTCATAGTTGTAGCTAACACTTGAAAAGGGACCCGGGTAGCATTTGAAACGTGTACCACCCGATAGGTTTTGCAAAGTTAATTAAATTTGTTTATTTATCATATCTTGTGTTTCTTTCATTCTGTACGATTTTC
>ENA-OQLB01000722-OQLB01000722.1-human-gut-metagenome-genome-assembly--contig:-NODE-722-length-17227-cov-1.733158_pt1 | contig 17227 bp, 29 predicted proteins | sample MGYA00242656_ERZ504813 | MGnify/ENA primary metagenome ERZ504813 (study PRJEB26092, sample SAMD00036388) | human gut metagenome | host: Homo sapiens | study: EMG produced TPA metagenomics assembly of... | reverse complement strand
CGTACTAGTGTACATCCGATCGATGCTCAGGACGTAACGTAGCTGTGAATGGACAGGTGGAAGAAGTTTACAGTGGTCACAGTAATTATCCAAGGGCTTTTAATAAAGAAGAAAATGTAATTGATGAGTTTGATGCAACCAATGACAAATTGTATGACTCTGCATGGAAATCGCAGTTCTTTTCAGGAATGATGATGCCGATATGCAGTTTATCGGAAATCTTGGCTATGTAGTCGTTGCGATTCTGGGAGGATTTCTGACGATCAAGAAAACGATTGAAGTGGGAGATATTCAGTCTTTCATTCAATATGTCAGAAGTTTTACACAGCCGATCCAGCAGATCGCACAGGTTGCAAATATGCTGCAGATGACAGCTGCGGCGTCCGAGAGAGTGTTTGAATTTCTGGAGGAAGAAGAGGAAGATCAGACTGTGGAGCATCCGGTATCGGTAGAAAATCTGGAAGGAAATGTAAGCTTTGATCATGTTCATTTTGGATACAATGCGGATAGGATCATTGTCAATGACTTCTCAGCAGAAGTAAAAGAGGGGCAGAAAATTGCAATTGTAGGACCGACCGGAGCAGGAAAGACAACGATGATCAAGCTTCTGATGCGATTCTACGATGTAAACAGCGGTGCGATCAAGATTGACGGACATGACGTCAGAGATTTCAACAGAAGTGAACTGCGTGAAATGTTCGGAATGGTGCTGCAGGATACCTGGCTGTTCAATGGAAGTATTTGGGACAACATCAAATACGGAAAACTGGATGCAACGGATGAAGAAGTGATCCAGGCAGCCAAGGCAGCTCATGTGCATCAGTTTGTGAAGACACTGCCGGGCGGATATGATATGGAACTGAATGAAGAAGCAAACAATGTGTCTCAGGGTCAGAAACAGCTGTTGACGATCGCGAGGGCAATTCTGGCAGATCCGAAGATCCTGATTCTGGATGAGGCGACAAGTTTTGTAGATACAAGGACAGAGGTATTGATCCAGAAAGCCATGGATAACCTGATGAAGGGACGTACCAGCTTTGTGATTGCTCATCGTCTGTCAACGATTCGGGATGCAGATATGATCCTTGTTATGAAAGACGGAGATATCGTAGAGCAGGGAAATCACGAAGAACTTCTGGCAAAAGGCGGATTCTATGCGGATCTGTATAACTCACAGTTTGAGAAAACAACGGAAGTGGCATAATATAAGAACCGGCAGGAGAGGAGACTTTCCTGTCGGTTTTGTGTTTCGTGAAAAAATATGTTATACTAAAAAATATGACAAAAAAGGGGGCAAAAGAGTATGCCGTTGACACATTTTGATGCGGAGGGAAAAGCCCGCATTGTAGACGTGACAGAGAAAAAAGAGACGGTAAGAGAAGCAACAGCAACCGGAAAGATCAAAGTCAGCCGGGACGTGTATGATGCGATTGGAAGCCGGAAACGGTCGGAAAAGGCGATGTGCTTTCTGTGGCGACCACAGCCGGGATCATGGGTGTGAAACGGACGGCGGATCTGATTCCGATGTGTCATATCCTGCCGATCACGAACTGTAAGATCCGTTTTGAAAAGGATCCTAAAATCTGGAGATCACCTGCTTTTGTACGGTAAAAGTGACCGGAAAGACCGGAGTGGAGATGGAGGCGCTGACAGGTGTCAGTGTGGCGCTTCTGACGATTTATGATATGTGTAAGGCTCTGGATAAATTTATGGAAATACAGGATATTTATCTTTGTAAAAAGACCGGAGGAAAGAGTGGAGAGATCGTAAATCCGAGAATGGAAGACAGAGGAGAAGAGGGAAGATGAAGGCAGCAGTTGTGACATTGAGCGACAAGGGATTTCGAAACGAACGGGAAGATAAAAGCGGAGAGCTGGTACAGATGATGTTGAAAGAAGCCGGATATGAAGTGGCGGAATACAGGTTACTTCCGGATGAGCAGACGCAGATCGAGACGGTATTAAAAGAGTTGAGTGATGAGAAAGAGATGGATCTGATCCTCACGACAGGAGGAACCGGGTTTTCGCAAAGAGACTGTACACCGGAAGCAACGATGAATGTAGCTACCCGAAATGCGCCGGGGATTGCAGAAGCAATGCGGTATGCGTCACTGGCTATTACCCCCAGAGCGATGTTGAGCCGCGGGGTATCGGTGATTCGAAATCAGACACTGATCATTAACCTTCCGGGTAGTCCGAAAGCGTGAAAGAAAATCTGGAGTATATTTTGCCTACACTGTCACATGGACTGGAAATTTTTAAAAGGAGTGACAGGAGAATGCGGGATCAGTTTGAAAGAAACATAAATTATATGAGAGTATCCGTCACGGACTTGTGCAATCTGCGCTGTGTGTATTGCATGCCGAAAGAGGGAATCAGACAGATTTCTCACGATGAGATCCTTACGTTTGATGAGATCGCAAGGGTGTGCCGGATCGGGGCAGAACTTGGGATTTCCAGGATCAAGCTGACAGGCGGCGAACCGCTGGTGCGAAAGGGTATTGAAGACCTTGCAGAGATGATCTGCCGGATTCCGGGAATCGAGCAGGTGACGCTGACGACAAACGGAATCCTGTTAAAAGATCAATTGCCTGCACTCAAAAAGGCTGGGATTTCTGCGGTTAACATCAGTCTGGATACGATGGACAGAGCGCAGTATCAGGAATTGACAGGAAAGGACTGTTTGTTGCAGGTAATGGAAGGCATTCGGGCGGCACTGGAGCAGGGGATGCGTGTGAAAATAAACTGCGTGGCGCTGAATGAATGTAATGAGTTTCAGTGGGGAAAGCTTGCAGCATTGGCAAAAGAGTATCCGCTGGATGTGCGTTTTATTGAAATGATGCCGATCGGTCTTGGAAAAGCTTATCAGGGAAGTATGCAGGAAGTGATACAGAAGAACCTGGAAAATATATATGGTGCAGCAAAGCCGGATTCAGGGGCAGTGCGTGGAAATGGTCCGGCAGTATACTGGGAGTTTCCTGGGTTTCAGGGAAAGATTGGATTTATCAGTGCGATCTCCCATAAGTTCTGCAAAGACTGCAACCGGATTCGGATGACGGCTGAAGGTTTTGTGAAGCCCTGTCTGCAGTTCGCACAGGGAGTGGATATGAGATCCCTTTTAAGAGGGCAGACGGATGATAAAGAACTGAAGCAGGTATTCGAGCGGTTGATTTATGAAAAGCCGCGCTGCCATCAGTTTGAAACAGAAAAAGCGGACGAAAGTCTCGAACAGCGTGAGATGTCAAAAATCGGAGGATAGGTTGAAATGGGAATTGTAAGAGCAGTGTGTACGAGCCCGGCAAAGGGAACGCAAAAGACGAACGTGAAAAGTGCGGAATTTATAGAAAATTTTGGAATCAAAGAGGATGCCCATGCGGGAAAGTGGCATCGTCAGATCAGTCTTCTTTCCTATGAAAAGATTGAGGCGTTTCGGGCAAGAGGAGCAGAGGTTGCAGATGGTGCATTTGGAGAAAATCTGGTGGTAGAGGGATTTGACTTTAAAAATCTTCCGGTGGGAACCCGGTTTCAGTGCAACGAAGTTATTTTAGAGATGACACAGATTGGAAAGGAATGTCATCACGGATGTGAGATTTTCAGAAGATGGGAGACTGCATCATGCCAAGAGAAGGTGTATTTGCAAGGGTCATTCACGGCGGACGGATTTCCTGCGGGGATGAGATGTACATTTTGGGTCAAGGTGAGCAGTAACCATTTCGATACGAAGTGAGAGAAGATTTTCTTGCAGAAATAAAAGAAACGTAATATAGTGTAAAAAGCAAAAGTAAACGGAGGAACAAATATGAAATGGAATAAATTTCGTCTGACAACGACAACAGAGGCGGAGGATATTGTCAGCAGTATGCTTATGGATCTGGGAATCCGAGGGGGTCGGAGATTGAAGATAAGTTCCGCTGACACAGTCGGACAAAGAGCAGATGTTCGTTGATATCCTGCCGGAGACAGAGGCAGATGACGGTGTGGCATACCTGAGTTTTATCTGGAGGAGGATGAAGATAAAGAAAAGGTACTTGCTGATGTGCGTGTAGAATTACAGGATATGGCATCCTATTTGAACGTGGGGCCGTGTACGATCGAAGAGTCTCAGACAGAGGATGTGGACTGGGTAAATAACTGGAAGCAGTTATTTCATCAGTTCGTATGTGATGACATTCTGATTCATCCCATCTGAGGAAGTAAAACCGGAAGACAATGATAAAATGGTGATCCATATCGATCCGGGGACTGCATTCGGAACAGGAATGCATGAGACAACCCAGCTTTGTATCCGGCAGATCCGCAAATATACAACGCCGGAGACAACAATCCTTGATGTGGGATGCGGAAGCGGTATTCTGGGAAGCTGGCTTTGAAATTCGGCGCAAAATATTCCGTTGGAACAGATCTGGATCCATGTGCGATCGAGGCAACTTATGAGAACATGGAAGTCAACGGAATCAGTAAAGAGATGTACGAAGTGATGATCGGAAATGTCATTGATGACAAAGACGTGCAGGACAAAGTTGGTTATGGAAAATATGACATTGTCGTTGCAAATATTCTGGCAGATGTTTTGGTCGCACTGACACCGGTGATCGTGGATCAGCTCAAAGACGGTGGAATCTACATCACCAGCGGAATTATTGATGACAAAGAAGAGACAGTGGTAGAGGCAGTTAAAGCAGCAGGTCTGGAAGTCCTGGAAGTGACGTATCAGGGCGAGTGGGTTTCTGTGACGGCGAGAAAGAACGGATAAGGAAGGATTAAGATCCATGCAGAATTTTTTTGTATATGACTCTCAGGTGCAGGGGGAAAACATTTATATAGAGGGAACCGATGTAAACCACATCGTACATGTTCTTCGTATGAAGGTTGGAGAGGAAGTCAGTGTACACGATGATGTGAACCGGAAATACCTGTGCCGGATCGAGAAACTGCTGGAAGAAAGAGTGGTGCTTTCTATTGTGGAGCAGCAGGAGTCGGACACGGAACTTCCTGCCCGATCTATCTGTTCCAGGGTCTTCCAAAGGGAGATAAGATGGAATGGATCATTCAGAAGTGTGTAGAGCTTGGCGTACACGCAATCGTGCCGGTCGCGACGAAGCGGGCGGTTGTAAAGCTGGACGAGAAGAAAGCGCAGAAAAAAGTGAACAGATGGAATGCCATCGCAGAGAGTGCGGCGAAGCAGTCCGGAAGAGGGATCGTTCCGGAAGTACTTCGGTGATGAAATGGAAGGAGGCGCTGGAATACGCGCGTCAGCTGGATGTTAAGATGATCCCTTATGAGAAGGCAGCAGGATAAAACGCCACAAAGCAGCTGATCGCCTCTGTTTCTTTTGGACAGTCAGTTGGGATTTTTATCGGTCCGGAAGGCGGCTTTGAAGAGGCAGAAGTGGAAGCTGCAAAAGAGATAGGGGCAGTTCCGGTGACTCTGGGAAGAAGAATCTTACGAACAGAGACAGCGGGGATGACGATCCTGTCAATTCTGATGTATCATCTGGAAAGAGAGTAACATAGTTTAATATTGAGAAGAAGTGAAAAGGAAGGTATCATGGAAGTATATTTGGACAATTCGGCGACTACCAGAGGTTACACAGAGGTGGGAGAACTGGTATATAAAGTGATGTGTCAGGACTATGGAAATCCGTCTTCCATGCACCGTAAAGGTGTGGATGCGGAGCATTATATCAAGGATGCAAAAGAAATTCTGGCAAAAATTCTGAAGGTCAATGCAAAAGAAATTTATTTTACGTCCGGCGGTACAGAAAGTGACAATCTGGCGATCATTGGAACAGCAAAAGCAAACAAAAGAAGAGGAAATCATCTGATCACATCATCTATAGAGCATCCGGCGATTTTGAATACGATGCGTTATCTGGAAGAGGAAGAAGGCTTTCGTGTGACCTATCTTCCGGTGGACAGCATGGGACGCATCAAGCTGGAAGCTCTGAAAGAGGCGTTGTGTGACGAGACAATTCTGGTTTCCGTCATGTATGTGAATAACGAAGTAGGAGCAGTGCAGCCGATCGATGAGGCTGTCCGGATTGTGAAGGAATATAATCCGGATATTCTGTTCCATTCGGATGCCGTACAGGGATTCGGAAAGTATAAGATTTATCCGAAGCGTCAGAAGATCGATCTGCTGACAGGAAGCGGACATAAGATCCACGGACCGAAAGGAACTGGATTTTTATATGTCAGTGAGAAGTTAAGATCAAACCAATCGTGTTTGGCGGAGAACAGCAGAAAAATGTCCGTTCCGGTACAGAGAACGTTCCGGGGATTGCAGGACGTCGGGTTAGCGGCAAAGATGATCTACCATGATCTGGATATGAAGACTGCACTGATGCGGGAACTCAAAGAGTATTTTATTGAAGGAATCGCGAAGATTGAAAATACAACCGTTCACGGGATGACCGATGAAAACAGTGCACCGCATATCATCAGTGTGGGCTTTGCAGGGATTCGAAGTGAAGTGCTTCTGCATACGCTGGAAGAGAAAGGAATTTACGTATCCTCAGGTTCTGCATGTGCGTCCAACCATCCGGCAATCAGCGGGGTGTTAAAGGGCATCGGAGCAGGAAAAGAGTATCTGGATGCGACGATCCGTTTCAGCATGTCTGAATTTACAACCAGAGAAGAAATTGACTATACATTGGAAACGCTATATAATTGTGTACCGATGCTGAGAAGATATACAAGACATTGATGCTTGATAAAGAGTCCAAAAGAAAAGGATAAATAAAGGAGAATATCATGAGATTTCATTCATTTTTGATTAAATACGGAGAAATCGGGATCAAAGGAAAGAACCGGTATCTGTTTGAAGACGCTCTGGTGCGTCAGATCCGTTTTGCATTGAAGGATGTGGACGGAGAATTTAATGTACACAAAGCACAGGGGAGAGTGTATGTGGACTGTGAAGGCGAATACGATTACGAAGAGACTGTGGAAAGTTTGAAACGAGTGTTTGGTATCGTAGGAATCTGCCCGTGTTGGTGCGTCTGCAAGGACAATGGATTTGAACAGCTGAAAAAAGATGTGGAAAAATATATCGGAGAAGTGTACCCTGAGAAAAACCAGACATTTAAGATTGAAGCAAGAAGAAGCAGAAAGTCTTATCCGTTGAATTCTATGGAATTGAACTGTGAGTTGGGCGGTGTGATCCTGGATGCGTACCCGGAGATGAAAGTAGACGTACACAATCCGCAGATTCGTCTGAATGTGGAAGTACGGGAAGAGATTTATCTGTACTCAGAGATTATTCCGGGGCCGGGCGGAATGCCGGTAGGAACTAACGGAAGTGCCATGCTCCTGCTCTCCGGTGGTATCGACAGCCCGGTTGCCGGATATATGATCGCAAAACGCGGTGTCGCTCTGGAAGCAACGTATTTCCATGCACCACCGTATACGAGTGAACGTGCAAAAGAAAAAGTGGTGGATCTGGCAAGACTGGTTTCCAGGTATTCCGGCCCGATCAAGCTCAACGTAGTCAACTTTACAGACATTCAGCTGTATATCTATGAGAAGTGTCCGCATGAAGAACTGACGATTATTATGCGAAGATACATGATGAAGATCGCAGAGCATTTTGCAAAACAGGATGGCTGCCTGGGACTGATCACCGGAGAAAGTATCGGACAGGTTGCGAGCCAGACGATGCAGAGCCTTATGGCAACCAATGCAGCATGTACGCTTCCGGTCTACCGTCCGCTGATCGGATTTGATAAAAAGAAATCGTGGATATTTCTGAAAAGATTGATACGTACGAGACATCGATCCAGCCGTATGAAGACTGCTGTACGATTTTTGTTGCCAAGCATCCGGTGACAAAACCGAATCTGGAGCGTATTGAGAAATCCGAGAGAAATCTGGATGAGAAGATTGATGAGCTGATGCAGACAGCAATCGATACGGTTGAAACGATCATGGTAAAATAGGACAATAAAAAGGCTGCCTCATAAAGAGACAGCCTAAAAATAAATGATTTCATTATTTGATGATGTAAGAATCCAGTGCAGCTAGGATGTCATCCAGATTAGAATCAGCGTGAATATTCAGATCGATCGGTTTAGAAAGATCCAAACTGAAAATTCCCATAATTGATTTGGCATCTATCACATATCTTCCGGACACTAAATCAAAATCGTTGTCATATTTTGTGATTTCGTTTACAAATGATTTACTTTGTCGATTGAGTTTAAAGAAATCTGTACTGTTTTCATTATAAAAGTCCCTCCTTGATATACAATGCTTCGAGTATCTGTACTCTAGGTATATTCTACGAGAAGTAACTGCAAAAGTCAAGGAACAAACAGGAAAAACAAGGAAAACCAGGAGAATATTTTTATGAAAAAAAGTCGCGTTACACAATCTGGGATGTAAGGTAAATGCATATGAGACAGAAGCCATGCAGGAAATGCTGGAACATGCCGGATATGAGATCGTTCCGTTTCAGGAAGGAGCGGACATTTATGTGATCAATACATGCACAGTGACCAATATTGCGGACCGCAAATCAAGACAGATGCTGCATCGGGCAAGAAAGATGAATCCGGATGCTGTTGTGGTCGCAGCCGGCTGTTATGTGCAGGCACAGGCTGAAAAGCAGGTGATCGATCCATGTATTGATATTGTACTCGGAAACAATAAAAAGCAGGATCTTCTGACAGCGCTGCAGGCATATGAAGAAGCACACGGTGATTTGCGGGAAGTGATCGATATCAATCATACAAAAGAATATGAGAATCTGCATCTGACAAAACAGGGGGAGCATACGAGAGCATATATCAAGGTGCAGGATGGCTGCAACCAGTTTTGTTCTTACTGTATTATCCGTATGCGAGAGGAAGAGTCAGAAGCAGGGCAAAAGAAGATGTAGTAGCAGAAGTGACAGATCTGGCGAAAAACGGATACCAGGAAGTCGTGCTGACGGGAATTCATCTGAGCTCCTATGGCATTGATTTTGAAAATGAAGACAATCTGCTCAGTCTGATTCGTGCAGTGCATGAGATTGAAGGAATCAAAAGGATTCGTCTGGGATCTCTGGAACCAAGGATCATCACAGAAGAGTTTGTACAGGCGATCGCAGCGCTTCCGAAGATGTGCCCGCACTTCCATCTGTCCATTGCAGAGTGGCTGCAATGAAACCTTAAAGAGGATGAACCGCAGATATACAAGTGAAGAGTTTTATGAAAAAGTGTGAGATATTAAGAAAGTATTTTTGAAAAAACCGGCGCTGACAACAGATGTGATCGTGGGATTTCCGCAGGAAACAGAGGAAGAATTTGAAACAACGTATGAATTTCTGAAAAAGATCTGCTTCTATGAGACTCATATTTTCAAATATTCCAAACGAGAAGGCACGAAAGCGGCAGTGATGCAGGGACAGATCCCGGAGCAGATCAAGGCAAAAAGAAGCGCCAGACTGATCGAACTGGGGGAGAAAAACCGCAGAGCATATGAAGAATCGTTCCTTGGAAAAACAGTGGAAGTGCTGGTGGAAGAAAAATCGGATGTGAACGGAAAAGAAATGTGGACAGGGCACACAAAAGAGTATATGAAAATTGCACTAGAGTCAGAGAAAAATCTTCAGAATTGTATTCTAAACGTGCAAATTAAAGATGGCCGGGAAATTATTCATTGAATTTTAAAATAGATTATATTAGAATGATAAGTAGGATACTAACGCAATTATGCTGATTCCGGGGAATCAGATCTGCGCGTGAATAAAAGAAAAATGGAGGAGATACGATGAGCGATTTGAGTAATACACAGTTCTTTCAGGTAGAACCGGGACCACAGATTTCTGCAAAAGATATTCTGGAAATCGTGTATAAGGCACTGAAAGAAAAAGGATACAACCCGGTTAACCAGATCGTGGGATACATTATGTCAGGAGATCCTACTTACATTACCAGCTATAATGGAGCAAGAAGCCTGATTATGAAGGTGGAAAGGATGAATTGGTCGAAGAACTGTTAAAAGCGTATATCGAGCATAATTCATGGGAATAATCGACTATGCGGATCATGGGACTGGATTATGGCACGAAGACTGTAGGGGTTGCGATCAGCGATGCTCTTGGTCTGACTGCGCAGGGGATAGAGACCATTCAGAGAAAAGAGGAAAACAAGCTGCGCCGTACACTCGCCCCGGATTGAAGAGCTGGTAAGGGAATATGAAGTGGATACGATCGTGCTTGGTTTTCCGAAGCATATGAATAACGATGTGGGTGAACGTGCAAAAAAGTCTCTGGAATTCAAAGAGATGCTGGTGCGCAGGACAGGACTTGATGTGGTGATGTGGGACGAGCGGCTTACTACCGTGGAGGCAGAGCGTACATTGATCGAGAGTCAGGTGCGGCGCGAGAACAGAAAGCAGTATATTGACAAGATCGCAGCTGTTTTTATCCTGCAGGGATATCTGGATTCGATTTATTTGAAAAAGAAAGCCGAAGAGGAAAACTAGAAGCTGCCCACAGGAGGAAGAACGCATGGAAAAGATTAAATTTTGTTTTGACGAGTCGGGAGACAGCGTTGAATTTTTTGTACTGGAACAGACAAAGATCAACGGGGCATCCTATATTCTTGTGACAGATTCACAGGAGGATGACGCGGAGTGTCTGATCTTAAAAGAAGGTGAATCTCAGGACGCGAAAGAGAGTGTCTATGAGATCGTAGAGGACGACGTAGAATTACAGGCGGTTTCCAAAGTATTTGAGGAACTGCTGGAAGATGTAGAGATTGAAATGTAACTTAGAATATTACTTTACCGCAGGGGACGTGGAGGATGACAGTAGAACAGGAAAAAGTACAGGGGATGCTCAAGGAAAAGCTCAGAGAAAAAGGCTGGAAAGTGACCAGACAGAGACTTCTATTTTGCAGACCCTGGCAGAACATAAAGGGCAGCATCTGGCGGCGGAAGACATTTTTGAGCTGATGAAGGATGAATATCCGGAAATGGGGCTTGCGACCGTGTACCGTACGCTGCAGCTTTTGTATGAGATTCAGCTGATCGACCGGATTCATTTCAATGATGGATGTATCCGGTATGAGATCGGTCATATATTTGACGGAGACTCCAAACACAGTCATCATCATCTGATCTGCAGAACATGTGGGCGTGTGATGCCGTTTGAAGATGATTTTTGGAGGATCTGGAGGCACAGATCGAAGCCGATACCGGTTTTCATGTGTTGGATCATGAACTGAAATTTTATGGTCAGTGTAAGGAATGTGCCGAAGCTTCCATGCGGAAAGAGAATACATAAAAAACTCATGGAGGTGTATATTTTTGAAAAAAGAAAATCGTGGAAAATTAAAAATCATCCTTTGGGAGGTCTTGAGCAGATCGGTATGAATATTACTGCTTTCGAATATGAAGACAGTATCATTGTGGTAGACTGCGGGCTTGCATTCCCGGAGGATGACATGCTCGGAATCGATCTGGTCATTCCGGATGTGACTTATCTGAAGGATAATATATCCAAAGTAAAAGGATTTGTGATCACCCATGGTCATGAAGATCATATCGGAGCTTTGCCGTATGTACTTAAGGAGATCAATCTTCCAATCTATACTACAAAGCTGACAATGGGAATCATCGAGAACAAGTTAAAAGAGCATAATCTGCTCCGTACGACAAAGAGAAAAGTGGTGCGTCATGGACAGTCCATCAATCTTGGACAGTTCCGAATTGAATTTATCAAGACGAACCACAGTATTCAGGATGCTTCCGCACTGGCGATCTATTCACCGGCAGGAACTGTTGTGCATACCGGTGACTTCAAGGTGGATTATACACCGGTATTCGGAGATGCCATTGATCTGCAGCGTTTTGCGGAGATCGGAAAGAAAGGTGTGCTGGCTCTGATGTCAGACAGCACGAATGCAGAGCGGAAAGGATTTACCCAGTCAGAGCGTACGGTGGGAATTACGTTTGATCATATTTTGCAGAGCATCAGAACACAAGAATCATCATCGCGACATTTGCATCGAACGTAGACCGTGTGCAGCAGATTATCAACTCTGCATATAAGTACGGAAGAAAAGTTGTGGTAGAAGGACGCAGCATGGTAAATATCATCACGACAGCATCTGAGCTTGGGTATCTGAATGTTCCGGAGAATACACTGATCGAGATCGATCAGTTGAAGAACTATCCACCGGAGAAGACCGTTCTGATCACAACAGGAAGCCAGGGAGAATCCATGGCTGCACTTTCCAGAATGGCAGGGGATGTACACCGTAAAGTGACGATTCAGCCGAATGACACGATCATTTTCAGTTCGAATCCGATTCCTGGAAATGAGAAGGCAGTATCCCGTGTGATCAATGAGCTTTCTGCAAAGGGTGCGAACGTGATATTCCAGGATGCGCATGTTTCCGGACATGCCTGTCAGGAAGAGTTAAAGCTGATCTATTCGCTGGTAAAACCAAAGTATGCCATTCCGGTGCATGGTGAGTACCGCCACTTAAAAGCAAATGCGGAGATCGCGCAGTCTCTGGGAATTCCGAAAGAGAATATCTTTATCATCCAGAGCGGAGATGTGATCGAGCTGAGTGATGCAGAAGCAAAAATAGTGGATAAAGTCCATACAGGAGCGATTCTGGTAGATGGTCTGGGTGTCGGTGATGTCGGAAATATCGTATTGCGAGACAGACAGCATCTGGCAGAGGACGGAATTCTGATCGTTGTTCTGACACTGGAAAAAGGCAGCAACAATCTGCTGGCAGGACCGGATATCGTATCCAGAGGATTTGTCTATGTAAGAGAATCCGAAGGACTGATGGAAGAAGCCAGAAAGGTTGTGACAGACAGTCTGGATAAATGTCTTTCCGGAAGACATGCGGACTGGAATAAGATCAAGATGACGATCCGTGACACAATGAACGATTTTATCTGGAAGAAGACAAAGAGAAGACCAATGGTCATTCCGATTATTATGGATGTGTAAGATATGATAGTAGATGAACGTATCGTGACATTCATCAATTCCTTAGAGACAGAGAACAGTGAAATACTCGAAGCAGTGGAACAGGAAGCTCTGAGCACATATGTGCCGATCATACGAAAAGAAATGCAAGATGTTTCCTGAAGTGCTTCTGATGATAACAAAAACCTATGTGCATCCTGGAAGTAGGGACCGCAGTAGGTTTCTCTGCGTTATTGATGAGTGAAGCGGCACCAGAAGGGTGCAGGATCACAACAATTGAAAATTACGAAAAGAGAATTCCGATCGCAGGGAGAATTTCAGACGGGCAGGGAAAGAAGAGCAGATCACGCTCATAGAGGGAGATGCTATGGATGTGCTGAAAACACTGGAGGGCAGCTTTGATTTTATTTTTATGGATGCTGCAAAGGGACAGTATATCCGGTATATGCCCCAGGTGCTGCGTTTGCTTCGTCCGGGCGGAACTCTTGTGACAGATAATGTACTGCAGGATGGGGATATTATCGAATCCCGTTTTGCGGTGGAACGGAGAAACCGAACGATTCATTCCAGAATGCGGGAGTATCTGTACGAATTAAAACACCATGAACTGCTGACAACGTCCATTATTCCGCTTGGGGATGGAGTGGCTGTCAGTGTGAAGAAACAGGAAGGAGAATAAAATGGCAAGACATCCTGAACTTTTGATACCGGCAAGCAGCCTGGAAGTATTAAAGACAGCAGTCATTTTTGGAGCAGATGCGGTTTATATCGGAGGAGAAGCATTTGGACTCCGCGCAAAAGCGAAGAACTTTCCATGGAGGACATGAAAAAAGGAATCGCATTTGCGCATGAACATGATGTGAAAGTGTATGTAACAGCCAATATCCTGGCACACAATGAGGATCTGCCGGGAGTGCGTAAATATTTTGAGGAACTCAAGGAAATCAAGCCGGATGCTCTTATTATTGCGGATCCGGGAGTGTTTGAGATCGCAAAAGAAGTGTGTCCTGAGATTGAGAGACATATCAGTACTCAGGCAAATAATACAAACTATGGACCTATAATTTCTGGTATAAACAAGGCGCGAGCCGTGTGGTTTCCGCCAGAGAGCTGTCTCTGGAAGAAATCAAAGAGCTGCGCGCGAATATTCCGGAGGATCTGGAAATCGAGACATTTGTACATGGAGCGATGTGTATTTCTTATTCCGGAAGATGCCTTCTGAGCAACTATTTCACAGGCAGAGATGCGACAGGGGGGCATGGTACCCACCCGTGCCGCTGGAAATATGCGGTTGTGGAGGAGAAGAGACCGGGAGAGTATCTGCCGGTTTATGAGAATGAAAGAGGAACTTATATTTTCAACTCCAAGGATCTGTGCATGATCCAGTATATCCCGGAGATTCTGGACGCGGGTATTGACAGTCTGAAATCGAAGGACGTATGAAAACCGCGCTCTATGTGGCAACAGTTGCAAGAACCTACAGAAAGGCGATCGATGACTATCAGAAGGATCCGGAATTATATAAAAAGAATATGCCGTGGTATCTGGAGCAGATCTCCAATTGTACGTACCGCCAGTTTACGACAGGATTCTTCTTTGGAAAACCGGATGAGACAACACAGATCTATGACAGCAACACGTATGTGAAAGAGTATACCTATCTCGGAATTATCGGAGAGGTCAGGGACGGTCTGTGCCGGATCGAACAGCGCAACAAGTTTTCTGTGGGTGAGATCATTGAGATCATGAAGCCGAACGGGGAAAATGTGGAAGCGAAAGTAGAGCGTATCCTTAATGAAGAAGGAGAGGAGCAGGAGAGTGCTCCTCACTCAAAACAGGTGTTATATGTGGCGCTGGATCAGAAGGCGGACAAATATGATATCTTACGAAGAGCAGAAAAAGACGCGTAGCTTTTCGACCGCGCTCTTTTCTATCCGGGATACATAAGAACGGGAGATCCCCAGTTGTTTGGCGACTTCCCTCTGCGTGTATTCCTCGCCGCCATAAAGTCCATACCGCATTTTTAAAACGAGTTTTTCCCGCTGGGAGAGCTCGTTTTCTACTTTTTCATACAGCTTCTGGATATTTTCTTTCAGGCATACCCGTTCCGGGATGTCGTCTTCATCCGTTTCGATAATATCGTATAATTTGATCTCGTTTCCTTCCCGGTCCGTACCGATGGTTCATATAAAGAAATCTCTTTTGACGTCTTTTTCCGTGCGCGCAAATGCATCAGGATTTCGTTTTCCACACACTTGGAGGCATAAGCTGCCAGCCGGTTTCCTTTGCTTGGATTAAAGGTGACAATGGCTTTGATCAGACCGATGGTTCCGATTGAGATCAGATCTTCGGGATCTTCGTCCACATACTGATATTTTTTGATCACATGTGCAACGAGCCGCAGATTCCGTTCAATCAGAATGTGTTTTGCCTGCAGGTCACCCTCAGTATATTTTTGAATATATTCTTTTTCTTCGGAAGGGGTGAGGGGATTTGGAAATGATTTCAAGACAGCACCTCAAAGCACATTTGATAACAGTGTATGTAAAGAAGGCATGATTTGTGCTTTTCCACTTGAAAAGAGGACGGGCAGAAAAAAGTAGTTGACAAACAGCGGGTAGGAGAGATATAGTAAGACTACATTCCCGGAGCGATCCGCTCTGGAGAGTATAAGATCTATTGATTCAAAAGGCCGTATCGGCCAACGTTTTCAAGTTACAAATTTATTAGAAGATCAGTTATGTGGGGACTGAACGTACCGGCTCTTGGAAAAGGAGTGTGTGATGAGTTTTTGCTCAGTATTATCTGCAGCAGTGATCGGGCTGCGGGTAGAATTTATTCATGTGGAAGCTGACGTCAGCAACGGGCTTCCGGTATTTCATATGGTGGGATACCTTTCTTCTGAAGTGAAGGAGGCAGCAGAGCGTGTGCGCACAGCAATCAGAAACAGTGGAGTTTCATTTCCAGCCAAGCGGACGATCGTCAATCTGCGCCGGCAAATGTAAGAAAGAGAGGAGCGTCGTTTGATCTTCCCATTGCAGTGGCAGTGATGATTGCATTGGGATGTCAGATTTCAGAGGGGGTAAGGCATACGCTTTTTATAGGAGAACTGGGACTGGATGGCAGTGTGCTGGAAGTACCGGGTGTTCTGCCGATCGTTCTGGAGGCAAAAAAGGCGGGAGTGAAACGCTGCATTGTACCAGAAGCAAATGAGGCGGAAGGCGCACTTGTAAAAGGAATCGAGATCATTGGGGTAAAGCATCTTAAGCAGATTACAAAGATTCTTTCAGGAGAGAGAAAAAAAGAAAAAGCAAGGAATCAAGCCAAAAAGCAGACGGTAAAAAATCCGCAGCCGGATTTTTCTGAAATGCAGGGTCAGGCAGCCGTCAAGCGTGCAGCGGAGATTGCAGTGGCAGGCGGACATAATCTTCTTTTGATCGGCCCCCCGGGAAGCGGAAAGACCATGGCAGCGGAACGGATTGCCGGAATTCTGCCGCCTCTGACATTAGAAGAGAGCATGGAGATTACAAAAATATACAGTATTATGGGACTTCTTGATGAGAAAGAACCGCTGATCCAGAGCCGGCCTTTTCGCAGTGTACACCATACGGCCACAAGGGCAGCACTGGCTGGAGGCGGGATGATTCCGACGCCGGGAGAGATCACACTCGCACACGGCGGTGTTTTGTTTTTGGATGAATTGCCGGAGTTTTCGAAAAGTGTGATCGAGGTACTGAGACAGCCGCTTGAAGAGCACCAGATGCGGATTGCGAGAACACACGGAAATTATGTATTTCCAGCGGGATTTTATTTTGATCGCGGCGATGAATCCATGTCCCTGCGGATGCTATCCGGATATGCAGAAATGTACCTGTACGCCTGTGCAGATTCAGAATTATTTAGGAAGGATCAGTCAGCCGTTTCTGGATCGAATCGATCTGTGTGTAGAGGCGCCCCGGGTGGAATATGACTCACTGGTGGAGAAGAAAGCACAGGAATCTTCGGAAGCAATCCGGCAGAGAGTATGTGAAGTGCGAAATCTGCAGAGAATGCGTTATGGAGGAACAAAGGTAAATGCAAGACTGGACAGCCGGGAGACAGAAGAATTCTGCCGTCTGGGAGAGCCGGAAAACGAAGTGATGAAGCAGGCATTTGCTGCCTTTGGATTTACAGCACGTACTTATCATAAGTGTTAAAGGTGGCGAGAACGATCGCAGATCTGGACGGAAGTCAGGAAATTCTAAAGCAGCATTTGTGTGAGGCAATCGGCTATCGGACGCCGGATAAGAAGTACT
>ENA-OQLB01000721-OQLB01000721.1-human-gut-metagenome-genome-assembly--contig:-NODE-721-length-17232-cov-8.554107_pt1 | contig 17232 bp, 19 predicted proteins | sample MGYA00242656_ERZ504813 | MGnify/ENA primary metagenome ERZ504813 (study PRJEB26092, sample SAMD00036388) | human gut metagenome | host: Homo sapiens | study: EMG produced TPA metagenomics assembly of... | reverse complement strand
GCAGCTGGGACCAGGAGGACGAGTACCTGTTTGGGCCGGACGTGCTGGTGGCGCCGGTGATGTACGCGAAAACGGAGAGCAGAGAGGTGTATCTGCCCGGCGGGGAAGCCTGGGTTAACTTCTGGACTGGAGAGAGCTTTGAGGGCGGCCGGACCGTCACGGTGCCCGCGCCCTTAGACCAGATCCCGCTCTTTGTCAGAAACCAAATCCCCTGGGAGGGCTGACCACAATGCTTTTTGCCCAGTATACCGCATGAGGGATAAGATCTCATATCTGAATGCCATGCTGGCCCGAATGCTCTTACTGTAAAATATTTTTCAGTTGTTTGTTAACAATACGAAAGGCAGCTTATTTACACATCTGTAAATAGGCTGCCTTTTTTCTTTTAAAGACTTTTTAAAACAAATCGGCTCAATAAAAGGTCATAAATTTTGCAGTAATTACAAAGTGCAGGCCTTAGTTTGGAATTGTCCTCGAGGCTGATCCAAGAGAATATTTTGTTGGCGAAAATGGAATTTAGCAAGGGCACCTTTGCTTTTTTGATATTTATGGCGATTGTGTAGACTGTTTAATGGGAAAGCATAACAGAGGTGTACAAATAAAAAGAGCAAAAGGCGGCGAGATCCGATTTGTGCACATTAAATCGAGAAGATAGGCAATCAACGCTTATAGTGTGTTGACTTTTTATTGGAATTGGGGTAATATCTATTAGAACAAATGTTCTAATAGATAAGGAGGAATCTTTTTGGTTTATAAAGAAATCACAGTAGATGTATGGAGAAAACCCAATGAGGAGGTAAGGGTCATTCAGGAAGAAGCCGAGGGCAGAGCTTTAGTGGTACATGTATTTGATTCAGCGGCTCCCTTAGACTTATCACAAAAAAGCGTTTTTGTTTACATTCAAAAACCAGATGATAAATTAATTTATGCGCAGGCTCAAGTGTCGGGAAATACGGCCAGCATAGCTTTAACCGGACAAATGATGTCGGCTTATGGCCGGACAAAGCTTTTTGAATTAGAGGTTGTGGGAAATAGAGGCCAGGTGTTAAAAATTACATTACCTGTCCTATATATTGTAAAGAGCGCCTATCATGATGCAATAGAAAGTACAAATGAATTTTCTGTGTTGACAGAAAATCTTCAGAAGGTTCAGAGTGCCGTACAAAAAGCGGAATCAGCGGTGCAGGCTGCAGAAAATGCTAATGAGTCTGCCGAACAAATTGCAGGAAAAACGGAGATCCTGGAGCGGAACATTACAGCTGCAGAGGCCAAGAGGGTGGAGACGGAAAATCTGCGGTGTGCGAATGAAGAATTGAGAGAGAATGCGGAAGCTTCGAGAAAAGTTGAGTTTTCAGAATGGAAGGATGCGTCAATAACCGCTTTGGAAACGGTTGCGTCAGCTGCGGCAGAGGCGGATCAGGCAGCGGAGCGTGCGAATCGGGCGGCAGAAAAAATGGAAGGCCTGCAAATTCCAGAAATCGGACAGATGATTTCAGAAATCATTGAAGATGAAAAAGGAAAGAACGGCGGGATTGCGGCTTTGGATCAGGAGGGTAAGATATCACCTATGCCAAATGCTTCTGATGTAGGGCACGGGAAGCCTCATGGCTGCCGACCACAATAGAAATAGGCGCTGTTTCCATTACAGAAAAGGGTGAGGCGAATGGAATTGCCACCTTGAATTCACAAGGCAGGCTTGTGCAGATGCCAGATGCGGAAGACGTTGGAGCGCATCCGAATACCTGGCTGCCGGCGGCCTCTGAAATCGGGGCGGTACCGAATCTTCTGATTAACAGCAGCTTTTCGATCAACCAGCGGGGACAGGAAGTCTATACCAGGACGTCTGGGCAGCATATTTATACTGTTGACAGGTGGATGGCGTATGGATGTTCCTCTGTTGCGAGAGAAGCCAATACAAGTCCGGCAGTGACGCCTTATCAGTTGAAAATCGGTTTGGCAAACCCTGGCCAAAGCACCTTTTTGCAGCCAATAGAAAATTTTGAAGTACTAACAGGGAGCACGATTTCTATCTCCTTTTGGATAAAAGCCGATGCGGAAGAACAGTTTAACGTTATTTTTGGCTTAGATGCTAATCCGATTACTGCAGCTACTACCTGGAAAGAGTTCAAATTTGCCATTCCTTCCGTGCAGATAGGAGCCTTTGTCACCCATGGACTGTGCTTACAAACAGTGAGCAATACCCCTGCGGCTACCTATTATCAATTCGCCGCCCCTCAAGTGGTTTTTGGAAGCGCTACAGATCAATATCATATTCCGGATCCATCTTTAGAAATGGTTCGGTGCAGAAGATATTTTTATTCTCTTAATTCTAGTAAATCGCGGTATGCAATGGTGGGGCAGGGCTATGCCAGATGGAGCGATTTAACATTAGTCGGCGTTCCCGTGACTCTTGCGGTTCCTATGAGAATACAAGCGCCCATTGTAACAATGTCTGGAACTATTGGGACTATGGGCTTGCCTAACGTCATTAATGCGATAAGTGTAGAAAGCTATTATTCCACAGAAAATATCATGAGACTGCGATTCAAAATGAACGGGGAGCTGGAAGCGAATACTTGCTATGAAATAGCTGCTAGAAACGACGCCGATGCGAATATAACTTTAGATGCGGAGATATACGCTTAAGGTGACTGGGATTAGACAAATAGTATTCTAGAGGATTTCTAAAATCAAAATATTATCTGTTAATCGAAGATAAACTGGTTATAACAAAACCGGGTGTATTTAAGAATTTTACGGAGATATTAATTGGAATTGGTAGAAGCTGTCTTGGAATTGCTAAAATTAATTTAGGGCAAAAGCTATGGTTCGAATTTATAGGAGTATGAAGGAAGGAGAAAGCGCTCCATCTGTCATAGACGGAGAAATATTGCATATTAGCATTGACTTTAGGTTAAAGATAAAGTAAAATATCATTAAATAAAGCAGAAAAATACACAAAATTAAAATTTGTTGGACGGAAAATGAGCAAAAAGAAGCAATATTTGTATGCGATACAAAATATTGCTCAACATATATACTAAAAGTATGGTCTTTTATAGTTTGATTTATCAGACACCAATGCGATGTTATTCTCACGTGATTTTGGATAGAAGGGGTTGTAGCTTTGAAACATCAAAGCAGATATACAGGGAAAAGGACGTTGTCAGATCGCGAGATTTATTCTCATTCTGATGGAACCCGATATTGTAAAAATGGCAAAAGATATTCCCAAAACCAAAGAAATAAAAAGAAGAAGTGGTCTGGTAAGAAAAAGGCGGTTGTGGCCATCTGCATTATTTTAGCTATTGTTTTAGCTGCTGCGGCCGGAGTGCTCATCTACATCAAAGCGGCCTTGGGACAAATGGCTAGAGTTGAACTGCCGCAGACAAATCCGGAATTAGGTATCACATCAGAGGCTGCCGCAAGGCTGAAAACTCTCAGGTAACCAATATTGCGTTGTTTGGGGTGGATTCACGGAACGATGATGATGTGGGGCGTTCCGATGCGCTGATGATCCTTTCTATTGACCGGAAGCATGGAAAAATCAAGCTGACCTCTATCGCCCGTGATACTTATGTCTCGTAGATGGCTATGGACAAACAAAGATCAATCATGCTTATGCATACGGCGGCCCAGAGCTTGCGATTAAAACCATCAATGAGAATTTCTCCTTGGATGTGAAGGATTTTGTAACAGTCAATTTCTCTCAGTTGGCTGAAATCATTGACTATGTAGGGGAGTTACCATCAATGTTACCGAGGAAGAACGGGTGGTAGCCAACAAATATGTAGACAATCTTAACAAATTGGGTATTCCCACCGATTATATCACAGAAACAGGAGATATCAGATTAACAGGCGGTCAAGCGGTAGCATACGCCAGAAATCGGGAAACCGGTTCCGATACCGCCCGTACCAGCCGTCAGCGTGAGATTTTGTCCGCGATGTTTGACGAAGTGAAAAAACTGAATATAACCCAGTATCCTGGGCTGGTGAGCATGATTCTTTCTGAGAGCAAGACCTCTCTGTCCGACGAAAGCATTTTGGAAATCGGCACCTGGGCAGTGGCTTCGGGAGCTTCAATGGTGCAGGAGAGCCTTCCCAATGACCAGTGTGGCGCTTCCGGCCAGATGATAGATGGCGTTTGGTACTTTGTATATGATTTGAATAACGCCGCCAATATTTTGCACCAATTTATTTATGAGGAAGAGTAGGGCTTCTGAGACAAGCTTGAAAGCTTAAAGAATAAACCATTTATTGGAGAGTTGAAAATGGCAAGAGAAGTTTATTTGGCAGATGCTGCGGTTGAGAGAACGTATGGGGAAGCTGCAGATCAACCTAAATTTTTTGTCAACCGCATTTACGAAGTCGTACGCCCCCAGAAAAAACCCGTTTATGAATTTGTTAAGAGAGCGGCGGATATTATCTTTTCCATGATTTTCCTTGTTTTATTGTCGCCCCGTTTTTGCTGCTGCAGCAATTGCCATTAAACGTGAAGACGGCGGCCCGGCAATTTACAAGCAAAAGCGGATGACTAAGGACGGCCGGATTTTTACCATGTATAAATTCCGTTCTATGTATTTACATGCGGAAGAGTACTTGGAGGAGCTGCAAAAATTTAATCAAATCAAAGACGGGCCGGCTTTTAAGATGGACAACGACCCGCGTATTACAAAGGTAGGAAGCTTTATTAGAAGGACAAGCATTGACGAGCTTCCGCAGCTGTTTAATATTCTGAAAGGTGAAATGACCTTTGTTGGCCCTAGGCCGCCTCTTGTGAGTGAGGTTGAGAAATATAATTCCTATCAGCGCCAGAGATTAGGAGTAAAGCAAGGGCTTACCTGTTTTTGGCAGTGCGGCGGAAGAAATAATATCGGATTTGAAGAGTGGGTGGCATTGGATTTAAAGTATATTAAAACCCGTGGAATTTGGACTGATATTAAAATTCTTTTAAAAACAGTGTCAGCTGTTTTGAGAATGGATGGCGCCTGCTAAAGCGGAGAATTCTGTAGCTGGGAAAGCAGTGTTTAAAATTTGGATAAAAGCCTCTTTATTCAATAAGGGGCTTTTATTGTTGGAGTTTTCCTTAGATGAAAGCGTAAGCGATCGAATTTCATGGCCGGCGGATTTTATTTAGGAGGCAAATGGAGGATGAACTGTGTTTTTAGCAGCGATGATAATTTCGCTGATATTTTGGGGTGCGCATTAATCTCCTTATTTGAAAATAACCGGGAGCAGGAAACCATAGAAGTATATATTCTGGACGGAGGAATTTCAGAAGGGAATAAGCGTAAATTAGAGAGCATCTTTCATCAGTATGAACGGATGGTCCATTTTATTGAGGTGCCTGATATCAGTCAACTTACGGGAGAAGCTGTCACATCTGGAAGATGGCCGATCAGTACGTTTGCACGGATTTTGATTGATTCTTTACTCCCAAAGGAGGTAAAACGGGTTCTCTATTTGGATTGTGATATTCTTGTTTTGGGCTCTTTGAAAGATCTGTGGGAAATGGATTTAAAAGATAAGACTGCGGCCGGCGTAATGGACTGCTTGTCAAATCAAAGAAAGCAGAACGCCGGAATCAACGGCGAAGATTCCTATATTAACGCAGGAGTTATGCTTATTGACATGGATAGATGGCGGGAGAACGAAATAGAGAAGCAATGTATGAATTATATTCGAATATGCAATGGCCAAGTGGCATATAACGACCAGGGTGTTATTAATAAAGTGCTGCATAAGGATTTGCTCGTTCTGCCGCCGGAATATAATGCGATGACGATCTTCTTTGATTTCACCTATCCGGATATGATTAAGTATCGCAAGCCCCGGAGCTATTATTCTGCCCAACAGGTTGATCACGCGAGAAAACATCCCCGTATTGTACACTTTACCTCTAGCTTTCTATCACTCAGGCCCTGGGTGAAGGGCAGTGAGCATCCCTATGCGCCTCTATGGAGGAATTATTACAAAAGATCGCCTTGGCGGGCCAAGGACCTGAGAAGTGATAATCGTTCAAGCTATAGAAAGATCTACGAAAAATTTTACCGGCTGATGCCGTTGCCTTTTTCGGTAAGCCTTTCAGGATTCTTACATTCGGTTTTGGTTCCGATGGTTCATATGCGGAAAAATCAGTCTGGCGAATAGCCTGTATGTGAGGGAATAAGTTTGAATAATGATATGAGCGTGCTGCGAGAGCTTCAAATAGTGGAATTAAAAATATTAAAAGAGGTTGTGCGCATTTGCGAAAAGCATAGCCTGGAATATTTTGCGATAGATGGAACTTTGTTAGGAGCAGTGCGGCACGGTGGCTTTATCCCCTGGGATGACGATGTGGATATTGGGCTTCCTAGAGACTCTTTTGAAAGATTTGTAGAGCTTGCTCCTAAAGAACTGCCGTCTAGCATGTCTATTAATTATTTTAAATATCATGAAGATGATGACAAGGAGTTATCATATGGCGTTAGGGTTTACTGTAATGATTTAAAAATCATACAGCATGTCACGGAAAACAGCCAGCCACACGATGTCAATATCGATATTATGCAGTTGGATGGCATGCCTAAGGGAAAATTGAAAAACAAGCTCCATCAATATCATTTGCTTGGATTAAAGGCATTAGCAAAAATGACTCAGCCGGAAACAATTGGAACCCATCTTCAGAATCGTCCTGCTATCGACCGGGTGTTGATTTTTCTGGCGAAACACTGTAATCCTTTTAGAAAGATGAACACAAAGAAAATGTATCTCCGCTTAGATCGCTGTTTAAAAAAATATGATGTTCGAACCTCCGGACAGGTCGTTATCTTTATCAGCGATTATCGCTTCCGAGAAATGTTTTCACGGGACTGCTATTTTCCTTTTCGTGAACTGCCGTTTGAGGATATGGTGATTCGATGTCCGGCGCAAAGCGAGAAAGTACTGGAAGGACTCTATGGGAATTTCATGGAATATCCTCCGGAAAGCGCCAGAAAAAGCAGGCACCGTGTTGAGATTATCAGAGATTGATTTTTGTCAGGAGTGGGAGAGTTTACATGGAAAGCTCTTTGAGAAAGCTTCAAAAGATAGAGGCGGATATTTTACAGGTGGTTTCTAAGATCTGCGATGAAGAGCAGATTAGATATTATTTATCCAGCGGAACCTTATTAGGGGCCGTCAGGCATCAAGGGTTTATTCCCTGGGATGATGATATTGATATTATGATACCGAGACCGGATTATGAACGGTTCCTACGGGTCGCCTCCGAAAAGCTGCCGCCGTATTTGGCGTTATGCCATTATACAAAAGACTGTAATTATCCTTTTCGTCAAGCGAAGGTTGTGGATAAGCGGTATCAGTTGGTACGAGAAATCTTTAGCGATAATAAGGCGTATGATGTCTGGATTGATGTGTTTCCGCTGGATGGCCTTCCCAAAGGGAGGCTTTCCCTGACCGCGCATAAATGCTGGATCACATTCCATATGTTAACTTTAAAGCTGTCACGTTTAAATTATCATGGAACTGATTACAGCAAACGCACCTGGTGGCAATGTGCGGTTTTAAAAGCTAATAAAGTAATCCATTTTTCCAGGCTATTGTCTATGACTAAGGAAATTCGTAAATTTAACGATTTTTTATCTAGATATCCATTTGAACAAAGTGAATGGTGCATTAATTGTTTCGGCGAATATATATACCGGGAGTCTTTCCCGATTTCATGGCTGGGAGACGGCCGAAAAATTTCCTTTGAGGGAGAAAGCTTTTCCGCGCCGCAAGAGGCTGAAAAGTATCTTACTAAAGTTTACGGGGACTATATGGCGCTTCCTCCGAAGGAACAGAGAACGTGTAAGCATAGTGTGGAGTTCATCAGCCGGGAGAATCGCTTATGATAGAAAAAATAATGGCAGCTGCGGACTGCTTTGGCCAATGGTATCAAAAGCTTTTAAAAAGCTGCTTTTTCTTATCGGCGATTGCGTGATTTTGTTTCAGCCGAGCTATTTCACGCAGCTTCCGGTATTGGACAAAGTTTATGATGTTCTGCAGATCCTCGCGGGCTTGTGCATAGGTATTTGCTATCTCGCCGAAATAGTTCGGAAACGGCGGATTAATCCGATTGTAGCTCTGGTAGCTGTCTATTATGGCATACTGATTTTGTCGACCCTGTTAAACCAGGGAGATATGAAAGGCATTTTGCTTCGCTCTGCAAATTTTGTCATTATTTGTATGATGCTGGATCTCATCGCGGTCTATAACCCCAAAGGTTTGATCTCATCGCTTTTGATCGTATTAGAAGCGATGGTTTACCTTAATTTGGTTACGATTTTGATTTTTCCTGAGGGGCTTTACGCATCGGACTATTTTTCCGCCTACTGGTTTTTGGGCTATAAGAATCAAATGATCAATGTAATGCTTCCGGCCGCATGCTTTGGCATGATCCGCTATCATATGGAAACGGAGGGGAAGCTTGAAAAAAATTGGAAAGCGTGGATCAGAGCTTTCATTTTAATTTTAACTACTGTTTTGTCCGCCGTTTTGGTTCATTCCGGAGCGTCGATTTTAATTACAGGGGCGATGCTGATTTTTTGGCTTTTTCAGGGCTGCTTTGTGGATAAATTGTTTAATTTCAGAAATTACCTTATCTTAAATATTCTTTTATTTTTTGTAATCGTTATTTTTCGAATGCAAAATCTGTTTGCGTTCCTGATTGAAGATATTCTTCATAAAAATCTGACGCTGACTGGGCGGACCGTCATCTGGGACAGAACCTTGGAGCTGATTGGCGAGAAACCTATTTTAGGACATGGAGTACCGTTTTATGAGGACAGGAAGCTGCAATATGCCATTGAGACAAAATGGATCAATAAAGCGGCGGGTTTACATGCGCATGACCGCTTTTTAGAAACTTTGTACCGTGGCGGAATTGTGCTGTTGATTCATTATCTTGCCATTTTATTGACAACCAATCATTATCTTATGAAATTCAGGAAATTAAAAGGGGCAAAGATAATGCTTTTACGCTTTTTGTATATCTTACCGGCATGATTACAGAGTTTTATGATTTTTCTCCTATGTTTTTCGGCCTGATGACGCTGAGCTGCCATTGTGATAGGTTTGAAAGTGCCGGAATGAAGAATGCCGAAAATGAAACAGAAGGTAGTATCTAATTTAAAATGAAATTTCTTAAAAAAATGGCGGTCTATTTTATTGGGACCATTTTTAATAAAATTATTGTTTTTTTGCTGCTGCCTATTTATACAGCTAATTTTGATCCGGCATCATACGGCGATAATGACTTATCCATACTACCGTCACTATGCTGGCATCTCTGCTGTTTATGGAGGTCTGGACGCCTTTGCTCAGATTTTCCTACGACGAGCATACGCTGGAGGGCAAACAAAAGATATTTACCAATGTCGTTTCTTTATCGGGCGCTTGTTTTCCTCTTTATATCGCCGGCTGTGTGCTGATTGCTTTTTGGCAGGAGCTTCCAAACCCAGGGTGGATGATTGCCTACGGCCTCTCTCTCTTGATTCTGCACATTGCCCAATTCGAGGTGCGGGCGATCGGCGACAGCAAGGATTTTATGATTTCAGGAATGGTTTCCTCTGTATTTCAGTTTATACTTAGCGCTGTGTTGATTTATGGCTTCCGGGTAGGCGCTGTGGCGATACTTATCGCTCCCGCCGTATCGAATGTGTTGGCGGCCATGTATATCGAGGCACGGCACCGATTTCTCCGGAAAGTGCGGTTAAAAGATGTATCAAAGGCTATGCTGAGGGATTTGACAAAGTATTCGTTTCCTCTGGCGATCAACGCAGTGGCCTTTTGGGGAATGACCAACATCAACCGGTATTTTGCGAAATGGTATTTGTCTGAGGATGCTAATGGATATATCGCCCTTGCCAATAAATTTGCGGCGCTGATCGTTACGCTCATCAAGGTTTACGCCCTTGCATGGCAGGAAAGCGCCTATGAGCATAGCGGCAGTGACCAGCGCTCCCGGTATTACAGCAAAATGCTGGTGGTCTACATGGACTTTATGGCGTTCGGAACGGCCGCTGTGATCGTAGGAACCAATGTGCTGTTCCCATTCTTTATTGACGACGCTTATACGCTGACTCAGCTGATTCTGCCTATTTACTATTTATCTGCGTTTGCTAACGCTATGAGTAATTTTTACGGGCATATTTTTAACGCCGAAAAGAAAACCAATATCCTTCTGTACTCTACCCTGTTGGGGGCGGCAGTGAATATTGGGCTTTTATACGCGACGATACAGATATGGGGCCTTTACGCCGTACCAATCGCCTTGACCCTCGGTTATTTGGCGAATGTATTGATGAGGATCCTCAGCATCCAGAAAACGGTAAAGGTAAGCTTTGACCTGAAGCGGCTGGCTCTGGACATCGTTGTAATGGCGGCTGCCTGCGGGATAGTTTATTGCGGCTGTTCCGCCGTATGGAAGGTGCTGTATGGACTTTTGCTGTGCGGAGGCTTGGGCCTTCTTTATCGTGAAAAACTGAAAACGGCGATGAAAACAGTTAGAAGAAAATTTCGTTAACCGCTTAAAGATAAAAAAGAAAGAATTGCGCTGGAGGAAAAATTATGCTGAATGCAGAACGAATATTGAAAAGTTTTGAGGACAATGGAATCTCATTTTTTACCGGCGTGCCGGATTCCCAGCTGAAGGCCCTGTGCAATTGTTTAATGAATACCTATGGGATCAGCGATAAGCATGTGATTGCCGCAAATGAGGGAAACGCGGTGGGATTAGCCGCCGGCTACCATATGGCAACCGGGAAGATTCCCTGTGTTTATTTGCAGAACAGCGGGATCGGCAATATTGTGAACCCAGTGGCTTCGCTGTTGAATGAAAGGGTTTATCAAATTCCGGCGCTGTTTGTTGTGGGCTGGAGAGGGGAGCCGGGCGTTAAGGATGAGCCGCAGCACCTATTCCAGGGCGAAATCACGATAAAGCTTTTAGAGGATCTGGGAATGGAGATCGGCATCCTAGATAAAGAGACTACCCTGGAGACTTTTGACGCAATGCTGAAGCGCTTTTTAAAGGTACTGAACAGAGGCGGATGCGCCGCCTTTGTTGTGAGGAAGGGCGCGCTGGAATACAGCCGGAAGGTGCGCTATGAAAATCAAGCGTGGATACTCCGGGAAGAAGCCATACGACAGGTGGCAGAGGCCGCCGGTGAGGATGTAATCGTATCTACACCGGAAAAGCATCCCGAGAGCTGTTTGAAATCCGTGAGGCCAACAGGCAGCCTCATCAGTACGATTTTCTAACGGTAGGTTCTATGGGGCATAGCTCCATGATCGCTCTTGGAGTGGCTTTGAATCAACCGGAAAGAAAAGTCTGGTGCATTGACGGCGATGGCGCGGTGCTGATGCATATGGGAGCGCTGGCAGTAATCGGCGCGAAAAAGCTAGAAACCTTATTCATGTAGTGATGAATAACGCGCCCATGAAACAGTAGGGGGAATGCCTACGGTGTGCGGCGAAATCCGGCTGACTGAAATCGCGAGGGCCTGCGGTTACCCGGCTGTTTATTCCGTCGAGCGTCTGGAAGAGCTGGGACCTGTTCTGGAGCAGGCGAAGGGCCGGGACGGGCTGGCCTCGTGGAGGTGAAAACCGCCATTGGCTCCCGTGAGGATTTGGGAAGGCCGACGACTACGGCAGTGGAAAACAAGCAGGGCTTTATGGCTTATTTAAAGGGATGAGAGAATGAAAGCGTTGATTTTAAATTCTGGAATGGGAAAACGGATGGGCTTGCTGACCTCGCGCCATCCGAAATGCATGACGGAGCTGTTGGAGGGAGAAACCATCCTAAGCCGCCAGCTAAAGCTTTTGCAGCAGCAAGGAATTCGAGAAATTGTCATTACAACGGGACTATTCGACCAGGTACTGGTTGATTACTGCCATTCCCTGGAATTGGACTTGTCCTACACATTTGTAAATAACCCGGTTTATGACAAAACCAATTACATTTATTCCATTGAGCTGGCAAAAAACGCTTTGGATGACGAATTGGTGCTGATGCACGGAGATTTAGTCTTTTCAGGGCAGGTGCTGGACAATGCCCTCCACAGCGGCAGCTGCATGACCGTAAGCTCCACAGCGCCGCTGCCGGAAAAGGACTTTAAGGCAGTTGTGAAAGACGGCTATATTCGCGAAGTCGGCGTGGAATTTTTTGAATCCGCAGTGGCCGCGCAGCCGCTTTATCATTTGAAACAAAAGGACTGGAGGATTTGGCTGGACCGGATTTCTGACTTTTGTGCCAGGGGCGAACGGTCGTGCTATGCGGAAAACGCTCTTAACCAGGTCTCGGACCAGTGCCGGATTTTGCCGCTGGATGTAAAAGACAGTGTGTGCTGTGAAATCGATACTCCGGAGGATTTGGAGAATGTAAAAAATATGTTAAAGGATATGAGGAAATGAAAACAGTTTATATGAGCTTCAGCACGGATATGCTGCACAGCGGGCATATCGCAATCATCGAAAAGGCCGCGGCGCTGGGCCAGCTGACCATAGGCGTTTTGACAGACCAGGTGATTGCGAGCTATAAACGGTATCCTCTGCTGTCCTATGAGGAAAGGGTGAATATGCTCCAAAGCATCCGAGGCGTTTACCGGACCGTGGAGCAGAACAGCTTAAGCTATGCCGATAACCTGAGAAAACTCAGACCGGATTATGTAGTGCATGGCGACGATTGGAAATCCGGCGTACAGAAGCCCATCCGCGATGAGGTGGTTTCTATTCTAAACGAGTATGGCGGCGAATTGGTGGAATACCCTTACTCCAACGACGAAAGATATCGTGCTTTGGAACAGCGCTCCCGGGAACATTTGTCCATTCCGGATATTCGCCGGGGACGTTTAAGAGACCTGCTCGCGATGAAGCCGACGGTCAGTATTTTAGAGGCGCACAGCGGAATCACCGGGCTGATCGCTGAGAATACTGTTGTGGTGAAAGAAGGCAAGGCCTTTCAATTCGACGGCATGTGGGTTTCCAGCCTGTGTGATTCTACCGCCAAGGGAAAGCCGGATATCGAGCTGGTGGACATGTCTTCGAGGCTTCGCACCATAGACGATATTATGGAGGTCACCACCAAGCCGATCATTTTGGATGGGGATACCGGAGGCTTGATCGAACATTTTGTATATAACATTAAAACATTGGAGCGCATGGGTGTGTCCGCTGTAATTATCGAGGATAAAACTGGGCTGAAAAAGAATTCCCTATTCGGCACCGAGGTCGCGCAGACCCAAGATTGCATCGAGCACTTTTGCGAGAAAATCGCTGCCGGAAAAAGAGCTTTAAAGACAAAAGAATTTATGCTGATCGCGCGGATCGAAAGCTTGATTTTGGAGCGGGGCATGGCGGATGCTTAAAGCGCGCTTTTGCCTATGTAGCTGCCGGCGCGGATGATAATGATTCATTCCCGGAAGAAATCTCCGGAAGAGATTTTCGAATTTTGCGAAAGGTTCCGTGAAAAAGACCCGGTTACGCCGATTGTGGTGGTGCCGACCTCATTTAACACGGTGACTGAGGAAGAGTTTGCCCAGCGCGGCATCAATATTGTGATTTACGCGAATCAACTGACCCGCAGCGCGTTCCCGGCTATGCAAAAGGCGGCCCGGACGATCCTGGAAAACCATAGGGCAAAAGAGGCCGACGACCTTTGTATGCCGATTAAAGATATTTTAACCCTGATTCCGGAGGAGCATAATATGGGAATTGCAGTAAAGCCTTTGTGCAGCACAGAAATCCTATTTTTGAGCCTGACTGAAATGAAACAGCGTCTGCTTTCTCTTCCTGTGGAGAACGTGCTGCTTATCATGGGGAAAGAAGCGGCTGACTGGTGGTCCCTTCACAGTTTCCTAAAAGAAATGGAGGACCGCTACCAATTTCATTGGCTCCAGACAGAGGTAGCCAATCCAAACCAGCAGGATGTCAAGGAGGCGTTAGAAAGCTTGGCGCCAAACCGCTGGATGCCATCGTAGCCATAGGCGGCGGCAGTGTCATCGATTTGGCAAAGGCTATCAGTGCGTTTTATGATCCGAAAAGAAATGCTTCTTATACGGCAGAGGAGATTACCGAAGCCATCCGCAGGAAATCCTACCAGAATAGGGCGGAATTTGTAGACATTATTGCAGTTCCGTCAACGGCTGGGACTGGTTCAGAGGTGACCCAATGGGCTACTGTGTGGGATTTGGGAAAGACCAGTAAATTTTCTATTGACGCGCCAGGATTAAAACCCCGCTTAGCGCTGATTGTCCCCGATTTGACCTTGACGCTGCCAAAGCCTTTAATCCTGTCTACTGCGCTGGATGCGGCGGCTCATGCAGTGGAAGCGTTTTGGTCCAAGCACACTACCCCCTTGGTAAAAGATTTCTCCTTAGAAGCGCTTCGAGTAATTACAGCGAATCTGAAAGCGGCTTTAAAGGCACCGAAACATTACGAATTGCGTGAGAAGCTGTGCCGTGGGTCGCTGCTGGCAGGACTGGCGTTTTCTCAGACGCGGACCACGGCCTGCCATTCCATTTCTTATCCGCTGTCCTTTTTATTCCAGGTGCCGCATGGATTCGCTGTTGCGCTGACCATGGCGGAGGTCGCCAGAATAAATGAAAAGGCGGCGAAAAACTATGACGAGCTTGCCGCAGTGTTTGCTCCCTACGGTGGAATTGATGGCTGGCTGAGCTCTGTATGCGAGGATTTAATAGAGCTGCGGCTAGGAACGTTTGGCATCCAGAAAAAGGATATTGCGTCTATCGTTCAATATGCCTTTACAGCAGGCCGAATGGATAATAATCCAGTCGATTTATCAAAAAAGGATGTGGCCGGGATTTTGGAAAAGGTTCTGTGAGCTAAGGAACGCGCTTAGGCGCGAAAACGCAATAAGAATTCGCGTATTATGATTTTAATATGCGGAGGGGCGAAAGCTATGGCGCTTTCGGGATAACGAAACTGGCGGATGCGGTAATCCAGACAGCAAAAAGCGCTGTTTTACGGTTTTCACAAAATAACGCTTGCTATTTACTGTTTCTGCTATTTTCGCCGGAGCTTTTGGCAATCACAAATTTCATGGAAGTATGGTGGCCTATGGATGGTAGGAGTACGGCAAATTTAAGAACGAAATTGCGGATAGATTGTTTAAGATTCTTGTGCCGCCAAGGAGAAAAAATAAGCAAAGCGAAATCAGCCGTCTTAAACCCACAGTTTTTAATTTTACAATCGGTTGCAATTCTCTCCGTTTTGATCGTTCACAAACAAAATTTAGGGATTCAGCTTTTTACGGACTGGTTCCCGTTCGCTTCCTTTCATATGCCGCTGTTTGTCTTTATCTCCGGTTATTTTTTTAAACCGGAGGCTGCGGAAAAGGCTGGCGCGTGGCTTTGGAAAAAGGCGAGATCCCTGCTTCTGCCTTTTTATATTTGGAACTTGATTTATGGGATTTTAATAACGGTTTTACTTGATCAAGGAATTGTATCTTTTGGATACCGGCTAAGCTTTTATACGTATTTTATAAAGCCCTGGTTAAATAATCCAGGTGCTGGATTTAATTTAGCCGCATGGTTTGTTCCAGCATTGTTTCTGGTTATGCTGATTTATATTTTTTTGAGAAAATTAAAATCATTTTTTACCAGTTTTAATGAGTATCTATTTTTAGCTCTGCTTTTAGCAATCGGCCTGCTTTCTGTGTATTCCGCGGCCAAAGGCTTTCGAAACAGCGATGGAGCCGAATGCTGGTTCGATGTGGATTTCTTCTTCCATTTTATCAGATCGGCTATTTGTATCGATCGCGCTGGGAAAGTAAGGATCGCCTGGGACATTTTCCGTATTTTCTAATTATTTTTACGGTTCAATTTGTATTGTTTAAATGCTTTGGGTCGGTACACTACAGTGCATGGAACGCGAAATTCCCCCAGGGCATTCCATGGCTGCCCTTTGCTGCCTCTATTACCGGAATATTTTTTGGCTGAGGATTTCCAGAATACTGACGCCGGCTCTTAAGTCGAGTCGATTGATTCGATATGCGGGGCAAAATACTTGGACAGTGATGATGCACCACAGCATTTCATTTTTCTTGATGAATTGCGGCCTGGCACTGCTTGCCGTGTGGGGTTTTTTAGATGGCTTCGACTGGACAGGCTTTCGGGAAGAAATGTGGTATACTTACATTCCTGGTGATGAACATTTTGTCTTTTTTTATCTTTTGATCGGAATGGTTTTCCCTCTGACGATCAAGTATCTGTATGAAAAGATGATTTTATACTTGAATCGAAAGATAAACTGGACAAAGATCAAAATTTGAAGTTTAAAGATGCGCTGCTCAATCTTATTCAAGAAGAAGCCCAAAGAAAAATAAATTTCTCCAGTTTGTCAATAAAGCGGATAGAGCGCATAACGCGTTGTTCTAAGATTGAGGCTTTAGCTTGCGGGGCTATTCAAGCAGGCCATGGAAATGGGAAAAGCCGGACAGCTGCTAGACGGAATTACAATGTAAAGATGCATAGCGAAAGCGCTCCGGAAGTATGCCGGAGCGCTTCTTGATTTTTCCTCTGATTCTCCCGCCTGCCGTACGCTCCTCCTTTAAGGCTTTATTAGTGGGCATTTTAGCAGCCGTCTCTTGAATGAAGGGCTGAGCAAGGCGGTACGACCAGCCTTTGGGAATACCAATTACCCTCTGATGGAAGCAGCTGAATTAATTTTATCATAGTAATTTTTTATTGGGCTGACTAAGGCTTATACCCAATTAAATAGATCCAAATTCTGACCCCTTAATAAGTAATCATAAAAATATCTTGACGAATTAAATAAGAGGTGGTATAGTAAAATCAAAAGCGAAACGTTTCGCTTTCTTTGACGGCGGAAGCGACATGAATTATAAAAATGTTATTTTGTGAAGCAAAAGCTTCTTAAATAGATATTACTGCGAAATGGCCGATGATCCTGAGAAGTAATAATGTCCTCAGCTGTCCTAGAATTGAGAGCAGATGGACAGTGAGGGGAGGACTTTTACATAATGTTGCTAATTTAGTAAAAGCAAAGCAAAGTTAGAAGAAATAAAACAGATAGGAGAGAAGAGGATGAGTAAATTCATTGATCCGGCGAAGGTGCCGAAGCGCAGGCTGTATACGGGAGAGGAAATCCCATGTATCGGAATGGGGACTTTGGTTCCGACCGTTTTAGCGCGGAGGAAATTTCGAACGCGGTTTACGGGGCGGTCCAGTGCGGC
>ENA-OQLB01000720-OQLB01000720.1-human-gut-metagenome-genome-assembly--contig:-NODE-720-length-17239-cov-2.199451_pt1 | contig 17239 bp, 26 predicted proteins | sample MGYA00242656_ERZ504813 | MGnify/ENA primary metagenome ERZ504813 (study PRJEB26092, sample SAMD00036388) | human gut metagenome | host: Homo sapiens | study: EMG produced TPA metagenomics assembly of... | reverse complement strand
TCGATCGATGCTGACGACGTACTACATCGATGATGTCAGACGTACGTAGCTGTACATCGATCGATGCTTCAGACTACGTAGTGCTCGCCATGATCCGCGTCCTCACCGGCATTTCGATTTTGTGGTTCCTCATGCCCGGGCTACGCGCTCGCGCTCATCATCTCGTTTTTTGTTCCGAAGATCTACACCGCTATCGCGTTTGACTCCGGCGGCGTCGCTTCCGGCCCCATGACCGCGGCATTTCTGCTCCCCCTCGCACAGCGCGTGCACGGCCGTCGGCGGCAATATGGTCACAGATGCCTTCGGTGTCGTTGCCATGGTCGCCATGACGCCGCTCATCACCATTCAGGTCATGGGCCTCGCGGCAAAGCTCATGCAGCGCCGTAAAACGGAGACCGCCGCACCCGCCGCATTCGCCGATATGGACGAAAACGCGATCATCGAACTGTAAAGGAGGGCGTTTATGGGCGACAATTTATACTGGATGATTACCATTACAGACCGCAACCAAAGCCAGAAATTCCTGTCATTTTATAAAACCTACGGTGTCGAGGTCGTGCTCAGCACGCTCGGCAAAGGCACCGCCGCGTCCGAAATTCTAAACGATTTCGGACTTGAAGCCACGCAAAAAGCCGTGCTGCTTTCCGTTGTCACCGGCAAGGTCTGGAGTGCCGTGCAAAAGGGACTGCAGACCATCATGCTCATCGATATTCCCGGCACCGGCATCGCGTTCACCATGCCGCTCAGCAGTATCGGCGGCAAACGTCAGCTGGAGTTTTTAACGAACGGTCAGCCGTTTCAGAAAGGAGAGGAAAGCGTCTTGAAAGATACCAAATACGAGCTTCTGGTCGTCATCGCAAACCAGGGCTATACCGAGCAGATTATGGCCGCAGCGCGCCGCGAAAACGCAGGCGGCGGCACCGTCATCCACGCGAAGGGCACCGGCATGGAGGGCGCGGAAAAGTTCCTCGGCGTTCCCTCGCCAGTGAAAAAGAGCTTGTGCTCATCGTCGTAAAGCACGCGGATAAAAACAACGTCATGACTGCCATTATGCAGGAAGCCGGGCTTGAGACCAAAGCGAAAGCCATCGTCTTTTCTCTGCCCGTCACCGGCACTGCCGGCCTTAGATTACAGGACTTAAACGAAGAAAACACATAAAACAACGACCGTAACAAAATACCCGTACATAACAAAATCACCCTCGCCGGAGGAAAACCGCGAAGGTGATTTTTGTCATTCTATTATTATGTTGGCAAAGAGAATATCTGATTGATCCAATCAGCCTTAACAGCGCCGATCGTGATGCCCTTAACGAAGTACTTCTGGAAGAACGGATAAACAATGAGCACCGGCAGAACACCGACAACGGCGATCGCCATCTTGATGCCCGTGCTCGGCATGTTCGCCGTAATCTCAGCCGCAGCCGCAGCATCCATACCGCTCTTCAGCGCCTGCACGTCTCGCAGCATGTCATTCAAAAGGACTTGTATACTGTAAAGGCTCTTGTTCTGCTGGAGATAGTAGAGACCGTTTTTCCAATCGTTCCAGTAGGAAAGACCGATAAGCAGTGTCATCGTTGCAACCATCGGAACGCTCATCGGCAGAACGATCGTCAGCAGGATTCTGAACTCGCCCGCACCGTCAATGCGCGCCGCTTCAATAACAGCTTCCGGGATATTCGTGGAGAAGTACGTGCGCATCATGATCACGTAGAACGCGTTGACCACGAGGGACGGAATGATGAGCGCCCAAATCGTGTTGCTCACCTTGATGTAACGGGTGTACATGATGTACGTCGGCACAAGACCGCCGGAGAACAGCATTGTGAAGAACACGTAGAACGCAAGACCGTTGCGGCCCGGCAGGTCGCGGCGGGAAAGCGGGTAAGCCATGAGGATTGTCATGGAAAGACCGCACACCGTACCCACAACTGTGGAGAGGATTGTGATGCCGTACGCGGAGATAATCTTGTTGCTGCTCTTAAACATGTACTGGTAAGCATTCAGACTGAGTGCCTTCGGGAACAGCGTGTAGCCGTTGCGGATCAATTCCTGCTCGTCCGTAATAGAGGACATAATAAGCAGAAGGAACGGGAAGATGCAGCACAGGGAAAGAATGACCATCACAATGTGTGCGCCGACCTGAAACCCTTTGTTTTTTTCGACCATGGTGTTTCTCTCTCCCTTCCTTAGAACAGTGCGTTTTCTTCGCCGCCGATTTTCTTAACGGCAAGGTTTGCGCACAGGACCAGTATAAAGCCGACAACGCTCTGGTAAACGCCTGCTGCGGAAGATCTGCCGTAATCGTTCAGCGTGATGAGTGCACGGTAAACGTACGTATCAATCGTGCTCGTAATGTCGAGCAGCGGGCCAGAATCCATCGGCACCTGATAGAACAGACCGAAATCGGAATAGAAAATCTTGCCGATAGACATCAGTGTCAACGTGATGATGGTGGGCAGAAGGCTCGGCAGCGTAACGTGAAGGATCTGCTGCCAGCGGTTTGCGCCGTCGATGACCGCCGCCTCATAGTAGCCGTGGTCAATGCCGACGAGCGTTGCATAATAGAGGATGCAGTCGTAGCCGAACACTTTCCAGATATGTACGATGACCAAAATGAACGGCCAGTACTTCGGCTCTGTATACCAGGAAATCGCTTAACGCCAAGCGCCTTAAAGATCGTGTTGTTGATAAAGCCGGATTCAGAGCTCAGCATTGCGAACACCAGATAGCTGACCACAACAATGGAGATCAGGTACGGCATCAGGATGATGGTCTGGTACACCTGCTTGAAGAGCTTGCTCGTAATCTCGTTTAAGAGAATCGCGATCGTAATGGCAATCACGGTACCCAGCACGATGAAACATAGGTTATAAAGCAGTGTGTTGCGCGTAATGTTGAAAGCGTCCTTCGTTTTAAAAAGGTAGGTGAAGTTGCTGAAACCCACCCAGTCACTTGCAAAGATGCCCTTACGCCAGTTGACCTTCTTGAAGGCGATGATCAGACCGCTCATCGGAATATACTTATCCATGAGCAGATACAGCGCCCGGAAGGAACATCAGATACAGCGGGATGCAGCGGTAAAAGCGCAGCCACTTATTCGGTTTTGCCGAGCGCACTTTCATTTCTTTTTCCAGTGCGGCAGATTTATTCGGCATAATTAGAAACCCCTTTCAATCTGTTTTCGTCCTGCTCCGTTGAAATTCTCCAAAAGAACATGGGCATGTACAGAAGGGTCATCTCTCTGTACACGCCCATGCCCTTTTCCTTTCGGGAAAAGACACGGATTTTCACAAGGAAGCTGAAACGAATCTCGCTCCAGCTCCTTTTAGTCTAATTGTGAAGTAAATTACTTCTGCTCAGCCAGCCAAGCGTCGAGCTGTGCCTGCTTCTCTGCGATGATCGCATCGATGCCGGCATCCTTCAGCTCAGAGTTGAACTGCGGGAGAGTCGTCTCCGGGTCAAGAGCGCCGCAACCGAGTGCCTTGTGGTACTTGTTAACAACGTTCGTGCAAGCGGTGATCTCGTTCGCAACCTTCGTTGCGTCGAAGGAGAAGCCGAATGCTGCGGACTTCTGAGACTCTTCGTTGAATTTCTTCGTTACATCCCAGTAATCAGCCGGGAGATCGGTGCCCCAGATGTCGCCGATGAACTGGTTCGGCATCAGCCAAGTACCGGACTTTCTGTAAGTGGTGGTCGTTGCATCAACGCCGTCCGGATAGTTGATTCTGTCCTGACCGTTCGTAACAGCGCCTTTCTCGATTACTTCGTAGTGAACGCCCTCAATACCGTACATGTAGAGGTTGCTCAGCTCCGGGTTGCTGTAAAGCTCGTTCAGAGTCTTCATAGCAGCTTCCGGATACTCGCAGCTGCCTGCGATGGACCACAGAGCCATGGTAACACGGTCGGTGGTAGCCAGTGCCGGAACCAGCTCAACCGTGCCGATCTTGTTCTTGAGGTTCGCGTTGTTCTCTTCTGCATAGTACGGCTTCAGGTTAGTGAAGGTGCCGAATCCGGTGCCTGCGTCCATCAGAGTGGTTGCAGTCTCGGTGGTGTTCACGGCGTCAGCTGAATGAGGCCTTCCTGCATCCAGTTGTACATCGTGGTAACGAGGTCCTTGTACTGCTCGGTCTCGTAGAGGTTCACAACGGTGGTGTCCGTAGCCATGTTGGGGAGAACACCGAGGTTAACCATCTCGTCGCCCAGAGAGTCCCAACCCCAGGCACGGATGTTTTCGCCGGCGGAAATAGCTACCGGCCAGCCAGTTTTCTTCGTTTTCCTTAATGGTAACGAGAACATCGTGGAGGTCTTCGAGGGTCTTAACGGAATCCATGTCGAGGTTATACTTCTCAGCAAGGTCCAGTCTGTACGCAAAGCCATAGGAAGCTGCAAGGTCACGACCCTGCGTGAGGCCGAACAGCTCGCCGCCTACGCGACCGCAGTTGATGTTGTCCCAACCGAGCTGCTCAATGATGCCCTGGCCGTACTTCTCGATGAGATCATCCATCGGATAGAGCTGACCGGAATCAGCGCAAGCCGTGTAGTTGACCATGTAAACCGGGAGAAGGTCAACGCCTTCGCCGGAGGAAAGCATCAGGGAGATCTGGTCAGCATAGCTGCTGAACGGGAGGAAGGAAAGCTTAACGTTCACGTTGAACTTCTCTTCGAGGATCTTGTCCATTGCTTCCTCAACCTGTGCGATACCGGATTCTTCTTTACCGGATGACATCGTCACGATGTTGAGCGTTACAAGTTCGGACTCTTTCAGATCTTCTGCTTCGGAAGAGGCATCACTGCTATCGCTGCAGCGCTGTCAGAAGCGGAAGATTCGGAAGATGTGCTGGAGTCTGCGGTGGAGCTGGAAGAACCGCCGTTGCCGCAAGCTGCCAGGGAGAGGGTCAGCGCTGCTGCCATGAGCATTGCTACAAGTCTCTTTGCCATTTTCTTACTTCCTTTCATACTTTTCGACCCGCGATAAATTTATTTTTAGCCTTCGCGGTCAAATTACACATATATAGTAACAGAAAATCCGCATCTTTTCTGCAAATTTCGTGACATCTCCTATTCAAAATGTGACATGTTTGTGAAGACTTTGCAGGAGGTTCTTTGCAATCCTGCATATCGATACTCTATATCGATAAAAAAAGAGGAAAACCCATATGGGTGTCCCTCTCTCAAATGCAAGATGTATTTTCTGTCTTTCACCCGTTTACACGGATTTTACATTTTGTGACAGTTTTACAACAGTTTACCGAAAGAAAACGCGCTTTACAGCTTAGACCGCCGCTTTGCCGCACGGTATTCCACCGGCGACATGCCCGTGTATTTCTTAAAAACCTGCGAAAAATACGAGAAATTCGAGTACCCCACCTTCGTCGCAATGAGCTCACCGGGATGTTTGTGTCACTCAGCAAAGACTGTGCCGCGCGCATCTTCTCCGTCACAATATAATCATTTAAAGAGGCGCCCGTTTCCTTTTTAAATAAGCGGGAAAGATATTCCGGGTTCAAATAGATTGCGTCCGCAATCTCCGCGCGGCTTAAATCCTTGTCGATGTTTCGCCGGATATACGTCATCGCGCGCTGTATCGGTGTCTGCTCCGTCTTGTCCGGCTCCTTCTCCGCACTTTCGTCCTCGCCACGGTACTTCGCATAAGCATTGTACCGCCTTTGGTTTTCCGCTTCGCGCACTTTTCCGGCCGCGCGCTCCACCGCCGCCTCAATCTCCGCATACGGCGCAGGCTGCAAAATGTAGTCAAAGCTGCCAAGCTTCACGGCCTCCTGCGCATATTCAAATTCCGCGTGCGCAGAAAGGAAAATGCACACCACACCGGAAAACCGCTCCTGCACCCAACGCAGCAAAGCAAAGCCGTTCGTCGGCGGCATTTCAATGTCACACAGCAGCACATCTATGCGCTCGCGTTCAAAAACGCTTTGCGCTTCCTTCACGCTGTACGCCGTAAACACCTGCTCCACGGGTATTTCTTTCCAGTTTACACCGGTCACCATGCTCTCCACAACTTCTGGTTGGTCATCTACGATCAATACGTTCATCCGTTGAAAGCCTCCTCTCCGTCCGGCTCGTCCTCCGCCGCATGCAGCATTGCGAGGTCTATCGGAATCAAAATTTCAGATACACTGCCCATGCGTTCGCCCATATCCCGATTAAAGAACGCATATAAAGCGCGGTCGCCGTAAATCAGCTGCAAGCGCTTTTTCACATTGTTGATGCCCACGTGGTTCTGCGCGTACAGCGGGCTGTCCGGCTCGTTGATCTCCGCAATCACGTCCTCGGGGAAGCCGCCGCCGTTATCCGTCACCGTCAGGTCGGCAAACGTGTCCGCGCCGCTGCGCAGCACCGCTGCCTTCACCTCAATTTTCAAAACATAATCCGGCGAGTACACATGCTTCACGCAGTTTTCCACAAAGCTCTGCAAAGAAAGCGGCGGGATCGGCAAGTCCCGTAAACGCGGGTCAATGTCAAACCGGCACACCGGCGGGTACTGCGAAGACCCCCGCTGCATCTCGATGTAATTTTCAATGTGGTCTAATTCGCGCGAAAGCGGCACAAGCTCCATGCTGTCCGTAAAAATATACCGTATGTGCTTCGAGATCTCCAAAATCATTTTTTGAATGCGGTCATATTTGCCCGCTTCCGCCAACGCATACAAGCTTTTGAGGCAATTTAAGAAGAAATGCGGGCGGATCTGCAGCTGCATGTAGCGCAGCTCCGCTTTCTGCGTCTCAATCTCGTGCTCGTATGATTCGATCTTGAGGTCTTTAATCTGCGTCATCATCGTGTTGAACGTCTCGTTCACCTCGTTGAATTCGCGTATGTTCGTCTTGCCCTCGGCCTTCGCCTCCAGATTGCCGGCGCGGATATGCTCCATAACACTGCGCAGCCCCTCCACCGGCTTCGAGATGGAGTTCGTCAGCCGCCACTGAATGACCGGAATCAGCACCAGCGCCAGTAAAGAGAGTACCAGCAGCGCCGCCTGCAAGCCATCGAGCGAGCCGAAATACCCGCTTTCGTTTACGGCAAGGATTGCCCTGCAATCCGTATCCGCCAAATCGCGGCCCACGATCATATACCGCTGCTTCCCGCCCGAAATAAAGTAGTTCTCATAGTCGCCGTTCAAATCGATCCCGTTATTCTCCACAAAATCGACAGAGGTCAGCGGCTCGTTATTTTTGTCAGAAAACAACATCACCGCGTCGGTGTCAATCTGCGTGTAGCGCACGTCCGCCAGCGCCGCCAACGGCACCATCGCCACAAGATATGTGCCGCGCCCGCCGTAAAAGCGGAATAAATACGCCTTGCCGCCGATCTCCGCGTGCCGCCACTGCATATTGTACGAATACGTGTTGTTCTCCACCGCGTCGCGCACAAAAGCGCGCAGCCGCTCCTTCTGCGCGTAGGAAATAGAATCGTCAAAAATATCGCGCTCGGCATCGCTCGGCGCACTGTAAATGAAAAACGCGCCCACATCACCGTATGCCGGCAGCGCCGTTTTCAACTGCGTAATGAGCGTATAGCTTGCCAGATACGCCTTTAAGGGGTTTTTCTCACCGCCCGACAGCGTTGCGGTAATCGTCGCTCACCGTCAACCCGGTGAGAAAATCGTTCACAGAGTCGAGCTGCTCCTCCATGCGCCCCGCCCGGTAATCCATCGTACGCATGTTGGAATCCGCAATTTTCCTGTTAAATGCCTGCGTGGAATACAGGTTGCTGAACAAAAGCAGCGCGATCAGCGGCAGCGTGACGCTCAATACAGCCGTCATCAGTTTTCGCCTGAACGAGACTTCTTCTTCACACTTTTCATGCCGCGCGATCCTTCATCTATTATAGTATAGAACGATGATACAATATCATAGCAGATTTTAACGCATTTCGCAAGTTAAATCCGAAGGAACCGTGTGATTGAAATAAACGTCCTTTCGTGGTATACTGAAGCTATATCAACGGAAAAGACGGGAAACAGGCACGTTTCCCGCAGAAAGGTCGTTCAGATGACGGAACATAATGCCACTTCTCTCAGCGCAAGCCTTGTGAACCGTAAGGTCTACACCGTGTGCTACACCGGGCTCGATACGCTGTCTTCGTTTCACGATGCCCTTTATGAAGCGCGCCGCAGCTATTTCGGATCCGGCAAAACCGTACATATCCGCGCCCGCGGCATTTTCGACGGGCTTTCCGGCGAGGTGCACGGCAAGCTCTCCCGCCGCACTATAAAATGGAAAAAACGCGCAGGCAAAAATACGCTCGAAGCCGCATTTACAAACGGCGGTCAGCGCGGCATCGCGTTTTATAACGCCTACGGCGCATTGCGCGCCCGCGTGTACTACGACGGTGAAATGCAGTGGATGCGCACGGAGTATTTCTCTCCCGATGACGACCGCCGCGCGCGCATTACCTTTAAGCCGGACGACCACCGCGACGCCGTCATCCGCTTCGATTATAACGATTCCACCGGCAAAACGAAAGAAACCGTGCTGTTCCCCGTGCCGTATGCGTTCCAAACCGCCGAGCAGAGTTTGCAAAACGCCCAGTTCGGCGACCGCCTCCTGCTCGTCGCCGATGAGCGCGGCGAATACGCCTACTGCCCGCGTGAAGAGCAACAGCGCCGCATCAAATTTCTGAAGCAGAATAAAAACGCCTCCGTCATGCTCTCCATGGGTTGGGAGGTCAAGGACGGCGATGTGCCCGAAACGACCGAGCCGGAGTCTGAACTGCCCGTTTTCGAGAACCTCACGGAGCCCGCACTCGTCGATTTTCTGAGCGACCCCGCCGAAAAAGCCGCAGAATCTACCGAAGAGAATCCCGTTCTCGAAGAAGCTACCCCCGAGGAACCCGCTTCCGAAGCACCCGAAGCCGAGCCGCAGCCCGAAACAGAACCCGAGCCGAAAGAAGTCGAAGAATCCCTCATTGACGACACTCCCGCAGAAGAACCCGAAGAAGTCCCGGAAGAACCTGCTCCCGAAGAAACGCCAAAAACAGACTCCGCCCCCGACATCACGACGGAAGAGCTTCGGCAGGCACGTGCTCTGCTTGATAGCTCCTGCCTGCAAAGGAAGCTGAAAAAGGGGACGACCCCAAAGCCGGCATCACGCTCATCAGAGGCGGCACGTCGCTCCGTTACACAGGCGACCTTTCCGAAGACGGCAAACGCGAGGGCTTCGGCCGCACCGTGAACAACAACGGCATCACGCTCTATGAAGGCGAGTACAAAAACGACCTGCGCGAGGGGTTCGGCGTGCACCACTACCGCAGCGGCGCCGTCTCCTACATCGGCGACTTCAAAGACGATCAGCGCGAAGGCTTCGGCGTTTCGTTCCGCGAAAGCGACCACGCGCTGCACATTTCCCACTGGCAAAACGGTAAGCCGCAAGGCATGGCAACGATTTTCAATAAAAACGGCGATTTAATTTACAACGGCCAAATCATCGACGGCCAAAAGCAGGGCGCAGGTGTCTCCGTCGACCCCGAAACGCACTGCGTGTTCGTCGAAAAATATGAAAACAACGAAAAAGCGGGTCAAGCTACCCTGTTCGATGCAGACGGCAACTTGATTTATTCCGGTGGCTGGCAAAACGGTAAACGGCAGGGTCACGGCACGGCGTTCGACAAAAACGGCAATGTCGTCTACACCGGCGAGTGGAAAGATGACCGCTATGAAAACGGCATTTTGTACCGCCACGTGCAGAACGAGGACAAAGCGTAATGGACCGCGTTGAACTGCACGACGTGGAATACGGCGACTGCACCGTCCTCGTTGGGCAAAACCGGCAGATTTTAATGGTGGATTGCGGCTCCGTCAGCCGCTACGCCCGCCGCGGTGAAGAGGAGATTGACCGCCGTTTTAACGAAATTTTCAGCCGTTACGGTCCTGCTGCCCAGCGCCAGTTTCTACTCACGCACTACCACCGCGACCACATGAGCGGCTTTTTAAAGCAAGTCAAAAGGGATCCCGGCTACTTTGACCGCGTATACCTCCCCGCCCTCCCGTGCGATAAGCGCGGCGTAAATCCCGTTTTGGAGTTCGCCGTGTTCGCGCATTTTTTTCGCCGTTCCGCAAAGTGAATTGCGCAGGTGAACACCACCTGCTTGCGTATTTTCGACGCGCTCAATGATTCTGTCGGCGCAGACCGCATTTTCACGCTCGGCGGCGGCGACATCTTCACATTTGACGGCGCGTTTTACGAGGTGCTCTCCCCCGCGCGTAACGAGCCCTTCCCGTTCGATGCCATCCTGACGGAAGCCGTTGAAAACCTCAATATCTGCCTCTCTTCCCCGTTTCACACCGGGCGCGAAACGGAGTTTTTGGAGACGAAGGATGCGTTCGTTAGGCTCTACATGCAGTGTCAAACGGCCTTCGCGCCGTCCGACCGCGCCACGCCCGGCAGACGGCGCATCCTGCTTGATTCTCTCCGCGACCTCTTAGGCCGCATGGAGGATATGCGCAGCAACCTCGCCCATTCCCCCGCCGCGCCGGATATTCAGGACATTTTAAATCAATCCGTCGTGCGCAACGTCTACACCGAAACGCAGAACGACCTCTCCCTCGTCTTTCACAACCGCCGAAGCCGCGGCCCGTCGAACCTCGATATTCTAATGACCGGCGACGTGTCCGATGAAGTGCTGCGCCGCATCTCCGGGAAGCTGTTTGACGGCTACTATATCGTCAAAGCGCCGCACCACGCACAGAAAGCCACTTTTCAAACGTCATCGGCGACCTCGCCGTTGCGCACCTGCTCATCTCCAACGGCGATTACCACGCGGGCGGCGAAATTTCCCAGCGCTACATCGATATGGAGTGCATCAAGCACTGCACAAACGCCGGGGCATGCCGCTGGCGCGACATCGCGGGCGGGTGCTGCAACCGCTTGCAACGGTGCTACGAGCAGCCCGCTTCCGGCTCCCTGACGCTCAAATGCGCCGCAGCCGTCGGCGAGCGCCGCACGCCATGCAACATCTATGTATTCGGCCACAGCGGCGTTTTGGGCTGCCACTGCGACCGCGGGTAGTTACTTCAACATGTTCTCTACGCCGTCAATGAGCTGCCCCACCGTGTGCACGGCCTTGGCGGTGCTGCGGCGCATCTCTTTTGTGCGCGCCTTGGCGGATTTCTTCCCGCCGTTCATCATCGCGGACGAAACGGCAGCCACGGCAGCGCCTGCGGCAATGCCGAGACCCACGCCCTTCACAACGTTCATGCTCTGCTTATACATGGCATCAAACCTCCAGATCCAGATTGCGGCTTTTAAAACATACAAAACAGCCGTCACGTTTAGTTTCCCCCTTTTTACAAAAACATACATCATTCTTCCCGAAAGGACTTTGACAGCAATGATTTTGAATATCGTTATGGTCGAGCCGGAGATCCCCCAAAACGCCGGCAACGTCGCGCGCACCTGCGCCGCCACGGGCGAAGGCTGCACCTTGTGGGCCCCATGGGCTTTAAGATCGACGACAAAAAGCTAAAGCGCGCCGGTCTCGATTACTGGCATTTGCTCGACATCACCTATTATGACTCGCTCGACGAATTTTTGCAAACAGCGGCGAATTTTTCTTTTTCTCCACAAAATCCGTCCATAAGCACACGGATATACACTATCCCGATAATTGCTACCTCTTCTTCGGCAAAGAGACAGCCGGCCTGCCGGAAGACCTGCTTTTCAAAAACAAAGACCGCTGCGTGCGCATCCCCATGATTTCGGAAGCGCGCAGCTTAAACCTCTCCAACAGCATCGCCATCGGCGTTTACGAAGTCCTGCGCCAGTGGGATTTTCCCGCGCTTTCCGAAGCCGGTCGCCTGCGCGGCTACGACTGGGACGCGGCAGACGCGAACGGTGCGAAATAAAAATCCGTACAAAATCGCAAAAATGAAAAATTTGCGCTAAAAAGTGTGCAATTTGCGCGTTATCTCTTGAAATCATCTTCTGTTTGGTATAAAATAAATTCCGTAGGCGGTGTTGTCCGCCAACCAAACGTATAACCGTAACTCAATATATTTCTTAAAGGAGTGTACGAAAATGAACTACCTCAACAAGAAAACCGTAGAAGACATCGACGTTGCCGGTAAGCACGTTCTTGTCCGCTGCGATTTCAACGTCCCGATGAAGGACGGTGTCATCACGGACACAAAGCGCATCGTCGGTGCGCTGCCCACCGTTAAGTATCTCGTAGACCACAACGCAAAGGTCATCCTCTGCTCCCACATGGGTCGCCCGCACAACATCTTCAACGACGTTGTAAAGCTCGACAAGAAGGAAAAGAAGAAGATCGACGCTATGCCGGAGGCAGAGCAGGCCGAAGCAACCGCTAAGCACTCGAAGCTGCTAAGGCGACGTGAAGAAGTTCTCCCTGGCACCTGTCGCAGCAGAGCTCTCCAGCTCCTCGGCAAGGAAGTCATCATGCAAAAGACGTTGTAGGCCCGGACGCTAAGGCTAAGGCTGCAGCTCTGAAGGACGGCGAAGTCCTCATGCTCGAGAACGTTCGTTTCCACGCAGAAGAGACAAAGAACGACCCGGATTTCGCTAAGGCACTCGCTTCCATGGCTGAGATCTATGTCAACGATGCATTCGGCACCGCACACCGTGCACATGCTTCCACAGCAGGCGTTGCAGATTACCTCCCGGCTGTCTGCGGCTACCTCATCCAGAAGGAAATTTCCATCATGGGCGGCGCGCTCGAGAACCCGAAGCGTCCGTTCGTTGCAATCCTCGGCGGCGCTAAGGTTTCCGATAAGATCGGCGTCATCAACAACCTGATTGAAAAGGTCGACACACTCATCATCGGCGGCGGCATGGCTTACACCTTCTTCAAGGCTCTCGGTCACGAGATTGGCACCTCCATCTGCGAGGACGACAAGGTTGAGCTCGCTAAGGAAATGATGGACAAGGCGAAGGCTAAGGGCATCAACTTCCTCATCCCGGTCGATAACGTTGTTGCAACCGAGTACAGTGCAGACTCCGAGTGGAAGATCGTCGATTCCGACGACATTCCGGAAGGCTGGATGGGTCTCGATATCGGCCCGAAGAGCCGTGAACTGTTCGCAAACGCCGTGAAGAACGCAGGCACCGTTGTTTGGAATGGCCCGATGGGCGTTTCCGAGTGGGAAAACTTCGCAAACGGCACCATCGCGGTTGCAAAGGCAGTTGCAGACAGCAACGCAATCTCCATTATCGGCGGCGGCGACTCCGCTGCGGCTGTTGAGAAGCTCGGCTTCGCGGATAAGATGACGCACATCTCCACGGGCGGCGGCGCTTCTCTCGAATTCCTCGAGGGTCTTGAGCTCCCCGGCATTGCTTGCCTCAACGAGAAATAATTAAAAGCATGAACGGGAGCGGAGCTTGCCTCTGCTCCCGTATTGTTGTCTCAAATAAAACGGTTTGAACCGACGGAAAGGAATAGAAAATCATGAACAAGGCTGTTAGAAAGGCTGTTATCGCCGGCAACTGGAAAATGAACAAAACCCCTGCGGAGGCAAAGGAACTCATCACCGCCATTGCTCCGCTCGTTAAGGACGCAGGCTGCGACGTTGTCGCTTGCGTGCCGTATGTAGACATCGCAACCGCTATTGAGGCGGCTAAGGGCACCAACATCAAGATCGGCGCAGAAAACTGCCATTGGGCGGTCAGCGGCGCTTTCACCGGCGAGATTTCCGCAGAAATGCTGAAGGCTTGCGGCGTTGAGTACGTCATCACCGGCCACAGCGAGAGAAGAACCTACTTTGGCGATACCGACGTTACGGTTCAGAAGAGAACAAGAGCTGCGCTTGACGCAGGCCTCACCGTCATCGTTTGCGTAGGCGAGTACCTCGAGCAGCGCGAGCAGGGCATCACCGATGAGCTCGTTGCCATGCAGACAAAGATCGCACTCGGCGGCGTAACCGAAGAAGAGCTTAAGCGCATCATCATCGCTTACGAGCCGGTTTGGGCCATCGGCACCGGCAAGACCGCCACGGCAGAGCAGGCAAACGAAGTTTGCGCTGTCATCCGTGCGACCGTCAAGTCCCTCTACGGCGAAAAGGCTGCAGAAGGCATCACTGTTCAGTACGGCGGCTCCATGAACGCAGGCAATGCAGCTGAGCTTCTTGCACAGCCGGACGTTGACGGCGGCCTCATCGGCGGCGCTTCCCTGAAGCCGAACGACTTCGCAGCCATCGTAGACGCAGCCACCAAGGGCTGATTTTTCCACCGAAAGATTTTTTCCAGTTGAAAGGAAAGGCATCTCCACTATGAAAAGACCTGTTGTACTCATGATTCTGGACGGTTTCGGAATTGCTAAAACGGAGGCAACGCGATTGCCGCCGCTAAGAAACCGAACCTCGATAAGCTGTTCTCTGAAAACCCGATTACAAAGATCGGCGCTTCCGGCATGGACGTCGGTCTGCCGGACGGCCAGATGGGCAACAGCGAAGTCGGCCACACCAACATCGGCGCAGGCCGCATCGTTTATCAGGAGCTTACCCGCATCACGAAGCGGTACAGGACGGTTCTTTCTTTGAGAACGAAGCGCTCGTACACGCCATGAATAACGCAAAAGAAAACGGCACCGCGCTGCACCTCATCGGCCTGCTTCCAACGGCGGCGTGCACAGCCACAACCAGCACCTCTACGGTCTGCTGGAAATGGCAAAAAAGATGGGCGTTGAAAACGTCTATGTTCACGCTCTGCTCGACGGCCGCGATGTTCCGCCTTCCTCCGGCAAGGACTTCGTCAAGGAGCTCATGGAGAAGATGAAGGAAATCGGCGTCGGCAAGGTTGCGACGGTCATGGGCCGCTACTATGCGATGGACCGTGACAACCGTTGGGAGCGCGTAGAAAAGGCTTACAACGCCATGGTTTGCCGCGAAGGCGAAGAGTTCGCGTGCCCGGTTTGCGCTGTATCGAAATCCTATGAAAACGAAGTCACGGACGAGTTCGTCGTGCCGTGCGTCATCAAGGGCGGCGCTCCGGTCGCATCCGGCGATTCCGTCGTGTTCTTCAACTTCCGCCCGGACCGTGCAAGAGAGATTACCCGCACATTCGTAGACCCGGATTTCACCGGCTTCACCCGCAAGAACGGCTTCTTCCCGCTCACCTACGTCTGCATGACGCAGTATGACGCCACGATGCCGAACGTGAGATTGCATTCAAGCCGCAGAGCCTTAAAAACACCCTCGGCGAGTACGTCTCCGATAAGGCCTCAAGCAGCTCCGCATTGCCGAAACCGAGAAGTATGCGCATGTCACATTCTTCTTCAACGGCGGCGTCGAGAAGCAGTATCCGGGCGAGGACCGCATCCTTGTCAAGTCCCCGAAGGTCGCAACGTATGACCTCCAGCCGGAAATGAGCGCTTACGAAGTCACGGATAAGATGGTTGAGGCCGTCAAGTCCGGCAAGTACGATATGATCATTCTGAACTTTGCAAACTGCGACATGGTCGGCCACACCGGCGTGTTCGAGGCTGCAAAGCTGCCGTTGAGGCTGTCGATACCTGCGTCGGCAAGGTCACAGCAGCCATCGAGAGATGGGCGGCGTGCTGCTCATCACCGCCGACCACGGCAATGCAGACAAGATGGTTGATGACGACGGTGAACCGTTTACCGCACACACCACAAACCCGGTTCCGTTCTGCGTTGTCGGTTATCCGTGCAAGCTGCGTGAGGGCGGCGTTCTCGCGGACATCGCACCCACCATGCTGAAGATCATGGATCTGCCGCAGCCGGAAGAAATGACCGGCAAGAGCATCATTCTCTAATTCGATCTTGCTCTAAAATCAAAGCATTATAAACAGTCTCCCTTTGTGTTTCGGCACAGAGGGAGATTTTTTGTTCTAACAACTTTCAAATATATATTGACAAACCCTGTTATACATGATATCATGCAGGTGTAATATACCACCAAAAATTATACTCGGAGGTGATATCTTTTATCGAAAATTCCAGACCCAATTCATAACACAAATTCATTTGCACCGCCGAATCCGTCAGCGCAGGCACAAATCCTAACATCATCATAGGAGGTCGTTTTATGAAAAAGCTCGCATTGGTTTTGTCTCTTGTTTTGATGCTCACGTTTGTCGGTTGTTCGTCTAAGACAACTGTGAAAGAGACAGACGCTTTCCGATTCGATTCCAAGACCGGCTATGCGTATTCCACTGCGCCGTTCGGCATCGACACGACGGAGCTTGAATCCGCTATCGGCTCTAAGCTGACAATGGTCAGCGAAAGCCCCGCGACAGCGCCTTTCGCATATACGAATTATTCATCGGAGGACATCGTGCAGTCCGCAGACTGCTCCGGCAAATTTGATGCGCAGTTTGACGAAAACGGTAAGCTGTTTTCGGTGACGTTCCACGAACAGCTTGCGCGCGGCACGGCAGAAGAGCATTTTGAAGCCGCAAGCAAACGCTTCACCGAAACCTTCGGCGCACCTGCCGTTCAAGACGACAACGGTATCGGCACTCAATATCTCGAGTGGCAGGATAAAAGCAGTGGTACGCGCTGAGGCTTACCTATTCCGATCTCGGCACGACCGATCCAACCTTGATGATCTCCGTATTTGAGAAGTCCCGCTACGTCGAAGCCGGAACAGGCGACTGGAAATAAACTTAAATATATTAGAAGTTGATCTATAAACAAAATCTCCCTTGCTTTTTGCCATGGGAGATTTTTGCCATTTTGCGGATAAATTTATATTTTTTAATAGAAGATATTGAAAAATCAGCAAAGATGCTCTTTGTCGCTTAACTGTGCTTCTTTGCTGCTTTAGCAGTATTTTTTACCGAATAAAGTTCGTTGCGATGCGCTGTTCCGTTTCCGGCAGGCCGAATTTTTCCTTACCGAGCGCAATGCTCTTCATCAAAAAAGTCATATTTCTCGCCAAGGTGCGCATGGTTTGCAGACCCTCCAAATCCTCTTTCGCCTCGCCTGGTGCTCCGCCGTGAATGCTGTTCCAATACTGACTGGACGCGACGGGCATGCCGGAGATCGTAAAGAATTTGTTGAGTTCGTCAAACGTGGCGGAAAGGCCGCCGCGGCGGGCAGCCACAACGGCGGCGCCGACTTTCATCGTTTTATCGAATGGAGTGCTGTAAAACAGGCGCGTCAAAAGCGCGACAAGTGTCGCGTTTGCGGAGGCATAATACACCGGACTGCGACGACAAGACCGTCCGCTTCCGCAAATTTCGGCGCAACTTCGTTGACAAGATCGTTAAAAACGCAGTGCCCCAGCTTAGAACATCGCCCGCATGCC
>ENA-OQLB01000719-OQLB01000719.1-human-gut-metagenome-genome-assembly--contig:-NODE-719-length-17244-cov-2.502074_pt1 | contig 17244 bp, 30 predicted proteins | sample MGYA00242656_ERZ504813 | MGnify/ENA primary metagenome ERZ504813 (study PRJEB26092, sample SAMD00036388) | human gut metagenome | host: Homo sapiens | study: EMG produced TPA metagenomics assembly of... | reverse complement strand
TGATTTCTGACTTTACCACGAATATACAGAACAATGTTTCGATATAATGATTTCCATTGCCCTTGAGCAGTATCTTGTAACCACATTTTCCTATCATAATCTGTTTCTTTCTTCGCTATTTCTAAAATTTCATCGGTGCTGAGATTTTCTCTCAAAAAATAGCAATATAAAAACTTTTCCAGTACATATTTGTGTAATTGAATATCAATAGTTTTTTTTACATCTTTTCTTAGAATATCAATCTTTTTGTCAATTCTTCCATAGTGTAAGATTGATCAAAAATGAATGCATCGTAGATTCCCAAACTCATTTATTTACGCCTCTCCATTAATCTCGTAACAACCAATTCCATTTATTTGCAATGCAACAATTAACCATTCTCTTCTTTCTTTAGAAGTTCGTGTAATACCAGCTGCTTTTGATTTATTGTTAATGTTTCGTAAATTTGTAATATTTCGTCCACTGCGGTCATTTTATCTTCGTTTCTCAAGATTTTCATATCAGAAGAAATAATTATGAATATATGGTAATCTTTTCGTAGAGCTTTTTTGTCTACGGCCAAGGAGTAAGGATTTTTACGTGGATGTGCAATTAATTTACTTACAATTTTCTTATCCATTTTAGAAATTTGTCCTAATCTTCCAAAACATTCCCCCTTACTCATTACCTCTAATACGTATGGTCTGTTATGATACTTATCTGGTTGAATTTCAAGCCATGAATTATCTTCTGGATCCGATACCTTAGAAGTGGCTGATGCAAGATATTGCTCTGCATTCCACATATTTTCACTTACGAGTCCAAAACGATAATGGTAACGATATGTTTCATTCTTACTCATATGTAGTCTCCTTTTCTGATTTTGTAATGTAAATTATATTTTCTAGCTTCATACAAGCAATCTCACGGTACAATTTTTCTCATTTAATACGAATTAATCATTATCTTCCTTTTTTAGAATTTTTTGCAATACCAGACGTTTTTGATGTACTGTTAGTATTTCATAAATTCTCAATACTTCATCCGCTGCTGCCGTTTTATCTTTGATGTTTGAAGAATCGAAGTATCTTTCGGCAATTTCCTTGAAAAACATACTTTCGACAATATCAATTGCTGTAGACAATGGCATTATCTGTTCTGCACCCATTTCCCTGCGATATCGTTTTCCATAGGAAACAAATTCTTTGCATTTTGTACCATCCTTTTTAGACTGTATATAGCTAGAATATATTTTTCGTGAACTACTCCGACTTAAAGAAGTCGGAGCTTCCTACTTCTACCACAACGGTTATTACCACACTCATCTGAGTAGTTTTCCCCTCGTGTCCATAGGCGTATCCTTCTGATGATCAGAAGAAAGTTCGGACTATTCCATTCCTACTGTTCTTTCTTATTTTTTAGTCTGCGGATCGTAAAATGTGTAAGCCTTCGTTCTTGATATTGACCGCAGCATTCAGATCCCTGTCATGGATTCTGCCACACTTTGGCAAGCATAAATTCCCCCTCTTATTTTTCTACTGGAATCCAGTCATCTATAATTTTAGGCTTCTTTCTTACTTCCACTGGATCATTTGGAAATTCTGAATCTTTGTGTGTATACTGAGTCCAACGGATCTCAAAGTATTTGTCATGAAGCTTAACAATGGTTCTCATCTTCTGATTATTATCATTAACCTCTAAGTATTCTTCATGCGGAACAATTTCCTTATCAAATAATCCTGCACTTACAAGGTTGTCCATTTCATCTACTGTTAATTTCATTCCTTCCGTAATCTTGTCATACATGATGTCATAGAAATGTTCATCATAGTAATCTCTATCGTCCCATCTTCCCTGATCTGTTATCATTAGCTGCTTCTCCTTTCAATTATCTTATTTTGTATTATTACAAACTAATAAATGACTAATTTTTTTCAGTCTGCTTTAGTAATCCATTTTTTCCATTTCTAATATATCCAAAATACAATCAATTTTTTTTAGATATTTTTGCAATTTTGCTTTTTGCTCCTTTAAAAGAACGGGATCAAAATTATACTGATCAGATTTTGCAACCCATTCCTTTACAACCCTTGTTGTTTTTACTACCTCTATTGGATCATTAGGAAATTCATCTGGTTCATCAAAAGATTCATTTTTGCGAATCCAACGAATCTCAAAATACTTACCATTCAGTCTAAAAATAGTTCTTACTTCCTCTTTAAATAAATGATTTTTAAACTCTTGGCAAATAATGTCATAATACATCGGATCGTGTCTTTGATTAAGAAGCAAATCCAAAAGACTTTTTCTTTCATCTTTTGACAAACCCATTCCTTCTGTAAGTTTGTCGTAAATGATATTTACGAAATTTTCTTCATAATAATCAGGATCGTTCCATTTTTTTGAATTAGTTATCATACTTGTCACCTGCGTCTTTCCAATGTTCATTTAATTCTACAGTTACAACTCGATTTGCTGAACGATATACATTACACAATATTTTATCTCCGATTTTAATTACGTGAAATTCTTTTTCTGAAACTGCAATTTCTTTTTCTTCGTCATAACAATCAATAACAATTTTATAGCTGTTTCCCCAGTGATAATTTTGATAATATTTATCATCCACATTTAGAGAAGTTGTTTGTTTATAGCTACAAATTTTTATTACCTAGTTAATCATACAGGGAAGCATAGCCAACATTATTATCATGATATATAGTAAAATCATGATTTTTACCTTTTTTTCAATTTAAATCTTCTGTATCCATGAAATATTATCTCCTGTTAGTTTTAATATTTTCTACATAGTAGAGTACCTGTTATTTTATATTTTCCTCTTATTGTGGTACCTTCTCCATATTTTTCATCTTTTATATATTTTTTTGATATAGTCGCTGCTGTTGTATATGTTTTAATCCATCCTTTAGGGCTATTCCCGTTACTATTTTTATGCCGGCAATTACTATTATGCTTGCCAAAACACATCCACATAGTACTGTTAATGGGTCGTAGATATAACTTTCTATAAGTATGTAAATAATTACAAGTAACCAAAATATAATGATCAATGTGTTTATAATCATATGCTTCATCTTCTGTTATTCTTGCTCATATGAGTCTAATATTTTACGAACAGCATTCATATGATCTTTGATATTTAACATATCTTCATCACGAATCCCTTTATAACTGTGTTTCTTAATAAATTGATCAATTTTAGCAAGATCATCACAGATGTTTTCTGCTGCCTCTGCAATTTCCGACTGTTTCTTCAATTCATCAGTCATTTTATAAAAATGATCACGATTCGTATATTCTCCATAGTCCGTTACAATTTTTGTTCGTTTCGGAGTGATCCGTTGAATCACTTCTTTTCGCATTTTTGAATACCGGAAACTTACCCATACTCCAATATTAGGATGATGTGATGTATATACAACATCTCCAACTTTTAAATCATCCTGCTCAATCTTTAATTCATCTAACAACATAATCTTTTCTCCATTTCTACCATAAATGTCATACACCAAATACTACTTTCCATGATTTCTCTATGGATCTATGATATTTAGTGTTTTATTTTTGTCATTCGCTTCAATCATATAGTTATCAGCATCTTCCATTTTATCTAAAACTTTATTTACGTCTTTCTTTGAAGAAAGTTCTTTATCGTTATGAAATATCTTATATCCACGCTGATAAGCAATCTGTGTACCTATATATTCTTTAGATCCTGATTTCACTCTAAATGCATAAATGGTTTTCGTTTTTTTATCAATTTGAATTATAATTTGTCCAAAATCATCGGATTCAGAATCATTAAATTGATGCAAAACCATATCTTTATCTTTAGATCCATGGATATGTGACTGTCCTTTTAATTGTTGCAAAAACTGCTTTGTAAGACTTTTTGAAAGAGTTTTCTGCTTATAGATAAAAGTATAATTATCCGTATAATATTGTTTTATTTCGTTATAGCTCATCCAAGTATCATATTGATCTACTACAACGTACAGCATTATAAATGCTATAAATACTACAAATGTCTTTCTCATTTTTATCCCTCACAATTCAATACATGATCAATTTCTTTGATTCTTTTTAATAAACGTTCCTTTTCTTGCTTCAAGGCAGCAGAGTCAATACTGTCTGTTACAACTTCTATCTCATACTCTTCCTGCGGATTCTCAAGATATTCCTCATAAAGATTTTTATTGACATTATGTAATAAGATCTCACTATCTTCACTAACTACACTCTCCCAGTTCTTAGCACTTCCACCGCTGTAAGCTGATCCATGAATATAGGCTACGTCACTGCCGGGATGTGCTCCACTGTCTCGACCTGTTGCATGACTTAAGATTTTTCCAAAGAGGATTACGTCACCATGTTTTTTACTTACAGATTCCTTTACATGAATTTTGAGTGTGACCTTTTCATTAATTTCATTATCTGCATATCCGTAGATTTCTTTCATAATCACTCTGGCAGCATCCAGATTTGATTCATCAATCGTCCAACATTTTCGCCCGAATTCCATCTCGCATCTGAAAATTTTTTTAATCCTTTTAACAAACTCTGGATTATATGGTGTATATAACATTGCTTTATCGTCTCTAATTTTTACTTCAATTTCGCTCATTTTACATTCTCCTTACTCATAAATATATATCTCTGTTTCGAGATAAATTATTTGCTTTTCTAAATATAATGTATCACTTTCGAGATATTAAGTCAATAGAAATATTTGCTTTTCGAGATATTTTATTTTGATTTTGAAATAAAATATGCTATAATACAAACATAGGAGGTTGCATTATGGTAAGTTATACACCATTATTTACAACGTTAACTAAAAAAGGAATGACAAAAACCGAACTTAGAAAAAACATTGGATTTGGGACAAATGCACTCGCAAAAATGTCTAAGGGAGAATACATTTCTTTAGAGACAATTGACAAAATCTGTCTCTATCTCAATTGTAAAATAGAGGATGTTATAGAGATCATTCCGGATTAAGCAAAGGGACTTTGACTATTTGGTTGAAGTCCTTTTGTTATTGATCAAAAAATACTTAAAAGATTAAGGTCCACACCCAATGACGATACAACTGATTCATCTACACAAAAATGTCTGGCAATATTGGTAAGATTAACTCGTCCAGAAACATCTTCATTTTTTTTGATTTGATCTAAAAACTCTTGTTTTGGCATCAATAATCTTCTTGCTATAATCTTACATTCCATATCATTATGTATACCTGTTTGTATTTCACACAAAGCTCGTGCAAGCAGCATATTTTCTTTTTCTCTCGATACAAATGGAACCTTAATTTGATAAGTTTTATCAAACTTTGGTATTAATTCATAGCGATCATTGTATCTGCTTATATCATTCGTACTAGATTATTTCATAACCCATTCTAAGCAGTGTATTTTTAAGACACTCTGCAGAAGTTACTGAATCAGTAAGATCGCAAATTTCTCTAATTCTTTTTGCGATTGCATCATAAATCTGCTCTTTTTTATATTTCTTTCGTTCCACATACTGTTGTTTGTTCATCATAAATAAGAAATCCTTCTTTCTAATTCAATCTCTATGATTCATGCTTAATACGAGCTAATTGACATCATTTTTTATGAAGGAAAAACCACAAATCTTAATTTGTTTCATAAAATTACAATATTCTAAATCTTGACAATTTGTAGATATTTCACAATATCCACAGGTATTACCCCAAATTTGATCATACAATTCTTCTTTTTCGTCTTCGGAAGCTTTTCCAGATTTTACTTTCTCATATTGTTTGCGATCAATCCAACATGTATCGCCACAGTCATTAACAGCTATATGCAACATACATTTTCCAATCTTATGCTGTACAAGTAAATCAACAATCTGCTTCCATTTTTCATCTGTTAATGTCATTTCTTTATATTCTATGTTCTCATATTCTGCCGTTTCTTTTAATGTGTCATTCAATTTTCTGTTTGCCAGACTTTGAGTTAAAGCATTTAAGTTTCTCATTTGATTAACGAATTCATCTAAATCATAAATCTGTTCTTTTGTTAAAAAAACAAGTCCTTTCAAGAAAGGATAATGAATGGCAGGTCCTTTTGCTTTAATTAATCCATTTTTGATTTCTCTATGTAAAAGATTGACTAATTTAGTATCAATAAAAAATCTATATTTTTCTTTTAATAATACTTTATCCTCAAATGACATTTCCCTAACCTGATCATCAGTTAATGTATCCAGATGTTTCTGGATTTTCTTTCGTTGTTGCTCTTCAATATGGCATATTTCGTCAAGCTTTTCTTTTTCTTCAAATAATGTTTTAATGAATTCACTCATAAATACGATTCTCCTTTTACGTTTTACAAACGGAGTTTTTCTGCTAGTATTATGTTAAAATATTAAGTCCTCTACCTCTTTGAGCGGCAGCAGCCAGGGATACTCCAAAATACTCTGCAATATTTTTCGTTTGTACTAGCAATCCTTCGGAATTAAGATCAATCATTTTTCGATACTCTTTTTCCGGCATAAGCAATGCAAATGCAAAACTATTTGCCTGCCGTGCCTGTTCAGGATCGTTCTTCTCTTGGAACCGCCCTTCTTTTTGATGATTCCAAAGATCATGATTCGTTTGATACCCCATATGCAAGAACAAATGACCTAACTGTTGAGCAATAATCATTTTTCTCCGTTCAGATTTATAATATGGGGAAATATAAATTGCAAAAGAATCTCTCTCTTTGCTGATAAAATCGCAATATTTACAGTATTTTTCTCGATCTTCTTCCACGCGGCCGCCAAACATCTTAACTGCTTCATCAATATCCTGAATTGGTATCTGGATATGATACAGATCAATAATATCTTGAGTTAAATGGTTAATAACTTGCTTAATTTCCTCAGATTCTTTCAATTCTCTCATTAATTGTGCATTGTTCACTATCATCACTCCTTTTCAAACACGCAAATCCTTCCGTGATTCTCTTTCTTTGTAAAATCTCTTACAACTATTTTGTAGCTGTTTCTTTTGAAAACAACTTCTTCTTTGATTTCTCTTTTTAGAATAATTTATCAATTACAGATTTCATTTTTCTTCCAATAAGAATGTCATTTTCATCACTTGCATATATAGAATCATGAACACGACAAATTCCGTTTGCTTCAAAATCAAATGATTCTAAAAAATCTTTAAATGATCCATCATAAATTTTTGGAAATTTTTCAGGATTCCACTTATAGTGATCTCCGATTAATATATCATTCAAATTAATTCTATTTCCAAGGATATTGACATATAATTGATCATTATCATAGGGTTTCGCATTTACTATTAGACGCTGCCGGCTACGATCAAAAATATAATATTGATATAATTTTAGCAGATCACATTCTCGCATTCTTACATGAAAATTTAAGGTACTTATTTTTTCGATTTCTTCCCATGCCATAAGCCTGATATATCGTTCAATAATCCGTTCCTGAATTTCATTAAATAATTCTTCATTCATGTCTTTATACTGTGCTTTTAGAGAAGAAAATATAATTTTTGCTTTTCTAATATCAGATGACATAGATAATGATTCTATTTCGACCACGAAGCTTACATTGCCTGGATATAAAATTACTTTGGTCTTTCCATCATCCGTTTTTTCATAGATGAATTTGGCGTATGTAGTATTTGAGTGATTGATACATACAGCGATCATTTCCTTTGTGAGCAGAAAAGGAATCTTTTTTACGATACCTTCTTTCATGCATTCCTGTTTTGCAGAAATATTCTTTGATTCTTTCGTATTTGGTTCAAAAAGTGAATACCTGCAATCATAATCTAAGTAGTCCGTTTCATCATCATCAAATCTATCAACGTAATCATATTCGCTTTCTGGATGAACCACTTTAGACTCGATCAAATTCTTATTTTTGAGTCCAATCGCATATGGATACTCATCTAACTCTGCGATTGCACTTCCAAGCAGGTTTTCAATAATCCATTTCTGCTGGGGTCCGGCTTTTTCAAACATAACAGAATTATATACAGTTTTTTGCATTTCTTTTAACATTTTAACGACTTCTTTCTTTCTCATTTTCATAAATTTTCTCCTATAAGAACTTCATTTTCGTAATCAGATAAATCTTTTTGAGTCAATATCTACATCTTCATTTTCAGACATTCGAAACTCTCCGTGACTCTCTTCCTTTGTAAAATTTTTCACAACTACTTTATAGCCACTTTTAATTAGTTCATCCCTTACTTTATCTCTTTCTCCCTGCTGCGTAAAATCCCTCACAACTACTTTTATTTCTCGATGCTGCTTATTCGTATTTTGACTCATAATCTTTCTCTCCTATCTTATTTTGACATATAATGATTAATCGTTATCTTTTAAAATTCTTAAAATCTCAACAAAAAGATTGACCAGATCCAAATAAATATCAGCCCCGTAAATAATTGCGTTTGCAACTGTATGTTTAGCCTGCTGTGCTGAAACAAAATCGTATCCAATATATAAGGAAAAAATAATTGCCGAAATCCATGCTATAATTCCTGTATTTAATCCGACAAAATAGCATACGACATATGCAATAACAACTCCTACTAATGCTACAAAAAGCATTTTCCCAATACCTACAAAAAACTTTGGGAATATGCAACTAAGAGTAATCATACAAAAAGTGATCATAGTTGTAATGATCAATGCTTGCAATACAAGATCAGATCTACCAGCATAATCACTGATGATGGTTGATAATGTTATTCCACATGGAATCACAATCATGTTATATCCAACAAATTTTACAAGGACAGCCTTATATCTGGTTAACATTACTATTCCAATAATTGAAATGAGCAGGTATCCAATCACCAATGCTCTTAATGGAATCATAGCTACATAATCCGCAAAAAATGCACATGTTATAAGATTGATTAATAAGCCGTATAGTACAATAGCTTCGATTAGCAAATTATAAGCACCATCACTCAAATGCGTTTTCTTTAATTTTTTACTACATTTTATTTTCATTTTCTTCAAAACCTCTTTCATTTAACTTGTGATCAATTCGTTTATATCTGCCTATATGATCTACTTGTCCAAAAAACTTCCGAAATCCTTTTTCATCATATCTATTCCATCTTTTTGCAGATCATAAAAAGGATTTCTCTTATATGGGAAAAATAAAAGGCATAAAATAGTTATGATTGACAATATAATTCCTATTCTGTTAAATGGTCCTATCCATGCTACAATAACAAACATTTGTTCAAAACATATCACCGTATTCTTTGTTGCACTATCTACAGTTAAAAATTGATCGAGACAGATTGGTAACCATAAAATTGCAAAAAATATAAAATAAATTATGTAATATCCATGTAGATAACCAGCCCCTAATTCTGCAGAAAACAATAACCAACGATCTTTTACACTCGTAAATTTTGCTTTTGGCATCTGATAAAAACAAAATCATGATATAAACGATCATATTTTTCAGATTTTATCAAACTTTTTCCATGAACTGTTCCATTCCCTGATTTACTTGAAATTCTAAAATTAGTAATAGCTCCTTTGCTGTTGTATGGATGGTTATATATTGATGAATCAAAAAATTTCCAAATTAAACTACGACCAATTATTATTGCTATATTATTTGAGTTTAAATATCTTTTGTTAACATCACTTATGGAATATGTAGAAAAAAATCTTTGACCGACTCTTTTGATGAACAAGTTTTGTGATTGATCTTAATTCTGCACTATTAAATGTTCCAGGTTCAAAAGATATCTTCTTCCCAGTAAAATCAGCTGTTAATTTTCCGTTATCAGAATGATAACTGATCTGGCATTTTGGTTTGTATACATAAAAATATCGGAATCTTTAATATATTTATTGTATTCTTCTTCATTTGCCTCAAAATTTATATGATTTTTATCACGGTAGTAATATCTCATATTCCCCAGCTCTTTCTTTTTTGTAATCTTCTTTGAGCTGCACTCGTATTTTTGATATGTATTTTGAGTGATTTTCAATTGATCTTCCGAGCTTTCTTTCCCATAGAAATTACGGTCCGTTTCCCACTTATCTTGTTTCAGGTTTATATAAAACATTGTTATAAGTGGCAATAAAGAAAGAATGATCAGTCCATATAGGATTCTTCTCTTTATGTCGTCCATATCTAATTTTTTTAGCTCCATATCAAATCTCCTGACATTTTTTGTTCTTATCTTCTAACATCTTTTTATAGGCTTCCTCTATTTCCTCATCTGTAACAGCTTCTTCATTACAAATTTTATTAACGATACAAGGAGTTTGTTTTTTGAAATTGCAAATAGGACATATTCTTTCAATACAATAGTCTTCTAGCTCCTTTTCCTTCTTCTTTCTTTTTAGACTTTTCTCGTCTAAGTCGTAATTCATAGATGCAATAATTATTCCTGCTTGTGCATCTTTTACTGCTATTCCTGCTTGTGCTCCTTTGTCATAAATAATACTTGTTTCTAATGACCCAATATCTATTTTATTTTCGACACATACTTTTTCTATACTCGCTAAAAAGTCATGTGCAATCTGCTGTGCTATTGTCATAAACGTTCTCCTTCACATAATTTTCTCTATTTTACCGGCGGCAACTATAATTTCTACCTATAATGTGTATTCCAATGTGATTCTGATTATATAATTGATGCAAAATTTCTTGATCATCATAAGTTAACAACAAGTCTGCACAGCCGGGAAACTCTCTTATTCCAAGTATTATTTTGTAAAAAAGTTTCCATTCTCATTCTTGTTCCTCCTTTTGCAAAATCAATATCATAATGGACTCCTAACAATAATATAAATGAAAAATATGATCATTATATTTGCACCCACAAAAGCACCCACAAAACACACAGTTTTTAAGAATCTTATCTTTGGATTGTCGTTTGTTTTATCGCTCATACCATAAGTGAGAGCTATATGCAAAATAGCTATTGCAACAACACCCAAAACAAAGTGAGATATAGTTTCAAACATTAAAATCAACTCCTTCCTTATTTCCAAGATCTTTAAATATTGCCCTATGATTCTTGAAATTTTCTTTTTGTTTTTCCAAATTCATGTAAAAATGTTACCTTTCTAATCACATTTTGTTCCATTTCAAAATTAATTAGTACGAACGTTCGTTATAATTTAATTATACAATAACCTTGACAAATTACAAGCAAAAATATGTAACGCTCCCATATTTTTTAGCTTTATTTGAACATATTTCAAGAATAACATTATAATTATATGGGAATATTACATATTTTAAATTATTATTTATAATTTATTCCAACTTCTAAACAAAAAATAAGACCCGTTATCCGTTAAGATTTTGGGGCTTTTATTCTTATACTTTATCTTCTTCCAGTCAAGAAAGACTCCGACCTCTAAGGTGAGAGATGAATTGCGTCTGTTAAGCACTTGATATTGTATTCTGATCATAGTATAATATATTTAAAAGAATAATAAAGAAATGATAAAATATAATAAATTGTTAAAATGATCAAAAACACAAGCAGAAAACTAAGGGAGTGATACCATGGCAAACAGAGCATATAAATTCAGAATATATCCCAATAATGAGCAGATGATTCTGTTTGCCAGGACTTTCGGCTGTGTCAGAATGGTGTACAACCATTGGCTTAATCGAAGGATCAGGCAGTATAAGAAGAACAAGACAAATATAACATATACTGTCTGTGCGAAAGAAATGGCTGAAATGAAGAAAACGGAAGAATACGCATTTTTGCGGGAAGTCGATAGTATATCCTTACAGCAATCACTCCGACACCTTGATACAGCATTTCAGAACTTTTTCAAACGGCCGAAAACAGGATTTCCAAGGTTCAAATCAAAAAAGAATCATAAAAACAGCTATTCAACCATATGTATCAATGGCAACATCACCATATCGGATGGGTATCTGAAACTGCCAAAGATCGGACAAGTCCGATTAAAGCAGCACAGATCTGTTCCAAAGGGATACAGGTTGAAATCAGTGACGATCAGCCAGACACCAGGCGAAGATACTATGCAAGTATCCTTTTGAGTATGAAGATCAGATACCAGAAAAGGAGATGCACAGTTTTTTAGGTCTGGACTTTTCCATGCACGGATTATATCGTGACAGTAATGGCAATGAACCGGCATATCCAGGATATTACCGGAACGCAGAGAAAAGATTAGCAAGAGAACAACGCAGACTTTCCAAGATGCAGAAAGGTTCGAACAATCGCAGGAAACAGAGAATCAAGGTAGCCAAACTTCACGAAAAAGTTTCCAATCAGCGAAAAGATTTTCTGCATAAGCAGTCAAGACAGATAACCAATGCCTATGATTGTGTATGTATAGAGGATCTGGATATGAAAGCAATGTCTCGGTCGTTGAAATTGGGAAAATCCGTTTCGGATAATGGATGGGGAATGTTCACAGCCTTTCTAAAGTATAAACTTGAGGAACAAGGGAAAAAACTTGTGAAAGTGGACAGATTTTTTGCAAGCAGTCAGATGTGTTCTGCCTGTGGTTACAAGAATGCGAAAACAAAGGATCTTGCACTCAGGCAGTGGGATTGTCCGCAGTGTGGAATCCATCACGACAGAGATGTAAATGCAGCGATCAATATCAGAAATGAGGGAATGCGGATAGTAACTGCATAACCACAATTTCACATAATACAACCGTGGGACACACGGGGTTAGCTCGCTTAAGCTTAGCACATTGGTGCTATCGAACGAGAACCAAACCTGCCGAGGTTAGGGAAGCTCCCACCTCTATAGATGGGAGAGGATGTCACATAACAATGTTTCCGTTTGCATCGGCTTTTTTGGTAAATACAGCAATGATCAATTCTACCCATGCAACAAAACTTGGAATCGCTGTCCAACAAAACACAATATAGAGGATTCCCATCCCAGTCTTTCCACTGTAAAACTTATGAGCACCGAAACCACCAAGGAAAAGTGCCAGTAAGCAGTAAGCTACTTTATTCACTACTTTCTTTCCATTTCCTGCTGCCACATCAGATGCATTGTTAATACTGTTTGTCATGTTAATATTGATTCCAGCATCGTTGTGATTCTCAGGCTCTTTTTTTGCCTTTGTCACAATGATCTGATCTTCATCCTCGAAAATTTCCACCAAATCTCCAAGAACAGGATCAAATCCAAGATCACATCTTCGAACTTCTTTAATGGAACCATTGTTCATCCCGATCGTTACAATATCATTTTCTACTCTAATCATTTTCCCTTTTTTCATCTACATCTCCTCCTTCATCATTCTTACTTTTATTAAGATCAGATACATGGTGCCATAATGTGGTTCTTCTTCTGGATGTTTTTTATAGTAATCCTTCGGATCATACGAAATACAAAGCTGCAAACCACATGAATCATACATGCAGCAATTACAAATGTCACCCATAAATGCTCATATGTCTTAAAATACATTAAATCTGCCACTGTTTTTCCGCGGGAAATACATATAAAATAATCAATCCAACGATAAATGGAATGATAGCGATTGCTTCTTCTATGACGATTGACTGATAAAAACGTTGGGAAAAATTAAACATCATGTTATACACAAGATCAATTGCGATTACATATGCAGCAGCAGTCAACATGACATTTAAAATTGTACGAAATGTATGAGATTCATACAATGCTCCAGGTCCTGCATTAACACTTACTAAACCAGTAAATGCTGTAAATATCACAAAACATAATGCAAATGCTTTTTCTCCAAACCATAGTCTGGATTTCCATCCTCTCTGTAAATTCAAGATTTTTTCCATAATTTAAATTCCTTTTTTTATTTGATACTTAACAGTTACTTTTCTGTCTCTTGACAGATCTGCTCTATTTTAGCAGCACTATTCTTTTTTAATTTATCATTTTGATAAAATAAAGTTCTGATTAGACTCTGTCTTAACATAAACTTCATTCCTGCAGATACTTCCATTGGTGTAGGTCTTTTAGCAACCCATTTCGATCTACGCTCTACGTTTACAACGATAATACCCACATAATATGGAATCTGTTCTTTCCATTCATACAAGGATTGCTTTAAATATAACTCTCTTGGAATAACCAAATAATTATAATTTCCAATCCATGTTTTGGCAGCCTTACTCTTAAAATCGGCCATGCTGACTTTAATCTCATAGCATCGAAATTCATCTTTTTTTGCGTTATAGCTTAGAAAATCAACGATTTCCTTTACTTTTTTTCTCCTTGAGAAGAGTTACGGTAACTTCCTTTGTTCCATACTCTCTTGCAAGGCATGGGTTGGATCCAAACAGGTTTTGATATAAGACATCTTCAATGATCAATGTTTCTTCTGTTTTTGCCATTATTTATCTCCTTCTGTTATTTCATCAATGGAATATGCAAGATTATCGATATAATACAGCTTTAGATGTTCCATATTAGGGAAAATATCCGCAAACGTTTTATCTGTGTCCAAAAAGTCTGAATCTTCAATAATACAAACATTGTCTCCCAGTTCTGGATTTAGTAAGCGGATATAGCCACCAGCCTTTGTAAATTCATCGAAATCATATATTCCGACAATATCTCCTTCAACCCAGTCTTTTATATAATTTTCTTTTCCATCACAAACCAGACGAAAGCCAGATCCTTCAAATATAACTACTTGTGGTCCTTTACCACCAGGCAATAAAACAAAACGATATCCAAAAGCTCCATCTGCCATAGCTTCTTCTTCCGTCTCATATGTATGCGGAGATGGAATGTTAATTTCGTAATGATTTTGATCTGTCGCAGCAAACATACCTGACATACAGTATTGATATCTTTTTTGCATAAAAAACCTCTCTTTCATGGAAATTATTTAACACGCCGTGAGCAAGAAGTCCCCCACCTCTATAGGTGGTGGATGAATTGCGGATTACACAGCATTTTTTATTATGTACTGCCAATTGTTGTTATGACATTCCAACTTCATTTTATTGATGCTGACCTGTTTATAGGTTTTGTTTGGCAGAGTAATATAGTCATTGTTCTCATCTTTTATATATGCCGCATTGCTCGTAAATCCTGTAATATATCCACTCTTTCCAAAAACTGAAACCTTATCGTTAAGATAAAATCCTTTATAATAAGGCGTATTCTTACTGTTACGCGTCTGATTTCTGTTTGGCTTTTTTCTTCCCTTACGGGCGGTAGCTCGTGTAAAGAGCGTTTCTTTTTGCGGAATTGTTTTATCAGTAACCATTCTTCAGGATTTTCTTTGATTTCATTGATACCACTAATGACAATCGCATCATTATAGTGCGTCTTATCCAATTTCATCGCCTTACGTTTTGGTGTTGTTTCAGATCCATATGTGATCTCAGCATCTGGATACGCTACAAATATCCTCTTACGTAAGGTATTCATGAACGGCGGTTCTTTGTATTGTTTTACCTTTTTATGCTGCTCCTGCCATTGATAGAATATTCCACCTTTCCTGTGATTCTGCGATGTATGACAATCTGTGCAAACTGTAATAAGATTATCAACTCTGTTTGTTCCGCCATTACTGCGGTAGATGATATGATGTGTGTTCAAAATCTTATTTTTTGACTTTCCACAGCACTGACAAGTGTAGTTATCTCTTGCAAAAACAAAATACCTTTCATCGAAGAAACCATATGTCTGACCATGTTGATAGTCAACTCCATGGATTTCAGGATTTATCATCTTTGCTACATCAAACTTACCGACTTCTATGTGAAGAATGGGGTTTGGAACCAAACTACTCAATGTGTCAATCCAATGAAACGTATGATTTATCCTGCTTTGCAAGCTAGGTGGAAGCCATTCATCTCTTCTCTTACGATTTAAAAACCTTGGTTTTCGGTATCTTGTTTTACGATTTCGTCTGCTTCTGCGATAAATACGTTTCGTATCAAGATTTGACCTGATATCCTGTCGAAGCTCGATTTCGCCTTTCCAAAAAACCTTATCCTCTGATCTGACAGCAGCTCCTATATATTTAGAACCTGTGTCTATACCTATATGACAGTCCTGCTTTGTTTCTCCAGTTGTATAAGTCAGCTGAATCGTAAATGGATGATATTTATAAATCTTAGCCTTATTTTCCCTTAGGAGTAATCTGGCTTTTCTTTGTGAGCATGGCATTAATGGTCTGCCACGCATATTGAATACAAATACTCTCATAGTTTTTACCTTTGACAGCTACTCTCAAGTGCTGTCCCTTTCTTTTGAAAGTTTGTTACCCTTCGCCAATGTTGTAAATGCTTGTCGTGATCGAACATACTAGGTTGACCGTTCCTACCTCACAGAACTTTTACAGAGCCTACACAAGGCTGCAAACTATGGTATCATTCGCAGGTGTGATAACATAAACAACGTAGTTCTCGAAGAACTTAGGCTAGTCAATATGAGCTTTTACAAGCTCCGACCTCAACAGTTATTACTGTAGGTCGGGGTTATTGACGCATTCTCTTCAATTTTTCATAACGAATTCTGAGCTGCTTGTACTCTGCCTGAAAACATTCTTTGTAATCTGAACTTACCATACCAATAGCTGTTGCCGGCAGGGTACTCTCGTCATATTCTTTATAGTCAGACTCAAACATATCCTTTGGCAACCATTGCACATGTCCATTCTCGTATTTCATCACATATCCTTCATCGGCAGGATCTTCGTCTGCCGGAATCTGCCATCCTCGAAAGATATTATAGTCACCTCTTGTCATTGGTCTCGCAGCAACAACCTTTATTCCGATATACTGTTTCATTTGCACGTCTCCTTTCTCCACTAAAGCAAAAAATGATAAAAAATAGAGATATTTCTCTGAATATCTCTATTTCCTTGACATAAACTGTCCTTATATCCAATTTTCTAATAAAAAGTTGCCTTTTGATACAACAACTCATGATATAAATTATAGCACAAATTATATCATTTGTGTATCTTGATAATAAATTTATTTTTTATTCAAAACAATAAATATAATTTTATATCTGACTACTCCCACGGGCAAGCCCGTGGGGTTCTGATTATCAAGTGTAGCTTGTAATCGTACATCATTTTCAGACTTTGGAGTTACAAGTGTAAGTCTATTTGAATCAGAGCTTTCATTACCAAGCAGTCCAACGACCACATTGACGGTAAATTTCTACTTTCGTAAGGAAGTATAGTCAATCTCCCTAAATATGTTTTACGCTATCTTAATTCCGCTATTTAATATTTT
>ENA-OQLB01000718-OQLB01000718.1-human-gut-metagenome-genome-assembly--contig:-NODE-718-length-17245-cov-2.881178_pt1 | contig 17245 bp, 28 predicted proteins | sample MGYA00242656_ERZ504813 | MGnify/ENA primary metagenome ERZ504813 (study PRJEB26092, sample SAMD00036388) | human gut metagenome | host: Homo sapiens | study: EMG produced TPA metagenomics assembly of... | reverse complement strand
GGCGGGCTTTCCCCCCCCCCCATCTGCCCGCTTTTGTATCTGCCGCTGTTCTTGAATAACAGCGTTCCCGAGGAATATAAGGCCGGGATTGATATGCGCCGGGAAAAGTGCGATGCCCCGGAGCGCAATCTCACCGTCTGCCGGAAAGCGAAGGATGCCCATGAACTTTAACCATGAGAAACTCATGCTGATGATGCTCTACAACACCGGCACCCGGCTGGGGCTTATCCACGAACTGCGGCTCATGCAGTGCTACCTGATGCCCGATGAAAAAGTATTTTGTTCTTCCAAAAGATATGCTATAATCAAATCAGACAAAATTCCTCTCTTCAAGCGATTTCTCCGCAATTTTCCTGTGGCCCTGCTCGTATCAAAAATAAGGGACTGAATTTTAATTGTCAGAACGGAGGAACCATTATGGCAATCTTTGAAAAGTCCATCCGAAACAAAAACTTTGACAAGCTGCTTCGGAAGCTGGAAAATGAAATCCCGGACAGCAGTTGGTCGGCAGATTTAGAGGCAGGCAGTGATTTCAAAGAGGGTGATGCCCGGTGCAGTGTCCGTGTATTTGAGCGGTACAGCATGATGGGCGGCAACCGCCTGAGTCTGACACTGACCATGTTCCAGAATGCGGACAGCCCCATCCGGCTGTCTGCCATCACCGCAGGAGGCAGTCAAGCGGTGTTCTTCAAGGTGAACACCCTCGGAGAAGAATCTTTTCTGGACGATGTAAAAAACCTGCTGGAAGAAATTTTGGAGGAATAAGATGTTTTACGCTGGATTTGATATTCTGTTCAGCATTCTGTTTCCCATCCTGTTCCTTGTGGTTTTGGGTATGATCCTATACACCATCATCGGAAATATCAGCACATGGAATAAAAACAACCATTCGCCGCGGCTGACTGTTCCGGCAACGGTTGTGGCAAAGCGAACGGAAGTTTCTCGTCACCATACAGACGATACGATGGCGCATACGTTCACGACCTATTATGTGACCTTTCAGGTAGAGAGCGGCGACCGCATGGAGCTTACCGTAAGTGGTTCGGACTACGGAATGCTTGTGGAGGGCGACATAGGAAAGCTGAGTTTTCAGGGCACCCGCTATCTTGGGTTTGAGCGGAGCTGAACATCCCTGTTCAATTTGATAAATCGGAATTGAGGGAGTAGGAGAAATCGAGATTGGAGGATAAGTTGGTGAACAAGATTTTCAAAGGTCTTATTCGATTTTTGATAGAAGTGATAGTTATGACTGTTTTGATTGTTGGGATCAACATATTTACTAATGGTATGTATCTTTGGGGATTGCCCCGCATAAATGATATTCAGTCTGTAAATATCACGTATCCGAGTGTCACGGATGATGTTAAAGAAATTTCGAGCAGTGAGGACATTGAGTTAGCATTAAAGCTAACGGGATTTCTGAAATATGATTTATTTGGGGAAGTGAATAGCGAAGAAGAACCCGCTATTACAATTACTTATTTTCTCAAGGATGGAACAAGCAAAACAATCTCCGCTAATAACACTACTGTCTGGTGGAACAATAAAATTCATGTAATCAAGGACAAGGAAATGTTTGTCAACCTAACAGAGGGAATTTTCTTTCTGGAAGATTTACAAACAAAGTAAATCAATTCCTGTTTGACGGACTATCAAATTATTACACACTTTCTGCGGGCGACCCTCAAAACGGTTGCCCGCTCTTTTTATACCCCTAAAATCCGAAAAAGGAGGAACGCTATGCCAAGCAAAACCGAAGAATACCTTGCCCTTGCCCAGCGCACGGCCAACGGCTTGACCCGGTACTGGGAAAGCTGGACGGACTACCTGACCGCAGCATCCCGGCTGTACAAGTACCCTTTTGCAGACCAGCTCATGATCTACGCCCAGCGCCCCGATGCCACCGCCTGCGCCGACTTTGACATCTGGAACAACCGGATGAACCGTTATGTGCGCCGGGGTGCCAAGGGCATCGCTCTGCTGGACGAATCCAGCGGATTTCCCCGACTGCACTACGTTTCGCTTCTGGATGCGCCTGTCCCGGAACAGATGAAGTATGCTTCTCTGGCAGAAGCTGCATCGCACCTTGTGCAAGTCCTCAACGACCCGGAGAGCATCACCGGGTAAAAAGCGTCCCGCCGGGACGCACAGCCTGCATTGAAAAATGCAGAACAAAGGGGTTTGGGGCGCTTCCCCAACAAGCATTTTTGCAACGCAAAAAGTGTTTTTGTATAGACGAAAGCATTGCTTGCTGGCACTGCGTACCGTAGAACTCCCGCTTTAATCTTCACGGGTGATTTCTCCGACATCGGATTCCATCGGTGCCGCACTTTGGTTTTCTGCTCTTTTCCTATACTGCGCTGGACTGATGCCATACTCCTTTTTGAACACCCGGCTAAAATAAAGCTGGTTATCGTACCCCACGATCTCAGCGATTTCACCGACACTGTAATCGGTATTTTCCAACAAGCTCTGTGCGTTGACCATCCGCAAGGAGAGAAGGTACTGCGCCGGACTCATCTTCATGTGCTGTTTGAAATTACGAATGAACCAGTTCGTACTGATATGCAGCGATTCGGCATACTGCGCCACGCTGATCTTCGTATTGTAGTTTTCGTTAAAATAAGAAACCGCTATCTCGATTTCTTCGGGGATCGTCACGGTATAGTTTTCGCCGTTCTGCTGCTGGCGGCTGACGAGCAGCAGAATGTTGTTGAACGACGAAGCGATGTAATCTTCATACCCGTATTCGCATTGCTGAAGTTCCCGAATGATTTTTCGGAACGACATCTTATATTCCGGCAGTGTTCCACTGTAAAAGACGTGCTGATTCAAAGAGATGCATGGTACTCCAGAATGTTCTTAACGTCATAGCCAGTAAAATGAATCCAGAACACCTCCGGGTGATCTTCAACATAGTAAACGTACTTTTGAACCTCTTTGGGCTTGTAAAGAACCATGTGGCCGGAGTCAACGATTTCCTCGATTCCATTAAACCAGAAATGCGCCTTGCCCGATGCCACATATAAGATCTGATAGTCTCTGCGGCCCTTCTTCCAGTATGTCGGCAGCATGGGACGCTTTTTCAGGCGGTAGGTGCCGCAGCTTCCTACCACCAACGGTTTTGTGTAATCCTTGAAATCAAGACGAGAGTTGTTTAAGTAGCCAGAGTTGAAATACATCTCAATACCATCTTCTTTCTTAAAGACTTCGCCGGAATCGGAATGCGTTCTGTTTGATTTTCACAAACTGTGTGATTTTGTGCATACTTTGTTCCATTTTTTCAATATGATTTTGTCAATATAAATTTTATAATACTTTCAGACAAAACGCAAGAGAATTTGACATCTTGCCGAAAAAGCGTAAGCCTTGTAAAATCGAAGTAAATGAGGAGAATCGGAAAATGACGGAGAAACGCTATTTGAAATGGTACAACAAAGTCGGCTATGGTTCAGGTGATATTGCAGGCAACGTGGTATACGCATTCCTGTCATCCTTTGTAATGATCTATCTGACCAACACGGTTGGTTTGAACCCCGGCATTGTCGGCACCCTGATCGCAGTCTCCAAGCTGCTGGACGGTGTAACAGACATCTTCTTTGGCTCTTTGATCGACAAAACGCACTCTAAGATGGGCAAGGCTCGTCCGTGGATGCTGTACGGCTACATCGCTGCGCCATCACGCTGGTGGCTATTTTTGCAATTCCCGCGAATCTCGGTCAGTTTGCACAGTACGCATGGTTCCTGATTGCGTACACACTGCTGAACGCCGTGTTCTACACCGCCAACAACATCGCTTATTCTGCCTGACCGCTCTTGTTACGAAGAACAGCGCAGAGCAGGTCGAGATGGGTTCTTACCGCTTCATGTTCGCCTTTGCCACCAGCCTGCTCATCCAGTCCATCACGCTGGGTGCTGTTACGGCATTGGGCGGTGGTGCTGCCGGCTGGCGCACTGTTGCAATCATTTACGCCATCATCGGTCTGCTTGTCAACACCCTCTCCGTTTTCTCCGTGAAGGAACTGCCGGAAGGCGAATTGGTGGATACCACCGACAAAAAGGAAATTGAGCAGGACGAAAAGTACAATCTGGTTCAGGCTGCAAAGCTGCTTGCTGGTAACAAATATTATATGATGATTTGCGTCACCTACATTTTGCAGCAGATCTACGGTGCCATGATCAGCATGGGCACCTACTATGCAACCTACATCCTTGGCAACCAGAATCTGTTCGGTGTATTCTCTTGGGCAGTCAACATTCCTCTGATCATCGCGCTGGTATTCACCCCGACCTTGGTTGCAAAGTGGAATGGAATGTATAAGCTGAATGTAATGAGCTATACTCTGGCAACGATTTCTCGTGCACTGGTTGCTGCAGCTGGTTACATGGGCAGCGGCAATGTGACCTTGATGCTGCTCTTTACCGCAATCGCTGCTCTGGGTCAGGTCCTTGGCAGGGCGACATGAACGCCGTGATCGCAGCCTGCTCCGAGTACACTTGGCTGACGAAGCACAAGCGTGTGGACGGAACGATGTACTCCTGCACTTCTCTGGGTGTAAAACTTGGCGGCGGTCTTGGCACCGCAATCACCGGCTGGCTGCTGGCAGCAAGCCATTTCGATAGTGCGCTGGCTGTCCAGCCCGAATCCTGCATCTCGATGCTGAGGATCATGTATCTTGTGATTCCCTTCGCTCTGGATGCAATCATCACCTTCATTCTGTCTCGTCTGAAAGTTGAAGAAGCAAACGAACAGCTTCGTGCAGCAATGGATAATTGAGAACAGTTCCTGCTCTCTCGACCCATAAGACACCAAGACCCACACGATTGTATCGTGTGGGTCTTGGTGTTGCCTTGGAAGAAGCCCCGCCGAAGAACATCTGCCTGCCGTTATACAAGCGAGGGAATGTATGAAAAAGAAGAAACCCATCTCTGAGGAGCAGCATTATCTCTGTGAAATCGGAAAATTCTTATTCCAACCTGGGTATACTCCTGTTGTGTCCGACATGAAGAAAATCGTTCAGAAAACTGCCGCATTGTCTTTCCCCAAATGGGCGTTAACCGTATGGGATATGGATACTGCAACATTATATATGGTCAAATACGACAGAAGTCATTGATTTTCTTTGTCTATCTGTGATACCATTCGTTACGAGACCAACGGCGTTGCTCTCTTCGCCTATGGTGGAGACTCCGGCACTCAAAGAAATTTTCCAAAAAACACAACGAGGTGACCATTTTTGAAACGTCGAACTTTTCTTGTCTGCACTGCTGCACTTTTTTGCGGTGCGTTTCTGGCAGTGGGCTGCACTCAAAAATCTCTCAGCCCGTCCTTCAGCAAATCGAATACTCCAATTTAGCAGATTCGGATACACAGGCTCTTCTTTCCAAGCTTTTGCAGGATGCCGGCGTATCGACCTGCGGATACAGACCTTCTTGGATCATGTGCAAAAGTTCAACAATGCTGTGGACCCGGCATGGCTCACCACAGGGTTTGAAAATGCCAAGCCTTCGGATCTGAAATACGATCCTTACTCCATGCAGGACGCATGGACGGAAAAATATGACACCTTCCCCGGCTGGAACTGTCGGATCACCGCTTGTGGCTGTTCGGTGATTTTATCACTGTCACGGGCAAGGCAGACCTTGACTCAGCCGAGGACACCCTGTTTATGGACTATGAAACACTGGATTCTGACCCGGAATCCCTTTGCGGCGACGAACGGCAAAAGTTTGATGCGCTGTTCGCCCCGGTTAAAACCACCAATACGACCGATATTCCTACCCATTTGAAAACGATTCAGCAGGAATGGAAGAAACGCGGTCTCTCCTTCGTGGACGATGATAAGATCCGTCTCGTCTCCGTAGTCCTGCACGATCAGTTCTCTGAAACGGACAATTCTCTTATGATCGGTCATGTCGGCGTTATGCTTCCCACATCGGATGCGGTATATTTCGTCGAAAAGGTCGCTTTTCAGGAGCCGTATCGCTTGTTGAAGTTCAAAAATCGGACCGAGTTGAGCGATTATCTGATGCTGAAATACGATAACTCGTGGGGACAGGATACTGCCCACACCTTTATTATGGAAGATTCAGACCTGATGGACGGCTGGCGCATTCTTGAAAATCAGGAAAATGCAAGCTGAAAGCATCCAATTTGCTGAGAACCGTTCGGTCTGACAACTCATTCGCCCTCTGATGCCAAAAAGACGCTGCAACCTCTCCCCCAGAGGCGGCAGCGTCCTTTTTTATAAAGGAAAACATAGACACGGCGGCATCCTCCTATACGCCGCCGTGGATTTACACGGTGTTAGGTCGTCGTTGGTTTAGGATAAATGCAAAGAACCGGCGGCCCTGATTTTCTCAAAAGCCGTCGGTTCAAAATGGGCGCGTAAAATTACCTGCTCCAACCAACGGCTTTTTTATTTCCCCTTAGTCGGGGCAGGTTCTCATCATATACTGAAAAAAAGAACCGATAATCACAAGTGAATTCACCTTGTGCATTACCGGCTCTGCGTCTGTGCGTCTGGCTCTTGGATGATAGATAAATTTAGTTTTCTTACCGCAATCAGGGTTTCATGTTTGCATTTAGGACAATATAACGGAAAATTATCCAGTATTGTATCATTGCGAATTTTCAACCGCGTTTTGCTTCCACAAAAGGGACATAAAATCCATTCTATCTTCATCTTATCTTCCTCTGTGCTTAGTTTTCTTCTTTTACTACCGTATAGCAAGCTGACGTTTTTTCTTCGCCTCTTTACATTTCCGAATTGGACCTAACCTGTTTTTCAGTCATAGACAATTCCCGATGAAGGTGTAACGCCATAAATACAGTGATTACTACGGAAATCACATCTGCGATGGGTTGGGCATATAGGATTCCGTTCATTCCCCATACCATAGGCAGCAGCAAAATGACAGGAACAAAGCAGACACCTTGTCTGCATGCTCCCAAAAAGAAACCTGCCGCACCTTTACCCAAGGCAAGGAACAAAGAGGAGTAAACCGTGTAGAAACCAAAAAGAATGAATGTGATCCCATTTGCAAACAGTGATTTTTGACCCACTAAAATCATTTGAGTATCTCCCTCAGTAAATTGAGAGATAATCTGCGTAGAAAAAACAGCCATCACCAAACCTACGACTAAGCAGAAACTTGTAGACCAAATGATTGAGGTTTTGATTGCTTCGCGCAAGCGATCAAACTTCTTTGCCCCATAGCTGAATCCAGCAATAGGCTGGAACCCTTTCAGAAATCCAAAAACAACAAGAGTTCCCATAGAAGTAATTCGCGTAACCGCCCCCATGCCTGCAATGACCGAATCGCCATAATTGCTGGACGCGCGGTTAATTAGCGCAATCGAAAGACTTGTCAGCAGTTGGAACACTAAAGTGGGAACTCCAATTTTTAAAATTTCCGTCATCGTTTGCCTCGTAGGAGAAAGCTCTTTTATGCTGAACGTAAATACGCTTTTTTTGCGAAGAACATAGGTGAGATAAACAAGCGTGGATACCATTTGCGAAATTGCTGTGGCGATTGCTGCACCTTCTACTCCCATGTCCAAAATATAAATGAAAAGAGGGTCTAATCCGATGTTCAATACGGCTCCCAACAGCAAGGCACACATGGTCGTTTTTGCTGCACCCTCGCTACTTACAATGTTGTTCATTGTTACATTAAACACATTGAAAATACAGGACAGCACATAAATTCTTGCGTATGTCAAGGCATACGGCATAATTGTTTCCGTCGTGCCCAACATTCCCAAAATTGGTTTAAGGAAAATCGTAGAAAGTAGGATGATAATAGCACCAATCAGAATACTGCTATACAGTGCGGTGCTTGCCACTTTATCGGCGGTATCTTTATCTCCGCGCCCAAGCAGTCTTGACAGATAGGATGCGGCTCCGTTGCCGAACATAAGCCCCAAACCAACCACAACTTGTCCCAACGGAAATACGACAGAAATAGCACCCATTTGACTTTTGCCCAAACCAGCTACAAAATAGGCATCCACCAGATATAGAGTGCATTGATCAACATCCCAATCATAATCGGTATGCCGAGTGCCATCAGAGCTTTGGGGATGGGCGCACTGCCCAAAAGCTCAAGTTTGTTGTTGCGTTCATTCATTGTTAAAACTCCTTTCGCTTCTTCAGGTATAATTTACAGTAGTGTAGGCTATAGCACTACACTGTATAAATAATAGTACTATAATTTATAGTATATGTCAAGAGAAGTGAGGCAATTTATCTTGACAAAAAGTATAAAATACAATACTATATTTTATAGTGAATTTGACGGTGTTCTTTTATTCAGAAAACATAGCGAAAGGACGTGATTCCACATGGCAACCATAGATTTAATTGTATTGGGAATATTGAAAAAGGAGCCAATGAGTGCCTACGATATTCAAAAGTTAGTAGAATATAGAAACATATCCAAATGGGTAAAAATCAGCACTCCATCCATTTATAAAAAAGCCATTCAGTTAGAAGAAAAGGGGCTAATCCGAGGCGAAATCGTAAAAGAAGGGAAAATGCCAGAAAAAAGTGATTTATTCCCTGACGGATGCCGGAGAAGCAGAATTTGAACGGCTCATGTTTGAGATTTCTGAAAAACCTATTAACATTTTTCTAGACTTCAACGCAGTTATTGTGAATTTGGATTCCTTGCCACCTGAAAAACAAAAATCGTGTATAGCAGAAATTGAGGAAAATATTAGTACCTTAAAATCCTATCTGGAATATAATATACAGAAAAAAGAAAATGAACCCAGTATTCCCGCAACAGGTATGGCTGTTTTGCGTCAGCAGTATGTACTGGTGGAGGCAATCCAAGCATGGATTGCTTCATTAAAGGAGAATTAACAATTAATCATCATGCGAAAGACCAGAAACTTTGAGTGGCGCTGGTCTTTTATATATGAATTATAAACTTCAACCAACCTGCATATAGCAACATTCCAGGGGCAAAGTATGAATTATAAGGCCATATCCCTCCAGCGTGAGGGAGAGGATATGGCGCACCACTTCGGCGGCTTCTTCGTCCAGACGCTGCAACCTCTCACCCAGAGGCGGCAGCGTCCTTTTTCATATCGGAATGGTTTGTTTGCAGGGGAACTCCGGGCTGATGACAGGGTAACGATGAACGTACCGGTTTATACCGAACCGCCATTAACGCATATTCCCATGACCACAACCATGAAGTATAATCGTAACCAGTTTCAGTTTATAACGAGTTTCTGGAATTTCCGGATTCTTATTGGGCGCTTCCACGAGAACAACAAACAATTACGCCAGCGCAGATGCGAGTGTTAAAGTGCGCCGAGATCTATATTTAACCCTTTTCTTCTGAAAGCAAATACAATTCATTATGGCTCAGTTGACTATATTGTACAATATGGATATAATATAATTAGAATTTTACTATTATGTACAGGTCACACAGGAGCAGGAGGTGCTTTTATGAATATCCGTCCATCCGCAGCGATTCGCCAGAACTACAACGAGATTGCTGATTTGTGCAGAGAAACCGCCGAGCCGATTTTTCTCACCAAGAACGGCGAGGCGACTTGGTCGTTATGGACATCGAAACCTACAACCGCCGTGAAAAAATGCTGAAGCTCCGTGAGGAGCTGCTTTCCGTGGAAGAGGACCGGATGCATGGAAGCGAAGGCTATTCGGTTGATGAGGTCACTTCCATGATGCGCAGTGCGATCAAGGAGGCCGCCGGACATGGAGCAGCAAAATAAATACCGCGTGATCGTGTCAGCACGGACTGCTCAGATGCTGGTGTCCCATGCCGCATTTCTGGCACAGGTCAGCCCTGCGGCAGCAGAGCGGCTTACGGTCGAATTTGAAAAGGCTGCAAAATCTTTGGAGCAGATGCCGCAGCGCTGCCCGTGGCTCAAAGGCGAATACATTCCTAAAAATGCTTACCGATTTATCTTGTTTGAAAAACGCTATATGCTCATCTTCCAGATCGTAGATACTACGGTTTATGCAGATTATGTGGTAGATTGCAGACAGGATTACGGCTGGCTCGTCCGATAATCAACAAAGGCGGTGGCTTCCCTTATTGTGGGAGACCACCGCATAACATGAGACGATATGGGATTTCAAATCCTTTTGCAGTAGACTATTCAATACATCGAAAAAATTGGAATGAAGTGTGCAAATGGTGCACAAGGAGTTTTTTCAAGAATTTGCTATGTCAGTTATAGATATAGCATGTTTTTCGAGCAACCGGGAAAATCGAAAATGTACAGTAGCACTTGATCATCCACAAAATCTCATCGGGTATGTCGATTCTTCTAAGGGCGTTGTTTTGAATGAAAATGCAAACTACCAATGGTGGCATTCAACTCTTCAAGAAAAATGTTTCTGCTGCAAAGAACTTCTCACCTGTTTTAATATGCGCTGCAAAAAGAAAACTTTAATTGATGGTCTCGCAGATTCGACTTGCTCCAGTGTATCACTAAAAATCTACTAAGAGGGAAATGGTATGCTGTATTACATTAAGAAAACATGGAAAAATTCGTTTTTGACGATTCTGTGTCAAGTGATTTCATATAGCATTGAAGTTTTTGCGGCTCTTGCCTCCATGAAGATGCTGGATGGTCTATTGGCACAGGATACGCAGCTTTTCCTTTTTGGACTGGTTGCGCATTTGGGAGTTTGGGCAATCAGCTTTCTGGCATCTCATATGGAAACGGTTTTTCACTACCGAGCACAGCGTCAAATCAACGAGTTGGAACGAAAAGATATGGTTGAAATGCTTTTGAAAAAAAAGCTATTCTGAATACTATGCAGAAGAAAGCGGATCTTATTTATCAGGATTCACGAATGACATAGCGCAAATGGAACAGCTAGGCTGGGAGCCTCTTTTTGGTATGTTTGGTGTTCTGGCGCAGATCGTTTCCAGCTTGATTGCGCTTTTTTATCTTCATTGGAGTTTACTTGCCGTATCAATTATCTTTGGTATTCTGATGGTTCTTTTACCCCGAATTTTCAATCAGAAGCTGGAAAATGCCGGAAATATTTGCTCTAGGCTTCAGGCAGAAGCAGTCAGCCAATTTAAGGAGCTTTTGGCGGGATACGATGTTCTTCGGTCTTTTGGAAAAAAAGATCGAATGGTTTGCGGAACAGAAACTGCAAATGAGCAAATGGAAACCCCAAGGTATCATTTGAAGGTGCTAAAAAGTGCTATTGGAAACGGAATGGGCTTTCTTAGCGTTGTTTTTCAAGTTTCGGTTCGCTTATTGGCTGGTATTTTGATTTTGACGGGAATATTAAACCTTTCCGTTATGGTAAGTGTTTCAACGATTTGCTCCAATGTATATAACGGATTAAAGCAGCTGGTAAATCTTCAGCTATCATTGACTTCTGGAAAGCCTTATTTTGAAAAGCTGTCTAATCACAGAGATACCGTCTCGCATGACAATAAGAAAAGTCTACCGGCATTTTCACGTTCGATTTCTGTCGAGAATCTTTCGTTCAACTATGGTAAGAAAACTGTTCTGAATCATGCTTCATTCAGTTTTGAAAAAGGAAAAAAGTATGCTTTGACAGGACCTTCTGGATGTGGAAAGAGTACTCTTCTGAAAATTTTACTGGGATGGCTCCCAGACTACACAGGATGCGTTTGTTTTGACGATATCGATATTCATACGGTTGCCACGGAGCAGCTTCAACAGCAGATGAGTTACATTGAGCAAAATGTATTCTTGTTCAATGCGTCTATCCGCGAAAACATTCTGTTGGGCGAAGATTTTACAGAAGAACAGTTAAGAAACGCCATCCATGACAGCGCACTTGAAAATGATCTGATGTCTATGCCGAATGGGTTGGATACCTCGTGGGCGAGGGAGGATGTAATATTTCAGGCGGTCAAAAACAACGAGTTGCGATTGCGCGTGCCTTGATTCATAATCGTTCTATCCTGCTGGTGGATGAAGGTACAAGCGCATTGGATGCACAGAACGCTGACCGTGTGGAAAAGAGCCTGCTAGCCAATCCAAACCTGACGCTCATCCTTATTAGTCACCACCTGACTCCGGAACGGAAGAAACAGTTTGATAAGGTCTATGAACTGAGTACAGCTTTGAACGCTTAAATAACAAAAACAGGGTGCGCCCACCCGGACGCACCCTGCAAAAATCCACACGCGATAAGTAAGGCAGGGAGTTCCCCAACGGAACTTCCTGTTTTTCTTTGGTTGTAATCTGAGCCTGCTCCGCACTCTGCAAGCATTTTTTTTCAAAAGCCGCGCCCGTTTTACGTGTTCGGAAGGGCGGGTATGATTGTAATCATACAGCCGTTCCTCCGTAAACACTTTTGACAAATTCCAGTGATTTTGTGCATATTTTGTTGTATTGTCTCCATATACATTCCGGCGGAAGCCTCTATAATCTATAATAGGTACTGCGTCCTGCGCAACGCCTTATATTGTGTGGAGAAAGGAAGTATATGGAACCTAACAAGGAAGCAAATAAGCTACGGATCAGCTACCGCTACTATGAGCTGCCGGAGGGCGAGCTGGTGCAGGCCATCACAGGAGAGGACTGGGTCTGCACCTATGGCACCTATGCCGAGGATGTCCATTTCCACAATGTTATGGAGATCGGTATCTGCCGCTGGGGACAGGGTCTCATGGTTCTGGAAGATCGGCACATCGACTATACCGATGGTGCAGTCACAGTGGTTCCCGCAAACTGTCTGCACACGACCTTGAGCCGGGATAAAGCCTGAACTCATGGGAATATCTCTTCTTTGATCCCGCCGGAATCCTGAACAGCGCCTTTCCAAACGACCCTCTGTTTGTAGAATCTGTTCTGCATCGGCTCTCCAGTGAGGCTCTATGCCTTCCGCAAGAGGATGCAGTAGAACTGGAACGGCTTATTACCATGGTGCTGAACGAATGCCAGACAAAGCATGAGTACCATAAAGCCGTGGAACAGAATCTTATGACATCACTGCTGCTCCTGATCACCCGCAGCTATACGGAGAAGAAAGCCCATATCCGCCCCATGACCGTTGGACTGCAGCAGATCATGCCCGCCATTGAATACATCGGGATGCACTATATGAATCCAATCTCCGGGGAAGATCTTGCGTCCATCTGTTTCTTGAGCGAGGCGCAGCTGCGCCGTAAGTTCAAAGAATATCTCAATATGTCGCCAGTTGAATATCTGACGATGGTACGAATCCAGAAAGCCTATGAACTGCTCAATTCCACCAATTATCCCATGACGGAGGTTGCTCTGCGGGTCGGATATCAGGATGTTTCCTCCTTCAACCGCAATTTTCAGAAGATCATGGGTGTTTCTCCATACCAGTATAAGAAAAACAACAGCGACTACCGCGGTCGGGTATTGGACAAGAAGATCTCTGCCAAGAAAGGATGGAAGCATCCCTCCGATCCATAGGAGAAAGACTTCTTGGCATTGTGCCAAAGAAAGCCTTTCTTCTTTGGACAAGCTGACGAAACCACCGTTTTGTGTGCAGAAACACGGCTGGATTCTGATTGAATCTGCGTGTTTTTTGATTGGATGCACCCGCATTTCAATCGCAAAACCCGTTACAATGACTATAACAAACGAGAGTTTGGAGAAAAGAATTGTTCAACTTGTGAATGCGTTCCATTCTTTCTCCAAACTTCTCGGATCCGTCAACTTTTTCAAGGTTTCATGAATGAAGGAGAAGGCATTATGAAAAAGATCTCGCGTCGCGCATTTCTGTCCGTTATGGCTGCTGCAGGTGCAGCTGCAGCCCTGACCGCTTGCGGTGGCGGCTCTGGCTCTTCCACTGCTGCTTCCGGCGGTGCAAGTGTTGGCGGTTCTCAGCCGGGTGGTCACAAGCTGACTGCCTACGCATGGGATAAGAATTTCAATATCCCCGCTCTGAACGCTGCTGCCGCAGACTACAAGGAGAACGTTGACCCGGAGTTTGAGCTGGAGGTGATCGAGCAGTCCGGCGGCGGTGACATTGAGAATGCCATCACGCTGGCAGGTTCCGCACACGATTATTCCAATCTGCCCGACATCGTGCAGTTCCAGGATCACTACATCCAGCGTTATGTTGCCGACTACCCGGATGCCTTTGTTCCCGTGGAGGCGCAGACATTGACTGGGACGGCTTCAGCAAGGAAAAGCTGTCTTACTCCATCGTAGACGGCGTCCATTACGGCGTTCCCGTGGACAACAGCACTGTTATCTTTGCATACCGCACCGACCTGCTGGCTGAAGTCGGCAAGACCGTGGACGATATGACCGGCATCAAGTGGTCCGATCTGACCGATATTGGTGAGCAGGTCTACGCAAAGACAGGCAAATACCTGTTCTCCACCAGCGCAGACGGCGGCGATCTGGTCTACATGATGATGCAGTCTGAGGGCGTTGCCGAGTTCAAGGACGGAGAGCTTGGATCACCGAGAACGAAACGCTGCATCGTGTCTGCGAGACCATCGTGGATATGGGCAAGCGCAAGGCCTGCTATCTGGCAAACAGCTGGAGCGACTACATCGACCAGAGCATTCAGGCGACATGGTCGCCGGTGTGCTGAACGGCAACTGGATCATCCCCACCATGGAGCTGTCACCGAGAACTCCGGCAAGTGGGAGATCACCACCATTCCTACGCTGGACGGCGGCGAGGGCTATGCCTCCAATGGCGGCTGCGGCCTGTACATCACTGCCAACTGCGGCAATGTTGATCTGGCAAAGTCCTTCCTCGCATACACCTTCGGCGGCAGCACCCAGACCTATGATAACGCCCTGCGTGACGGCGGCGTTGTCACCACGGTTCTGAAGTGTGCAGACTCCGATGTTTACAACGAGGGCGTTGCGTTCTTCAACAATGAGCCGATTTACAAGCAGATCGTTGAGATGGGTTCTCATGTTCCTGTGATCGAGCAGAGCGATTACCACTTCCGCGCTGGCGTTTACCTGATCACTGCTATCATCAACACCGTCAACGGCTCCAAGCTGGACGATGAACTGGCAAATGCTGAACAGCAGCTCCGCTTCGAGATGGGTCTTTAAGACTTCTGATTCATCCGAAGGAGGGTTTGACATTGAAGAACGAAAAAAGCGGTTCTCTGATGGCAAAACAGCGTCGTGCGGGCTGGTATTACCTGATGCCCGGCACGGTCCTTATTACCATCATGAGCTTTATCCCCATCATCAACGGTTTTCTGACCTCCCTGAAAACGGGTTCCAGTGCAAACATGAAGTGGGCCAGCCCGCTGACCTACAACTATACCCGAATGTTCAAGGATGCACTGTTCCTGCGCTCGATGGGAAACACCTTCCTGTATCTGGTCGTGGAGGTTCCGATCATGCTGATTCTGGCAATCCTGCTGGCACAGCTGCTGAACAATCACGATTTGAAGTTCAAGGGATTCTTCCGCACCTGCGTATTTCTGCCTGTGCAACTTCTCTGGTTTCGTACTCCCTGATTTTCAAATCCCTGTTTGCAACGGACGGTCTGATAAACACGGTTTTGTGCAAGCTGGGCATCCTGCAAACGCACTACAACTTCCTCGGCAATCCCACCAGCGCAAAGATCATCATTATTCTGGCTCTGATCTGGCGTTGGACGGGCTACAACATGGTGTTCTTCTTGGCCGGTTTGCAGAACATCGACTACTCGGTGTACGAAGCAGCCAAAATTGACGGTGCCAACGGCTGGCAGACGTTCTGGAAGATCACTGTTCCGCTGCTGATGCCCACCATCGTGATGACCGCCATCATGTCCATCAACGGCACCTTGCAGCTGTTCGATGAGTCGGTCAACCTGACTGCCGGCGGTCCGGCGAATGCAACGATCACCATGTCGCACTACATCTACAACAACTCCATGGGTCAGGGCGTTGCAAACTTCGGCTATGCTTCGGCATTGTCTTCGTCATCTTCGTGATGGTTGCCATCCTGTCCTTTATCAGCATGAAAGCAGGTGACAAGCGTGACTAATACAGCAGAAACCCACGCACTTGTGCAGCGTGAAAAAGGCAGGAAGCATATGATCCAGCGCAGACTGATCCCTGCTTACCTCTTCCTGATCATCATCTCGTTCCTTTCGGTTTTCCCGCTGTTGTGGATGATCTCTGCGGCGACCAATACCTCACTGGATGTTGCCCGCGGCAAGATCATGTTCGGCACCTATGCGATGCAGAACTTCAAAAATCTGATCGCATCGCAGAATCTGGCAGGTGCATGGGCAACTCCTTCCTGTATGCGATCGTGCAGACCGTGATTTCCATGTTCGTCTGCTCTCTTGCAGGATTTGGTTTTGAGTTGTATCATGATAAGAACAAGGACCGCTTGTTCAGCATCCTGCTGCTCGCCATGATGGTGCCGCAGGTTGCCACGATGGTTCCTTTGTTCAAGATGATGTCCAGAGCCGGTTTGCTGAATAGTGTCTGGGCGTTCATCCTGCCCAGCATTTCCACTCCGTTCCTGATCATGATGTTCCGACAGAACTCCCGCAACTTCCCCAACGATCTGATGCAGGCAGCTCGTATTGATGGCCTGAGTGAAACGGGCATCTTCTTCCGGATGTATGTTCCCATCATGAAATCCACCTATGCGGCGGCTGCGGTCATCACGTTCATGAACGCATGGAACGCTTACCTGTGGCCGAAGGTCGTTATGACCGATAACCGTGCACAGACCATGCCGATGCTGATCGCCAACATTGCGGCCGGCTACTCCATCGACTACGGTATGTTGATGATGGGCGTTCTGTTCTGCTCCATCCCCACCATGATCGTGTTCTTCGTTCTACAGAAGCAGTTCGCAGAGGGCATCACCGGCGCGGTGAAGTAATTCTCTGTCTTTCCGCCATCCACTTTTTCTCCTTCATCTCCTGTTCCCCCAGAGGAATCCCCATCTCCTCTGGGGGACGATGAAGGAATTTTTTCAATCACATAATACGGTAAATGAGGAACAATATGGCTGCATTTGATTTTGCAAAAGTAAAAGACCCCACCTTTTTCAAGGAAAACGTGCTGAATGCTCATGCAAGTTTCCGTACTTACGCTTCCCGCGAAGAATATCGGACAGGCTCCTCTTCTTTGGCGCTGAAGCTGGACGCATCTGGAAATTCGCCTACGCAAAGAACTACACCAGTTGCCATCCCCGGCTTTGAAAAGACGGATTACGATTGCAGCGGCTGGGATGACATTCATGTTCCGGCACACATCCAGATGGAGGCTACGACATTCCTCAGTATGCGAATGTTCAG
>ENA-OQLB01000717-OQLB01000717.1-human-gut-metagenome-genome-assembly--contig:-NODE-717-length-17249-cov-4.263813_pt1 | contig 17249 bp, 20 predicted proteins | sample MGYA00242656_ERZ504813 | MGnify/ENA primary metagenome ERZ504813 (study PRJEB26092, sample SAMD00036388) | human gut metagenome | host: Homo sapiens | study: EMG produced TPA metagenomics assembly of... | reverse complement strand
TGCGAAAAGGTCCGTCGTGTCCCCGTTCTCCAAAAAATCCTTCATCTCGATGTTCAGCATCTCCGGCTCATGCGCATACCGGGCATTGAACGAATAGAAGCTCCCGTCCTCGCAGATGACGGAAAAGTTCGTTTCCCCCGGAAACCCTCGGTCGTCGCCTTCACCCGGATCACGTTCTCCGCACCGTCCGCTTTCCCGGCGATAATCCGGTCGCTTCCCAAATCCACGTACCGCACCGCCGAGGGGAAGATGATATGCACCGTCTTGGCGAACGTCACCTGCACCCCGTGGGGCGTAACCATCTGCCGGTAGGGTAGCTTCCGTGTAATCCCCTGATACAGGTCGTTGCCCGTGGTCCGCTGTATCGTGTCGTTCACCTGTGCGTTCGCACCCGTCACCATGCCCACAAGCAGGGCGACCCATCCAAAAATCTTTTTCATTGTCTTTACTTTTTAATGGTTTTATAATTTGTTGATTTATTGTTGTTTGGCGTAGAGCATCAGCGGATCACCCGCTTTCAGGTGCACCTTTACCGTGCGGAACTTCTTGGCGAGGTACTGGCTGCCGCCCTGCATCAGTCCACGGGTGATGTCCATCGCCACCTGTTGCCCGGCGCTCCGTGCGAACGAGATGCTCGTTCCCAGCCCGCCGCCGATGTTCGCCATCGCCTCCTTTGCCGCTTCCCGCTCCAGTGAGGTTTCTATGCACAGTCCTTTCATTCCCTCGTTGTCATAGACCGCCAATTCCACCGGCAATATGTTACCTTGGTACTGGACGGACGATACCGTGATGTCGAGCCGTTCCCCCTGCACCTTGCCTGTACCGGATACCACCGTATTGCGTGGGATAATCAGGTTTCCCGCCTGCAACGGTTCGAGCAGCCGGAGCTTCACCTGCTGACCGTCCATAACCGTCTGGTCTTGGTGGATGCAGGCGGCTATCGTGTTCTTCCCGAGGGCGTACCCGCTACCCACCGCCGTGTTGAAGCCGTAGTTCCTCGGCTGGCTGTACCGCCGCATGAACTCCGCATCGCTTAGGGGCTGTCGCAGCCCCGATACCGTCCGCTCCCGTGCCGCCTGCACCGCCACGGCGGGCTGTCCCAGACCGTTGCCGCCCTGCCCGGTGGCGGGTGCCTGCACGGTTGCGCCGTCCTGCCCGTTCTGCCCCATGTACTTGGCGGCAAGCTCGTAGCTCTTCTCCATCAGTGCACCTGATCGTCGATTCCGCCCGCCTGCCGTTCCCTTTCTTCCAGTTTGGCGGTCAGCTCCTCCACCTGCCTTTTCAGCTCCTCCTTTTCCCCGTCCACCTTCGGCTCCTCGTAGAACGAGCCGAGTTTCCGGTTGATGTCCCGGTAGGCGGCGACGGAGGAGCGGCCGCCGCCGTTGCCCGAGTAGTCCCTGAACGGTTCCCGTTCCGGCTCGCTGTCCGGCAGTTCCATTTCCACCCTGTCCGCATCGCTCTCTTCGGAGAAGGCGAAGTCCTCCAGCGAGCGCACCTTCTCCGCCTGCCGCCTTTCCGCCTGCGCCTGCTCGTAGGCTTTCCGCTTGTCGCCGATGATCCCGTCGTTCTCCGGCAGGGGGATGTCGGCGTTGAACGCCCCCACGGTGTCCCGGTTCACGTCCCGCTCTTCCGAAGGTGCGAATATCAGCCACATCGAGCCGAGGAACAGCAAGCCCATCAGCGGATATACCATCAGCTTCTTCCGTTGCTGCAACTGTTTCGGGGTGAGCGGCTTGGCAGTCTTCTTCTCCTTTTTCCCGCCGCCCTTGTCCTCCTTCTTTCCGTTCCCCGTCTCCGGGGCTGCGGCATCCGCCACCGTCACGTGCTGCGTTGCCGTTGCTTTTTCTTGGTTCTGTTCTTCCATCATGTCAAAAATTTATGGTTGTCCTACATTCTGATTCTTCTCCCGGAGCTTCCTTCTGCCTGTCTCTCCGGTTTGTCGCTTGCCGGGCGGCTCCTTCCGTTCCCGTTTGAGCGATGCCGTGGGGCTTGCCCGGTTGTCCGCCCGCAGGTGCGCAGCCTTCCGTTCCCGGCTTGCCGCCTTTTCGGGGAACAGCCTCGCTTCCAGACCTGCCAGTTCTTTCGCCGCCCGCTCCCGGATGGCACGGTTGTGGCGTCCGATGGCGGCTTCCGGGTAGTCACGGGAGAGGTCGCCGTTGTCCTCGCTCAGGTGGTAGTCCCACCTTAGCCGGGCGATGCCGGCAAAATCCTCCGTCAGCCCGTACTTCTCCACCGTCTCCTTCGGTACTTCCCGCTGACCGTCCCAGCCGTGGCGGGCGAGCCCGTGGAGCAGCGCCCGTTCCGCCTTCGCCGCTTCCAGATAGTCGCCGGGCAGTCTGCCGCCCGTCTTCCTCTCGTAAAGGGCGGCGGCTTGCCGCATCAGCTTTCCCCGCTCGTCCACCTCCCGCAACTCGATCTGTTCCATGACGGTGTGGTTGTCGCCCCGCATCTCCTCGCTCCATTCCCGGCTCAGTTCTTCGAGCCTGCGGTAGCCTTCCGCCAGCCCGTGGCGGATGGCCACCGAGTCGTCCGGTTTCTCGCCTTTCAGGGCAAGCCTTTTCAGTGCGTCGAGGTCGCCCTCCCTCATGCAGCAGTTCAGCAGCCGGTGCGCCGCATCCCGTTCCGCCTGCGCTTCGGGGGATAGCGGCTGCGGGGCGTTGCGCCTCGTGTACTCGTACTCCAGCACCTTGTATTGCGCCTCCAGACGCAGCATCGGGCTTTCCGCCGCCTCCCTCACGCTCCGGGGGATTGCCGCCCCCTCACGCATCCCGTAACGGGTCTCTTTCAGGGCGTCCATGACCGCCCGCCATTCGGGATAGCCCGTCTGGTACACGTACCGGAAGAACCTGTGTTCCAGCAGCAGCTCCGCCTGTTTCCTTGTTACCTCCGGGCAGTCCCGGTAGTCCCTGACGGACTGGAGAATTGCGCCGGCATCCGCACGCCTCTTTTTCAGCAGGCTCCCGAAATACGCCGTCACCTGCCTCATGTTCCGCTCCTCCTGCCGCTCCCGGCGGCGGAGCAGCCACTCACTCAACCTCTCCGCCAGTCCCATGCCGTCCGCTTTCAAAAGGGTTGATAATACTGTCATTGGGCAATTGCAGGCGCCTGATATGCTCTATCCCCAGTTCCTTCCCGTCGTTCCTGCCGATGCGTAGATGGAGGCGACGGTCATATAGACCGACAGTGCGCCGAACGCCGCCAGCATCACGAGGATGATTGCCACACGCATGTCGGGTGAGATACGCCCGGCGAGGCGGCGGAGCTTCCCGTCCGCCCAATCCTGTGCCTTTACGATGAATTTCCTTATCATAGCCGTCAGCGTTTGAGGGTCTGCAAATCCTTGTTCTCCGTGACCTCGAAGCCCTCGATGATGAAGCCCTGCGGATTGTTGTCGCTCCTGACCGCATCCAGCAGGCGGCAGCGGGTCACAAGGCTGCGCTCCGTAACCGAGCTTTCCCGCAGGATGATCTGCCGGGCGAATGTCCGCACGCTGTACGGGTACTTGTCGAAGTCGCACCGCAGGCTGTCTATCTCTATCATCTGGTTGATGTTCCCCGATATTATGCGGTTGTAATACCCCTTTTCCGAGAGGTCCTTGTAGTAGTTGAAGGCGCTCTTGTCCGCCAGCAGCAGCGAACGCCTGATGTTGCCCTCGATAGCCGACTTGTCGGGCGAGAGCGTGAAGAACAGCTCGTGGAAGCGGCGCACGTGCTCCCGTGCCTCCACCGGGCGGTTCTGCCGCACGTCCTGCGAGAGCGCCAGCATCAGGCTCTTGCCGTTGTCCAGCACGTAGATCTTCTGCCGCTGCGCCTCGGCGAAGCTGTACGACTTCCACAGGGCGAAGCCCGTCACCACGGCGCACAGACTGGCGAATACCAGCGTGAAGAGCCGTATCTGCCTGAAGCTCGTTTCGATATTTTTCAAACTTTTAAATTCCATGTTTCCGGTTTTTTATTCGTTATGACTCATGTTCTTGGGACATCCGCCGCTACTTGACGATCCTTCCGGCGATGTTCCCCACGCTGCGCCCGCACCCGCTGCGGCGACGTTGCCTACCTTCGTGGCGGTCTGGTTCATCGCACGGTTGGCGTGGCTCACCCCGCCCGCCATGATGATCCAGTTGGCGACGGTCGGTATGGTGAAGTACCCGAATATCCCGATGATTAAAAAGATGATGTACACCGTGTTCGAGCTGTCCGGGATGAAGGTCGGGTCGCTCATCGCCTCGATGTCACGGGTGAGCATCAGCACTTGGATGCGTGCCAGCACCGAGCTGAACAGGTCGCTCACGGGCAGCCACATGTAGATGGAGATGTACCTCGTTATCCACTGCGTGAGCGTGCTCTGGAACCCGTCATAGACCGAGAGGGCGAACGCTATCGGACCGAGGATGGAGAGGGCGATCAGGAAGAACGTCCGTATCGTGTCGATGACCAGCGCAGCCGACTGGAACAGCAGTTCGAGCAGTTCTTGGAACCACAGCCGGATGCTCCGCTTCATGTTGTACTCCGTCCGGTCGATGTACATCACCGCCATCGTCTTCAAGTCCTTGGGCGACCAGCCCAGCTCGTCGAGCTTCTTGTCTAAGTCCTCCTTGCTCGCCAGATACGCCTTCTCCGGGTCACGGCGGAACGCCTCCCTCTCCAGCGTCTCCTTCTGTTCCCGGTATCGGTTCATGTCGAAGGTCTGTGATTCGAGCATCCCGTGGCAGCCCTTCACCACGGGCGAGAGCACCGTGTTGATCGTGCCGATGACGAAGGTGGGGAAGAAGAGGATGCACAGCCCGATGGCGAACGGGCGCAGCAGCGGGTACACGTCGATGGGCTCGGCACGGGCGAGCGCCTGCCACACCTTGGCGGCTACGTAGAACAGCGCACCCAGCCCGGCGATTCCCTTGGCTACCCCCGTCAGCTTCTCGCAGAGCGGCATCATGTCCTGATACAATGCCTGCAATATCTCGTGCAGGTTCGTGAAGTCTATCGCTAACAACATAGTCCTGTATTTTTATTATATGTACGCATACATTATTATATATTGCCCGCCTCACCAGTAACGGTCTTCCGCATCCCCGTAGAGAGCCACCACCCGGTCGGCGTCCTTTTTCTTCTTCGCCCGCAGGTAGCTCACCGAGATGTTCTTGTCCGTATAATACTGCACGAGGTTGCGGTACTCCAGCAGCCGCTTGTAGCTCTGGTCGATGATCGCCAGCCGCTCGGCGTCCGAGAGCGACATCCCCGTCACGTTCACCACGTTCTTCAGATCTTGCAGGATGTCCGCACTCTCGGAGAGCAGCTTGGCGTACCCGAACGAGATGGTTGACAGCTCGTCCGGCGTGTAGTTCGGGTCGCCGAGCATCTTCTGGTAGTTGCGCACGTAGATTTCCGAGATGTCCGCCACCATCTCGATGGACTTCTTCACCTTCACGCCGCCTTTCACCACGTCATGCACCGCCTTGAGCGCATCGTAATACTTCCGTCCCTGCTCGAATATCTTCGCCGTCTCCTTGAACCCGTCCAGCGTGTGCTGTGCGGTGGCGGAGGTCTCCACGATCTCCTTGGTCGTGTTGATGATGCCCTGCGCCAGATTGCCGGGATCGTGTACGACCCACTGGGCGTTGGCCGCACCTGCCGTCAGGCACGCCACGCCCACGATGATTGCCTTTATCGTTCTCATGTCCTTACTGTTTTAGGGTTCCGTCACTCTTTCTCCTGTACTCTCCGCCCGGCGACAGCCGGATGCGGTCTTTCTCCCGGTCATAGTCCATCATCACGGCGAAGCCGTCTCGATGAACAGCACCCCTTCCGTTTCCCGGACGAGGTAGGTCTCCGCTTCACTACCGCCCTTGTGGTTCCTGTGCATGACCGTCACACGGTACTTGCCGTCCTCTTCCCAGAGGGTGAAGGGCGGCTTTCCGCCCGTGCTGACCCATTCGCCGCACATCTTTTCCAACCGTTCCGCATTTGTCTCCTTGCAGGAAATGACAAACGCCAGCGCCGCCGTCACCGCCGACAGCAGCAGGATTAAATTCAATCGTCTCATCTTGATTCCGTTTTTTAAAAGTTTTACAAATTTTATTCTCTCCATATCGTTTAGCCGTTTGTACATCCAGCCGTTTAGCCAGCCAGCCGTTTAACCGTTTGACCGTTTAGCCGTTTGGTCAATCAACCACCCGTCCGGCAACCTGTCCGCCGCTCCCCGCCAGCGCATCGGCACATTATTTATACTTCGTTTCCGCCAGCCGCTTGATGGCAAGCTCCAAGTCGCCGCCCAGCTCTTCCGCTAGTGCGAACACCTCCGTCTTCTCGCTCTCCTCGGTGGTATAGGTCAGGTACTCGGCAGCCGACACCTCCGTGGCGTACACCGCCGACTGCACCCCGTTCAGACCGATCCAGACCTCCTTGTACTTCCGTCCGGGATGGTTGGCGAGGTTGATGGAGAGTATCTGCGACTTCTCCTTGTCCGTCAGACCGAGCATCGACTGGATGCCGTCGAACTTGTTCATGTACTTCTTCTGGTCCAAAAGGATCTTGCAGTCCGAGTTGGTGATGATAGCCTCCTTCACGATGGGGGACGAGATGATATCATCGACTTCCTGCGTGACGACAATCGCCTCGCCGAAATATTTCCTGACGGTCTTGTAGAGATATTTCAGGTACTCGCTCATGCTCGGCGAGGAAAGGGCTTTCCAAGCCTCCTCGCAGATCAGCATCTTCCGCACCCCTTTCAGGCGGCGCAGCTTGTTGATGAAGGCTTCCATGATGATGATCGTAACCACGGGGAACAGCTCGGCGTTGTCCTTCACGGCGTCGATCTCGAAGACGATGAACCGCTTGTGCAGCAGGTCGATGTTCTCGTTCGAGTTCAGCAGGAAGTCGTAGCGCCCGCCCTTGTAATACTGCCGCAGCGTGGTCAGGAAGTTGTCGATGTTGAAGTCCTCCCGGCTCACCTTGATGTCCCTTGCAGCCAGCTCCTTCCGGTAATCGTTCAGCATGTACTCGTAGAAGGTGTCGAACGAGGGGCGATGTCCCGGTTCTGTTGTATCCGGCGGATGTACGCCGACACCGCACTGCCCAGCTCGCCGCTCTCCGTCTTCGTGACCTTCTCGTCCTCGCCCTTCCACAGCGCCAGCAGCAGCGTCTTGATGCTGTCCTTCTTCTCCACGCTGAACTTGTAGTCGTCCGTGAAGAAGGGGTTGAAGCTGATGGGCTTCTCCTCCGTGTACGTGTAATAAATCCCGTCCTCGCCCTTGGTCTTGCGGTGGATCAGCTCGCACAGCCTTGGTACGAGTTGCCCGTGTCGATCAGCACGATGTGGCTGTTCTGCTCGTAATACTGGCGCACGAGGTGTTCATGAAGAACGACTTGCCGCTTCCGCTCGGACCGAGGACGAACTTGTTGCGGTTCGAGATCACCCCTTTCTTCATCGGCAGGTCGCTGATGTCCAGATGCAGCGGTCTGCCCGTCATCCTGTCCGCCATCTTGATGCCGAAGGGCGAGAGCGAGTCCTTGTAGTTCGTCTCCTCGGTGAAGAAGCACAGCTTGCGGGATGAACGTGTAGAAGCTCTCCTCGAAGGGGAAGTCCCCCTCGTTGCCCGGTATCGCCGCCCAGAAGAGCGTCGGCACGTCCACCGTGTTGTGCCTCGGCTTGCACTCCATCAGGGCGAGCTGGCTGCCCACCTCGTTCTTGATGCGCCTAAGCTCCTCCCGGTCGTCGCTCCACGCCATCACGTTGCAGTGGCAGCGCACCGAGGTCAGCCCTTTCGAGTGCGCCTCGTTCAGGTATTCCTCGATCCATGCCTTGTTGATCTGGTTGGAGCGGGAATAGCGGGAGAGCGAGTGCATGTTCCGGGCGGTCTGCTCGAAGCGTTTCAGGTTCTCCCCGTGGTCGTCGATGAAGATGTACTGGTTGTAGCAGTGGTTGCAGTCCAGCAGCAAGCCCACCGGGGCGGCGAACGACAGGCGGCAGTCCGAGCGGTCGGTCGAGAGCCGCTCGTAGCGGCTGTCAGTCGCCACCTTGCCCGGCAGGTCTTCCGTGTCAGAGAGGGTGTGCAGGCAGAGGATGTCGTCGCCGATGCGCATCTCCTCCGGGTTCAACTGGATGTCCTTCAGCACCGTCGTGTCGTGCTGCGAGAGCGAGAGGTACTTCTCCACGATGCCCGCCGCCGTTTCCGTCCCGGTGATCTCGTCCGTCGTGAGGCGGCGCAGCGTAACGAAACCGCTGTCGTTCATGATCTTCTCGAACTGACCGACCGCTTCGAGGAACCTCGTAACCGTCTCCCGGTCCTCGATCTCCTTGGGGACAAGCCTGCCCTTGCAGAGGGTGGAGAACGTGCTTTCCTGACGGCTCCGTGCCTTCGTCGTCTTGGTAAGGAACAGGTAGCAGAAGTGGTTCAGGAACGGGCGTTCGTTGAAGTGCCTCTCAAAGCTCCGGCTCAGGAAGCTAAGGTCGTCCCTGTCCGTTTCCGGCCGGTACTTCTCCTCGATGAAGAAGTCCTGCTTGTGCACGATGGAATACTCCGGCAGCACCTTCACCGCCTTGTGCCAAGCCGAGTGGACCGCCTCGTACTCGCTCCCCGTGACGGAGAACAGTTCCGGCAGTTCCACCCTGAAGGCGACCGTCACGTCCGCCTCCTTGCTCACGATGCAGCCGTTCTCCACCGCCAGCAGCGGGAACTTGCTTTCGAGTGTCGTCGCTTTCATTACGTTTCTCATTCTTGCCAGTGTTTAAAGGTGAATAATCGGGGGATTTTCAGGCGGTTCACCACGTACCTCGGATGCCGCCTGCGGGCGGCTGCCTTCATCAGCCCGTGCGTGCCGTACCGGGCGTTCAGCCGGAAGGTCAGCCATACCAGCAGCGTAGCCGCAGCCACGCCGAAGCCGATGCACACCCACTGGTTCACGCCCGCCATGTACAGGATGACGAACACCACGAACACGGCGAGCAGACCGCCGCAGAAGATGAAGAGGTACTGGCTTTCCAGCCCCTTGAACTCCACGTTCCTGCCGATCCCCTTGTTGATTTCCAAGTCCATAGTCCGCTGTTTTACAGGAAGAACGAACGGAGGATGGTAGCCGCCACGATCAGGAAGATGCAGCTCCGAACCAGCTTGCGGCGACTTTGCTCACGTCCGGATCGCCGGCGCTGAACTTCCCGTACACTTTCACCCCGCCGATCAAGCCGACCACCGCACCGATGGCGTAAATCAGTTTCGTCCCCGGCTCAAAATACGAGGTGACCATCTGCGTGGCTTCGGTGATGCCCGCCTGCCCGTTTCCCTGCGCCATTGCGCCCACGCAGCCAGTATGCAGGCCGCCGTAAAAAAGATTCTTTTCTGTTTCATTTGTCTTTAAAATTTTAATTAAACATTATGGTTGTCCATCAGCCGGGCGACACGCTCACGTGCGCCCTCGAACTCGTCCAGCATCGCCTCCCAGATGTCCGACCCCATCACGGACGGCAGCACCTCACGGGCTTCCCGCTCCGCCTTTTCGCCCGCATCGTCCGACACCAGTACCCGGCGCACCTTTTTCAGGTCATCGAAGGAGTACCCCGTGGCGAAGTCGGGGTTGCCGTCCGGGTAATAAGCCCCTAATTCCTCTTCCTCCTCCAGTGCCCGGATCTCCTCCGGCGTGGGTTCATAGTCCGTCTCCTCCTCGTCCTCCTCCGGCTCGATGTCGGAGTAGTCCGCCCCGTCGTCCTCCGTGGCGGGTTCGTCCACGGCTCCGGCTGCCGCTTCCTCCCCGTCCTCCGCTGCGAAGGCAGGTAGGTGCTTTCACCCATGACCGTGTACGGCTTGCCCGGTTGCCCCGGTTCCTTTCCCGTTCCGTCCGTGTCTTCGTCCGTTTCCGCTGTCCCGAATATCCCGGCGATGTCCTGCCGGTAGTATTTCCACAGCACGGCGAGGTAATAGAGCAGCAGGACGGTGAGCGATAATTTCAGTATCATGCCGTTTCCTCCTTCCTATTTAAAAGAGGTTCTCCAGTTTCCCGGCGTATGCCGCCTCGATCTCCTCCCGGTATTGCTCGAAGTGCTGCGCCAGCACGTTGTCGATGTATGCCGAGAGCGACACCTTGCCGCCCGTCAGCATCACCGAGATTTTGGCGATGCGCTCGTGGTACTCACGGCGCACATAGACCGGCTTGCCGTAGCGGGCGGGGATGTCCATGCCTTTGAGGAAGGTCGTCTCGTAGTCCGCCTGCCTTCCCTTGCGCCGTCTTGCGTCCGCCGCCTTCCCTTCCTGCGCCTTCTCCACCGGCACGGCGGTTTCCTCCTTTCCGGTTCCCGGTTCTCCCGTCCCTGCCGCCTCGCCCGCCATCATCCGCATCAGCAGCTCCTCGTCGATGGGCTTCTCATTCCGCTGTCTCTTCATAGCCTTCCAGTTTGAGGATGGTCGCTATCTCACGGGTCAGTTCGGGGATGCCGCTGCCTGCCAACATCCGCCTGTCGGGAGCCAGCAGCGTGGAGCGGAACACCGTCCGTCCCGTGCCGTCCGCCTCCTTGCGGAAGCGTTTCGTGTCGGGGATGCGGGTTTGCAGCATCGGCAGCCCCATGTCGGCGACCACCTGCCCGTACTTCTCGTACAGCCCGCTCGTTTCCCGCTTGTCGACTTGGTTCCAGAAAAGGTAAAGCCCCTTCAGGCGGCTCGTCTCCTTGCCCAGCATCATCCGTTGCAGCACGTCGAGGAAGGAGAGCGTGCTTTCCAGCACCGCCTTGTCCGCACTCACCGGGGCGAAGATGTAGTCCATCTGTGCGATCGTGCGCAGGATGCCCGCCGAGTTCACCGTGCCCGGCAGGTCGAAGAAGAGCAGGTCGTAGCAGCCTTCCGCCGCCAGCTCCCTTGCCGTGTCGGGGGCTTGTTCCACCCGGCACTTGCGCACCGGATAGGCGGCACGCCCCGGCTGCCGCATCTGTTCGTAAGCCGCCCGTTTCAGGTGTTCGTTCTCCAGTACCGCCCGGCTGTCCCGCTCCCGCATCTCGTACAGGCTGTACTGCGGGAAGTCGCAGTCGATCACCGCTAACGGACACCCCAAGCGGTAGTGCAGGTAGCCCGCCACCAGCACCGTGATAGCCGTCTTGCCGCTGCCGCCTTTCTGTGTGGCGAAAGCCACGTTCAATGTCTGTCTGTCCATATCGTCATTCTGTTGGTTATTCATCCGGCTGCCCGTGCAGCCGCTTCTCTGTTCACTCAATCGGTCAGCTTTTCAGCCACTCTGCCGTTCATTCGTCCGTTCATTCGTTCAGGCATCCGGTCATACATTCAGCCCGGCATCCATCCAATCATCCGGCTGTCCGCTTGTCCGGCTGTTCAGCCGTTTGACCGTTTAGCCGTTTAGTCATTTAGCCGTTTGGCTGTTTAGCCGATCATCCGGCTGGTTATCCGGTTGTCCGTCCGTTTGTCCGGCAAGACAATCAGCCGTTCGGCTGTCCGTCCGGTCGGCTATCCGGCTGTTTCCTTGTCTATCCGGACAGTCGTTTCACCGCTTCCACGGCGCAAAGGAATATCAAAATACCGGTAGTTTATCCGTTTGATTATCAGCGTGTCGTGCATTGTCTTTCCACCCGTAGGTTTGTCGCATCCGGGTATGGTGTCCGGACGGGAAAAGGACTGTTACTTTGCAGGCGGAAACCAAAATGGAGTAAGAATGGAAAAGAGCGGCAACCGCCCGAGGGAGTGCCCCGGCACTCCGCAGCAGGCAAGGGCATCCCCAATCTGTCCGGCAGGACGGATTTTATTTTCAAACGAAAATGGCAAGTTGTGTGCTGCGGCACTCGAAATGAATTTCGTGCCTCACCACCACCTTGCCCCCTCGATGTGGCATCCCCCTCCGGAGTCGGGGGCTGCTCACGGGGGAGAGCCGTAGGCATACGGCGTTTTCAGACCATGTTTCACTTAAAATTTTACAGGATGATGGACAATCAGAAGAAGTATGCGGGCAACCACGGGCGAAAGCCCAAGCCCGACAAGATGCGCCACCGCTACGTGTTCCGTCTGGACGACGGGGACAACGCCCGTTTCCTCGCGCTTTTCGACGAGTCGGGCAAGGCGACCAAGGCGGAGTTTATCGTTTCCGCACTTTTCGGAAAGGAGATTAAGGTCATTAAACTGGATAAGGGGACGCAGGATTTCTACATGCGCCTGACCACTTTCCACTCGCAGTTCCGTGCCATAGGCACGAACTACAACCAATGCGTGCGTGCGCTCAAATCCAATTTCTCGGAGAAGAAAGCCCTCGCTTTCCTCTACAAGCTGGAGCGGCACACCCTCGAACTGGTCGAGTTAAGCAAGCGGATTTCCGCACTGGTGGAGGAGTTCCAAAGCAAATACCCCGTCCGATGATAGCCAAGATTTCGCACGGCAGCAGCCTGTACGGGGTGCTTGCCTACAACCAGTTGAAGGTGGACGAACGGCACGCCGACGTGCTTTTCACCAGCCGGATTATCGAGTCGCAGGGCGATAACCCCTACACGATAGGCATCTTTCCCGCTCGTTCGGCGACTATTTGACCGCCAACCGTAAGACCGAGAAGCCCGTCCTGCACATCTCCCTCAATCCCGACCCGAGGATTGCTTGAGCGAGGAGCGGTTTGTCAGCTTGGCGGAGGAGTACATGCGGCGCATGGCTTCGGCGACCAGCCTATATCGTCTATCGCCACAACGACATCGGGCGGGAGCACCTGCACATCGTCTCCGTCCGGGTGGACGAAACCGGGCGTGCCATTTCCGACAGCTACGAGCACGGGCGTTCGATGAAGGTCTGCCGGGAGCTGGAACGGCAGTTCGGTCTTGTCCCGGCTACGCCCAAGCAGTGGAAGGAGGGGCTGCCCTTGTCGCCCGTCGGTTACGGGGACGGCAACCTCAAGGGGCAGTTGGCGGGAGTCATCCGCCCGATAGCCCGGGAGTGGCGTTTCCGTACACTGGGAGAATACCGGGCGGTGCTTTCCCTTTACGGCATCACGGTGGACGAGGTGAAGGGGGAATACGGCGGGCGGGAGTATCACGGCTTGACCTATTCGGCAACCGACAGGAGGGCAACAAGGTCGGCAAGCCCTTCAAGTCCTCCGTGTTCGGCAAGGAGGCGGGCATCGCAGCCCTTGAAAGGCGGATGCACAACGCTGCCGCATGGGAAAAGACCCACAAGGAGGTCGCCGCCGCCACCGCCGGAAAGGTTGCCGCCGCCATGCAGACCGCAGGGCATGACCGGGCGCAGTTCGAGCGGGAACTCATGCAGCAGGGCATCGGCGTGGTATTCCGTCAGAATGAAGCCGGGCGCATCTATGGGGCGACCTTCATCGACCATGCCGCCAAAGCCGTCTTCAACGGCTCCCGTCTGGGCAAGGAGTTCTCCGCAGGCGTGTTCAACGACCTTTTCGCCGGGCAGGAAGGTATTCACCTGCCGCAACCCTCCGCCGAAGTGGAACATCCCACCCGGCAGCAGGAGCATACGGGCGCATCCCAATGGGACGGACAGGATACCGGCTACCGTCCCGACCACAAGGACGGCACCACCCAAAACGTGGCGGCCGCCTTCAACCTCTTTGCCCCCGTACCCGGCGGAGCGTCCGGCGACCAGCCCGTACCTCCGCAGTGCAAAAAGAAAAAGAGGCGCAAGTACGGCAGGCAGCAATAAAGAACAAAAAGATAGCATTAACCAAGCAACCATCCGCATGGCATACCGACCTCATTTTCGCAGCGTAAAGCGGAACGCAGCGATTTTCGGATAAGGACAAAAAGCTGTTTGAGCGTAGCGAAAAGTCCGTTTAAGTGAGAGCAGAGCCAAACTTGTTTGGGCTATGCCGAACGTAGACTTTCGCCGTAAGCAATTCTTTTTGTCCCCGAAAATTGCGAAGTGGAGTAGCGAGAAAATGCAGTCTTGATTTTTTCTTTTTGGTACTTTTTCTTTTTGCATCAAGGCAAAAGGAAAAAGTACATAACTAAAACGAAGTTTTAATTTATACATCAACGAATTATGCAAAACGAAGACGATTTGCGTGGACTCGCCAAAGTCATGGAGTTCATGCGTGCGATAAGCATTTTATTTGTAGTCATCAATATTTATTGGTTCTGTTACCAGTCCGTCCGGGAGTGGGGCATCGACATCGGCGTGGTCGATAGGATATTGCTCGGCTTCCAGCGTACCGCCGGGCTGTTCTCCAATATCCTCTGGACGAAGCTCTTCGCCGTGCTGTTCCTCGCCCTTAGCTGCCTCGGCACAAAGGGCGTGAAGGAACAGAAAATCACGTGGCGCAGGATCATCCTTTGCGGCGTGTCCGGCTTGCTGCTCTTTTTCGGCAACGGGTGGTTGCTCACCCTTCCTCTGCCGCTTCCGGCGGACACCGTGCTGTATATCGCCACCCTTACCGCAGGGTATATCTGCCTGCTCATGGCGGGACTGTGGATGTCCCGTCTGCTGAAGACCGACCTGCTCGAAGACGTGTTCAACGTCGAGAACGAATCCTTCATGCAGGAGACCGAGTTGAAGGAGAACGAGTATTCCGTCAACCTTCGCACCCGCTTCTGGTTCAGGGGCAGGGCGTATGACGGATGGATCAACCTTGTCAATCCCTTCCGTGCGACGATGGTCTTGGGCACGCCCGGTTCGGGCAAGTCCTATGCGATAATCAACCAGTATATCAAACAGACCATCGAGAAGGGCTATTCGCTTTTCCTGTATGATTTCAAGTACCCCGACCTCTCCGAGATAGCCTACAACCACCTGCTCGCCCATTTGGACGGCTACAAGGTCAAGCCCAAGTTCTACGTGATAAACTTCGACAATCCGAGGGAGAGCCACCGCTGCAACCCCATCCACCCCGACTTCATGACCGACATATCCGATGCCTACGAGAGTGCCTACACGATTATGTTAAATTTGAACCGCACGTGGATTTCCAAACAGGGCGATTTCTTCGTAGAATCGCCTATCATTCTGTTAGCCAGCATTATATGGTATCTCAAAATCTACAAGAACGGCAAGTATTGCACCTTCCCCCATGCCATTGAGTTCCTGAACCGCAAGTACGCCGACATTTTCCCCATCCTCACCTCGTACCCGGAGTTGGAGAACTACCTTTCTCCCTTCATGGACGCATGGGAATCCTCGGCGGTGGAGCAGTTGCAGGGCAGATAGCCAGTGCCAAGATACCGCTTTCCCGCATGATCTCCCCGGCGCTCTACTGGGTGATGACGGCGGACGATTTCACCCTCGACATCAACAATCCCGAAGAGCCGAAGGTGCTCGTAGTCGGTAACAACCCCGACCGTCAGGGCATCTACGGGGCGGCGTTGGGACTGTACAACTCCCGCATCGTGAAACTCATCAACAAGAAGAAGCGGCTCAAATCCGCCGTGATTATCGACGAGCTGCCCACCATCTATATGCGTGGACTGGACAACCTCATTGCCACCGCCCGAAGCAACAAGGTAGCCGTCATGCTCGGCTTTCAGGATTTCAGCCAGCTAAAGCGTGATTATGGAGACAAAGAGTCCGCTGTTATTTGCAATACGGTCGGCAATGTCTTTGCAGGTCAGGTAGTTGCCGAAACTGCCAAGACGCTCTCCGAGCGTTTCGGCAAGGTCTTGCAGAAACGGCAGAACATGACTATCAACCGGAACGAGACCTCCGTCTCCATCAATACCCAGATGGACAGCCTCATTCCGGCAAGCAAGATTTCCAACCTCACACAGGGTATGTTCGTCGGGGCGGTAGCCGACAATTTCGACGAGCGTATCGAGCAGAAGATTTTCCATGCCGAGATTGTCGTGGATAACGAGAAGGTCAGGCGGGAGACCGCCCGCTACGTGAAGATACCGCAGATCATCGACTTCACCGACAAGGACGGCAACGACACCATGCAGCAGCAGATCGACGCCAACTACTACCGCATCAAGAGCGAGGTCAGGCAGATTGTCGCCGACGAGATCGGGCGCATCAAAGCAGACCCGGAGCTGTCGCATCTGATTAAGGACAAGTGAGGATAAAAATACCCCCGTCGGCAAGAACAAAGCCGGCGAGGTTCTTTTTTATCGGGTATGGTGTTTTTCGGCATGAAGTAATGGTTAAGTGGGTAGAAAACATTATTTTTGTAATGATATGGATAAGGACAATCGCAAATACCGGTTCTGCTTCATCGACTATATGTGGTATGTAGCCGAGATATGGCACGAAAGGGAGCATACCAACCTTAACGGGCGTATGCTGTTGCTCTTTTGCTGGCTCTTTGCCATACTCGTACCGCTTGGAACACCGTTGATGTTTCGCTATTTCAGTTGGATTGTTGCTTTTGCCATAGTGATGATTCTTTGCTTTCTTCCCGACTTGTTCTGTCAGCTCCGCTACACAGCCGGGCGGCGTGAAGCACTTCGTGAATATTACGGAAAGATGAAACATCCCGGCAGGAAGCTCGCCAAAATAGTCCTTATCGCTATCGCCCTGACCGTGGTGAATGTCGCACTGATGTTTCACTTCGGGTTTATACATGGGGCATGATAAACGGCAGGAGAATAAGCATCGGTTCTATCTCTGGGATTACTTACATATCGGCTAATTTCCATTTCACGGCAGAAGCCGAAACATCATCATCGTTCCGCTTTAAGCAGTAGTGCTATTTGTTACTAACGAATTCATTAATTGATGCTTTCATTTTTTCTACAATTACATCAATATATTGTTGTGGAATGTTTTTATTTTTATAGTTCTCAATAGCATCAAGAATACTTTGTTTCAATATCTCAACGCATTGAGAATCATTTGCTGTTTCAAATTTATCAAATGGGAGTAGAATTTCCAATTCTATCCGATTACGTTTTTTCGAATATCTACTTAATGGATTTGCAGTAAATCCTTTTAAGCAGAATACATAGAAACTTAGTTCATTAATATATGAAATATCACATAGACAATCCATATATTCTATTACAGAGTTTCTTGCTTTACGAAACTTATCAGAAATACTATGTTCCAATTCACCTCCAATAAAAACTTTCATACAAATTTGTTATCGTTAGTAATGTTTGGCGGACAATCAATCTTTCAGAGAGATTTATCTGCTTGTTATAAACCTATTTGAAATTTGTCAGTATATCATTCTTTTTATTGGAAGACAACATTTCCAATAAATGATTGAAGCTATCGCAAACAAATTCTGCCGAATCTTCAAATTCAGGTTCAACTCCATAATAGATTTTACCGTAATTTTCCGGAGATAAATCTATGCACAAATATTGGTATCCATCTTTTACTGACATAAGAA
>ENA-OQLB01000716-OQLB01000716.1-human-gut-metagenome-genome-assembly--contig:-NODE-716-length-17301-cov-2.178409_pt1 | contig 17301 bp, 19 predicted proteins | sample MGYA00242656_ERZ504813 | MGnify/ENA primary metagenome ERZ504813 (study PRJEB26092, sample SAMD00036388) | human gut metagenome | host: Homo sapiens | study: EMG produced TPA metagenomics assembly of... | reverse complement strand
AACATTTATTTTCAAGCGTTTACTGTGAGGACTTGGAGAAAAAGGCTATCTAATCTCAATACATTTCTAACTCCCCATATATACTGGGGAATACATATCACAATTTGCGTAAACTACAACCAGCACAATGTGCGTCCATGGTTCGTATCCAAAATATTTTAAGTGGAAAGTGGAAAATAACTATTTTGTGGTATATTTCAGAATATGAAATTCAAAGATTCGGGGAACTACGCCGAAGATTAGGCGATATTACACAGTCTACTCTGACGAAACAGCTTAGAGAATTGGAGCAAGATGGTTTATCTCACGATATGTATATCAAGAAGTCCCCCCGAAAGTAGAATATTCTTTAACTGATTTAGGGAAAAGTTTTGTACCGATTCTTCAAGATATGAAAAAATGGAGTGATATACATTTAATGTGATATTTAGGCTTGCTATGTTGTCCTTACAATGTCGCCAGCAAAGGGGAGCTTCATATCAATGATTTGATAATCGCCACTGTCAGCTTCCACACCGAGCAGGTCACGGAACAGCTCATAATCAATGGGTAAATCAAACCAACGAGAGGTTTTATCCTCTGCTGATTTTGTCGTTTCAATCAATACGCTACATTCTTCCATCGTAATTCAGTCCTTTCTTTTTAATTTTAAATATGAAAAAAGCAGTCGATCATAAATGAAAGACTGCTTTAAATCATATCCTTTATTGCTTTGTGTGGAGATTTAACTGATTGTCTATGTCCCGTCCGGCATACATTACTCTAAGTATTGTTACAACTTTTTTATCGCTGTCTGGAATATAAAGTACCACATAATTGTCTACTGGTAATACACGAAGTCCACGGCTTTTCCACGGTTCTTTTTCATATTTTCGATAACGCTCCGGCATCGTATCCAGACTTAATATCTGTTCTTCCAGACGGTCAAGCTGTCCGATTGCATTTTCCGGCGATTGTAATTCAAAAGCAATATATTCAAAAATCCCTCTCAAATCACTGTCAGCCTGTTCGGATAATTCTACTTCATATATCATAAGCCATAATCCTTGCGAATATCAGCAAATGCTTTCTTCGCATTTTTTGTCCGTCCAGCCTGCATATCCGCATATCCTTTCTCCAATTCTTCATTGAACTCTGCTTCTGATAATGTGCTGATATCAACAGGTCTGGCAGATGGTATTTTTACTTCAAACGGAAGTCCTCTCTGTAAGATAATCTGTTTATAAAACATATTGATAGCACTGGAAGCAGGGATACCAAGTGTAGACAGGATACTTTCTGCTTTTTCTTTGACATCTGGTTCAATCCTTGCATATAAATTTGCTGATTTTGTAGCCATATAAAACATCTCCTTTCGTGAGTAGTATTTCCATCTATCTTTATTATATGCAAATGTCCGCACAATAGCAATACTAATTTTATTCTCCAATAATCTTATTGAACAACTGTAACAATACGTCTTTTACGCCGGATGCATTGAATACAAGACCAACGGCTACCTTTCTTAACTCCAGTCACATTTGTTTTCCTGACAGCATTGGAAAAGAGCCCTAGCCTTTGCAGGAAGATTGTCTGCATTGTAGTATCCGTCATAATAATTCCATCAAATGAGTGAAAGTCCCTGCTCTTTGGCAGAGTATTCGATAACACGGCTATATTTTTTCTGAAGCCGTTGCTATTTGTAGAGAATCACTCTTGTCTCATATGGCTGCAAAATTCCTTCTATATGGTTTTTGTAGTTTGTGATCAGCTCTTCGCCTTTGTTTTCTTCGAACAGTTCGCATGGGACTTCCTTATTTGTAAAGTTGCATGCTACCACCAGTTTTTCGTTTCCAAGCGTTCTCTCATATGCATAGAAATGTCCATGCTGCGGTGAGACCATGACTTTTCTTGACCTTTATTATAATCATCAGCATATTTCTCTGAATGAAATGTACGAAAGGACAATGCACAGATTTCATGCACACTCATCTGCCTGACCACTGTTCATGTTTCTCCGTCTGTGATAGAATAATTTAAAGATCGGAGGTACAAAACTATGTCAAAACATTCAGATGAAATCAGAAATAAATATATAAAAAATCCACCAGAAGGCATGACCGCTGATGACATCCGTCACATGAGTGAGGATGATTTGCTTGATATGGATTACTTTTTAAACGAAGACGATGTGTTTGATGAAGGTTTTCCCGGTGCTGAAGGTTTTTATATCTTCTAAAAACTTATCGTTTATTTGCTATGCCCGCCTCTGTGTGGGCTACTTTTATATCAAGAGTTCTCCAAAGGAGAACTTTCCTATAAAGTGAAAAAAAGCCGTCCATTTCTGAACGACTGGGAATAGAAAAGGAACGCCAAAAGTGTACGTTCCGTAGTCTATAAAATATTTAATTTTTCTCTCTGGTGTGCTATCTGACGCCAATTTTGACCCCAAATTTCTGAAAAATGACGATTTTTGATGAACAGCTACAAATTTTCAAAATCTGTGAAACCCTTGTAACTAGGGCGTTACGGGACTATATGAAACTAGACAAAACCAACGTCACAATAACAAGAGGTGAGTACTAATTATTTTGTGAACTCTTTGTGATTGTTAATTGAAAAAGTAAATGCAACCCTTAGGTCTTTTTGTTCTTAAACACAGACATAGGGGTTGCATTTACCTCTGCAATCATAGTAACATGAACTTACTCTCAGGCTCCAACATGAAAGGAGTTTCTATTTATGAATACTTTTTTTGAATCCAACAAAGGCAAACACTTTACACTCTCTGACAGAATCTCTATCGAGGCTGGCATCGAAAAAGGATGGAGCTTCAAAAAGATTGCTGACGAACTTGGCAAGAGCCCTTCCTCTGTTTCCAGGGAAGTTCGACGCCATCTGATCTTTTCCCCTCACTATTACGATGACCACAGCCGCAGGAAAACCGAGTGCATTTATTTTTCTTCCTGCTCCAAACAGGGCGTCTGCGGTAATCTTTCCTGCTCCTCTCTTTGCTCTAAGTGTCGAAGCAGGAAATGCGCTTCTTCTATTGCATTAACAATCACATCTTCGTATGGTTTATCGTGAATTTTAAATTTTATGTATCGTTTGGCAAACGATGAATATGGGGTGTCCGGATGAACCAGTTTACAAATTTGCTTAATTGAAGGTGCCATCTTATCCGGACATAATTCATACGCCATTTCAAAAAAGTTGCAATGCTATTTTGCTGTCTGAACGAATTTTTTTACGACCAATATTAAAACAATTCCAATTGTATATTCTTTTGCTAATTTCAACTCTACTTACATCGTAGGGATCGTTGCTTAATGCTATGATTTCACCAGCTTCATTACAATCAATAATCTCAACATCGCTTTCCACGCAAGGATCTAACAGAATGGGGATATCATTATTATTTCCTTGCGTAGCAGCAGGCGTACCTGCTTTTAAAGGAAACATATCATTTTTCCCGCCATCACCATAACTACGATTACTTTTCTCACAACTTAAACGATAGTTGAGATAATCGTATGCCAACCACCAATATCCATCTGGCAATATTTCATTTTTTTTCTCGTCTGTTGATTTGTTTTTCGGCCTAAAGTGATCAATCTCTCCAAATGTCCCCTCTAACTACATTCAGAATACCAGCATTTTTCTCCATAATATTTTATAAGTATCGGTTTGAATTGACTCCAAATTCCATGAGCAGCCATATTATTCTTTTCGTTCGTCGTGTGTTGTTTTTTTGCTCAATTCATTTAAATACAATCTTGCTTTATTAAGCCATCCTATTACATCAGGATCTTTTTTATCAATCAAGGCTAAATCAATATATCTCATTTTTCTAATAGTCCTTTTAAAATTTCTTCCGCCTTTGCGTTTCTTTCAGCAATGTCTTCCGCAGATAGATTAACATGAGGACGCTCACTATAGATTTTGTGCATTGCTGCAACATACTCGTCATAATAACTATCCGTTGGTATATTTCTAGTAAAAGACATATTCTCAAGATCATTTGTCAATTCTAATAATTTATACTTTTCATTATCGGTTATTGTTCCATCTTTCTTTTTAATAAGAAGTCTGTGTTTTTCATCCATTTTATCTTTTGTTTCACTATCCAAAACCGAAGACAATCCATAATACTCACTCTGTAATAAGCCATCAATTCCCATCCCCTCTGTATCTTCTGTAGGGACAATTACTTTTGTAAAGTAATACCCATTGTTTGATACGAGGTTTTCATTGTGAGTAAAGATACGAATAAATTCCTTTGGAACGCCATTGATTACAAGCGGATCATGAGTTGCAACAATAGCTTGAGTATTTATAGCATCTCGCAAAGAATTATCCATTGTTTCTTTGATTTCATATTTCCAGCGTGGATTCATATAGCATCCGGTTCATCCATCAATACCAAACAGTCTTCTGTCTTGCAAATGCCGAGCATACCAAGAATTTTGATAAGTTGCCGTTGACCTTCACTCATTTCGCTGCATTTTACATTTGATTCCCCTTGTGTGACAGTTACTTCAAATCTGGTCTCAAAAAGAGAATATAGTTTTTCAAAAAAACTCAAGAATAGCTATTGAATCAATGTTCACACTGTCAATATTCGTGATCTGAAAATATGATTTTCCATTCGAAGAATACATAAAGCCTCTACGCAAAAGATCTGTAAATCGATAATCAATAAAATCAGTCAGGTAATACAAGCCTGTAGGTACATCACCCTCAAACCGTCCTCTGCCAAAAAATTTGCTCAACTTTATTGGTGTTGACAACCATATCCACATATTTAACCTTATCAAAATGACAAGCTTTAATAAGATAGCTTTTTTCAAAGGATTTTTGTCCACACAAAATAGAAAGTAGATAAACAGGGGTAAACCCTTCCTCACAATAATTGTATTTTCTCTTTGGGAAATTAGGAATAAAACGCTCGCTATCATCGTTCATTGATTTTAAAAAATTTCTAAGCGTATCCCTGCATAAGCACGTATATCTCGTATTTACCACTTTTATATTCGGAAAAAGTTTGTTATTCGTTCCGGAATAAAACGCAACAACACGCTGTGGAAACAGGGAATTCTTTTGGGCAAACGAACGAACCTTCCTATAACTTCCCTCAATAGCAGAATCGTCCGCTGTAATACGGTAAGCATGGCCACTTTTGATAATAGATATTGATTTCTGTGCATATTCGTACTCAAGGGAATAACTATAATCGATCTGCTTCTCAATTGCCGGTGAATCAAAGGACATTAAAATATTCAAAATACATTCTATCATTGTTGATTTGCCTGCACCATTTTCACCAATCAAAATGGTTGAACTACCACCAGACACAGTGGCAAATCTAATATCAAAATCAACCAAACAAAGATGCTTGTCAATACGTAATCTTTTGATTTGCATAATATCACCTCTTTAGCAAGTATTCCCCTAAACTGTTTTTAATAACAATCTGTTTTTGCTCAAGGCTTCGAAGCGCATCCATCAATTCAAATTTTTTCTTGCTAATAGACATAATCATTTGCACAGAGACAGCTTTTGGAGCGGACTTTATCAATAATCGGATTATCTCTTCTTCATTGGAACTTGATAGTGCAGACTTAATTTCTTCAGGGATGACAGTTCGTTTTGTTTTGGGTTTGTTGTTGATTTCTACACTTTTTTCTACAACTTCTTTCACCAACTCCACTGCACTTTCCTCGTTTTGGTTGTTCGTTCCCAGCTCACCTCGAAAAGCACGAGAAAGTATAGATTTTTTGATAAGGTCAATCTGCTCCACCACTGTTTCGGCAACTTGTTTTACCTGCTGTTCTTTAGCAAACATATCGTCAAGAATACGAACAATTTCTATTTGTTCTTTAATATTGGGCATAGCGAACTTATATGCTCCAATTTTTTTAGCATTAATATTAGACTGATTAACACCATCCGTCTTTACCAAATTATAATACTTTTTAGCCCGAATGGTATTAAGTGAATAATTCAAGAAATCACCTATAATGCGTGAATGATCATAATCCAATTTAATAAGATATCCTGCATAAATAGCAGGATAATCTCCGCGATATATTGATGTTTTTCCAACAAGAGCCGAACTGTTTGTCCTATTAAAAAGAACATCTCCTGAAAATAGTCTGTATTTTTCTATATCCTCTTCATCATTGGAATAAGCTAAATCATCCCATCTAATTTCTCCGTCTTGTAAATTCCCCATTCGTATAACTACTACTTTACCCTGTGATACAGATTTTTTCGATGTGCCATATTTTAATGAATGACAAATCTCAGAAACTGATACATTTTTCCAACTCTCAATTCTCACACCGTGTTCTTTTCTCCACTGGGCGGTGAGCTCGCCGGTAAAGGCTTTGTGTAGGATGGCGGCTTTGCGGGTTTCAAAACTGTTCAGCGCATCCTGTGCCTTTTGCTTTGCCTCGTCCAGCTTGGTAAACAGGCTTTCAATGCGGTCAACAATGCGCTGTTGTTCAGAGAGGGGGGGAACTGGAATTGCGTATTTGTCAAATAGGGGAAAATGCCTACGATAGCCCATATTAGGAATGTCAACAGTTTGAAATGCATAATAAAATGCTTTTTCATTGAAAAATTGCTTTGGTTTTAATACCTTAATACCATCAGCACCTTGTGCAAACGGAAAATCAATGTATTTGATACATCTTGTATGATCACCAAAAATGATGACGGGCACATTTCCAGCAAAAATCATTTCTCTATCATTTGTATAACCGCCTATCAAATTCTGCCCTTGGTCAACAACAGCAATTTTTCCGTCTTGTAAATACTCTTTTTGCGGGATTTTCTTTTTACTATCAGTGCAGTTTTCAAAAGAATCAAGCAAATGAATCCAACACCAATTCTCCGGCACTTTATAAGGTTGTTCCCAATCCGGCACCAGTACCGCCTGCAAGCGTTCTTCGGGTGTTAAGGTTTCTTTTTTCTTAGCCTTTGCCATCAGTCCTGCACCTCCAAAGCCCGTAGCTCTTTCACCACGCTCATCAACAAGTCAACCGCCTCTTCCAGATTGGCTGCGGCTACCTCGGCACTATCCGCTGGATCTGGTAGATCATTATAATCTAAGACAGAATCATCACGAATCAGCCCAAGGTCAAGGTATCACCCTTTTCGCCAATTTGCTCTCTTGTAAATACGCTCCAGCGCTCGTCATCCACAGCATGGCGGTCTTCAGCGGTGTAGGCTTTTACAAAATCGATGAAATGTTCTTCTTTCAACGGCGCAGTCTTTCCGAAAGATGGCATATTGGTACGCAAATCATAGAACCAAACCTCCTTCGTGTTATCTTTTTCGGTCTTGCCACGGGTGAAGAAAAGCACATTGGTTTTTACCCCCTGTGCATAGAAAATTCCAGTAGGCAGACGTAGAATAGTATGAAGATTACAAAAGTCCATCAACTCCCGACGTACACTCGTTCCGTCACCATCAGCAAACAGCACATTATCTGGCAGAACAACGGCACAACGTGCACTTCCGTCCGCTTTTAAACTGCGGTAGATTACCTGCAAGAAGTTCAGCTGTTTGTTGAAAGTCTGAAAAGAAATATCGTCACGGGATGTACGCTCTCCGCCTTTTTTGGTTCCGAAAGGAGGATTAGTTAAAATCACATCAAAGCCTTTCAGCCTTTTTGCACTTGGAGCCAGGGAGTCCTCACAGGAAATATGCGCTGGAACATTATGCAGATAGGCGTTCATAAGAGCCAAACGGTGTGCATCGTGTACCAGCTCAACGCCATAGAAAGAGTCCTGAAAAGCCGCCATTTCCTGATCAGAAAGGGAGTAAGAGATCCACACCGTCAATAGCGTCTGATAGGCGGAAATCATAAACCCAAACGTACCACAGGCAGGGTCAAAGCATTTTTCACCAAGTTTAGGGGAAATCAAATCAGTCATCACATCAATAAGCACACGAGGAGTAAAATATTGACCTGCGCCAGATTTCTTCTCGTCAGCATTCTTTTGCAGCAAGCCCTCGTAAAGGTCGCCAAGCCCCTCCTGCTTTGCTTCAAACCAATCCAGTTTATTAATCTCGGAAATAATTTTCTGTAAGTTTTTTGGTTCTTCAATGCTGGAAACCGCTTTTGCATAGATATCGCTTATTTTAGGAATACCGGTACTGCCTAGTTCGGAAAGCAGTTTCATATAATAATTTTTCAGTTCAATGCCTTCCAAAGTGGTAAGGTACTCCCAAGAGTAATTGTAAAGTAGTGGCTTTCTGGATTCTTTTTCTTCTTCGGTCAGCTGTTCAACCGCTTTCCCTTTTCTGCGGGCATACTGCTCCAAAGAATTTTGATATGCTTTTAACATATCGGCTTTCAATGTATTTTCTTCGCCGGTTTCATCCAACATTTTGAGAAATAAAATATAGGTTAACTCTGTAACATACTGATGATAAGTAATTCCATCATCGCGAAGAACATTACAAAGATTCCATAGTTTTTGAACAATATCCTGAGTACTCATTATGCAACTCCTTCATAAATATAAGTGTTAATTTCTCGTATAATCTCAACCAGTGTTCCTCCAAACTTCTTATTAAAACGGTCAAATCTCCATCCATCTTAAACACCGGAGCCTCAAAGGTTTCGGTATTCAAAATACTCTCATGTAACATGTAGGTTTTGATTTTGTTCAAAAGATCCAGTTGGATTTTATTAAAATGATGCGTCGCAGTTAATTTATCAAAAGCTGCTGTGACACGCTCATCATGGTTAAATATCGGCGTTTTCAATACTGCCTGGCGAACGTAAGCAATAATGTCTGCCACAATGTGTACATTAGTTACAGAACTGGTCGCTTCATTCAAATTTGTTTCTGTAAAATTCTTCTTATCCAAGGTAAGCTTCAACTCTTTTAGCTGTGCTCTTGTCATATCACTGGGTTTAGTGCAGGCAATACGGATCGCCTCAATCTTATCTTTATTCTCATTAACAAACTTTGCAAAAGCTTCAAGATAATCTTCTGGCTTTTCCGTATTCCCATATCCACGGGTAGTCTCTCTTAAAATGTCAGGTTTTGCAGAATAGTAATATCCCTTCTTTTCCCTTTTCAGCAAATCTACCCATAACAAAAAATCTTTGTCTTGTACACACGTTTTAACAAAGGTATTTTCTGTATATGATTTCAATTTTTTAATATAAGATTTCAAGTCAACACCATTTAAACGTTCAATAATATCATATTTCTGTGTAGCTGTTAGATTGTTATTTTTACGCTGCAGTCTTGCTAAAATTACGGTCCTTAACTTGTTGTTTATTTTCTCCATTATTACGGAAAAGGTCTTCTAGTAGTTCTGGCATGGTTTTACTTACAGAAACAGATTTCATTCCTGAAGTAGAATCCAAATCCTCATATACTCGAACCGCATCAAAAATGTTGAAATGTGTCTTACCAATTTCATGGCAAATCCGAGTAGCACGCCCAAGCATCTGTTCAAACAAGATACGGCTATTAATTTTTCTCATAAATACAAGATTACAAATAGAGGGCACGTCAATTCCAGTTGTCAGCAAATCGACTGTTACCGCAATATTGGGATATTGATTGTTTTTAAACTGCTTAATGACCTGCAAAATCTTCTTTTTATTGCCTCCAGCGGTCTTTCCAGTGATCTTCATAATAGCATCATTTGAAATTCCATAAGGCTCATAAATATGCCGAAGTGTATCCACAATACAATCCGCATGATTATCATTAACAGCAAAAATCAGTGTTTTTTCCCTGCTTTCAGGATTTAAATAATTAGATATTTCTTCCAAAACCTTACGTGTATGATCAGGAAGTATAATTTTTCTATTAAAATCCGAAACATCAAAATCCAGTTCATCCTGCAATACAGCACCATTAACCAATTCATTTGTATTTGGATCATATTGTGCAAGTGTTTCACCTTTTTTGAATTTCACATGATTTTCAATAAAACCAGTGTTTATAATGTACGGCGGGTCATGGTCTACGAGCATCCGTCAATAACGGCTTCCCGGTAACTATATGTAAAAATTGGTTTACCAAAAATTTCAGTCGTGTGTAAAGCAGGTGTAGCTGTCAAAGCTACTTTTACTGCGTCAAAGTACTCAATGACCTGTTTGTATTTGCTCATATAATCATCTTGATTATCGTAGAGAATTTCTTCTTGTGTCATTTCTCTGTCAAGAATATATCCTCTGTGAGCTTCATCCACAATAATCAAATCAAATGCACCGGGCATTAAATCCGGTGTTTCAGAAAGAATAGTTCTTCTTAACAAGCCCTGCACCGTAGAAACACTAACTTTTGTTTCTAAATTAATTTCATTATCATCAATGGATTTGAGCTCATAGATTTCATTCAAAGTCATCAAATCTTTAAGCTTAACATCTTTAAATGTATCCATTGCTTGTTCTCCAAGTGATACACGATCAACGAGAAATAGAATTCTTCTAAATCGCTTAGATTCAAGCATTTTATAAATAAAACCAAGAACAGTTCGTGTTTTTCCCGTACCAGTCGCCATTGCAAGTAATGCAGTACGATTTCCATTCACAATAGCTTCTGTTGCTTTATTAATCGCCCTAATCTGATAATCACGTAAATTAAGCCCCGTAGGATCTTCCATAAACGAATCATTATAGGTTGCTAAGTTTTCATTTGCTTGATCAATATCTTGTCCTAACTTTTCTTTAAGATCACTAGGGCTAAACATCGTATTGGATATGACTGATTCGCAGATTTTCGTGCATCCAAAAACCATATGCCAGATTTGGTTCGAAGTTGTTCCAAAAAAGCTCTTCCATTTGATGCAAATAGGAAAGGGACTTGATATTCATCCCATAAACCTATAGTATATCTTTTATGTTCCTCTTTAATATGTTTCGCGTAATCCTTCACCTGCACATCAATGGTAGAGGCAACATCTTCGGAAACTTTCTTCGCATCCATTAATGCAACCAGTTTTTCTCCTATAAAAAAACGCGTAATCAGCATAACCATTTTTAGAAAACGCAGAGTTGGTCGGCCATTCACTAATAACAATATTTCTACCTTTTACCGGACGTGTACCTTTACTGTAGCGTAAATTAACAGTATCTGCTTCCCATCCTGCTTTACGAAGCTGCTCATCTATTAAACAACGAGTCTGAGCTTCATTCCATTCCATCATTGAAGATACAGCTTGAGATCTTTTCACACGTTCTTGCTGCGTGGTACCAGAAACGGCAGTAGTTACTTCTGCAAGCTTTTTCGATAGCTCAACAATCTTTTTTTTCCTGATCTTCTATAACTGATTTCAAATCTGCTTGATGTACTTCTTTAGGCATAGTAAAATCATCTGCAATATATTTCCAATCACCGTAAGTTTCCATAAACCAAACAGCTAAATTATATGTCATAGAAAAGAGCATTTTTGCATCATCCACCGAATCCGTTCCTGTATGTACAGCAGAATTACGAGTTTTGCGGAGTAAATAAAGAGTATTATCTATTTCTTGCGGAAGAAGACCGGCTTTTTTCAATGAACGAATACGATTCGCATGAGTATTTTCCGTTTGCGGTTCATCAATATGCTCAAATACTAATATTTCTCGTACAAGGCGCTCCGCAAACATTCCAAGCTTATAAATACATGCATTAGGATCTGAATATAAATAATTTTCAGCATTAGCTCCTAATTGTGCCAGTACAGGCCAATATTTATTTAGAAATTCAAAGTTGGATTTCATGCTTATCATCCTTCTTTCGTTTGATTGGTTTGATTTATAAGATTTTGCCACTTTCGCCAAGATAATTAATCTATAATTATTCATCCCTACATGCCTTTCGGAATGCATGGAGGTTTTCTTGTTTCCCTTGTTATATTGAAAGGTTTTCTCAATTAAAACTGATTTTCAATTAATATATCTGTATTATATCATTATAATATAAACCACACAATGAATAATATTTCACTCGATTTTATTTTACTCCTCTCCATATAATCAAGTGTTTTTTCAATAAATTCAATACTTTTTGATACCTGTCATTGAATAGAACTAAGGTTATGGAGTGATCTTTACCTCATACAGGGCAGATATATAGTAATAATGGGTACACCAAATAAAACGTCATCACTATTCGTTCTAAATGGCCTCGATGTGTACCATCCCTATATGGCAGCTCACCTCTCATGTCCAACAGGATCATCCTCCTTACGGTGGGTCCTCACTTCCTTCATTCTGCCTGTCCATAACCAGGGTGCCAGCTTAGCTATTCATCAGGGTCATTCCCTCCGGAGAAAATTCCTGCCAGCTACCAGCTCATTCTTTGTACTTTCATCACTGATCCAACCCTCCGATTACAGCACCTTTCGGTGGACGCTTCCTATAATCATTATGGTTATTCTTTATTGCTCGGTTATGCAGCCTTTAACTGCTCTCCCGGATGTCGAATATCTTTCAACATCTTTAATGCATCATAACTGATTCCCTTGGTAAGGATCACATGGAATACTCTTATCAGCTTACATGCTACTGCTATCAGCGACTGCATCTTTTTTAATGGATTCTTTTCTCTGGTGGTATAATACCTGTGGATTTCTTTGAATTCTTCATTCTTTCCCACCACCGATATCGCTGCCTCGAAAAGAAGATATCTGAGACGCTTGCGCCCTCTTTTGCTTATCTTTGTCTTTCCATTGTGCTTGCCAGAGCTATCTGCCACCAGTTCCAATCCTGCTAGTTTCTGAAGTTCTTTCGTGCTATCGAAGCGCGTGATATTACCGACTTCTGCTATGAAACCAGCTACTGTTGTTATTCCTATACCTTTTATTTCAAGCAGCTTATCCGCATACCTGATCTGCTGGCATAGTTCTTTAATTAGGTCATTGACCCGTTCAAGGCGTTTTGTCTGGAGTTCATAATCCTCTATCAGATCCTGTATCTCCATTCTGGCTTCTGTAAGGCCTGCCTTTAATCCTATGCTTTTCATGGCTGCATTCAGAATCAACATAGCTTCTTATGCCCATTTCCTCGGAGTTTAGCGTCTTTCCATATCTTTATGATACCTTCTACTCCGAGTCTTACTATCTCCTCAGGATTGGTGCCTGTTTTAACACCAGTAGCCCTCCCTTAGCATCTATGTGTGTATAAGTCCCCTTATATTCCGGGAAATACACTGCAATCCACTTCTGCAGACGGTTCTTCGCCCTTGTCTGTTCTTCTACAAGCACAAACCGACGGTTTGACGCATTCCGCAGTTCTGCATATACACCTGTCGGCATATATGAATAAAAATACCGTCCATCCCTTCTCCTTGTTATTTTATATGAAACTTGCTCATTCTGGTGTGTCTATTTCAAACCAGGATATCTGAAACAGCGTATGAAACTTAATCCAGATGCTTTTTTAGAATTATATAAATATCATAACCGTAACTTTTATGCAGATTCCACCTTTTCAACTTACAAAGATCATTTAATATTAGCCGCTGACGGCTCAGATATTAATATTCCTACCACTGCTGAAACATTGAAACTATATGGTTCTGTAGGCCGGAAAAACACAAAGCCCCAAGCTCAAATAGGATTAGGCTGTATTTATGATGTAATGAATCGTATGATACTGGAAAGTGACTGTAATAAGGTGAAAATTTAATGAAATGCGCCTGGCCAAAAAACAGATGGAACGAATACCGGAAACAATAGACAGCATTCCCTATATTATTATCATGGACAGAGGCTATCCTTCTACGCCAGCGTTTATACATATGATGGATAAGGATATTAAATTTATCGTACGTTTAAAAAGCAGTGATTACAAAAAAGAGCAAAACAGTTTAACAGAAAAGGATCAGCTAGTTAAAATAAAACTTGATAAGTCAAGAATCAGACATTACGAGGGAACGCCAGATGGAGAACGTATGAAAGAATTAGGTGAAATTTCATTGCGTATGGTAAAAATCCTATTAGAAAACGGAAGTTAGAAGTTTTGGCTACAAATCTTTCACAAACTGAATTTCATACAGAAGAAATAAAAGAATTATATCATATGAGGTTTGGAATAAGATATCCATTTACATTCGTATACGTTACATAAACAGGACATTCGCAATCCGCTTTCGCTACTTGCTCATGAACGCAGTTGCTTCGCTGCCTGCGTTCATTTTATTAGCACTCTCCATTTCTCATCGTTTTTTGACCACAAATTTACGACATTTACGACAAATCTGACACTGCTTTACAATACCAGACAAAATGACTGATGCCCCGGAAAGCCTGTAAAACAGGCACTTCTAGTACACAAGACAGGACAAAAATCGACTTCCATTATCAATAGGTGAGTGCTAATTATTTTGTGAAGATTTTGTGAAGCCTTGATTTTACGGGCTTCACAGGGATTTTTCACTTGCTTTCGCACTCAATTTTCTTGATTTGACACCATTTTTACACCATTTCATTTGATTTTGGTGTAACACTCATTTTATTTACACCAAATTACACCATAGACTTACATTTACACCACAGCAGGTACAGTTTCCGGCAGATTCATTTTTGACATCTCATTTTCTGCATGAGTCATTTCAGCGATATGATTGTAGATATTCTTAGTGATCTTCGCATCAGAATGGTCTTCGCTCCGCTACGGTCGGTTCTTGTCTGCATCGATAAGGACAAGCCCTGTAAACAAGCCACTCTGCATCAGAGCAAATACCGATGCAGAACCAACAAAGCCACAGCCTATCATTACTGCTTTTTTTGAATTAATCACTTTCTTCTTCGTAATAATCTCATCCCCTTAATAATTCTCTTCATGTACTTCAAAATAGCTCTGTGGATGATTACATACCGGACATACTTCAGGTGCCTTAGTTCCTACCACAATATGTCCGCAGTTACGGCATTCCCATACTTTAACTTCACTCTTTTCAAAAACTTTAGCGGTTTCAATATTCTTAAGAAGTGCACGATATCTTTCCTCATGGTGCTTCTCAATCTCACCTACTGCCCTGAATTTTGCTGCAAGCTCAGGGAATCCTTCTTCCTCAGCTGTTTTAGCAAATCCGGTATTTCATCCATATCCACATCTGAAACTTCACCGCATTTTGCACACCTGACATGGTAATGATTTTTCAATGAAAAATCGAACCTATTCGGTCCATCCGGAACTTCAACCTTCCTTAACGAACCCTCATCTACCAATATATCAAGATTTCTATATACAGTTCCTTTTCCGATTGTAGGATATGCTGCTTTTATATCTTGCGTTCGATTGTTTCCAACTCCCGCCGTTTCTTTTCTATCAGTTTTTTCTGATTTAAACAACTTAGCTTCTATCACGTCGATGTCTCTGTTTCCCAAAAACTCTCCAATCTGACCCAATGGCATATCCAAAACGCGCAAGTAACGAATCGTATTTAAAACCTCAAACTGACGTGCACTATAATAGCGATAGCCTGTTTCCGGATCTGTGTATTCTGGTTTCAACAAACCTGCCTGTTCATAATGCCGCAGGCTGCCAACACTGATATGAAACATTTTTGCCACATCACCAATCTGGAATAATTTTTTATTCTCCAAGCTGTTTCTCCTCATGAATTATGTCTGTCATTTTCTGATCAAAACAAGCATCAACCTGTGAAGCGATTTCTCCATCAAGCCATCCTTTTTCTACCATATCATTTAAAATACCGTAGCTTTTCATTGTGGCATTCCCTGTTTATACGGGCGGCTTTCTGTCAGTGCCTGATAAATATCGACACACGCCATGATGCGTTCCTGTGTGTTTAATTCAGCAGCTGTTTTCCAATGGATAGCCTGTCCCGTCCAGTCTTTCATGGTGAAAGGCAGCCCAGTCACGTATCTCTTCAAAATCATCGATTTCTGACAGAATATAATAAGTATATGCTGCATGGTGTTTCATAACTGCAAACTCATCATCCGTCAGTCTTCCCGCTTCTCCAGAATTTTGTTACCTATGGCAACCTTTCCAATGTCATGCAGCGCTCCTGCAAGATACATTTTCTGCATTGTCTCCTCATCAAATCCCATAAATCTGGATAATTTCTCAGCATCTGCCGCCACACCTATGGAGTGTGTACTCGTAAATGGTGATTTATAGTCTACGATGCGTGCGAAAAATTTCGCCAGTGCTTTAATCTGTTCAAAGCTAAGATCTTGTTTTGTACGCGGCACTCTGTTCCATAAACGAGTCTCCACATCTTTTTCTCCAAGTGACAGAAAATGTTGTTCAGAAAAAGCATGTCTAAATGCTTCTATACATTCTTCATCCGCTATAGAACCTGTGATTTCCTGAAGAAATGCTTCTACCTTCTGCCAGGTGTCTGAATCAAAAGAATCACTGCAGCAGACCTGGTCAAGCAGATCACATAGATGGATAATTCGTGCAAAAACCGGTACTTCTGTCCATTTTTTTCCAAAAGGTCCACTTCCATCTGCATTCTCATGATGATACAAAATGACATTCTTTATATCCGTATGGGATGGAATGTCTTTCATGTTCTTCTCACCTTCCGCACAGTGAATTCCCAGCTCCAGTGGAATCGCCGAACCTATTGCACTTGCAATATCATTGTGTAATTCTTCCTGAATATATTGAGTCAGTGCATTATCATGTAACAACGCAACGGCTGTCAGATCCTGCAGACTCTTCCCCTGAATTCCCATCTGTTCTGCCATGCAGACACTCATATATGCAACACGCTTCGCATGCTTATATGTTACATGCACTAACTCTGCTTCCACACAGTCCAATGCATAGGAACACGCTCCCAACAATCCCAAAACATCTAATTTCATACCCTTTTGTCTCCTGTCTGTATCATATATCTGACTGTTATTTTATCACAAAAAATTTATATAAAAAGGTTTCATTATTATTTATACAAAAATAACAGCAAATCTTTATCTGCATAATTATCAAATAAAAGACGGGATTATATATCATCATTATTATATTGTCAATAATATAGTAATAATTTTCATTATTGCTAAAAGATGCCCATGCTGAGCATCTTTAATCTAAATCATTGTTCTATTTTTCGTTCAAAAACATATTCAGTATCTGATGATAAATCAGACCGGAATGAATAACCAAGTCTGTCGAATTTCTTAATATCCACCGGATTCTCAATATTATTTTCTGCCATAAATCTGACCATTTCACCACGAGCCATCTTGGCATATGTACCTTTTGTTACCATTTTATCTCCAGAAGCTTCACAAAATGTAACCGAAATATATCTGTCCTGTGGTGTCAAATACTTTTCTATACATTTTGAGTATTCTTTTGATGCAAGATTAATG
>ENA-OQLB01000715-OQLB01000715.1-human-gut-metagenome-genome-assembly--contig:-NODE-715-length-17333-cov-1.970882_pt1 | contig 17333 bp, 23 predicted proteins | sample MGYA00242656_ERZ504813 | MGnify/ENA primary metagenome ERZ504813 (study PRJEB26092, sample SAMD00036388) | human gut metagenome | host: Homo sapiens | study: EMG produced TPA metagenomics assembly of... | reverse complement strand
TCCATCAGATTGATGGTATCGGTCCGAATGTGTCTATGAAAGATACATGGATAAAGATGAAGGAGAATAATATCAAGACCATTCCTATATTAAGAGACGAAGAACTTCTTGGTGTGATTTCCACAGGAGATATTGCAACATCTTATATGGAAGTATATGATAACATGATCCTTTCCAAAGCAAAAACACAGTACCGTAACATTATGAATACACTGGATGGAGAGATGGTAACCGGTAATGAACACGGATATTTTACCAAAGGGAAAGCGGCAATCGGTGCGTCCAGTCCGGAACTGATGCAGGAATTTATTGAAAAGGATGATCTGGTGATTCTTGGAAACCGTGTAGAGTCACAGATGTGCGCCCTGGATATTGATGTAAGCTGCATGGTTGTCTGCCAGAATGCGGAGGTTTCAAAAGAAGTGATCAAGCGTGCAGATGAACAGAGTACGGTGATCATCAGTACGCCACACGATACATTTACCGCGGCAAGACTGATCAACCAGAGTGTCCCGGTTAAGCGCTTTATGACGAAGGCACCTCTGATTTCTTTCCATATGAGTGATTATGTGGAAGATATCAAGGAAGTGATGGCAAAGAAGAAGTACCGTGATTTCCCGATCATTGACAGACATGGAAAGTTCAGGGGATTCATATCCAGACGTCGTTTTTTAAATGTAAGTAAGAAGAAAGTAATTCTGGTAGATCATAACGAGAAGAATCAGGCTGTAGACGGTATCGAAGAAGCAGAGATTGTGGAGATCATCGATCATCACAGACTGGGAAATATAGAGACAATGGGACCAGTGTTCTTCCGTAACCAGCCAGTAGGATGTACCGCAACGATTGTATATCAGATGTACAAAGAAAATGATGTGGAGATCAAGCCGACAATTGCAGGACTTCTGTGTTCGGCAATTATTTCAGATACACTTTTATTCCGTTCACCGACCTGCACACCGCTGGATGAAAAGATTGCCAAAAAACTGGCGAAGATTGCGGGTATCAATCTGGAAGAACAGGCACAGGCGATGTTCAAGGCAGGAAGCAGCCTTGCCGGAAAGACAGCAGAAGATATTTGCTTCCAGGATTTTAAGCAGTTTACAGTCAATGATATGGTATTTGGCGTAGGACAGTTGAATTCCATGAGTAAAGAGGAACTGCAGAAAGTAAAAGAGATGCTGACACCATATCTTCCGAAAGTACTGGAGAAGAATGGAGTGCAGATGGTGTTCTTTATGCTGACAGACATTCTGGATGAGTCGACAGAACTGTTATGCTGTGGGGCAAGGGCAAAAGAGTATATCATTGATGCATTTGACCTGAAAGAAAACACGGAGAAGATGATCTTAAAGGGTGTGGTATCTAGAAAGAAACAGCTGATACCGACTTTGGTAAGTGAATTACAGCAGTAAAGGAAGCGGGGGAGAAGACATGGCAAAGCAGATCTGGAAACCGGGAAATATGCTGTATCCGCTTCCGGCTGTGATGGTAAGTACTGCAGATAAATCCGGCAGATCGAATATCATAACAGTTGCGTGGACAGGAACAGTATGTACGAATCCGGCGATGCTGTATATATCTGTAAGACCGGAACGATATTCGTACAATCTTTTGAAAGACAGCGGAGAGTTTGTAGTAAATCTGACGACCGAGAAGCTGAAAAAGGCAACAGACTGGTGCGGTGTACGTTCCGGTCGTGATGTCGACAAATGGAAAGAGATGCATCTGACGGCCGGCAAAGCGTCAAAGCTTGATCATGCACCGATCATAGAAGAATGTCCGGTGAACATTGAGTGTAAAGTAACAGAGATAAAAGAACTTGGTTCGCATCATATGTTTCTGGCAAAAGTAGAGGCTGTTCAGGTAGGAGAAGAATATCTGGATAAAAAGGGAAGACTACAGCTGGGAAAGGCCGGACTTCTGGCATATTCTCACGGAGAATACCTGACATTGGGAAAGACTCTCGGAACATTTGGATGGAGTGTCAGAAAGCTTTCTGCGTCGGGAAGAAAAGCGGCATCACGAAAACGAAAGAAAATAAAAACAAAATAAATGTAGGGCGTCAGAATGCTGACGCTTTTTTTAATTCCATGCGTTCGAAATAAGGGTATGAGCATGGAATTTTCTGTCTTTGCATATAGTAAAATGAAATGGTGGTATGTGGGGACAGCATGGAATTAAATCGGGATTATGAATCTGCTGCAATATATAAATGGCGGAAGAAGAGAAAGAAAGCATTTGTTTTGTTCATTTGCATAGTTGGAATCTGTTTTCTTGTGACAAGGATGGTGCGGGTGGAAGATAAGACAACGGTGAAAGTTCATAACATGCATACGGAACAGAATGAAAAAGCCATTCGGTATGTTGCATCAAATATGATAAAAGAGGATCCAAAGATTGCAATTACCTTTGATGACGGACCAAGTCCGGCATGGACTCCGCAGCTTCTGGATGGATTGAAAGAGCGGAATGTAAAAGCAACATTTTTTCTGATCGGAGAAACGCAAAAAATAATCCGGAACTGGTAAAGAGGGAAGCGGAAGAAGGACATCTGATAGGCAATCATACCTATCATCATGTGGAAATCACACGGGTTCCGGATGAGACGGCACAAGAAGAAATACTGATGACAAATGAAGTGATCACCGGAATTACCGGAGAGGAAGTCTCTTATATGAGACCGCCGTTTGGAGTCTGGCAGAAGAATCTGGAGAGGAAATTGGATGTCATGCCTGTGTTGTGGACCATAGATCCGCTGGACTGGACAACGGACAATGAGGATGAAATTATCAATAAAGTAGTGACGCAGGCGGGGGAAAATGATATTATTTTATTACATGACTGTTATGAATCTAGTGTGAATGCAGCACTACGTATAGTGGATATTTTGCAGAAAGAAGGGTTTGAATTTGTAACAGTCGATGAACTGATAATGAATTAGAGTTGTACTCTTGTGGTTCAACTAAATGGAGATGAAAGAATGGATTTATTTGATTACATGCGGGAGCAAAACATGGAAAAGGAAGCTCCGCTTGCATCCAGACTGCGGCCGACAACATTGGAAGAAGTAGTGGGACAACAGCATATTATAGGAAAAGACAAATTGCTTTACAGGGCGATCAAGGCGGACAAATTAAGCTCAGTCATTTTTTATGGTCCTCCGGGAACTGGGAAGACCACGCTTGCCAAAGTAATTGCCAACACGACCAGTGCGGAATTTACCCAGATCAATGCAACGACTGCGGGTAAAAAAGATATGGAAGAAGTGATTGCCAAAGCAAAAGAGATGCAGGGAATGTACCGTAAGAAGACCATCCTGTTCGTAGATGAGATCCACAGATTTAATAAAGGACAGCAGGATTATCTGCTTCCGTTTGTGGAGATGGTACGATCATCCTGATCGGTGCAACGACGGAAAATCCGTATTTTGAAGTAAATGGGGCGCTGCTTTCCAGATCGAGCATTTTTGAGTTGCAGCCGCTTGCAAAAGAAGATATTAAGACGCTGATCACGAGAGCGGTCTATGACACGGTAAAAGGTATGGGAAGTTATCAGGCAGTGATAGAGGAAGATGCATTGGAATTTCTTGCAGATATTTCCGGCGGGGATGCCAGAAGTGCATTGAATGCGGTTGAGCTTGGTATCCTGACAACAGAACGGGGGGCAGACGGAAAGATTCATATAACACTGGATGTTGCGTCCGAATGTATTCAGAAACGGGTAGTCAAATACGATAAGACCGGGGATAATCATTACGATACGATCTCTGCATTTATCAAAAGTATGCGGGGTTCTGATCCGGATGCGGCAGTGTATTATCTTGCAAAAATGCTGTATGCAGGAGAAGATATCAAGTTCATAGCCAGGCGTATTATGATCTGTGCATCGGAAGACGTCGGAAATGCAGATCCGATGGCACTCACAGTAGCAGTATCTGCGTCCCGGCAGTCGAAAGATCGGTATGCCGGAAGCAGATCATCCTTTCACAGGCAGTCACTTATGTGGCAACTGCCCCCAAAGAGTAATGCCTCATATATCGCAATCGCTGATGCAATGGCAAGTGTGAAGAGGACAAAGACGACTGTTCCGTCACATCTGCAGGATGCTCACTATAAAGGAGCACAGAAACTGGGACACGGAACCGGATATAAATATGCTCATGATTATCCGCACCATTACGTAGAACAACAATATCTTCCGGACGAGATCGCCGGAGAAAAATTCTATGTGCCGAGTGAGAATGGGCATGAGAGGGAGATTAAAGAGTGGATGCAGTATATTCGGAAGAATCAGTAATTCCGGGATGTTATTTATTGACCGGAGTATCCTCTTTCTAAAAAATATCTAAACAGTGTTGACAAAAATATGCGGGAGTGCTATCTTAATAGTCGAAAGGTGTTAGCACTCAGATATAAAGAGTGCTAATAACCCAAAACCGAAAGGAGGAGGTACCGGTGATAAATTATGAAGAACTGAGTGAAAGAAAATTGAAAATACTTCATGCAGTCATTCAGAATTATCTGGAGACAGGAGAACCGGTTGGTTCCAGAACAATTTCCAAATATACGGATCTGAATTTAAGTTCAGCAACGATTCGTAATGAGATGGCTGATCTGGAAGAGATGGGATATATCATCCAGCCTCATACGTCGGCAGGACGTATTCCTTCGGACAAAGGATACAGGCTCTATGTAGACATGCTGATGGAGGAGAAAGAGCAGGAATTAAATGAGATGCAGGAGCAGATGCTTGATAAGGCTGACAAGATGGATCAGCTTCTGAAGCAGGCGGCAAGGGTTCTTGCAACGAATACAAATTATGCAACGATGGTTTCCACTCCGATGAACAATTCGAATAAGATTAAGTTCATTCAGTTGTCTATGGTAGATGAGGAACAGGTGATTGCAGTCATTGTACTGGGCGGCAATGTGATCAAGAACAAGATCATCAACATTGACGAACCGATCAGTAATGAGAATCTGCTGAAGTTAAACATGCTGCTGAATACAACGCTCAACGGCATGGCGATTGAAGAGATCAACCTGGGTCTGATCGCCAGATTGAAAGAGCAGGCAGGAATCCACAGTCAGGTAGTCGGATATGTTCTGGATGCAGTTGCGGATGCCATTCATCTGGATGATGACATGCAGATTTATACAAGCGGTGCAACGAACATTTTTAAATATCCGGAGCTGAGTGATAATCAGAGTGCACAGGAGATCATCAGTGCATTTGAAGAAAAACAGCAGTTATCCGAGCTAGTAACCCAGACCCTGGCAAAGGAAGACAATACCGGAATCCAGGTATATATCGGTGATGAGACGCCGGTACAGACCATGCGGGACTGCAGTGTGGTAACCGCAACGTATGAACTGGGTGATGGATGAAAGGAACGATAGGAATTATCGGACCGAAACGTATGGATTATGCGCATGTTTTAAAATCTATGAAGCGTCTCCAGACAGAACTGGATGAGATGTTTCATAAGAATGATAGAAAGGTGGAATAACCCTTGGAGAATAAGCAGGAAAAAAGCCAGGAAGATATGGTAAAAGAAGCTGTGGAAGAAGCTAAAAAGTCTGCAGCTGAGACTGAATCTGAAGAAGCTGAAGCGGAAGAGACAGAAGAAACTTCCGAAGAAGCAGGAAGCGGAGACGCCAAAGAGGATACAGAAAAGAAAACTGGCAAAAAATTATTTGGATAAAAAGAAAGATAAAAAGGACGAGAAGATAGAAGAACTGACAGATAAGCTTACTCGTCAGATGGCAGAGTTTGATAACTTCCGCAAACGTACAGAAAAGGAAAAGTCCCAGATGTATGAAGTTGGAGCGAAAGATATCATAGAAAAGATTCTTCCGGTTGTAGATAACTTCGAAAGAGGATTAGATGCGGTAAAGGAAGAAGAAAAAGAAGATCCGTTCGTTCAGGGAATGGAAAAGGTATACAAACACCTGGTTACCACACTTGAAGGAATAGAGGTGAAGCCTATTGAAGCAGTAGTCAGCCGTTTGATCCGAATTTCCACAATGCGGTGATGCATGTGGAAGATGAAACTTTGGTGAAATATTGTTGCCGAAGAATTTCAGAAAGGTTACACATACCGTGATTCGGTCGTAAGACACAGCATGGTAAAAGTAGCAAACTAGAAACAAGCATATTCACAATTATCAGAATAAAGAATAATACAGGAGGAAATTTATCATGGGTAAAATTATAGGTATTGACTTAGGAACAACAAACAGTTGTGTAGCCGTAATGGAAGGTGGACAGCCGACAGTTATCGCCAACACAGAAGGCGCAAGAACAACACCATCTGTAGTTGCATTTACAAAGACTGGTGAGCGTCTTGTCGGAGAACCTGCAAAACGTCAGGCAGTAACAAACGCAGAGAGAACAATCTCTTCTATCAAGAGAGAGATGGGAACCGATTATAAGGTAACAATTGAAGATAAGAAATATTCTCCACAGGAGATTTCAGCAATGATCCTTCAGAAATTGAAAGCAGATGCAGAAGGATACCTCGGAGAGAAAGTAACAGAGGCTGTTATCACAGTACCTGCTTACTTCAACGATGCTCAGCGTCAGGCAACAAAGGATGCTGGTAAGATCGCCGGTCTTGATGTAAAACGTATCATCAACGAGCCGACAGCAGCAGCACTTGCATATGGACTTGACAACGAGAAAGAACAGAAGATCATGGTATATGACCTTGGTGGTGGTACATTCGATGTATCAGTTATCGAGATTGGTGACGGAGTTATCGAAGTATTATCTACAGCCGGTAACAACAGACTTGGTGGAGATGACTTCGACCAGAAGATCACAGATTACATGATCGCTGAATTCAAGAAACAGGAGGGTGTTGACTTATCTACAGATAAGATGGCACTTCAGAGATTAAAAGAAGCAGCTGAGAAAGCTAAGAAAGAACTTTCATCTGCAACAACAACAAATATCAACCTTCCATTCATCACAGCTACAGCTGAAGGTCCAAAACATTTTGATATGAACCTTACAAGAGCAAAATTCGATGAACTGACACATGATCTTGTACTGAAGACATCTGAGCCGGTACAGAGAGCATTATCAGACGCTGGCATCACAGCTTCTGAACTTGGTCAGGTACTGTTAGTTGGTGGATCTACACGTATCCCGGCAGTACAGGAAGAAGTAAAACGTCTGACAGGTAAAGAGCCAAGCAAATCTCTGAACCCGGATGAGTGTGTAGCACTCGGAGCATCTGTTCAGGGTGGTAAACTTGCAGGAGATACAGGCGCCGGCGACATCCTTCTTCTGGATGTAACTCCATTGTCACTGTCTATCGAGACAATGGGTGGTGTAGCTACTCGTCTGATCGAGAGAAATACAACAATCCCTACAAAGAAGAGCCAGATCTTCTCTACAGCTGCTGATAACCAGACAGCCGTTGATATCAATGTGGTACAGGGTGAGAGACAGTTCGCAAGAGATAACAAATCTCTCGGACAGTTCAGACTGGACGGAATCGCACCGGCTCCACGTGGAATTCCACAGATCGAAGTTACATTCGATATCGATGCAAATGGTATCGTAAATGTATCTGCAAAAGACCTTGGAACCGGAAAAGAACAGCACATCACAATTACAGCAGGATCTAACATGTCTGATGAAGATATCGACAAAGCTGTAAAAGAAGCTGCTGAATTCGAAGCTCAGGATAAGAAACGTAAAGAAGGAATTGATGCTAAGAATGAAGCTGACGCCATGGTATTCCAGACAGAGAAAGCTCTGCAGGAAGTTGGCGATAAGCTTGACGGTGCAGATAAAGCAGCAGTAGAAGCTGACTGCAAAGCTCTGAAAGAGTTACTGGAAAAAGCAAATACAGATACTCTTACAGACGAGCAGGTTGCTGAGATTAAAGCAGGCAAAGAAAAACTGACAGAAAGTGCTCAGAAGCTTTTCACAAAGATGTATGAGCAGGCTGGTGCAGCAGCAGGAGCTCAGGGAGCAGGTCCTCAGGCAGATGCTTCAGCAGGAGCAGGTCCGGCTCCAGAAGGATTCCAGGGCGACGATGTCGTAGACGGAGATTACAAAGAAGTCTAAGAACATTAAGTGAGGAATAGGAAATGGCAGAGTCAAAAAGAGATTACTATGAGGTGCTTGGAGTCAGTAAAGATGCTGACGAAGCAACTTTGAAAAAAGCATACAGACAGGTTGCCAAGAAGTATCACCCGGATATGAATCCGGGTGATGCTGAAGCTGAAAAGAAGTTCAAAGAAGCTTCTGAGGCATATGCAGTCTTGAGCGATCCGGAAAAACGTCGTCAGTATGATCAGTTTGGACATGCTGCTTTTGACGGAAGTGCAGGAGCAGGCGGCGGATATGCGGATTCGATTTCAACGGTGCTGATTTTGGTGATATTTTCGGAGATATCTTTGGAGATCTGTTCGGCGGCGGACGCAGAGGCGGACGTGCGAACCAGGGACCGATGAAAGGTATGAATATCCGGAAGAGTGTCAGGATTACATTTGAAGAGGCTGTATTCGGATGCGAGAAAGAATTGGACGTTGTATTAAAAGATCCATGTCCGAAATGTAACGGAACAGGTGCCAAACCGGGAACATCTCCGGAGACTTGTCCGAAATGCGGCGGTAAAGGTCAGGTTGTATATACACAGCAGTCTTTCTTTGGAACCGTACAGAATGTACAGACCTGTCCAGATTGCCAGGGAACTGGTAAGATTATTAAGGAAAAATGTCCGGATTGCGGCGGTACAGGTTATGTAGCCAGTAAGAAGAAGATATCCGTATCCATTCCGGCAGGTATTGATAATGGTCAGAGTGTGCGTATCCGTGAAAAAGGTGAGCCAGGTGTAAACGGCGGACCAAGAGGAGATCTTCTGGTAGAGGTCGTGGTATCAAGACATCCGATCTTCCAGCGTCAGGATATGCATATCTTCTCAACGGTACCGGTTACATTTGCACAGGCGGCGCTTGGTGCGGATATTCGTATCAAGACGGTAGACGGAGAAGTAATCTATACTGTAAACCGGGAACCAAGACCGATACAAAAGTACGTCTGAAAGGAAAGGGAGTTCCATCTCTTAGAAATGCACAGGTTCGCGGCGATCATTATGTAACGCTTGTTATCCAGACACCGGAACACTTAAGTGCCGAAGCAAAAGAAGCACTTCGTAAATTCGATGAACTGACAGGTAATTCTCTTGGAACAGAAAAGAGTGACAAGACGGAAGAGCATAAATGTAAAAAGAAAAAAGGATTTATGGATAAATTAAAGGAAACCTTTGATGATTAATTTCATCAGGGGTTTCCTCTTTTTGCCTAGAAGTATCTATGGAAACCGGTGACGGCAGGTTCTGTAAATCTGACAGGTATTGAAAAATATACAAAAAAATGCTGGCATTCACCGTGGTAAAGTGCTATCATATTAAAAAATCGAATTTTTAACAAACCAGGAGGACTCAAGTATGTACGCATTTGATGAAATTAAAAAAGCAGACAGTGAAATTGCAGATGCCATTCAGGCCGAGATGGAGAGACAGAATTCGCATCTGGAACTGATCGCATCGGAGAACTGGGTAAGTAAAGCGGTCATGGCAGCAATGGGAAGTCCGCTTACAAATAAATACGCAGAAGGCTATCCGGGCAAACGTTATTATGGTGGATGTCAGTGTGTGGATGTAGTGGAAGATCTTGCAAGAGAAAGAGCAAAGAAGTTATTCGGCTGTGATTATGCCAATGTACAGCCGCATTCCGGCGCACAGGCAAACCTGGCAGTATTCTTTGCGATGCTGGAGCCTGGAGACAAAGTTATGGGTATGAACCTGGATCACGGCGGACATCTGACACATGGTTCTCCGGTTAATATTTCCGGTAAATATTTCAACGTCGTATCATACGGAGTGAACGACGAAGGCGTGATCGATTATGATAAAGTCCGTGAGATCGCAGTGAAAGAAAAACCAAAGATGATCATTGCGGGAGCCAGTGCTTATGCAAGAATCATTGATTTCAAAAAGTTCCGTGAGATTGCAGATGAAGTAGGAGCATACCTTATGGTCGATATGGCACATATCGCGGGACTTGTTGCAGCAGGACTTCATCCAAGTCCGATCCTGTATGCAGATGTAACTACAACTACTACACATAAGACACTGCGCGGACCAAGAGGAGGTCTGATCCTTTGCAATCAGGAAGCAGCAGATAAGTTCAACTTTAATAAAGCTGTATTCCCGGGGATTCAGGGAGGTCCACTGGAGCATGTGATCGCAGGAAAGGCTGTGTGCTTTAAAGAGGCACTGGAGCCTGAATTCGCAGAATATCAGAAACAGATCATCAAGAATGCACAGGCACTCAGCAAAGGTCTGATGGATCGCGGCGTGAAGATCATATCCGGAGGAACAGATACCACCTGATGTTGATCGACTTAAGAGGCGAAGAGGTAACCGGTAAAGAACTGGAAAAGCGTCTGGATGCCGCACACATCACATGTAACAAGAATACGGTACCGAATGATCCAAGATCTCCGTTCGTGACAAGTGGTGTCAGACTTGGAACACCTGCAGTTACAACAAGAGGATTAAAAGAAGACGACATGGATGTGATCGCGGAGTGCATCGCACTGGTACTTCAGAACGAAGACAATATTGAAAAAGTCAAAGGAATGGTTACAGAGCTGACTGCAAAATATCCTCTGGATATGTAATATTCGAGAATAACGAAAGAAAATAAGAAAATCAAGGATGCGTCGGAGTATGGTTTTTAAACTTATTCAGACGCATTTTTGCTGTGCAGATACCAAAAATTTTAGTAATAAGACAGCGTATTTTTATGAGTTTTATGAAAATGATAAAAGCAAAGCAATAACAGGGTGGAAATTTAAAAGCAGGAAGCGTATAATCAAAAATAATGTATATTAATCTATACAAGAAGAATCTCGATAACAGCGATGAGATAAAACAGCAGATCACGACAACTGGGGAAGAACAATATAAAACGGCGGAAGAAACAGTAAAAAATAAAGCAGACGGAATTACAGCAACAGGAACGCCGGTAGTAGAAGGTCAGACGATTGCGGTTGATCCAAGAGTTATTCCTTACGGAACGAAAGTGATCATCGGAGGTCATATATTTACAGCTGAGGATTGCGGCGGTGCAATTCAGGGAAACCACATTGACATCTATGTAAATAATCACGCAGAGGCAACGGCGCTCGGGGTGACAAATGCAGATGTATTTCTTGTGAAATAAGAATAAAATAAAAATGAGAAAAGACAGCTTTTTCAGATTTGAAAGTTTGAAAAGCTGTCTTTTAATATTACGTTGCATTCATAAAAAACGCTGGATAGATATGGATTATTTACAGATCTTTAAAAGTTCTTTCAGATAATCCCACATAGCTTGTAGATTCGATATGTACGCGTTCATTATAAGTATGTACACCTGTCAGTTCCGGTCCGAAAGAAATGATATCAAGATCATTCTTCTTTCCGAATAAGATTCCACATTCCAGACCGCCGTGCGTTGTCTCAACGGTAGGCTCTTTGCCGAACATTTCTTTATAAAGTTCAATTGCTTTCGGACGGATCACGGAATCTGCATTGTAGCTCCATGCCGGATATTCACCGGAGATTTTGCGGGAAGCACCTGCAAGATCTGTTGCAAGATCCAGTTTGTTTCGCATATCATCTAACTTGGTAGCAACGGAGCTGCGAACCTGGAATTTGATCTTTACCGTATCTTCTGTGGTTTCAACGATACCTGTATTCAGGGAAGATTCTACAGCTGTAGGGAACGCACGGTCATAGCATTGTACACCATCGATTGCTCCATACAGGAATCCGATTACATGTGCGGTAGTATCTGCGTCAAATGCTTTTAAGGCGGTCTCACCTTCGGAAACAGCGTTCAGAGATAAAGTTGGTTCCTGTCCGGCAAACTCAGCGGAGATCGTCTGTTCCAGTCCGGTAACAGCATCTGCGATAGCCTGAGCCTGTGCAGGGTCAGCAATAATCTCAGTCGTATTATATTGTGCGATTACGTTTGCTGCATTTCCGCCGTTTGTGCTTACAATGTTGAAGTCGTAATCTTTTGCAAGAGCATACAGGACGCGTCCCATGATCTTGTGTGCATTTCCAAGCTGGTTCTGGATTTCTGCACCAGAATGTCCGCCTTGCAGACCGGAAATGGAAATCGTCATCTTTGTTCCGTTTTCTTCACTCCATTCGATCGGGATGAAGGTATCGTAAATGTAGCCGCCGGCACATCCGACAGTCATAACACCTTCAATTTCAGAATCAATGTTCAGACAGATCTTTCCTTTTAATACAGATGTATCCAGGTGGTGTGCACCGCCCATACCAATCTCTTCATCAATTGTGAATACAGCTTCGATCGGTGGGTGTGGAATGTCTGTGCTGGCAAGGATTGCCATAGCGTAAGCAACGGCGATGCCATCATCGCCACCGAGAGTGGTGTTCTTTGCCCCAATCAGATCACCATCTACAAAAAGGTCTAAAGGATCATTTTCAAAATCATGATCACTGTCGGTTGTCTTTGTAGCGACCATGTCCAGATGTCCCTGGATGATAACCGGATCACTGTTCTCGTATCCGGCAGTACCAGGTTTTTTGATGATTACGTTGTTCACTTCATCCTGGATATATTCCAGATTGTGAGCTTTTGCAAATTCCACACAAAATCACTTGATTTTTTTTGTGTGGAAGGTACTTCTGGGTACCATACTTAATTCTTCGAAGTAATGGAATACTTCTTTTGGTTCAATATTAGACAAAATTCCCATTGTTCATTCCTCCGTTTGTCTTTAGTCTCTATCTGTCATTGTACCATGAAATTCAGCACTTATCATGATAAAATTTAATGTATACATAACGGAATGTAATAGCTATAATAACTGTAGCTTATAAGATTTATTAAAACATTCAATAACTGCAGACTACACAAAAAGAAGAAAAAATATATAATAATTTAAGATTGAAAATAATATGAAATCGCCATGACGTTCGAAAGAAATTTACAGGAGGATATATATGAGTACAAAAGAAGCAAAACAGATGGACAAAGCATTATTTGATTTTATGGAAAACCATCTATCGGACAGGCTTTGCCACTTGCAATCCAGCATGTACTTGCGATGATCGTCGGATGTGTAACACCATCGATCATTGTTGCGGGAGTGGCCGGAATTTCACAGGAAGATTCCGTGATCTTAATACAGGCAGCACTGGTGATGTCGGCACTGACGACATTACTGCAATTGTTTCCATTTATAAAAACAAAGAATTTCCGGATCGGTTCGGCACTTCCGGTTATGATGGGAATCAGCTTTGCGTATGTTCCAAGTATGCAGGCAATTGCGTCTGATTTTGACATTGCAACAATTCTGGGTGCACAGATTATCGGAGGTGTGGTTGCACTTCTGGTGGGATTGAATATTAAGAGAATCCGCAAATTCTTCCCGCCGCTGATTACAGGAACGGTCGTATTTTCTATCGGTCTTTCTCTGTATCCGACAGCAATTAACTATATGGCCGGAGGTGCGAGCAGCAAGACTTATGGATCATGGCAGAATTGGGTGGTTGCGATTATTACATTGATCATTGTAACAGCATTGAATCATTACGGAAAAGGGGTATGGAACTGGCATCCATCCTGATCGGAATTATTGCAGGATATATCGTAGCGTTGTTCTTTGGAATGGTAGATTTTTCATCTGTGTCATCGGCAGCGTTCTTCCAGCTTCCGAAACCAATGCATTTTGGAATCAAGTTTGAACCATCTGCATGTGTTGCGATCGGAATTCTGTTTGCGATCAATGCAGTACAGGCAATTGGTGATTTTTCGGCAACAACAACAGGATCTATGGACGTATGCCGACAGATGAAGAACTGACAGGTGGAATTGTATGGTCGTATGGAATCAGTTAACATTTTCTGTGCGTTCTTTGGAGGACTTCCGACTGCAACATACAGCCAGAATGTAGGTATCGTATCAACAACAAAGGTCGTCAGCCGTGTGGTAATGGGGCTGGCAGCAGCAATATTACTGGCAGCAGGATTGATTCCGAAGTTTTCTTCTTTGCTTACAACAATTCCGTATTGTGTACTCGGCGGTGCGACAATCTCTGTATTTGCTTCGATTACAATGACGGGAATCAAACTGATCACGACAGAGCCAATGGATTTCCGTAATACAACAGTTGTAGGACTTGCAGTAGCAGTAGGAATGGGTGTGACACAGGCAAATGCTTCACTGGCACAGTTCCCGGAATGGATGACAACAATTTTCGGAAAATCTCCGGTTGTTCTTGCAACGATCGTAGCAATTGTGTTAAATTTAACCCTTCCAAAAGCAAAGAAAAAAGAGGAGAAATAATCCTTATATGATAATAAGTTATATAAATGGTGAATGGAAAGAGCCTGGCAGTTTATGCCAGGCTATTGGAATTTTTAAAGAAAATTTCATAAGACGGTATCCGTTGTCGGCGGAGGCGGAAAGACGACAGTGATACGCAGGCTTATGGATGAATGCCGGAATGCCGAAATTCCATGTGCGGTTTCTACAACAACTCATATACAAAAATGTGATGCTGGATATTTTCTGGCAAAACCTTCGGTGGAAATGTTCCGTCAGATTATGATAAAATATGGTGTTGTATGGATGGGAAGAGAGACAACAGATGGGAAGCTTGCATCTTTTCAAGAAGAATATCTAAAAGAGATCAGCCGTGAACCAGGTGTACTGCTTCTAGAGGCAGACGGAGCGAAGCGTCTGCCGGTTAAAACCCCTGCGGAACATGAGCCGGTGATCTGTGAGCAGACAGATATTGTTTTGAATGTATATGGGATGAGTGCGGTTGGAAAGAAGCTGAAAGAAGGTTGTTTCCGGGTGAAAGAGACCGGGAAGATTCTCGGAAAGACAGAAGAAGATATTCTGTGTCCGGAAGATATTGTCACACTTGCGGTAAGTCAGAGTGCGGGACGAAAATACGTGACGGATGATATGGAATATCAGGTGATACTGAATCAGGCAGATACTAAGGAGCAGAAAAAAATGGCAGTGGAACTTGCGGAAGAGATCGTAAAGCAGTTGTCAGACAGGCATGCAGATAGTATGGAATGCCCGGGGCAGATCCGCAGAGTGCATGTGGTATCGGACCTGATTCCGTTGAAAGAAAGATGGTAACTATGTCAGAAATGTATAAAAACAGAAAAAAAGTATTAATCAGAGGAGCCGGAGATCTGGCTACGGGTGTAGGAGTGGCACTTCACAGGGCAGGATTCCGGGTGATCATGACGGAGATTGCAGTGCCGCTTACCGTCAGACGTGAAGTTGCAATGTCACGGGCAGTCTATGAAGGCAGGATAGAAGTAGAAGGAATAGAAGGAATTCTTGTGGAAAATTATCAGGAAGCCAGGAGGGTACTGGCAGCGGATAAGATTGCCGTAATCGTAGACCCGGAGGCAGAGATCCGGAGAGAATTCAGACCGGATGTACTTGTGGATGCAATTCTTGCAAAAAGAAATACAGGAACCAGTCGGGCAGATGCACCATATGTGATCGGTCTCGGACCGGGGTTTATAGCGGGAAAAGATGTCCATGCTGTCATAGAGACAATGCGTGGATTAACACTTGCGGATATCATCTATGACGGACAGCCGATTCCCAATACCGGCATTCCGGGATATGTGGGCGGCTATGCGCTGGAACGTCTGATCAGGGCGTCAGCAGCCGGACGGATGGAGCCGAAAGCACAGATCGGGGATGTCGTCCGAAAAGGACAACTTCTGGCTCTGACCGGAGGAAAACCGGTCTATTCTCAGTTGGACGGTGTGATCCGGGGGATGTTACAGGAAGGCGTGCAGGTAAAAAAGGGTCTGAAGATTGGAGATGTGGATCCGAGAAAGGACAAGAAATTGTGTTATCTGATCTCGGATAAGGCAAATGAGATTGGCAGTTCCGTGGTAAAGACAGTAGAAGCACGCCTGTCAGATAAAGATTATGCGATGATTCTCCTGGCAGCCGGAAAGTCAAGCCGATACGGGAACAATAAGCTGCTGGAGAAACTGGATGGAGGCAGATGTTCGAACATACCCTTCGTAAAATGCATGCATTTCCATTGTGTACACAGGTAGTGGTAACAAGATTTGAAGAGATAGAGAATGCGGCAAAAACACAGGGGATGCTGGTGGTACAGAATACGGAGCCGGATCTTGGAATCGCACATTCGCTGAAGTTAGGATTAAAGAGAGCATTAGATGAGAATCCGGGGTTAAAGGGGGCTATGTTCATCGTATGTGACCAGCCGGGATTGACAGCCGGGACATTTGCCCGTATGGCTTGAGATGGGGAAGATGCATCCGGGAAAGGATTGTATGTGCCGGATGGAAAGGAAGAACCGGGAATCCCGTATTATGGGATTCGTGCTTTTCCGGGAGTTGTGCAGACTTTCCGGTGATAAAGGCGGAAAACAGATCATCTGTGGACATAAAGAAGATGTGGTGCTCTGTGAGACAGAAGAAGCAGAACTCCGGGATGTAGATGTACCGGAACAACTGATAAAATGGGAGAGAGATTATGGAGAATCAGGAAAATCAAGAGAAGAAACATAAAACGGAGAGTCCGATATTCCGGAACACATCCGAGAAATTATAAAGAAAAATATAAAGAACTGAATCCGGAAAAGTATGCAGATACTATTTCAAAGGTGATCCAAAAAGGCGGAACACCGGCAGGAATGCACATTTCCATCTGTGTACAGGAGATTTTAGACTTTTTTGATATCCAGCCGGGACAGCAGGGACTGGATGCAACGCTTGGATATGGAGGGCATACCTCAAAGATGCTGGAAAAACTGCAGGGAGAGGGTCATATCTACGGACTGGATGTAGATCCGATCGAATCAGCAAAGACAAAGAAACGTCTGGAGGAAAAGGATTGGATCAGACATCCTGACAGTAAAGCTTGAGAACTTTGCTAATATTGACAAGTAGCAAAGAAGCCGGAAAATTTGATTTTGTACTGGCAGATCTTGGTGTGTCATCCATGCAGATCGATAATCCGGACCGGGGATTCACATTTAAAGCAGAAGGTCCTCTGGATCTGCGGATGAATCCGGAGAAAGGAATCAGTGCGGCAGAACGGCTGCATGACATTTCAAGAGAAGAACTTGCAGGGATGCTGGTTGAAAATGCAGATGAACCTTATGCAGAAGAGATTGCAGAAGCAGTTACGGAAAAGATCCGAAAAGGCGGAAAGATTGAAACAACAACGGGATTGCACCAGGTGATCGGAGAGGCACTTGCATTTATT
>ENA-OQLB01000714-OQLB01000714.1-human-gut-metagenome-genome-assembly--contig:-NODE-714-length-17336-cov-4.220524_pt1 | contig 17336 bp, 27 predicted proteins | sample MGYA00242656_ERZ504813 | MGnify/ENA primary metagenome ERZ504813 (study PRJEB26092, sample SAMD00036388) | human gut metagenome | host: Homo sapiens | study: EMG produced TPA metagenomics assembly of... | reverse complement strand
CCCATTCTTCCGATTTCTTACTTGTAATAGAGATATTACGGCTTATTTGCCGTATATCTTAACCCATTCTGTAATAATCAACTCTTTGTTCTCTTCAATAATAGACTCAGCCAGTTTTATGTCTTTGGGCTTCATTCCTTTATTGACCATCAACCGGATTTCATCACCTACCTGGAACTTGGCTTCACCGTCTTGACTGAGTACATGTACATGCACCGGTTCGTGGTCACGTACATAAATTCTAAACTTCAAACCGAATAAAATTAAAATTGTTGGCATATCGTTATCTGTTTTTGATTACTCTGCAAAGATAGGTAATTATTTTATTACCCACAAAGAATAGGGTAATTATTTTATTACCATAAGTAAAAATCCCCTCCGTGGTTGAAGGAACGGTAACACGACCAGTCATTCCGCTTTTCGGGCCCCATTTCGTTTGCGAGCATGCGAGCAAACGGAATGGGTGCGCCCTGCACCCCTCCGTCAAATCAGCCCCTCATCGCCAAAACTGTAATATCCACCATTCGTTATAATCACATGGTCTATCATCCTAATATTGAATAACCCTGCCGCCTTTTTAAGTTGCTCCGTCAGCCTCTTGTCCTCATTGCTCGGTCGGCTGTTGCCACTCGGATGGTTGTGCACCGCTGCGAACTGCACCGCCCCCGTATCAATCAGCACGCGCATAATCAGTCTTATATCCGCTGAAGTCTGGTCAATACCGCCTACCGATATGCGTACTTTCTTGATAATCCGTCCGGCTTTGGTTTATCGACACTACCCAAAATTCCTCATTCGGCAAATCTCCTATCAACGGCTCCATCAGTTCGTATACGTCTTTGCTCATCCTTATTTGCCTACGTTCCACCTGCTGCGACAGTTGTCTCTTGTACATCTCCACGGCTGCCACGGCTACCCTCCTGCGTCCAGGAGTCAAAGAGGAAAACAATTTTTCAAGGTCTATCACTTCGTTGCTGCGTTCGATGTCCGAAACAATCTGTCTGTTGTTGCTGATTTCGTAAATCAGTTCGCTGTCGCTCATGTAGCGGCAATCGTTATCAAAAAGAGTATTCATAATTGTATGGATTAAATTGTTATAAAAGAATTGTCTTGCCTAAGAAATAGCCTCCCAAAACCTCTGCCCCAAGCGTTTCAAGTGCACACGCAAACCGTGCGTAACTATGCCCCTGCGTCAGTATATCATCGAATACAAGGCATTTCTTACCCTTGAAAAAACGCTTGTCAAACTTGATGACCTCCACCGTCTGCACCGTCTTGGCCGCTTTCGTCTCATGGATGGCAAGCCGTCCACCCTCAATGGTAATTGCTTTGTACGCATTCCTGCACCCCGTCAGCCGTGCCACCTCTTCGGCAAAAGCCTTGTATCTGATTTCGTTCTTCTCTCCGCTACTGGCTGGTATGCAGACCAACGTCACGTTGCAAACCTCCGCACCGAACTGCTCGCGCATCTTCTTCGCTACAAGTTCTGCCACAGACGCACTGCGCTTCCCGTCCTTAAAATCCCATATCATCCTGCGGATAGACCACTCCCGTTTGTTAGCCTCGTACTTGGTAGGCAAGTAATCAAAGAAGTTAAACATGAATTTAGACCATTGATTTTTCCATGCTTCGGGGATGTTTCTTTTTGCTGCCATAACTGTAAGTTTTTAATTTATTCTGGATTTCTGGAGTCGTCGGGTGGAGCCTTTTTTAATTTTCTCCGTTTCCCAGAACGACTTTTTTTTTATTCCGGCGTGTCTGTATGACGTGCGGTATGGTTGCCTTTTGATGCCGCAATAATTGAGGTGCCGAGGATGACATTCCGCAAGGTTCCGACTAAAACCGAAGGCTTGAATACTACCCGTAGGGCTGGAGATTTTTTAGCGGACAACGCCCGACCTTGTTTGTCAGACCGGTGCCCTACATTTGCGGACTCAAAAGACTACCTGACCGCATACAGAGATGCAGGAAATGAAAAGGAGTTGCGGAAAAGAAACGGAGGCACGCCAAGCGGAACGCTTACCGCTCTACGGTCTCTACCTTAGCTATTGAAACAGAAAAGACCGGGTCTACCTGCATGGATGCGGACAAACGCAAGTAGCTGCCGCTACTTACCGCTGAGACGCGCAAAATCCGTACTGGAGGAAATAGATTTGCCTGCCTGTTCCTTCAGTACGGATTTTGCGCGCGCCGTGCTCTTTGTTAATGAATGTTATAATAAATATACTTCTTTGATAATGAATACAGAATACCCCGCTTTCCATCCGAATGGAAACAGAAACGGAAGTTTCTGCCGACCGCGCCCTATCCAAAAACGCAACCAAAAGCGCAAGAAACAAGGAAATATGACAAGGAGGATGCCCCTCGGCCAGTCCTGCACACGGCGTTCTGTCCTAAAGTGCAGCGATTCCCATTGCGGACGTTGCGAGTCCTGCCATAAGCATTGCGATTGTGATTGCGGATGTATGTGTATGAGGTGAATCAGATACGTGCGTCCACGAATCCGTATGCCTGCCTGAGTAGGTGCCCGTACTTCGTCCATACACGCTTATCCACCGCATCACCGAAGTGGGTGGCTTCTTCCGGAAGGATGGACTGGTTACGCTCGCTGCGCTTATCCTTGGCAAAACGCCCCTCGCGGTCCTCGATGACACGCGTATTGTTCATGGAGATGAGTGTATATTTGCATTTCGAGCCGTTGAAACGCTTCTTCGGGAACCGTTCGTCTTTCTCTGCCAGGATGGAAGCCCAGAGCAGGTACTTGTCATGCTGCGGCGGCTCCATGCCCGCATGGGTGTGTTGTTCCACCGTCCACCCGTGTTTCTCCAGACGCTCGATGGCAAGCTCGTTGTAGGACTTCTTGTTGTTGGCACGGCGTGCATCCCCGTAACGGTCACGGTAATAATGCAGGTGTTTGTTGATATGGTTACGGTAGTAGTGGCAGAACTTGTCCATCAGCGCGTTCACCATGGTGTCATCCTCTTCATCACGCTTGACGAAGAACTCGTTGATGTTGTTGTCCACCGGCTCACGTGTCAGCATCTTCGTCACGAAGTCATAGTTGCGCTCCTGCGCCACTTCCAGGAATGAAGCGGCACTACCCCAGTCGGGTGTCAGCTCTATCGGCTGGTTGGGATTGCAGTCCAGGTCACGCCGGCTGTCATCGTTATTGGCAAGCTGCTGCCAGTTGTAGTTATGATCTTCGGCAAAGTCACGGATATAGTCGTCATTGGTCGCATTGTAATAGATATGGCGTTCATCCAACTGGTAGTAGCAGCTGTCAATCTTATCCACCATGAAGTTTAGGATCTCTATCATGAAGGAAAGTTTATCCATCACCTTGTACTGGTTTAGGATATAGTTCATGCCCACATTGGCGATGTTGTCGAAGATGGAGCCAAGGATAAAGAGCGTGCCGTCACGTGAAACGAACGGCGTGATACTTTGCCTGAGACGGACGGTCTCGTTCCAGATCTCCTTGAACAGTCCGGCGTCATTCGCAATCCTTGCATCAATGAGCTGCATCTGTAACCGCACAATCCTGTTCCAGACATCAAACAGCCGGATGCCGCGTTCTTCTTCATAATACTTGGCCGGTTCAAGCAACCATTTCTGTTCAGGCGTGTACGGCATGGAGGAGAGGAAGGTGTTGCCGTGGTGCTTCAGCACCGGATGCTCCGACTTGCGCCCGAAGATATGCTCATTGCCACGGTTGGTCGGCGCCGCCTCCTGGTCGAACTTCTCCTTGTCGAGTGTCAGCGCTTCATCGGTGATGTTGTAGTCCGCATTCGGACCGCGGCTGTTGCCGCCCTGGGTAAGTATGTAGAGCATATGCCCGTTACTGAAGCTGATACCATACTCAAACGACATGATGTGCTCGTAAGGTTTATACCATCCCTCAATAGGTTTGCGACAAACCACATAGTCACCGGTCTTGCTGACCGGATCCCACTGCTTATAACCGAGCATCTCCAGCATCTTGAACGCTGAAGGCAGGGTTTTAGTCAACGCCTGCCCAATGGTGGCCTGGGTGAGCGTAGTAATCCCTCGCGGCATGAGCCGGATGTTGTCATCTATCACGGCACCGGTAATGAATGATTTACCCGTGGCACGCGAGTAGATGACATATCCGTTCTTGTACGGCATCACGAGAAATGCCGCCTGCGCCGGATTGACCTGTATGACCTCTTCCCAGACATTTTCGTCCATTGTCCTGCCGTATCAATATCGTGGGAAAACAATGTAGTTCACACCTTCGGAGGAAGTCATGCGGGGCATGTCCTGCCCGGTGTCAGCCAGCAGCTGCGGCACCTCTTCCGGCCTGAACCTGGCGGATACGGTACAGACAATCTGTGTCTTGCTGACCGATACCATATCAATGTGCTTATGGTCAACCAGGTAAGAGATGAGTCGTTTGTTTGTCAATTTTTTTCATGGGTAATCTGTTATGAGTTCATTATTTCTTCAGCTTGTGCGTCGTCGATAGGCGTGTACATCGAATCCACCAGAACCTTCTGCTCTTCCTGGGAAAGGTTGCGGACGGCATTTAGGGGAATATCCACCTTTTGCCCCATACTGTTGATCTGGATGTAGAATACGTTCTTCTCCATGCGTCGCGGGTCCTCGACGGAAGCCGGCTTCTCACCAATCATCTGATGCAGCACTTTCTTGGCGTTGTTCCATTGCTTGAGATCACCTTTGAGCTTGCAATCCCGGATAAGCTGAATCTGGTCCTTGATCATCCAGGCATACCAGAAGTCCCAGTCGAACTGGTGCTGTGTCTTGAACAGCTCTTTTGCCAGGGCGATGTCCTTCCTTATCTGGGTACGCGAGATACGGTATTTTGCCAGCATGATGTTGATGATGTGGCTCTCGTTCGGATAGTCATCCAAAAGACGTGCTATCTGCAGCACCCGGTTGCACTGCACACGCAGATGCTCCGGCAGCGGACTGTTCTCCGGGTCGATGATGTGCTGCTGTATAAGGTCGTAGGATTGCTCCTCCAGTGCGGCCTTGCTTTTGGATGCCGTCAGACGGTTGTTATTCATACTCAAGATACTGCTGTTGCGATTTGATGAACTTGATAAGCTCCTGCTGTGCCGGGTTGCTGCCATTGACGGCCGACTTGATGAGTGACTCCCGGAGTTCAACCGTCTGGCGAAGATGCCCCCGGTAGAAGGCGGTCCGGACTTCGGTGCCCGGTGTGCGGAGTTCCGCGAGAAAGTCCGTCTCATCGGCACCTATATTGATGGCTATCAGCCCGGAGATCAAACGATAGGCCATCTTCTCTATCTCCTCACGTTGTTCCTGAGTCAAATTCATCATTCAGCATTTTAAAGTCAAAATCAAAAATATCTCTGCCGGTATGGATGATTCCACGTTCCAGCTTCGGGTTGTGCGTGGCGTTCTGGCTGCCCACTACGGTAATCTTCCAGTCCTCGTTATACAGCAGCGCCACCTTCGCATGAAGCGCGAGGCAACGGTAGCAGTCCGGGAACGTGGTCACCAGATAATCGAACGGTTTGGGTGATATGCTGCGCACCCGGTTGTCTATCAGGAACCGCACTGACAACAGCTCGCCCGTTTCCACCTTCCGATGAATCGCCGCAATGCTGTCCATGGAGATGGAATAGGTGGTAAGCAGCAGGTGTGCCGGTCCCGTCTGTCTGAGAATATAGAAAATCAACTGGATCAGGTTGAACGCCCCTGAAGAGTAGAAATGCTTGTCCCTGCCGGGTACCAGCACCCCCATGGCGTCCGGATGCAGCAGCTTCTCCGCAGCCAGGTCGTGGCCGGAGGCTGCCGCATCCGTTCGGCGGATGTACCTGTCGGGTATCGGTCTCCCTGCATAGGACTTACTGCATCATCCGCCGGCATCATCTTATTCTCAATCTCGCTGCAACAGACCAACATAACCTAACCTATTGCAGTTCTGCCAAACGATATTCTATCCTTTCCACCAGTGCTTCCTGGGCAGCCACCTTCTTCTCGTATTTCACGCGTTTGGGGCAGTCGGGAAGGGGATTCTCCTTGCCGTCCTTGGGCTTGCTTTCCGAAGAGTACAGCAGCATGTTCCTTGCCTTGGTAATCTTGCTCTTGGCATTGGATTTCGCTTTCCTCAGCTCTTCCACGGATAGGGAACTGATGTCGGCCTCGTCCTCTTCCTTTTCCGGATTTTCTTCGGGGGTATCCGCTTTTTTGTAGAGTTCGTCCAGCTGCTCTTCAGTCGGCAGTTCCCTGTCCTGCTCGAACTGCCTTTTGATGGCAGCCAGCAGTGTCATGCGGTTGGAGAGAAAGGCTATACGGGCGACAATATCCTTGCGCTGCGTGCATACAGCCTGCGTGTTTGTCTCACCCAGTCCGGCAAGCATCCGGTGCTGGCGTGAACGTTCGTTGTAGCATTCCCGGAAGTCATAGATGATTTTGGCCATCACCGGAGGATAGGCGGGCTGTTCGTCCGCCTCACGCGCCAGTTCCCTCTCCGCAACGGCGACAATGGCGGCAGCCGTCTCTTCGGGAACCGTCTCGGAACGCCCGTCATTGCCCGGCATTGCATCATCTGCCAGGTCCACATCCTCAAAGCGCGGGTCATCCGGATGGTACCACACCTTGATCATCTGCCGGATTTCATACTCCAGCTTCTCGCGGGTATGCGGCTTTTCGCCCTGGCGTGCCAGACGTGCGGCGACAAACCCCTTATATCCAGAACGGGTCAGGATATTCACACCGGTGCTGTAGTCACGTTTCTGCGAGTTCAGCCACTTGATGCCGTCCCTGCGCGCTCGATATAGTTCTGTGTAATCTTTGACATTGTATGTACGTTGTTTTTTGATGATACGCAAAGCTATTGCGGTTTTTGTTGCCGGAATAGGACAAAACAAAATGTCCGCCCCTGCCTGAGAGCGAGAGACGGACATGAACAACCAATCATGAACAAAAAGGCTTATGGCTCTTCTGATGCGGCTTTTACAGTCAGGATGTCCTCCGTATCTCCCTCATACACACATTTGCGCGGTGCGGTAAAGGTGTAGTGGAGGGTGTTCTGGTTGCGGGCGGTGGAGCTTGCTCCGGTAGTGGCACCGTCACCCGACGCACGGAGCGCGCCGCGCCGCTTGTCACCCATCAGGTAGTTCGTGCCGTTGTTGTCGGTCACGATAAAGAACATCTTGCGCCCTTTGGTCGCATTCTCAAAACCGAATATCTTCTTCCGCATCTTGGCCGAATGATATTCAGGTCCATTAGGAACGATTCCCCGCCGCTTTCTCCCTGGTCGGTAATCTTGAACTCGGCCAGTTCGTCGGTGAAATCCATCTTGTATGCTCTGCAACTTTCCTTCATGACCAGGTCACCGACCAATGTACCGGCTTCTTCAAGAGAAAGAGGGGATTCCGTCTTTTTCGGGTAGTCCGGCCATGTGGCCACATCCGCATGATAACCGAAGATGACGGACGGTATGATACCGCCCATGTTGTCCTGGTTCTCGCAGTCCATTGCCTCGTTGATGTCATCAAGGGCAATACATAATTTAGGGTCTACTTCTGCCATAGTCGTAGGTTTATTCGGATTTAACAACATAGGTGCCCGTCACCTTCTCCACTTTGCCTGCAGCGGGCGTCTTCTTCTGCACGGCAGGAGTGGTGTATCCGGCAGCCTCCAGGAACTCGACGGTGTATTCCTTGCCACCGGGAACTGCCGCATATGTACCGGACTCACGCCAGGCTTCCTCGCCCTGGATGCGCCATTTACCGCCGTTGTTGACCGCTTCATCCGGCGTAATGGTCACTTCAATGTATCCGAACGGATTGGTCCCTTCCGGGTCCACCGGACGGTCGTTGACGCAGAACTCGGACTTGTGCACAGACACGAACTGGAAACCGATCACATACTTGCCCGCAGCATCGAACGTATAGGGATTGCCGGACATGAACGGCTTGATGGACTTGAAGTCGCTCTCCTTGTCAAAGCCGTAGCATACGTTCTCCTTGGTGGTCAGCATGACGAACTGGCTGCCGTCGGGAAGGTTCGGAACGCGCACCAGCTCACAACGGTTGTTGGAACCAAGCAGGTGCTGCGTGTCGGAAGTGTCCTCCTTGAGTCCGATGACAATGGTGCCTTCGTCCTTGCGCCAGTCATCGTACATGTCGCCCAGATCGTCGGAAATGAACATCTTGATGTTCTTCTTGCGCTTGAAAGTGCGCGGCATGTGGCGCCACATTTCCAGCAGCTTCTCCCCGATATTGGCGCGGGACAGTTCACCGGTCGCATAAACGTTTCCCTCGGCACTGGAGATGTCCCCGACAGCTTCGCTTCAGTGATAATGGTACCGATACCGTCGAAAGAGTCTTGAATGTCCGTCTTTTCTTCATCCGCACTGTATTTTGCCGTGAAAATGGCAAACAGCAGGTCATTGGATGCCAGTTCGTGCCCGTGGTTGATCAGCCACAGCTCGAACGGGTGTTCCTTGCGGAGTGTACCGGGAACCTCGGCAATGTAGGTGCGTCGGTAGCGCTCAGGCTCGTCGGACATCTCCATTACAACGGGACGCACTACCAGACGTCGGGGAACAATCTTGCCCAGATACTTTCCGGCAGTGAACTTTCCGGTGTACTTGCCGGAGATGCTTCCGCCTCCACCTTGCCCAGTTCAAGGGAGTCGGTTATGCCCGGTACCGGAGTGAAATGTCTCAACACCTCTGAGGCGTCGAGCTTGTCGACCGCCTTCAGGATGTCCTTGTGCTTTTTTACCGCGGTCAGAACGGCGGTAATGTCAATAGGTGCTTTAAAATCCATAATAGAATAGTTTAGTGTTACTCATTCTCAAAACTGTTGATCGGGTCTGTGGCGATGTCCGCAAACTTGTTGTCTTCGTTCGCTTCCCGGTGGCTGTCGGTACCCGTTCCGGGTATCTTGGCGACAATGTCACGGATAACTTGTACCTTGGCCTTGTTGTCGGCGGCATTCTTGATGCTGTCACTCAGGCTGTCAAGGTCATTCACGACTGCCGTCAGACTGTTTTCGGCGGTCTCCTTGGCAGTGTTGGCGACAGCAGGTCATTCTCCGCTTTGGCTTTCGCTTCGTTGGCGGTCTTGACGGCGTCATTGATGGCCTGCAGATTCTCTACGGTAAGCAACATCTTGCCGTCTTTTTCCTCAATGCCTTCGCTGTTGAGGATCTGGTTGATGAAAGTAAATTCTTTACGCATAACTGTATTTGAAGAATTAGAAATGTCAGTCTTGTTGCCGGTAGGGAACAGCCCTTTGATACCGTCGATAATCTGGGAGACCAAGTTTTTGTCACGGCCTTCCGGTTCCGGCTTCCCCTCCGAATCGATAGCCGGCAACGGTAGACCAAGCGCGGTGAAGCAGTCGGTCATTTCATTGGTCACCTGCGGCTTTTTATGGGTACCGGGAATGATCTTGTCTATGAATCCCCATTCCTTGGCTTCGGCGGCAGGCATCCAGCGTTCCTCTTCCATCAAGGTGATAATGTCCTTCAGGCTTTTGCCGCTACGTTGATGTACTTCTGTGCAATCATCAGGTCAATGGCTTCCGCGCTCTTCTTCTTGTTCTGCAGTTCCTTGATGGTGTCCTCCAACTGGTCCGCATTGAGCTGGCCCCAGATGTCCACTCCCAGGCTGCATTTATGCGCCAGCACATGCCGTCCTCGTGCATCTCGATGGACTTGGCACCGAATGCCAGTACAGTGGCTGCCGAAGCGTTGAAGCTGATGAACTCCACCGTCACATTGCCGTGCTCGGCCATCAGGGCGGACATGGCAACCGCTTCGGCCACATCACCGCCATAACTGGAAACCTTCAGGCGTACGGGCTGGCCTTTGGCCTTGTCAAGAAAGTATTTCAGATAATTTTTATTGTACCAATACCGATCAATCGTTCCGAATAATGTGATAACTGTCTCGTTCATAAAACTTATTTTTGCGCAAAGAAAAACGCAAAAAACGTACCCAAGGACATCGGGTACCGACGGTAAGCAGATAAACGTTTGAACGAAAGCGTGTTGTGTGTCGGCAGAGGAAGCCGTACGGCTATATTTCCTCCATGTTTTCAATATAGGAGGTCGGTTCATCCTGGATGCAGGTGAACGTGAATGAGGTACCGTTCCGTTCCGACACGGAACGTCCGCTTGTCTTGTTCGTGTTGAACAGCATGAGTGCGTCCTCCTGCCCGCACCAATGGACCACCCCGTTGCCGTCCACTGCCAGTACATACCACAAGCCACGCTCCAGCGTCTCCATTAAATGATGATTCACTGAGGAAAGTTTTGGAATCACCCCTTCGACCGACACATTCCAGCAATCCCCCGCATCATTCACCTCCTTGTCCTCATTATAGGAATAGGTGTCATTGGCATATACCGGTATGGAAACAATATCCTCCCGGTTGCGGAGTTCCAGATAGTTCAGACCGGCGGCATAGTCCTTACGGATTTGCACGAACGAGGCGGAGGCACGGCAATCACCTGCAACAATCCTCCGACGTTTTCAAAATCATAATGCATTGCTTTCATAAGTCATTTTTCCCTGCTGGGAAATTGTCCCGAATTCGGACAACTTCCCCAAAATTATACGGTTAATAAAGTCTAAAATCGTGGTATTCTCCACCGTTTTCCTATATCCATGCCGGTTATACTCCCTGCGGATAGTCTCATAAGACCAGGTGTCGTCATCAAAGCCGAAGCTGTTCTGAAAGTTGCGGATGGCGGTCGAGAGTGGGATTCCGATACTGACATGGGTGTCGAGATAGAGGAAAAGCATCTGCTTGATCCGTCTTTCCACCTTGCTGCCGAACGCCACCACTTCGGTATTCGACATCGCCCATCCGTATCGGTAGAAGTCATCACGGCGTATCTCCACCGCCACGTTGGCGGTATATCGTGCCAGGTTCCGGTATCTGTTCTCGTATCGTCCGGGTTTTGCAAGCCTGGAAAGGAAGTCGTTCTGTAGCTCCTTGTCCGGGGACAGATTGACTATTTCGGTCCAGGTGTCGTCCGGGGCATTGAAATTGTACAGCAGGAATTGCTTGACATAAGGCTTGCAAGGGAGCCAACACACAAATCGGTCTTTCTTTGTCATTTAAAGCATTGATTTTTATACAAATATACAAAATACCGATAATATAGCCAAGGCCTTATACGGATATAGTATAAAAATCGTGCGACAGTGCTTTTGTACATGGTTTATCTTTTATATTGTTGAATGTCAGGCTGTTATAAGTGTACAAAAAGCGTACAAAACCGTACTAATTCTTTCGTTTGCGTACTTTTTGCCGTTTTTTGAAGAAAAGTACAATTCGTGCGCTATTCGTGCACGATTCGTGCGGAATTTGTACGCTTATAAATATTTGTATATCAGAATAATATGTACTTAATTCCGCACATCCGTACGAATGCACGATTTTTTCTCTGTTTTTTAAGGTAGTCCAATTTTAAAAAGAAGAATAAAAAAAGAATAATATACCCTCCGGGAATTCTCATGTCTGTTGCACTTCCATGCACGTTTGTCCGAATCGTTATTATGACGGGTTGGGGGGAGGGGGGAAGGGGCAGAAGAAAAAACTGCATCCGGCTGTACTCACGCACAGCCGGATGCAGACAAATACCTAATATGCACTTTCAAGAATACTCCGCATTGTGTTTTCCGGGAATGTCATCACGGAAAATCTTCCGGATAGAACACCTTGCAGATGAATTCATATTCACGGGGAATGGAACGGACTCCTACAGCCACACACAAGCCTCGCGCCGCCATTTCATACAAGCGCTGGTTGGTGAGTACGGCTCCACGGAAATTGTAGCTGCTGCAGAAAACGAAATAGGCCGTCGCCAGGTCTATGCCGTAGATGTCGTTCGATATGATTTTCGCTGCATCCGAAGGGATGAGTGCGAAACCGAGCCGTACTGCCAGGCGGCTCAACAGTCTCTTGCGTTCAGCCGGTTCCGGAGAAACGACCACCAATATTTTGTGCTCTTTTTTCAGCATGATTGTTTGCGTAATTCGTTGAAAATATGTATCTTTACATCATAATAAATTGACATATTCTATCCCTTTCTCCATTTCGGGATGAAGCGGTTCCCGGAAGGTTTAAAGCCGGTTGTCCGCCGCACATACTCCATATCATCCGACAGTTCCAATTGTCCTGCATACTTGTCGTAAGGCTGTTCCGCAATGAGAGTCTTCACGATGTCCCGGAACAGTTCCAGGTCTTTTTCCCGGCAACGGTCTGAGATACGGAACCGGCAGCCTTCCGGCAGATCGACACACATCAGATACACCGCATCATAGAACGCCATGAAACGTTCGGGCGCCATCTCGTAGAGCGGCATAAGTCTGGCCATGATACTGGAATGTGTCTCGCTCATCAGAATGCAAGTTTGTTGTCCGGATTGCCAACCGGTAGTTCATGCGGGTCACTCTGGGGTGTCTGCTCTCCGGCTGTCTTGCCTATGGTGAAATACTCCACTCCTCCGGACTTGTCATCTATAACCGGTTTCCCGTCCTTGTCCAGGAAGAGAGGCAGACCGCTTTTGGCGTCATACTTGTGTGGGTTGAACACCCAGCCCTTCCATTCGCAGTATTTTTTTATCTTGTCCTTGAAGGCGGTGGAAGTGATGTACTTGCGTTGCTGCGGATCATAGTTGCAGAAATTGTCATAAATCTCCTTGCGTGGGGTACGGCGACAGTGCTCCTCGCTGCTGAAGTATTCGTCCGCCCAGGATATGATGGTCTCGCCAATCTCCTGCCTTAGCTTACGCTGCTGCAGGCGTTCGCCCGGTGCCTGCACGACCCCGAATTTAAGATAGAGCTGTATGCAGTTGGCCAGCATGTTCCAGGTCAGGTTCCACTGGGTGAAGTCCCATTCGGAAAAGAACAGTACCCCGAAATCATCCATGGGCTTGTGCTTGTCATTATAAAAATCGGAGAAGGCTATCAGCCATTGCCTGTCGGTATAGCTGGAACCGGTACCGCGGATGGCATGATTGGTGGGGATATATACTTTGGGTGATTTGGCGAACGGATAAGTGATACGTGCGCCCCCCTTTTTGTTCACAGTCCAGTCTCCGGTGAGATTGGGGAACAGAAACTCGAAGTTGAAGTTCAGCATGACATCGTCGATGAATACCAGGCGTGTCCGTTCGTCGATGTCATTCCAGATAAAGCTGTCGTTGAAGATGTCCGTCCGTTTCCCGGATATATAGACTGTATCGACAACCTGGCGCATCAGCTCACCGACAAGTGACTTGCCGCTGCGTCCGTTGCTGTCACCGACTTCCGACTGCTTGCCGTCCATGCCGATAACGGCACGTGTCACGTTCGCGTCCTTGCATTCCATCAGCATGTAGCCGATGGCGCACATCTTAGAAAGCAGATGAAGATTGTTTTCAAAGATTTCACTCTCCTCAATCTCTTCCGGCCTCTTTCTCCAGGTGAAATTGCTGGTATTGATAAGGAACTGGAGATAGTGGCATTTCCTGCCTTCCGGAGAGAGTTCGTAGTCATACCTGCCGTCCTTCTCCCTGAATATAATGAGGGGGTGGCCGAGGTACCTGGCATCGGTGTTCTTCCGTTGTTCATCCCATATCTGGTGGGTGATGCTTTCATATCCCACTTCCTTGACCTCATGCTGGGTGATGTGCCAGCAACGGTCACGGAAATAGAAATATTGCTCGTCACGGGACGGGGAGATGAAGTTCGGTTGGATGAAGGCGAGCCTTGACATCTGGAACGGTCCGACGTATTGCGAGCCTCCCTTGAGTAGCTGGTTGTTGACGAAACGGCTGCAGTTCTGTTCGGCAAAGGCGAACATGAAATCGCGTGCGTCTTCCACGTCAATGGTGCGGACTACCGGCGGCTCCAGATGGATATATGTCCAGAGTTTGGTATCGAGCAGGCGGTAACGGCCGATACCCCGGTTCTGGAAAAAGGTCTTGGCGGCCACATAATCATATTCAAACACCGGCACCCTGTTACCGTTCGTTTCCTTGTAGTCCTCATTCCAGAACTTCTCATCCTCATCATAGGGTAGGGCAGATACCAATTTGCCGTTCTCGTCAAACTTCCAGGCATAGCGACCAAAGATAAATTCCGGAAGCTCCTGCAGGACTCGCGGTGCTGCTCGGCAAATTTTTCATGGCTGTGCAGGTTCCATAATTCCCGTAGTTTCTGGTCATTCCATGTGGTGATTTTGAACACTTCCACATACTTTCCCATTCCGGACTTCTCGTTGCAGGCAAATTCCAGGTCTTCGGCCAGTTCCTCTTCATGACCGGCCAGCTTATCGGCCAAGAGGTCGTCCACTCCCTTGTCGCCTTCATCGTTCTTGTTGATGTGGCCAATGAATATTTCCACCATGATACCGCGGTTCTTCAGCATACGCATATATTCCTTGAAGTTTCGGGCAGCGGAGAAGAAACTGCGTGGTCGAAAATCAACTGGAGCATTGAACTTAATGTTACGGGAGAGGTCATTCCAGTCCGCATCAAAAATGAAAGCCACTTCCTTGACTCCGCAGACAGTGATTATCTTGACAAGATCCTCCGGCAACGCCCCTTTCTGTCCCAGGTTCTGGATGCCGCTGACCGCTATGGAGGGGATACCGTGCTTGCATGCCTTTTCCGCTTTCTTTTCTCCTTCCTGGATGTAGAGTCTTGGGAACTGCTCTTTCCTCTTGTACATCTGCCTCATGCGTTCCGGGATGTATATGGGCGTACCGCTGCCGGCAGGAGACTTGTACTTGAACGGTTTCCCTTCCTTGTCCCGGTGTTCTTCCGGGAATTGCCAGCGGACGCGGTAATACACTTTGAGTTCCTGCTTGCCACGCCCCGGCAGCTTACGGGTATAAGTGACCGGCATGCGTCCAGGTCGTAATATTCGATGATGACATCATCCCCGTCAACGATATTGCCGTATTCGTCAACGGTTCCCGGACGGAAAGTCTTCGCCTCGAAAATGCTCTGTGTATCTCCCTTCTTGAAGATATGTGCCGTCACGTCCTGATAGGTCAGACCGCTGTCAGCAAGCATACGGGCGCAGAATGTATCGACACTTTCTCCCTTGGCCTCCTTGCTCCGTTTCTTCATTTTTGTGGGTTTGGAAGGTTTCTTCTCCGGTTTGGGGTCCAGCAATACATTGAATTTGCGCGCCAGGTAATCGCATGCCTCCAGGAATTGCATGTCTTCTGCCCTCTGCAGATAGTCCAGCGGTTCTTTGCCTTTTATATCCGGGCAACTGAAGCATTTGAAAATCTGTTTGGCCGGAGAGATATGTAACTTCTCTTGTCCATGGCATTTAGGCATTCGCATTTATATTCGGCCCCCCGTTTGCGTAGTTCGTGGAAGTCACCGATAACATCAAGGAGCCTGCCTTTGGAAGCCTCCTTGATTCGTTTTATATCGTCTTGAGTAAAGTACATAGTTCTGTATATTGCCGCTACGAATTACACTGTTTCCGGGTTCGGATGGTAGGACTTAAATCTTGCCGAGAAACAGCAAATACGTATCGAGTTCATTTTTCAGTCGGGCATTCTCATTCCTGAGCTGCTCCATCGTGTTGTTCCGGCAGGAAACAGCCTGGTGCAGCCGGCTGATTTCCTGCGAGTAATCAATCTGTTTCTCACTCTTTTCCACCTTCTTCAGCAGTCTTTGCTTTACTTTGCCTATTTCCTGCTCAAGATAGGCGTTCCGCTTTAACAGACTTCTGACTTGGGCCTCCATATGAATAGTGCGCTGCCGCTCCCTACGGTAATCCTTGAGCAGGTATTTGAATAAAGTTCCGATAGGGATATATGGTGTAAGATTTTCTTCCGTCATATGTTGTGGTGATTATCAAGAATGAGATTGGTGTGCCTTAAAACCATCGAGGAACATTTCGGCCATCACTATATTGATTCCGTGATGCTCCTTGAGGTTTTCTGGACGTCCGGTCAATGTCATGCTCAAATTCTCCTTATCATAATCACGCTCCACATCGAAGTATAATTCCTGCCCTCTGTCATCATGAAAGTAATCCGGCACCTTTCCACCAATCCCCCCAGTTCTGAAGAGTCTAACCACAAGTCCGGCTTTTTATCTACCTTCAGATGACAGTAGCGGTGTACCTTGCCACTTTTTCTGATTAACTCCACTTCGACGATTGTCGCTACCTGATTGGTACGCAGAATGCGTACTTTCTGACCTTTCTTCATTGATATTTCTTTTTTATTGGTATTCATTTCATCTGGTTCTGATGCCAGTAAGAAATCATCTCACTCACATTATGAACCTTGATTTTCGCTTTGATATTCTCCCGATGGCGGTTCACCGTATAAGGTGATATGTGCAGTTCCGCTGCAATATCATCCGTCTGGCAATTGGAAGCGATGAGTCTGAAAACATTCATCTCACGGGCGGTTAGTGCCGTGTCAAGTTCCGGGCGACAAATCACTCCCTCATGTTCGCACTCACCTCGTAGTGGGCACTTTACCTCCTCGAATACGAATTGTCCATCCTTATTGATGTCAAGGTTGTATTGGTCATACTCGCCGAAGTTGCAGCGGATGAAGCGGTGAACTACCCGGAATTCATAATGCCACCTATTCATTGTACTACTGGAGTAAAGTTGCATTAACCTGGCATGTGCTTTCGGGTATCTGTCCCTGATGACAGCAAGCATGTACTCGATGGTCGGGCGGTTGTCCTCACAAAGCACAACTGCCGCATGCCCAAGTTCTTTAATCATCACATCACCTTCGGGGGTGTTGTAGAACTCGATGTTAGTTATCGGCATGAATTTCACAACGTGATGAGTTTGTAATATGTGCTTGCTCCATTTCGCGAACTTGAACTATAGCTTTGCGAATTAGTGAGGGATAAAATGTACCTTGTACATCTACTTTGTACCCACTTGTGAATTCAAAGTGTGCATAAATCTGCTCTGGAGTGTATTTCACATCGCAGACTTTTAATTCTACCTTGAAAAACTCAAAATCCGCATAGGGATTACCACCGAAGGGTATTCTTTTAAATTCCTCCATAATTTGATTGGTTCTTAATTTTGTTGAATTATGAAAATGTTCTCATATAGTTCTCTTTCCAAAGGTTTGAAGGAGTCTTTTCTTAACTTGTCGTAGAATGTAATCAATGACATACCGCTTCTTCTTAGGAACTCATCACGGAGCCTCAGTCTCGTGCTTTTCTCCATCTGGTCGTAATGGTACTTGGGTACCATTTTTGCTTTTTCTCTTCCATAATCTTAAATATTACGATTGTTATTATTATATTTATAAACGCAAAGGTTTAAAATAATAGTCTAATATCAAAATATTAATCCTATTATTTTAATCTT
>ENA-OQLB01000713-OQLB01000713.1-human-gut-metagenome-genome-assembly--contig:-NODE-713-length-17361-cov-1.853719_pt1 | contig 17361 bp, 27 predicted proteins | sample MGYA00242656_ERZ504813 | MGnify/ENA primary metagenome ERZ504813 (study PRJEB26092, sample SAMD00036388) | human gut metagenome | host: Homo sapiens | study: EMG produced TPA metagenomics assembly of... | reverse complement strand
GGAAGTAGAAGCACTGGCAGATGATATAGAGCCTTTTTGTCCTTCATTTCCTTTTATTGTTAAAAGCAGTTCGTCATTTCTGGCTGGGCGATCTTGGAGATACGTCCGCGACCAGAGTATGTTCTAATTCCTGAACGACTGCTGCGACTGTGATTCCGTCAAAAGCCATAAAAAGACCTTCCTTTCCTTACAGAATTTCATATTTGTCTAGTATAGCATAGTTGACGAACTTTGCCAAATGTCTTATAATAAATGCTGGTTTATTTTAAATAATGAATAAGAAGAGGATCATATCATGATTAAGAGTATGACAGGATTCGGACGCTGCGAAGCGGCTGATGAGGAACGTAAATTCACGGTTGAGATGAAGGGAGTGAATCATCGTTATCTGGATGCCAATATCCGTATGCCGAAGAAGCTTAATTTTTTTGAAAGTGCCATTCGAAGCCTTTTAAAGGAAAGTGTTCATCGTGGAAAGGTGGACATCTTTATTACATATGAAGACTTTTCAGAGAGTCAGGTCTCTTTAAAATACAATGAGACACTGGCAGCAGAATATCTGGAAAAGTTTAAAATGATGGAAGAAAAATTCTCACTGGAGAATGACATCCGTGTATCCACATTGTCCCGTTATCCGGAAGTCCTCACAATGGAAGAGAAGATGGATGATGAAGAAGAACTGTGGAAAGGACTTAAGAAAGCACTGATGGTGCGATCGCACAGTTCGTACAGACTAGAACCGTAGAGGGAGAGAATCTGAAGAAGGATCTGATCGCGAAGCTGGACGGTATGCTTGAACTGGTCGGACAGATTGAAGAACGTGCACCGAAGATCATTGCGGAGTACAGAGAAAAGCTAGAAGGAAAAGTAAAAGAACTTCTGGAGGACACACAGATCGATGAGGGACGGATCGCATCAGAGATCGTGATCTTTGCGGACAAGATCTGTACCGATGAAGAGTGGTACGTCTGAGAAGTCATGTGGAACATATGAAGGCAACCCTTCAGTCTGATGACAGTGGAATCGGACGTAAGCTTGATTTCATTGCACAGGAGATGAACCGTGAAGCGAATACGATTCTTTCGAAGGCGAATGATCTGGAGACTTCCAATATCGGAATCGAACTTAAGACAGAGATTGAGAAAGTCAGAGAGCAGATACAGAATATTGAATAAATCAGATTGTTAAGAAGATTAAAAGAGGGTATCGAAATGAGAGAAAAAGGGATTCTGATCGTTGTATCAGGTTTTTCAGGTTCCGGTAAGGGAACCATTATGAAAGAGCTGTTAAAACAGTATGATAATTATGCATTATCTATTTCCGCAACCACCAGAAATCCGCGTCCGGGAGAAGAAGACGGACGGGAATATTTCTTCAAAACTGTAGAAGATTTTGAAAAAATGATTGCGAAAGAAGACTGATAGAGTATGCTAGGTACGTGGATAATTACTATGGAACGCCGCGTGCATATGTAGAGGAGCAGTTAGAGGCAGGAAAAGATGTGATTCTTGAGATAGAAATTCAGGGAGCGTTGAAAGTAAAAGAAAAATTCCCGGATACACTGCTTTTGTTTGTAACACCGCCGAGCGCAGAGGAACTTAAGAGCCGTCTGGTGGGCCGTGGAACAGAGACAATGGACGTGATTGAATTCCGCATGAACCGTGCGAAAGAAGAAGCGCTGGAGATGGATCAATATGATTATCTGATCATAAATGATGACTTGCAGGAATGCGTAGAAGAGATGCATCAGATCATCCAGGGTGAGCACAGAAGAAGTTTTCCGTAACGCTGAATTTATAGAGCATATGAAAGAAGAATTGAAAGGAGAATAAGTGTATGTTACATCCATCTTACACAGATTTAATGAAAGTGGTAAATAAAGACGTAGAAGAGGGCGAAACAAAAGTAGTTAACAGCCGTTACTCTATCGTTATGGCCACAGCAAAGAGAGCAAGAGAGATCATTGACGGATCTATGCCGCTTGTTGATGCAAAGATGGGCGAAAAGCCGCTTTCTATTGCAATTGATGAGATGAATCAGGGAAAGATGACGATTATTGCACAGGATGAAGAGGAAGAAGAATAAAATCTGACACCTTAAGGATCCGTTGCAGACGGATTCTTTCAGACACATTGCTGACTGAGATACAAAAGGCAGATGCCGCAAGGTGTCTGCCTTTCTTGAACTGGATATAGCAAGATAGCAAAGATGTGTGCCGAATAGAATGCATACTGCAAAAATCAGAAATAAATAAAAAGGAGAACCGAATGAATATATTTTTCGTATCACTTGGCTGTGATAAGAACCTGGTAGATTCAGAGGTCATGCTTGGACTTCTGGATGCGAAAGGATACCAGATTGTTGATGATGAGACACAGGCAGATGTTATGGTGATTAATACCTGTTGTTTTATTCATGACGCAAAAGAAGAAAGTATCCAGACGATTCTGGATATGGCAAGATATAAAGAAGAAGGAAGATTAAAGGCATTGGTTGTAACCGGATGTCTGGCACAGAGATATAAGCAGGAGATTATTGATGAGATCCCGGAAGTTGATGTAGTGCTTGGGACGACTTCGTATGATAAGATTGTAGAAGCAGTAGAAGAAGCACTGGAAGGTAAATCAGAAGTAGAACTTGCCGATATCGATGCGCTGCCGCTTCCGGAGACAAAGAGACTTGTGACGACCGGAGGTCACTATGCATATCTGAAGATTGCAGAAGGCTGTGACAAACACTGTACATACTGTATTATCCCGAAAGTCCGTGGAAATTACCGCAGTGTACCGATGGAGCGTCTGATCAAAGAAGCACAGGAACTGGCTGACCAGGGCGTAAAAGAACTGATTCTGGTTGCACAGGAGACAACGGTATATGGACAGGATATTTACGGTGAAAAATCCCTGCATAAGCTTCTGAAAGAGTTATGTCAGATCAAAGGAATCCGCTGGATCCGCCTTCTGTACTGTTATCCGGAAGAGATTGATGACAATCTGATACAGGTAATGAAAGAAGAACCGAAGATCTGCCATTATCTGGATCTCCCAATCCAGCATGCAAGCGATGCGATCTTAAAGAGAATGGGAAGAAGAACTTCCAAGCAGCAGCTGATCGATACGATCACAAAACTGAGAAAAGAGATTCCGGACATCGCACTTCGTACAACGTTGATCACCGGTTTCCCAGGGGAGACACAGGAGCAGCATGAAGAAGTAATGGAATTCGTAGATGAGATGGAATTTGAAAGACTGGGCGTATTTACTTATTCGCCGGAAGAAGATACTCCGGCGGCGACCATGCCGGATCAGATCGACGAAGAAGTAAAAGAAGACCGTCAGGCAGATATTATGGAGCTGCAGCAGGAGATTGTATTCGATCAGGCAGAAGATATGATCGGAAAAGAAGTACTGGTTATGATCGAAGGAAAAGTTGCCGATGAGAATGCATATGTCGGAAGAACTTACCGCGATGCACCGAATGTAGACGGACTGATTTTGTAAATACCGATGAAGACTGATGACTGGTGATTTCGCAAAAGTGAAAGTTACCGGAGCAGCAGAATATGATTTGATAGGAGAGTTGATGTAATGAATTTACCAAATAAGTTAACTGTTTTAAGAGTAATCATGGTTCCGTTTTTTGTATTTTTCATGCTGACAGGCGTGGGCGGAGCTGCAAACAAATGGATTGCATTGATTATTTTCTGCGTGGCAAGTCTTACAGATAGCTGGACGGAAAGATCGCCAGAGCCAGAATCTTGTAACCAATTACGGAAGTTTATGGATCCGCTGGCAGATAAACTGCTTGTATGTTCGGCTATGATCTGCATGATCCCGCTTGGAAAACTGCAGGCATGGTTTGTAATCGTAATTATTGCAAGAGAATTTATCATCAGCGGATTCCGTCTGGTAGCAGCAGACAACGATATTGTGATCGCTGCAAGCTACTGGGGAAAATTCAAAACGGTATCCCAGATGTTCATGCTGATCCTTCTGATCGCAGATCTTGGCGGTGCATTTAACATGATCGCACAGGTACTGATCTGGGTATCTCTGGTACTTACAATCGTATCTTTGATCGATTATATTGCAAAGAATGTACAGGTACTGACACAGGGCGGTATGTAGGCTCAAGAAGAAATTTGTAAAAAAGGCAGATAAGGATTCTTTTGAAAGAAAACAGGTCGAAAGAGATATGAGAAGGTTCTTCTTCGGGAATGGTATTTCCCCGAGAAGAACCTTTTGCAAATTGTGCCAAAAAAAGAGAAAATTCCATACAAAAATGTAGAGAAAAATCAATTGACGAATGTCGAAATATATGAGAAAATAAATACAAGTATGGATGTTAAAGAGATAACAAACCTTACGATAAGCAAACTTACATAGTTGAAAGGAGTTTTAAAATGATTTATTCACAGGAAGTAGAAATGATGTGTCCGGTAGCTCAGGGTGCAAACCACGGACCAGCTCCGATTCCGGAAGAAGCAAAATGGGTTCAGGCTAAGGAAATTAAAGATATCTCTGGTTTTACACATGGTGTAGGCTGGTGTGCTCCTCAGCAGGGTGCCTGTAAATTAACACTGAATGTTAAAGACGGTATCATCCAGGAGGCTCTCGTTGAGACTATCGGATGTTCAGGAATGACACATTCAGCAGCTATGGCTTCTGAGATTCTTCCAGGAAAAACTATTTTAGAGGCATTAAACACAGACCTTGTTTGTGACGCTATCAATACAGCAATGCGTGAGTTATTCCTGCAGATCGTATACGGAAGAACTCAGAGTGCATTCTCTGAAGACGGACTTGCTATCGGAGCCGGACTGGAAGACCTCGGAAAAGGACTTCGTTCACAGTTGGTACAATGTACGGAACATTAGCGAAAGGTCCTCGTTACCTTGAAATGGCAGAAGGTTATGTAACAGGTATCGCTCTTGATGAGAACGATGAGATCATTGGATATCAGTTCGTAAGCCTTGGAAAATTCACAGACTTCGTAAAAGCTGGAGACACTCCAAACGAAGCTTGGGAGAAAGCAAAAGGACAGTACGGACGTGTTGCAGATGCAGTTAAGATCATCGACCCACGTAAGGAGTAATCTCAATATTTTAAGGTAATTTAATCAGGAGGATAAATTAATGGCTTTATTTGAATCATATGAAAGAAGAATTGATAAAATCAATGAAGTATTGGCTGGTTATGGTATTTCTTCTATCGAAGAAGCACAGCAGATCACAAAGGATGCCGGACTTGATGTATACAATCAGATCAAAGGTATTCAGCCAATCTGTTTTGAAAATGCATGCTGGGCATACATCGTAGGTGCAGCAATCGCAATCAAAAAGGATGTAGACAGCAGCAGAAGCTGCAGCAGCAATCGGAGAAGGACTTCAGGCTTTCTGTATTCCTGGATCAGTTGCTGATCAGAGAAAAGTAGGTCTTGGACATGGTAACTTAGGAAAGATGCTTCTGGAAGAAGATACAGAGTGTTTCGCATTCCTGGCTGGTCATGAATCATTCGCAGCTGCTGAGGGTGCTATCGGTATCGCAGAGAAGGCTAACAAAGTTCGTAAGAAACCTCTTCGTGTTATCCTGAACGGTCTTGGAAAAGATGCTGCAAAGATCATCTCAAGAATTAACGGATTCACATATGTTCAGACAGAATATGATTACTACACAGGAGAACTGAAAGAAGTACAGAGAATCTCTTACTCTGACGGACTCCGTTCTAAAGTTAACTGCTACGGTGCTAACGACGTACGTGAAGGTGTTGCAATCATGCACAAAGAAGGCGTAGACGTATCTATCACAGGTAACTCTACAAACCCGACACGTTTCCAGCATCCGGTTGCAGGTACATATAAGAAAGAATGTATCGAGCAGGGCAAGAAGTACTTCTCAGTAGCATCAGGCGGTGGTACAGGACGTACACTTCACCCAGATAACATGGCCGCAGGTCCTGCTTCTTATGGTATGACAGATACTCTTGGACGTATGCACTCAGATGCACAGTTCGCAGGATCTTCATCAGTACCTGCTCATGTAGAAATGATGGGACTGATCGGAGCAGGAAACAACCCGATGGTTGGTATGACTGTTGCAGTTGCCGTTTCCGTAGAGGAAGCAGCTAAGGCTGGTAAGTTCTAAGAAATTGAATATTTAGTTTGGCTTGTATAGGCCGGATTTGAAAAGAGAGAACGAAAACGTTCTCTCTTTTTTAAATCCTAAATTATTTGTTTAAGTTTTTATTCGCCGTAGAAAGCATCAGTTTCAACCGGTTCAACTGGTTGACTTCGCTTGCACCTGGGTCGAAATCAATTGCTACGATATTAGACTCCGGATAGCGTCTGCGAAGTTCTTTGATAACTCCCTTACCTACGACATGGTTCGGCAGGCAGGCGAATGGCTGTGTACATACGATATTTGGCGCACCACTGTGGATCAGCTCTAACATTTCTCCTGTAAGGAACCATCCTTCACCAGTCTGGTTACCAAGAGATACGATGTCCGAAGCCATCTTTCCAAGATCCTGAATCTTAGCTGGCGGTGTGAAGTGCTTGCTTGCTGCAAATGCTTCAGTTGCCGGAGCACGGAACCATTCCAGAGCTTTGATACCAAGATTAGCTGTTGTGGCTTTTTTCTTTTCGAATCCAAGCTTTTCAACCTTGAAGTTCTGGTTGTAGAAGCAGTAGAGCAGGAAGTCCAAGAGATCCGGGACAACAGCTTCGGCTCCTTCACTTTCCAGGAGGTCTACCAGGTAGTTATTGGCAGCCGGAAGGAATTTGACGAGAATTTCGCCGACAACGCCGACACGAGGTTTCTTAATGTCCAGTAATTCAATGTTGTTGTCAAAATCTCCAATGATCTCACGGCAGAGACGTTTGAATTTACGCCTGCTCGGGTAGCCGTTAGACAAGAAGTCCTGGCATACTTTCACCCATTTTCTGTGCATTGCATTGACAGATCCGGGAACTGCTTCATATGGACGCAGACGGTATACACATTTCATAAAATGTCACCGAATATAGCAACCATAGATGCCTCGTAAGATCAGCTTCGGAGTCAGCTTGAATCCCGGATTGTCTTCCAGACCGCTTAAGTTGATGGAGATAACCGGAATATTTCCGTATCCGCCTTCTTAAGAGCACGGCGGATGAATCCGATGTAGTTGAAGCACGGCATCCACCGCCGGTCTGACTGATGATCACAGCGATTTTATCTGTATCATATTTACCGGAAAGAATTGCTTCCATGATCTGACCGACTACCATCAGAGATGGATAGCAGGCATCATTGTTTACATATTTCAGTCCTACGTCTACAGCCTGTTTGTTGTCATTAGGCAATACCTGAAGGTATATCCGGATGCGTTGAATGCAGGCTCCAGAAGCTCGAAATGGATGGGAGACATCTGTGGGCAGAGAATTGTATAATTCTTACGCATTTCTTTGGTGAATACGACCTTTTTTATTGCAGAAGAATGAATGGTACGTTTTTCCCCACGTTTCTCTCTGACACGGATTGCGGCAAGCAGTGATCTGACACGGATTCTTGCGGCGCCTAAGTTATTAACCTCATCGATTTTTAAAGAGGTGTAGATCTTGTCAGAGTCATTCAGTATTGATGCCACCTGGTCGGTTGTAACGGCATCCAGACCACATCCGAAAGAATTTAACTGGATCAGATCCAGGTTGTCTACCGTCTTTACGTAGTTTGCTGCGGCATACAGACGGGAATGATACATCCACTGGTCCATAACATTGAGAGGATGCTCGGCAGGATTTAAGTGGGAGATGGAATCTTCCGTCAAAACTGCAATATTATAAGAATTGATCAGTTCTGGAATACCATGGTTTACTTCCGGATCAATATGATATGGACGTCCTGCAAGAACAATACCACGGTTTCCGGTTTCGTTTAAGAACCTGATCGTCTCTTCGCCTTTTTTCTGCATATCTTTTCTGCAGGCGGCGAGTTCTTCCCAGGCGGTATGCGTTGCTTTTTTGATCTCGTCAGCTGGGATATGGAACTTTCCGGATAATTCATCAACCAGCCGGTAAGAGATGGTGTCTTCGCTGGAAAAAGAAATAAATGGATGAAGAAAATCTACTTCTCCGTGAACAATTGCATCAATGTTATTCTTGATATTTTCCGGGTAGGAAGTTACGATCGGACAGTTGTAATGGTTATTGGCTTCCGCAAATTCATTCCTCTCATATGGAATGCTGGGATAAAAGATGGTGTGGATACCGTTGTTGATCAGCCATTGTACATGTCCGTGTGCCAGCTTTGCCGGATAACATTCGGATTCACTTGGGATGGAATCAATTCCCAGTTCGTATACCTTGCGGTTTGACACAGGAGAAAGAACAACCCGAAATCCCAGTTCATTAAAGAATGTGAACCAGAACGGATAATTCTCGTACATGTTCAGTACACGAGGAATACCAATGATTCCGCGAGGAGCATTTTCCTCTGCCAATGGTTCATAATCAAAATAGCGTTTTAATTTATATTCAAATAAGTTCGGAAGCTTGTTAGTTGTTTTCTGTTTCCCGAGACCACGTTCACAACGGTTACCTGTGATGAACTTACGTCCGCCGCTGAAATGATTGATCGTCAGGCGGCAGTTATTCGTACATCCCTTGCATTTTGTCATAGTAGTAGAATATTCCATGGCTTCAATATCTTCGATGGAAAGCATGGTTGTACCTTCGCAGTCAACGTAACGCTCACGTGCGATCAGTGCAGCACCGAATGCGCCCATGATACCGGCAATATCCGGACGAATGGCTTCGCAGTTGGCGATCTTTTCAAAGCTCCGCAGTACAGCGTTGTTGTAGAATGTTCCTCCCTGAACAACGATGTGTTTACCGAGTTCAGATGCATCGGACACCTTGATAACTTTAAATAATGCGTTCTTGATTACGGAGTAAGCAAGACCGGCTGAAATATCTGCAACCTCCGCACCTCTTTCTGAGCCTGTTTACTTTTGAATTCATGAAACAGTACAGCGGGTACCAAGTCAATCGGGTTTTTGGCAAATAATGCTTCATGAGCAAAATCTTCTACCAGTATAATTTAGAGATTTTGCAAATTGTTTCAATAAAGAAACCGCAATCCGGATGAACAATGCTTCATTCAATTGTACGCTGTCAACCGTCTGATTCTTGATCTTGATACATTTCATATCCTGGCCTCCGATATCCAGGATACAGTCTACATCCGGTTCAAAGAAGGATGCGGCATAGTAATGAGAAACTGTCTCTACCTCTCCTTCGTCTAACAGGAGGGCAGCTTTGATCAGTGCCTCACCATAGCCGGTAGAGCAGGAGTGAACAATCTCCACGCTTCCGGCAGTTTACTGTAAATGTCTTTGATGGCAGAGATCGTTGTACCAAGAGGATCTCCTTCATTATTATGATAGAAAGAATATAATAAAGTACCGTCTTCGCCTACCAGGGCAGCTTTGGTTGTGGTGGAACCTGCATCAATACCAAGGAATGCTTTTCCCTGATAAGTGGCAAGATCCTTCACAGGTACCTGATGTTTTGCATGACGGTTTTCGAATTCTTTAAAATCTGCTTCCGTTGCAAACAGCGGCTCCATACGATCCACTTCGAATTCCATTTTGATCTTTCCTTCCAGACGGTGCTGCATATCAATGAGAGGCACGTCCAGATCTTTCTTTGAATTCAGAGCAGAACCGGCTGCTGCAAACAGATGGGAATGTGTCGGGGCGATGATGTGTTCATCGTCCAGCTTCAGTGTGCGGATGAAAGCTTCGCGCAGTTCAGAGAGGAAATGAAGAGGTCCTCCTAAGAATGCAACATGTCCGCGGATTGGTTACCACAGGCCAGTCCGCTGATAGTCTGGTTGACAACTGCCTGGAATATAGAAGCAGCAAGGTCTTCTTTGGCAGCACCATCATTGATCAGAGGCTGGATATCCGTCTTGGCAAATACACCACATCGTGCAGCAATGGTATAGAGAGCTTTATAATTTTTTGCATATTCGTTCAGTCCGGAGGCGTCAGTCTGTAAAAGAGATGCCATCTGATCGATGAAGGATCCTGTACCACCGGCACAGACGCCGTTCATACGCTGCTCTACATTACCACCTTCAAAGTAGATAATCTTGGCATCTTCCCCGCCGAGTTCGATAGCAACGTCTGTCTGAGGTGCATAGTCCTGGAGAGCAGTAGATACAGCGATCACTTCCTGTACAAACGGTACACCAAGATGTTTCGCAAGAGTCAGTCCGCCGGAACCGGTAATGACCGGTGATGCATGGACAGGACCTAATTTATGTACCGCTCTTCCTAACAGATCGGAAAGAGTTTCCTGGATGTTCGCGAAATGCCTCTCATAATCAGAAAATACCACTTCATTATTCTCATCTAATATGGCAATCTTTACGGTTGTAGAACCGATGTCGATACCAAGTGCGTATAATTCTTTTTGATTCATATTATGTAACTCCTTATCATGTTGATCTATATGTCTTTCTTCTTATTAAATGCATTTTGCTTAATTGCAACCTGTAACATTATACGACAAAAGTTCTCAAAAGACAATTAACAAATGTTGAAGATATGTTAAAAAGAGATGAACTTTACTTGGCACAATTGACAAATATCAGTTGGAAGGTAGAATATCTACAGTGTGAGAATAAACGTAAAGGAGCAGTTATATGAACAATTGGTTAGATAAACTTGAACGGAAATTTAGCAGATATGCTATTCCAAATTTGATCACATATATTATAATATTATATGCAGCCGGATTTGCGCTGGAGTTGATTAACCCGACGTTCTATAGCCAGTTCTTAAGTCTGGATGCCAGCAAGATTCTCCAGGGGCAGATATGGAGAATTGTTACATTTATTATCCAGCCTCCGTCTGACAGTCTGATCTTTATTGCATTTGCATTGTATCTCTATTATATGATAGGGAAGCAGTTAGAGGCAGCGTGGGGGGCGTTTTCGTTTTAATCTGTATTTCTTTTCGGGAATGCTCTTTATTGTACTGGGAGCCATACTGGCATATTTACTGACAGGCACTGTGTTACCAATGGATACATGGTATCTGAATTTATCGTTATTCTTTGCATTTGCAGCACTGTATCCAGATATTCAGCTGTTATTATTTTTCGTTATTCCGATTAAGATTAAATGGCTGGCTATACTTGATGGCTTGTATTTTATCTATGCGATTGTGCAGGCTTTTCTTCCGGCCTACGGCGGAGGTGTTTTCGGTATATATTATAAGGCGAATGCGCTTGCAGCATTTATCTCAATACTGAACTTTATCATTTTTTCCTGAGTTCACGTAATATGAAGCCTTACACACCAGGTCAGATGAAAAGAAAGAATGATTTCAAACGCAAGATGAGACACGCGGAAAGACCGGTAAACAGCTATGCAAATGGGGCAAAACACAGATGTGCAGTCTGCGGAAGAACAGAACTGGATGATCCGAATCTGGAATTCCGGTATTGTTCAAAATGTAATGGCAATTATGAATATTGCCAGGACCATTTGTTCACACATACACATGTTAAATAATCAAGAGAGGAATAGGAGAAATATGAAAAAAACAAAAATTATCTGTACAATGGGACCAAATACAAATGATGAACCCTGATGAGAAAGTTAGTTCAGAATGGAATGGACATTGCAAGATTTAACTTTTCACACGGTGATCATGAAGAACAGAAGGGCCGTATGGATATGTTAAAGAAGATTCGTGAAGAAGAAAACAAACCGATCGCAATTCTTCTGGATACAAAAGGACCTGAGATCCGTACAGGTGTATTAAAAGATGGAAAGAAAGTACAGCTTGAAGCAGGAGAGACATTTACCCTGACAACAGACGAGATTGTCGGAGATAACAAGATTGTTTCTATTACATACAAAGGTCTGGTAGAAGATGTCAAAGCCGGAAGTACGATCCTGATCGATGATGGTCTGATTGAACTGAAAGTAAAAGATAAAAAGGGAAATAACATCAATTGTGAAATTGTCAATGGCGGCGAGCTCGGAGAAAAGAAAGGTGTTAATGTACCAAACGTTGCGATCCGTCTTCCAGCTATCACAGATAAAGACCGTGATGACCTGAAATTCGGTGTGGAGCAGGGTGTAGATTTTATTGCAGCTTCATTTGTCAGAAATGCAGAGTGTATTCTGGAGATCAAATCATTCTTAAGAGAATGTAAGGCTCCGTATATTCCTGTAATTGCAAAAATCGAGAACTTTGAAGCAATCAAGAATATTGATGAGATTATCCGTTGCGCAGACGGAATCATGGTAGCCAGAGGAGATCTTGGTGTTGAAATTCCGGCAGAGGAAGTTCCATACCTTCAGAAGACAATTATCCAGAAATGTAACGATAACTTTAAACCGGTTATCACAGCTACACAGATGCTTGATTCTATGATGCGTAATCCACGTCCTACAAGAGCGGAGGTTACAGATGTTGCCAATGCGGGTATATGACGGAACAGATGCAGTCATGCTTTCCGGAGAGACAGCTCAGGGTAAATATCCGTTAGAAGCTTTACAGATGATGGTTCATATTGTTGAAAATACAGAGGAGCATCTGGATTATGATATGATCCTTAGAAAAGCAGGAGAACACAGACTTAAGAGTGCATCCAGCGCACTTGCAAATGCAACAGTAACAACGGCTAATAATCTTCGTGCTAAATGTATCGTAACACAACTGTATCAGGTGCTACGGCAAGAGTTGTATCTAAGTTCAAACCTAAGACAGGTATTATCGGTATCAGCCGGATGAGGCAACACTGAGAAGAATGCAGATCAACTGGGGAGTTATGCCGCTGAAATCAGTTGCTGTATATACAACAGAAGATATCTGTGATACGGCAATCGATCTGATCTGTGCAAAGAAGCTTGCAGAAGCAGGAGACATGGTTGTATTAACGCTTGGAATTCCATCTACAAATGTATCTGAGAACAGAACAGTAAGTAACATGATGAGAATTGCGATGGTAGATGACAGAAAATAAAAATAGTAAATAAGCAGGACTGCTTATAAAGAACCAGAAAGCAACGAGGCTGAATCAGCCTGGGCTTTCTGGTTTTTTTGCATTGTTTTGAGAAGTTTCTCCTTGACATACAGCGAAAATTCACTTATAGTGTTCCTGTAGAGAACTACTAAAGAACCAAAAGGTGGATGACGAAGATGGAACAGACATCATTTACAGAGCGCCTGATGGAATTCGGACTCACAAGACAAGAAGCAAGCATTTATCAGTGCCTGCTGACAGAGGGAAAGGTAACTGGATACGAAGTTGCTAAACAGACCGGAATATCCAGATCCAATGCATATAATTCTCTGGCTAGTATGACAGAGAAAGGTGCGGCTTACCTTGTAGAAGAGGCCAGTACCAGAAAATATGTGCCTGTCCCGCTTAACGAATTCTGTAAGAATCGTATCCGTAAGCTGGAGGAATCCGGAAAATGGCTGCAGGAACATATGCCGACGGAGAAAGCGTATGTAGAAGGATACATTACAATTGAAGGTGCAGAGAATATACTGAATAAGATAAAGAATCTGTTATCTCAGGTTGATCAAAGAGTCTATATCAGTTGTACAAGAAATTATCTGCTGCTTCTGATCCGGAGCTTGATACATTGATGGAAGAAGAAAAAAGTGGTGATCATCACCGATCAACCGGCGACTTTCACAATGCAAAGTATATTTTGGAGAAAACAGAGGAATGCAGATAGGAATCATTGCCGATTCGAAATATGTACTGACAGGTGAATACGGAGAGGGGAGTATGAATACATGTCTCTATTCCGGACAGAAAAACTTTGTAGAATTGTACAAAACAGCACTTGCGAATGAGATAAAGTTATTATCTATACGAGAGGAGAACAAGGATTGATGAAAAAAGAACCATTTGTAACAAAAGCACAGTTAGACGAGATTATTAAAACTTATCCGACACCGTTTCATTTATATGACGAAAAAGGAATCCGTGAGAATATGAAAGCTTTAAAAGAAGCATTTTCGTGGAATAAAGGATACAGAGAGTATTTTGCGGTAAAGGCAACGCCAAATCCGTTTCTGATCAATATTTTAAGAGAGTATGGATGCGGATGTGACTGTTCTTCCTATACAGAGCTGATGCTTTCCGATGCGATCGGGGCAACAGGAGAAGATATCATGTTTTCTTCGAATGATACTCCGGCAGAGGAATTTGTACTGGCAGACAAGCTGAATGCAATCATCAATCTGGATGATATCACACACATTGATTTTCTTGAAGAAGCAATTGGACATATTCCGGAGACGATCAGCTGCCGCTACAATCCGGGGGAATGTTCAAGATCAGTAATGACATCATGGATAATCCGGGAGATTCAAAATATGGAATGACAACAGAACAGTTATTTGATGCATTTAAGATTTTAAAAGAAAAAGGTGCCAAAGAATTCGGCATTCATGCATTCCTTGCAAGTAATACAGTAACCAATGAGTATTATCCGATGCTTGCGAAAGTTCTGTTCGAAGTTGCAGTAAAGCTTCAGAAAGAAACAGGTGTACATATCAAATTCATTAACCTGTCCGGTGGTGTAGGTATCCCTTATAAACCAGATCAGGAGCCAAATGATATCCGTGCGATTGGTGATGGTGTGCGCCGCGTATATGAAGAAGTACTGGTACCTGCCGGTATGGGCGATGTGGCAATCTATACAGAGATGGGACGTTTTATGATGGGACCTTACGGATGCCTGGTTACAACGGCAATTCATGAAAAGCATACACACAAAGAATATATTGGTGTAGATGCATGTGCAGTTAACCTGATGCGTCCTGCTATGTACGGAGCTTATCATCACATTACTGTAATGGGTAAAGAAAATGCACCTTGCGATCACAAATATGATATAACAGGATCGTTGTGTGAAAACAATGATAAATTTGCAATCGACCGTATGCTTCCGAAGATTGATATGGGTGATGTGCTGGTAATTCATGATACGGGAGCACATGGCTTCTCTATGGGATATAATTACAATGGAAAATTAAAATCTGCCGAAGTGCTTCTGAAAGAAGACGGGACTACACAACTGATCAGAAGAGCAGAAACACCGGCTGATTATTTCGCAACATTCGACTGCTTTGATATCGGAAAAAAACTGATTGAAAAATAGTTGTGGAAAAAATCAGGTTTAGATATAATGATAGTGTCCTTTCAATTAAGAAACGGGCACTATCATTTTTTATGAGGAGGCAATAAAATGAAAAAACATGGTGTACTGGCGCTGGTGCTGGCCGGAGTGATGTTACTGTTATGCGGATGTGGAGGTATGACAACGGACGATGCAAAGGATTATGTACAGTCTGCCTTGGATTGTGGATACAAAGCAGAAGTTAAGAAGTATGCCGAGATAACAGAGACGACAGAAAAAGAAGCCAAAAAAGAATACGAGACAAATCTTGATACAATTATGAAAGAAGCCGGCTTGATGACACCGGTGTATCAGATGAATTAAAAGCGGACTATCGTTCGATGTTTGAAAAAATGTTAAAGAGTGCAAATTATAAAGTGAAAGAAGCAAAAGAAACAGAAGATGATGAATTTACTGTAACTGTTGAAGTGTGTCCGTTTACGGCATTTTCTACTGTATCAGATGAGCTTGATCAATGGGTGACAGACACATATTCGAATGTAGAAACAATTCCATCAGATGAAGAGCTTAATGAGGCGATTATGCGGAAGATGTATGAAATTATGAGTGCAAAACTCGCTGACCCGACGTATGGCGATAAGATGGAAAAAGAAGTTCACGTAAAGGTGAATAAAGACGGAGCATATTATATTCCGAATGATGATCTCACGGCAGTAGATGATGCATTGTTCCCGCAGAATCAGCTTTAGGTTCCGGTAAACAAAATATGAATTAAAAACTGAATTAAAAACTATGTAAAACACAGGTTTTGGGGATTGACATCCCTGGAATCTGTGTTGTATTATATACAAAAATAATTGAATAACATTCTGTTGTTCGGTCTTATTTAATTTCAGATAAATGATCAAAAGGCAGGTCATGCTTCTCATATGACGTTGCCAGACAACCCATTTATAATCTATCCAAGTGAATATGGAATAATCTGACAGATTTTACGTTGTGTTTGACATGGAAAGGAGGTATTTACAACGGTCGGATTAATATAAATAACAAGAAAGAGAGGAATTGTATGACGAAGATTCAAAAAAGTAAGAAAACGATAGCTTCGTTACTGGCAGGGATATTGCTATGTCAGGTCTCTGCGTTTGGCGTGTCACAGACCAGTGTGAATGCGGAAAATCCGGCAAGGAAGTTGAGTTTTGAAGTTGTAGGAGAAGGTTCTGTAACAGTAACAGATGTAGAGGATTGTATAAGAACGGTCCAATCAGGCAGTGAAATAACAGTGCCTGATGGAATGTGTATACGTGTACAATCGGATGCAGAAGAAGACACCAGGATCAGCATGAAGATACTTGATGAAGAAGGCAGATACGAGCTGGAAGACACTTCGGTGACAGAGGGGAAGAGTTATTGGCGTGATATTACAGCTATGGGTATGAACAAGAAAGTAGTCATAACATTCGGGGAAGAAGCAGGAAGAAGCAGTGTATATTCAAGAAGAATGGTACAGGCGCGGGGAAATCAACAAAAGCCGGAAGTAGGGGATGTATTTACCGGAAATTGTGTGGTCACGGCTGTGAATGGTGGAAACGGTCATACGGTACACGGGGTAACCATGGGCGGATTTACCGGAATCCTTGCCGGCGTTACTGCAAACGGAGGGTGTGCGGATCATACGGCTGCTGCGCCATATACAGGGCAGGAATGCACCTATAAATACACCATACTGCAGTGAATAAAGCAACGGGAGAAGTTACAGGAAACTTATACTGTACGAGTGTGAATGGGGCAACGGATGGCGTGACAAAAGACAGCAGCGGCAGGCTGATCGGGTATCAGAGAGTCAGCGGAACTGCCGTCATACACCGCAGTTACAACGGTTATGCAAAGTTAAAAAAAGGAAAGACACTGACAACGCTTACAGATGGTAATGCAGAATATTCTTTGGAAGGTGCAGCCTACGGAGTCTATTCAGATCGTGGCGCAACGAGAGAAAACGCTGTATTTACAACGGATAAAAACGGAGAGTCTAATACGCTGGAATTAGAAGAAGGTATGTATTATGTAAAAGAAAAGTTCTCGCTTTTTGAACAATTCATCTGATTTTTCGGCCCGTCCAGCCTTGCTGTAAATCAGCGTATTCGCTCTACTGTCACAGCATAATAAAACAGCGTACAGGTTTTCCGTATAGAGCGGATAT
>ENA-OQLB01000712-OQLB01000712.1-human-gut-metagenome-genome-assembly--contig:-NODE-712-length-17363-cov-1.904096_pt1 | contig 17363 bp, 20 predicted proteins | sample MGYA00242656_ERZ504813 | MGnify/ENA primary metagenome ERZ504813 (study PRJEB26092, sample SAMD00036388) | human gut metagenome | host: Homo sapiens | study: EMG produced TPA metagenomics assembly of... | reverse complement strand
AGGTTCCATACCATAAGAAACACTAAGAGAGTCAGAATCACCTAAAAGCAAAGGAACTACGCTCAAACTCGGCGTTCGCCTCAAACACGTTCGCTTCGTTCCTTTAACGGTGCTTCTGACTCTCTAACTGTTTCTAACGGCATTCCACATTCACAATAATCCTTATCTATCTTCCTTCAAGTCGTGACTGGCTGCGAATGTTAATAAATGAAATGCCCGGAAGTGTAACCCGGTGAAGGCCACTACGGTTACGCTATTGCTGTTTAATTCTTAAGGCATTCGATACACACGGAATAAAGCTTGGAAAGGCGTTCCAGTGAATGTGAAAGAGGCGTTGGTAATTCTTAAGGGGCAAAATTCTGCGTTGGGTTTTCAAAATTTGACTGTCTGAGCGTATGCCGAGTTTCAAATTTTGAAAGCCTGCTTTTAGCAGAATTTTACCCCTTTAGAATTGACCCGCCGATGGAACCTGAGCAGGAACGCCTTTTCAAGCTTTATTCCGGTTCGGGTATCCACAGCCTTCCTGAATTAAATCCCAATACACTTACATTGAAATCCACCCAAATGCATTTCTACCGAACTGACCAGAATAATAATAGCAAAGATTGGGCACAGATACTTGATCATTACGACAAATATCTTCTTTCTGCGAAATTTACTTTCTCCATGCCGGATTTCTTCTTCCATACGATCCACACCAACTACTTTAGATACAAATAAACTTGTCATCAACGCAGCAATCGGCATCATTACAGAATTGGTAAGGAAGTCAAAGAAGTCCAGGAACTGCATTCCGATAATCTTTACGAATGATAATGGTCCATATCCAAGGCATGACAATGTTCCGAGAATAATCATAATGAATCCCACAATAACCGTGGATTTCTTACGGCTCCATTTTAATTCGTCTTCTACAGTAGAAACTGCACTTTCTGTTAATGCGATAGAACTTGTAACAGCAGCAAATAATACAAGTAAAAAGAACAGGATTCCTGCAAACGTTCCAAATCCCATGCTGTCAAATACCTTTGGAATTGTAATAAACATTAATGACGGACCTGCCTGCAGCGTATCAGGATCTCCACCTGAGAATGCAAATACAGCCGGAATAATCATCAGACCAGCCATAATTGCAATTGCAGTATCAAATACTTCAACATTCCTTGTCGAATCTTCGATGGATGTGTCTTTTTTCATGTAAGAGCCAAATGTGACCAAAATACCCATAGCAATTGACAGAGAATAGAACATCTGTCCCATGGCTGTTACAACCGTCATCCATGAAAAGTTTTTAGGATTTGGTACAAGGAAGTATTTCACACCAGCCAGCGCACCCGGTCTTGTCACCGAATAGATTGCAATGATCACAGACAGTACCACCAGTATCGGCATCATGAACTTGGAAACACGTTCAATTCCATTACGGACACCCGCATAGATAATGATCAATGTGAACATACAGAAAACAATAAAGCATATTTCCGTAGAAAGACCATTGGATATAAAGTTTGAAAAATATCCATCTTCTGCTAATTTGCGCCATTCCCTTTCAGGTATTCTACAAAATATTTAATTACCCATCCACCGATGACAGAATAATACGGTACGATCAACACAGGAATAATTGCATTGATCCATCCACCGAACGACAACCATCCGGCCTTTTTGCCAAAGGCTTTAAACGCACCAACCGGACTCTTTCTTGTCATACGTCCAAGAGCTGATTCCGCAACGATCATTGTATAACCAAATGTCAGCGCAAGCAGGATGTAGATCAGGAGGAATATACCTCCACCATATTTTGCGGCCAAATAGGGGAATCTCCAGATATTTCCCAGACCGACGGATGCGCCTGCCGCAGACAGAACGAATCCTATTTTTCCTGAAAAGGAACTTCTGTTATTTTTTTCTTTTTCCATCTCTCTTTCAGTTCTGATTTCCATGATTACAATCAGAACTTTCCCTCTTTCTTATCAGATTATATTATCAGACATTGATTATTCTTATATGCCAGACGATTTATTTTATCACATTTACGCAGTGAAGTCACTATTAATTTACAGATATCGCATTTGAAAAGATCCCCGTCAAATGACGGAGATCTTTTTCAAATCATTTTATGTATTTTATTTATCGTATTCGTTCATCCACTTGATCAGTTCTACACAGTAGTCATCGTGTCTGTCTACAAATGTTGTATGTCTTGCTCTCTCCCAGAGGATCCATTTAGAATTCGGGATTTCATCTGCCATAGTCTTTGCAACTAATGGTGAGCACAGATCAGAGATACCACTCATGATCAGTGATGGAACTTTGATCTCGTGAAGTCTGTCGATGTACTCGAAGTCTTTCAGTGTACCAGATGGAACGAATTCGTTCGGTCCCCATCCATACAGATAAGCTTCTCCACCGGATTTCTTAGGTCTTGTACAGCACTCTGGAAGATCTTCTCTCCAGTAATTACAGTATCTGTCCATATAGTTATCTACTGCTTTCAGATAAGCTTCTCCTGTGAAGTCATTGCGCTCCAGAGCATCGTTAATTGCTGCCTGATCCTCTTCAGACATCATCTTAATTCTACGCATACCTTCTCTTGCCCACAGGCTGCTGCTTGGATGTCCGGAAGAAATGATGAAGGATTTTACCCCTTCTGCTCCACGCTCGATGGCATATGCAATCTGCATCATTCCGCCCCATGACTGTCCGATAATGTGGCATTCTTTTAATCCAAGGTGTTCTCTTAAAGCATCTAATTCATCCAGCCAGAGATCCTGTGTCCACATCTCCGGATGTCCGTCAAGATAAGATTTACCACATCCTAACTGGTCGTACATAACGATCATACGATCATCATCATCTGCAACGTTATCCAGGACTTCATAATAGTTGTGTGTAGATCCAGGTCCACCGTGTAAGCAGATCAACGGAGCTTTTCCGTTATCTTTCTGTTCTCCAACGATTCTGTAATATGTCTGATAGCCATGGAAAGGCATATATCCTTCTGTAATTTTTGCCATTTTATCTATTCTCCTTTTCTTAAAAGACGCCGCAGACCGCTGGTCCGCGGCATTTTTTTATTATAATTTTCTGACACCCCTTGTCAGTTAAATTTTCTTATGAGTAAGTAAAGTTACTTACTTGCAGCTTTTTCTATGTACTTTAGAAGTATTAGATAGCTCTTGTGTATTCTTTCAGCCATTCTCTTTCTTCATCAGTCAGATATGGACCAACCTTCTCGTAGCAGGCTTTGTGATAATCATTCAGACATTCTTTCTCTGATCTTGTCAGTTCTTCCGGATCAATACCATCAAGGTCGATTGGTACGAAGTTCAGAGTCTCAAAGTGCATGAACTGTCCATATTTATTCTTCTCACCGTTTACAGTAAGCAGGTTGTTCTCGATACGGATACCAAAATCTCCTTCTTCATAGATTCCCGGCTCATCTGTAATTACCATACCAGGCTCAAACTGATGATGTTCGTTCTTAGAAGGAACGATGTACCAGCGGAATCCTGTTGGCGGCTCGTGGATACTTCCAAGATATCCAAAACCATGTCCGGTTCCGCACTGGAAGTCTTTGTTCATATCCCAGATTGCTGTCTTGCCAATACATCCAGAGACCATCCGTGGTTACCATAGAGGAAGTTTGCTGCGCTTAAGTGCTGCATTGCTCTGTATACAGCTGTGTAATATTTCTTCAGTTCCGGTGTGATATGTCCCAGTACTGTTGTTCTGGTAATATCAGTAGAACCTTCATAATATCCGCCGCCTGTATCGCTCAGAAGCATACCGCCTTCTTTTAATACAACGTCTGTCTCTTTAGACGGTGCATAATGCATCATTGCAGCGTGCTCACCGAAAGCCTGCAGAGGTTCGAATGAGTCACGGATATATCCTTCCTGTTCTGCACGCAGAGCTGTCAGTTTATCTGAAGCAGAAAGCTCTGTAATCTCCATCTTGTCATAATTTTTCTTAACCCAGTAAATGAACTTCGTCAGTGCAATACTGTCTTTCAATTCTGCATTTTTGATATTTTCAATCTCAACAGCATTCTTAATTGCTTTCATCAAGATAGTCGGATTAGCTCCTTCTACTACCTTACATGGAAGACTCTTATACAGTGCATAGTTCATCTTCATCGGGTCAATCAGTGCAACCTCATCTGCACCAATCTTCTTAGCATCTTCGTAAATGTCATTGTATGGATGAATGTTGACATTATTCTTTGCCATCTCTTCTCTGATGCGGTCATTCAGTTTGCTGTCATCGATATACAAATCTACACTGTCTTTACGTACGATCACATAGTCCAGTACCAATGGGAAGAAGTCAATATCATCTCCTCTGAAGTTCAGAAGCCATGCGTTATCATCCAGAGACGCAATCAAATGTACCGTTGCTCCGTATTCAGCCATCTTCTCACGAACTCGTTTCAGCTTGGATGCAACATTCTCTCCTGTGTATTTGTCTTCCAGGAAGAAACAAGGTTCTTAGAAAGAGACGGGCGGTCTTCCCAGATCTGTCGATCAGATCTACTTCATATTCGATCGTGATATTCTTTGCACCCAATACTTCTTCATATTCCTGTCCTTCACCCATAGAAAGGACACGACCATCAAATGCGACCTTACCGCCTTCCGGGATCTTCTGGGCAAGCCATTCTGTTGTAGAAGGTGTATCATCAACGAACATCTTCATCAGACGTACTCCACTGCCTTCCATCTCTGTCAGTGCCTGTGTGAAATATCTTCCATCTGTCCACAGACCTGCATCATCTTTTGCGATTACAGCCGTTCCGTAAGAACCACTGAATCCAGTAATGAACTTTCTTGCTTTGAAATGCTCTCCTACATACTCACTTTGATGGAAATCTGCAGTTGGTACAACATATGCATCGATATTCTGCTCTGCCATCAGTGCGCGAAGCTTTTCAATACGCTTTGCTACTTCTGTCATTCTGTTTTCCTCCTTAGCTACATAGTCCATCTCTTTGCCTGTAAAATGAATTTTCACTTTCCCCATCGGCAGTTTATTTATAGACTACGTTCTATATCTGGTTAAAATTATAACACTTTCAGAAAATGTTGCAACACAAAATGTAATCATTTTATCTTTTTTTCACTATTTTATACAAAATTCAATCAAAAAAGAGACGACCAAAACCGATCGTCTCTTTTTTATCATTTTTCAAAAATTAATCCTGAGCAATGATTTCTTTTTTGTTGTATGAACCACAAGCCTTGCATACTCTGTGAGGCATCATTAATTCGCCACACTTGCTGCATTTTACCAGGTTTGGTGCGCTCATTTTCCAGTTTTGCTCTTCTTTTGTCTCTTCTTGCTTTAGAAGATTTATTCTTTGGACAGATTGACATAGGTTACACCTCCTTAAAATTCTTAAATACATCACGGATAACTGACATTCTAGGGTCGAGCCCCGTATCTTCACAGTTACAGGTACCTTTATTCAGGTTCTGACCACATACGTTGCAAATACCTTTACAGTCTTCGCTGCATAGAATTTTCGTCGGCCACCCTACCAATAACTCGTTGTAGACCAATTGCTCTACATCTAAGCTATATCCGTCAATATAGTTATTCTCGTCTAAATCTTCTGACTGATCATATGCATCTGACTCTGTATCAATCTTATGCTTAAAGTCAAGTGTCACCTTCACTTCTACATCTTCCAGACATCTGTCACACGGAGCAGAAGATATAATCTCAGCTTTTCCGGTCACTTCAAGCTTGCGGTCGCCTGCATATTCTACCGACAACTCAAGCGGTGTCTTATCTGTAATCACATAATTTCCCATCTCAGACCTGAAACAAGTCATTTCAATCGGAACAGATTGATGTATTGGTTTATGCTGTTCAGACAGAACGTCGGATAGGTTTAATATCATAGTATCGTCTCCTATTCACACACTAGACTATTATATCATGTAATTTTGATTTGTCAACAATAAATTATTAAACTAATTTAACTGTTTCACGGGCAATTGCCAACTCTTCGTTTGTTGGAAGGACGATAATTTTTACTTTTGAATCAGGTGTAGAGATAACTGCCTGCTCACCGATTGCTGCTTTGTTCTTTTCTTCGTCAACTTCAACGCCAAGGTATCCGAGGTATTCGCAGATCTCGCTTCTCATCTCCCATGAGTTTTCACCAACACCTGCTGTAAATGTGATTGCATCCACACCATTGAGTGCTGCTACATAAGAACCAATGTATTTGGCCACACGATATCTGTAAGCATCCAGTGCAAGTGCTGCTCTTTCATTTCCTTCTTCGCTTGCTTTTCTTACGTCACGGAAGTCAGAAGAAATTCCTGTCATTCCAAGAAGACCGGATTTCTTATTAAGGATTGTAAGCATCTCATCAACACTGATGTTCTCATGATTGCAAATGAACTGTACAACTGCAGGATCAACATCACCACTACGTGTTCCCATGATCAGACCTTCCAAAGGAGTCAGTCCCATACTTGTATCTACACATTTTCCACCGATAGAAGCAGAGATACTTGCCCCGTTACCAAGATGGCAGACGATAACTTTTGCGTCATCTTTTCCAAGCATCTTACATGTCTCGCCAGATACGAACATGTGGCTTGTTCCGTGGAATCCGTATCTTCTGATGCTGTATTTCTCATAGTATTCATATGGGATACCATACATAGCTGCTTTCTGCGGCATATTCATACCAAATGCTGTGTCAAATACTGCTACATTTGGTTTTCCAGCATAGCTTCTTCGCAAGCTTCGATTCCGATTAAGTTAGCCGGATTGTGAAGTGGTCCGAGGTCAAAGCAGTCACGTACAACTTTTTTCACATCTTCTGTTACAAGTGTTGCGTCACTGTAAACAGTTCCCGCATGCAGTACACGATGTCCGATTGCTGTAATCTCATCCGCATTCTCGATCACACCATGTTCGGAATCCATCAGGCATCCAGTACAAGTTTTACCGCTACGCTGTGATCCGGCATAGCTGTTTCTACTACATATTTGTCCTTTCCGGTAGGTTTATGTGTCAATGCAGAACCTTCGATTCCGATTCTTTCGCAGAGACCTTTTGCGAGAACACTTTCATTCTCCATATCGATCAGCTGATATTTTAAAGATGAACTTCCACAGTTGATTACTAATACTTCATTCTATTTTCTCCTTCTTAGATCTTACTGGTTCTGGCACTGAACTGCTGTGATTGCAACAACACCTTCAATATCCTTAGCACTGCATCCTCTTGAAAGGTCGTTAACAGGTGCTGCGATTCCCTGTGTCATTGGTCCGTAGCTTCTGCTTTTGCAAGACGCTGAACAAGTTTGTATCCAATGTTACCTGCATCAAGGTTAGGAAGATCAGAGTATTGGCTTTTCCTGCAACCTGGCTTCCTGGTGCTTTAGCTGCTCCAACAGAAGGAACAAGTGCTGCATCAAGCTGCATCTCTCCGTCTAACATAAGATCCGGATTCTCAGCTTTTGCGATCTTAACAGCTTCCTGTACTTTTGTTACGTCATCGTGTTTTGCACTTCCCATTGTTGAGTAAGAAAGCATAGCAACTCTTGGATCAGCACCAACGAGCTGTTTGAAGCTTTCTGCTGAAGACTGAGCGATTGCTGCAAGCTCTTCGGATGTAGGATTCTGGTTCAGTCCGCAGTCAGCGAATACAAATGTTCCGTTCTCTCCCATATCACAATCAGTACTACCATTACCAAAGAATGCTGAGACAAGTTTCGTTCCCGGTTTTGTCTTCAGAATCTGAAGGCATGGGCGAAGTGTATCTGCTGTAGAGTGGCATGCTCCGGATACCATTCCGTCTGCATCTTTCATCTTAACCATCATTACACCATAGTATAAGTAATTAGTAAGAAGAATCTCTCTTGCCTGTTCTTCTGTCATTCCTTTTTTCTTTCTCAGTTCAATCAAGTGTTGCTACATATTCATCTGTTTTCTCGTATGTAGCAGGGTCAACGATTGTTGCTCCTGTGATATCGAAATCCCCTTTATTCTTAGCGATCTCTTCTTCGCTTCCGATCAGGACCAGATTAGCTGTCCCTTCTTTTAAGATTGCCTCTGCTGCCTCATAAGTTCTGATGTCTTCGCTCTCTGGAAGAACGATTGTTTTTTTACAACTTTTTTGCTTTTGCTTTGATTTCATCTATAAATCCCATGATAAATAGACTCCTTTCCAAATATTTTTCTCAGTATTTTCATTATAATACAAAGAACCTTGCGGACAAGGGCTCTTACGGTAATCTTATGTCTCTTTTTGCGTACAATGTACAATATTTATCCTGCTTTTGACAAAAACTATTGCAATTTCACAGTATTATAAGTGAAATACGTAACTCACGATCGCAAAATATACACTGATCGTGCTGATATCAACCAGTGTAGAGATCAGCGGTGTCGCCATGATTGCCGGATCAAGTCCGATTTTCTTAGCGATCAGAGGAAGTGTACATCCGACTACTTTTGCGATCAACACTGTACAAGCCATCGTCAGACCAATGGTAAATGCCATCATGGCATCTCCCTGTCCCATCAACATGATACGGATTCCATTTACCACAGACAGTATGATGCTGATGCAGAATGCAATGCGGATTTCTTTCCAGATTACTTTAAACAGATCCGAAAATTCAATCTCTCCGACAGCAAGTCCGCGGATCACAAGTGTCGAGCTCTGCGATCCACAGTTTCCTCCGGTTCCGGTAAGCATCGGAACAAATCCTGCAAGCTGCGGCATCAGTGCCAGTGCATTCTCGTAGCTGTTCATGATCATCTGTGTTACCGTCGCAGACAGCATCAGAAACAACAGCCAGGGAATACGGCTCTTTACATGCTCGAATATTGATGTCCCGAAATACGAGTCTTCATTTGGATTGACACCGGCCATGATACTGATATCTTCCGTTGTCTCATCCTGAAGTACCTGCATCGCATCATCAACGGTTACAATACCGACCATACAGTTTTCATGATCTACGATCGGCAATGCGATCAGACCATATTTTGTAATGATATTGGCAACGTCTTCCTGATCGTCTGTCGTACGGGCATACAACATATTTGTATCCATGATCTCTTCAACCGTCTTGGATTCACTGCTGGTCAGCAGTTCTTTTATGTCAACCTGCCCGATCAGATGACGTTGTTCTGTTACATAACAGGTATAAATCGTCTCCCGGTTGAGACCAACCTGTCTTATTTTTAATATGGAATCAGCAACCGTCATCTCTCTTCGCAGTGCAATATAATCTACATTCATCACACTTCCGGCACTGTCCTCCGGATACTGAAGAAGCTGATTGATCTGCTGACGTTTTTCCGCATCTGTCACCATCAGCAGTCTGTCTACCACGTTGGCAGGCATCTCTTCCAGCACATCAACGGTATCATCCAGATACATTTCCTCCATGATCTCTTCCAGTTCGGAATCCGTCAGTGCATTGATCAGGTCTTCGCGCATATCGCTGTTCATATATGAAAATGTCTCTGCCGCTTCTTCTTTTGCAAGCAGACGGAATACCAGCACCATGTGTTTCTGATCAAATTCTTCCAGAATCTCCGCAAGATCCACCGGATACATATTGGTTTCCAGTTCTTCTTTCAATTCTTTATATTCCCGGGCATCCAGCATATCCTTAATACGTTCTTCAGTCAGTTCTTCTCTGTCTTCTACATAATCAATATCATCGTCTTTTTGCCCGTCTGCCGTTAAGGCTTCCTCATTCATATTTTCTTCCATAATAATATGCCTCCTCCTTTCTTCGGATCTTGCCCGGCAAACATCCCATTTGCATACCAAATCATTGTATAGTATAATCAATTTCAGAATGTTATACAAGGAGATTTCATGAAAACTGTTGGACTTATTACAGAATATAACCCATTTCACAACGGACATCTTTATCATATAGAAAGAGCCAGGGAACTAACCGGTGCCGACCGGGTTGTAATCGTCATGAGCGGCGATTATGTACAGCGCGGAACTCCTGCGCTTCTATCCAAGCATTCCCGTGCGCATATGGCACTTCTAAACGGCGCATCGGCTATCTGCGAGCTTCCTGTCTGCTATGCATCCGGCAGTGCCGAATTCTTCGCCCAAGGCGCCATCTCTATTCTGGAAGGTCTGGGATGCATCGATACATTATGCTTTGGAAGTGAATGCGGAGAGCTTTCTGTTTTACAGCATATTGCACAGCTGCTTCTCTCCGAATCAGATACTTACAGCCATATGCTTCAGGATGCATTAAAAAAAGGACATTCTTTTCCTGCCGCCAGACACCAGGCTTTGGAAAAATTAACCGGTGATGCTTCCGTTTCACAGATTCTTTCTGAACCCAATAATATTCTTGGGATTGAATATCTGAAAGCACTGAAAAAGCAGAACAGCAGGATGGTACCATACACGTTAAAGCGGGACTCTTCCGGATACCACGACACAAAACTTCAGCCACAGTCAAGTTCTGCCTCTGCCATTCGGAATGCCCTGAGACATTGGGAGGAGCAGCCATTCAGCAGATATCCGGCAGATCCTCAGCAGACCACCGGACGGATCTCCGAACTGTTGCAGAACCAGCTTCCCGAAAACGCCCTGCGTCTGTTACGGGATGCATGGAATCAATCTTGTCCCATTGAAACAAATGATTTCTCCCTTTTATTAAAATACCGCCTGCTCTGCGAAACCCGGAGATCTCTATGTGAGTATCAGGATATATCCGAGGATCTTGCAAACCGTATCATCCGAAACCGGAATCAGTTTCTGAACTTCGAACAGTTCTGTCAGCTTTTAAAAACAAAAGAACTGACTTACAGCCGTATCAGCAGAGGTCTGCTGCATATCCTGTTAGCCGTAAAAAAAGAAGATATGTTGAGATACCGGGAATCTTCCTGCATCTATACCAGAATTCTTGGATTTCGTAAAGAACATGCCGATGTGTTGCGTCAGATAAAAGAAAACGCCAGCATTCCGGTTATTACAAAATTAGGGCAGACAGATTCGCTTCTTCCGGAAACAATACGAATGCTGGATCAGACCACTTTTGCATCAGATCTGTACGAAAGCGTAGTGTCCGACAAGTTCGGAATTCCTTTCATAAACGAATACCAAAAGCAGATCATACATGTATAGTATATAAATCATTCTTTCGTCAGCAGCGCTCCTTTCCTGTCCAGGCACAAAAACGTGTAGCATATGATAATATAAATTGTATTCATTATCATATGCCACACGTTTTTCTTATAGCTCTGTTCTCTTTTTAGTTCTTAAAGCTGTGTACAGGAGCAGGGATTCTTCCTTTTCTATTCACAAATGCACTGCAGTCATATTCATTGACCGGAATGATTGGTGCATAACCGAGAAGCCCACCAAATTCTGCCGTCTCTCCGACATCTTTTCCAATAACCGGAATCAGACGTACTGCGGTCGTCTTCTGGTTCACCATACCAATTGCCATCTCATCTGCAATAATTCCGGAAATAGTAGAAGCACTTGTCTTACCCGGAATCGCAATCATATCAAGTCCTACAGAACATACACATGTCATTGCTTCCAGTTTTTCAATTGTGAGTGCACCCATTTCCACTGCATCGATCATACCTTTATCTTCACTTACAGGGATAAAAGCACCACTCAGTCCGCCTACGTAAGAAGAAGCCATAACACCGCCCTTTTTAACCTGATCATTTAACATTGCAAGCGCTGCCGTCGTTCCCGGCGCACCAACACGTTCCAGACCGATTTCTTCCAGAATCTCTGCGACGCTGTCCCCAATTGCCGGAGTCGGTGCCAGTGACAGATCAATAATTCCAAATGGAATACCAAGACGTTTGGATGCTTCTCCGGCAACCAACTGTCCGACACGAGTCACCTTAAATGCTGTCTTTTTAATCGTCTCACATAACTCTTCGAAGCCTTTGCCCCGCACCTGTTCAATCGCATGCTTTACAACACCAGGTCCGCTGACACCGACATTGATCACAGCATCTCCTTCTGTTACACCAAGGAATGCACCTGCCATAAATGGATTATCGTCCGGCGCGTTACAGAATACTACAAGTTTTGCACATCCGAGAGAATCATTTTCTTTTGTTGCATCAGCTGTCTTCTTTACAATTTCACCACACAGACGTACTGCATCCATGTTAATACCGGTCTTCGTTGATCCCACATTGATCGAGCTACAGATACGGTCTGTACATGCAAGTGCCTGCGGAACCGAGCAGATCAGGTTCTCATCGCTTTTTTGTCATAGACTTTGACACCAGCGCCGAATAACCACCGATGAAGTTTACACCGACTTCTTTTGCAGCTTTATCCAATGTCTTTGCAATCGTAACAAAATCCTCAGGACTTTTGCATGCCGCACCGCCGATCAGTGCTACCGGTGTTATGGAGATTCGTTTATTAACGATCGGAATACCAAATTCCTGCTCGATCTCCTCTCCGGTCTTCACAAGATCTTTCGCAACGGTAGTGATTTTGTTGTAAATATTTTCATTTAATTTATCAAGGTCTGCATCTATACAATCCAACAGGCTGATTCCAAGGGTAATTGTACGTACATCCAGATTCTCCTCTGCAATCATCTGATTTGTCTCATATACTTCATATCTGTTTATCATGTGTTTTTCCTGCCTTTCCGTGAATATTTTTAATTTGCTTATAATCTGTGCATTTTTTCAAATATTTCTTCTCTCTGACAGTGAATGGCAACACCGATAGAAGTTCCGATCTCTTCCAGCTCTTTTGAAACCACAGCCACTTCTTTGCTGCAATTTGTTACATCAACAATCGTCATCATATTAAAGTATCCATCTACGATGGTCTGAGAGATATCAAGGATATTAACATTTGCTCCTGCAAGATACTCACATACTTTTGCAATAATACCTACGGTGTCTTTTCCTACAACTGTGATTACACATTTCTTCATGATTTGTTTTCCTCCTATTGTCTTCGCCATTGTTTCTTTCTTACATTCTACTTTTCTTATAATGCAATGATATCAGATACCTGATCCCGTTTAGCTACCATCATCGGAATGTCATTTCCCTTATAAGGATTATCACCAATGCTGATTTCCAGTCTGACCGTCTCATATGCCAGTTCTTCATAATTATTCTCTTTACTTAAATGTCCAAGAACGACATACTGCAAGTCATCATGTAATATATCGCAAAGAAGCTTTCCTGACAATTCGTTAGACAGATGTCCCTTATCTCCCATAACTCTCCGTTTCAGGGGGTATGGATATGGTCCTACTTCCAACATATGTATGTCATGATTTGCTTCCAGAACGACTGCATTCAAATCTTTTAGATGTTCTACGGTATAATCATCATATATTCCAAGTCTGTTGCAACCGCAACTGCCTTTTTACCGTTATCTATCCGGTATCCGGATGGTTCGTTCGCATCATGGGAGATTGCAAACGGATCAATGTTCAGTGTTCCCAGTGAAAATGGCTGATCAACCTCTACCTCATGTAATAGTCCGTCTGGGAGGTTTCCCAGCTTTTTATAATTCCGGATTCCCGCAATAGTTCCAGGTGTCGCATAGATTGGAATCTCATATTTTCTGCTGAACACACCAAGTCCCTGAATATGATCCACATGCTCATGCGTAATCAGGATGCCTTCCAGTTCATCTCCTTTTATCTCCAATTTTGCCAGCCCTTCTTCTATCCTTTTTGCTGATACCGGTATCAACCAGAAGATGTGTCTGATCATCTCCTACATAGATGCAGTTTCCACTGCTTCCACTTGCAATACTGCATAATCTCATATTAAATATTATCTGCCTTTCTATAAGTCTTCTATGATCTTATTCAGCTGGATCTTTGTCTCTTCAAACTGTCCGCTGTTATCGATCACCCGGTCACAGTGACGCATGAACAGATCTTTCGGAAGTTGTGCTTCGAAAATCTGATCCACTTTACAGTCCTCATATCCTCTTGCATATTTCAGACGTTTTCTGCGGATCGAATCTTCCACATACACATACCAAAGTTCATCACAGATCTCCTCATAATGATCCTCGATCAGAAGTGCTCCTTCAATCAGCATCAGATTCGTACTTTTGCGTTCTTCTCTTGCAATCTTCTTCTGAATTTCTTCTTTTACTTTTGGATGTACAATCCCATTCAGTACAGAAAGTTCAACCCTGTCGGCAAAAACAATGTCTGAAAGCTTTGTCCGGTCCAACTCTCCTTTTTCATCCAGAATTTTCTCTCCGAAATGTGCAACAATTTCATCAAAGCATTCTGTTCCTTTTTTCTGCAGTTTCTTTCCTACTTCATCTGCCATACAAATAGTCGCACCATATTTATTATTCAGATATTCCAAAATCTGTGTTTTCCCTGCGCCTACTCCTCCGGTAATTCCTATAATCTTCATCTCTCACACCTCTTATTTTGCTTCATACCAGTTCACTCCTGTATGCATGTCTATTTCAAGCGGCACCTTTAATTTGGCCGCATGCTCCATCTCTTCTTTTAAATCTTTTGAACTGCTTCCAGTTCCGGTTCGTATGCTTCTATCAGAAGTTCATCATGCACCTGTAAGACAAGTCTTGATTTCATCTTCTGTTTTTTCAGTTTCTGATTCACCCGGATCATTGCAATCTTTATGATATCTGCTGCCGCTCCCTGAATCGGAGAATTCATTGCCACCCGCTCTCCGAACGAACGTTGCATGAAATTACTGGAAGAAAGCTCCGGAACCGGACGTCTTCTTCCGAACAGTGTTACCACATACCCTTCTTCTTTTGCATGTGTCACTGCATGATCCAGAAATGTCTTGATTCCCGGATAGGTTGCAAAATAATCATCAATATATTTTGCAGCCTCTTTTCGTGTAATGCTCAGATCCTGACTCAGTCCAAATGAACTGATTCCATACACAATACCGAAATTTACGGCTTTTGCATTCCTTCTCTGCTGCGGAGTCACCTCATCAAACGGTATATGAAATACCTGCGATGCTGTAATACGGTGAATGTCACTTTGTTCTTTATATGCCCGGATCAGATGCTCATCTCCGGAACAATGTGCTAATACGCGAAGTTCGATCTGTGAATAATCGGCATCCACGAACCGGTATCCATCTTCCGGAATGAATACTTTACGGATCAGGCGGCCAAGCTCCATCCGCACCGGAATATTCTGAAGATTTGGTTCTGTACTGCTGATTCTTCCGGTTGCCGTGATCGTCTGATTGAATTTTCCATGAATCCTTCCATCATCCTGAATATAATTTGCCAGTCCGTCCGCATATGTGGATTTGAGCTTTGTATACTGTCTGTATTCCAAAATCTTTGCAACTACCGGATGTTCCGGCGCCAGTTTTTCAAGAACATCTGCAGCAGTGGAATAACCCGTCTTTGTCTTTCGCCCACCCGGAAGCTTCATATTTTCAAACAATACCACACCCAGCTGTTTTGGCGAATTAATATTAAATGTTTCGCCAGCCTCTTCGTAGATCTCCTTTTCCAGATCACCGATCTTGCCGGCGAGCTGATTGCCATACTGTTTTAATGCTTCTGCCTCAACACGGATACCATTCTGCTCCATATCGAACAATGTAAATACCAGCGGCATCTCAATTTCCCGGAATAAGGTATCCATCTTCGTATCCGCTAATTTCCGGCTCAGGACTTCTACCGATGCATAATTTGTATAAGCTTCATAGCAGGCCTTTATTTCCTGATCTGCCTTTTCATCAACCATCAGGTCCAGATGTTCTCTCGCAACATCTTCCCATGTATAATTATTCTTAAGTGGATTCAGCAGATATGCAGCCACACTCACATCAAAACAATTTTCCGGTTTCCGATCTTAATCTGATCCATTGATTCTTTCAGATGAAACATCGAAAATGTATCTGTCGTTTCTGCTACATCTGCAAGCTTTTCCAAAAGCCATTCTCCTGATATATCATTCCCGGTTTTTATACAAAAGCCTGCTTCATTTGAGAAGCACAGACCGATACCTCCGAGTCCGGCCTGATCTGCAAATAACGGCAATACATTTTCCATATCTTTTAAAAGTACTGTTCCTGTCGTCTGTGCCTTTTCAGCCTTTGCAAAAATCTCTTCTGCCTCTCTTTTTGAAGTGATAATCCTGAAACCATCCTCGATCTTATTTGCCGGTGCCGCAACATCGAATCTGGAAAGAAGATTTTTAAACTCTAGTTTCTGAAAGAAGACATATGCTTCCTCAGTGTATACGTTACCCAGTTTTGCTTCTGAAAGTTCATATGAAAACTCAGCATTCACATTGATTGTTGCAAGTTCTTTGCTGAGCACCGCAAGATCCCAGTATTCATTTAATGATTTAGACGCTCTCGGCGGCTTCAGTTCTTCCACATGATCGTGCGCCGTTTCTATCGAGTGATACTGTGTAATGATCTTTGTCGCTGTCTTTTCCCCGATACCAGGAACTCCCGGAATATTATCTGCCGTGTCGCCCATTAACGCTTTCAGATCGATGAATTCTTCCGGTGTCACCTGATAGCGTTCAAAAACATCTTTGGCATAATAATCTTCTATCTCCGTTCTGCCCTGCTTCGTCTTCGGAATTCGGATCTTTACATGCTCAGTCGCCAGCTGCAACAGATCACGGTCTCCGGAAATAACCACAACTTCCATATCCTTGCGCTCACAACGCTTGGAAAGTGTACCGATCAGGTCATCGGCCTCCAGACCCGCACATTCGATCGTCTTCACTCCCATTGCCTGAAGCACTTCTTTGATCACAGGAACCTGCTGCCTTAGTTCATCAGCCATCGGCTTTCTGGTGCCTTTATATTCTGCATACATTTTATGTCTGAAAGTCGGAGCATGGACATCAAATGCCACCGTCAGATAGTCTGGTTTTTCTTCTTCCAGAAGTTTAAACATAATCGTCAGAAATCCATATATTGCATTTGTATGAAGGCCTTCTGCATTCGTCAGATCCGGCAGCCCGTAAAAGGCGCGGTTCAAAATACTGTGGCCATCTATCAGAACAATTTTACTGCTCATTTTATCTCTCCACCTAAATAGTTCATTTTCTTATAAAATCACTATCTTACTATACACCAATTTGCTTCTTTTTAAAAGGCTAATTTTTACTCCTACTTATTCTTCCCTTATCTGTCACATTCACCTTTTCTTTTTTTTAAAAAAGAATTGACAGACGATACATTTATAGTTATAATTTATTTTGTTGTGTGTAACAACACATATGCGGATATGGCGGAATGGCAGACGCACAAGACTCAAAATCTTGCGGAGGTGACTTCGTGTGGGTTCAAGTCCCACTATCCGCATTCAAAAAACCCCAGTAAAATCAAGGGGTTTAACGATTAGAG
>ENA-OQLB01000710-OQLB01000710.1-human-gut-metagenome-genome-assembly--contig:-NODE-710-length-17398-cov-5.158647_pt1 | contig 17398 bp, 19 predicted proteins | sample MGYA00242656_ERZ504813 | MGnify/ENA primary metagenome ERZ504813 (study PRJEB26092, sample SAMD00036388) | human gut metagenome | host: Homo sapiens | study: EMG produced TPA metagenomics assembly of... | reverse complement strand
CATGAACCGTAAGATAAGAAAGCAGAAGGAAAGTCAGGAAAATTACGAAAGACTAACTATTAAAAGTCAAGTCTAAAAATGAACTTTTTTGAATAAAGTTACAGAAATGTATTTTAGATATATCTTGAACTCAGTTAGAGTTCTTTGAACCTTGAAAACTGCATGACAAAAAGAGCATCGTTGCTGGTGCTCAAAAAAAGGAGTATTGAATTAGAAAAACTTAAGCAACTTTGATGTATTGCTGGTTGGTTTTCTCGAGATGGTAAATAACTCGAACCAACTTTTTGACGGCATGAGATATGGCAACATTGTAATGTTTGCCTTCGGCTCGTTTCTTTGCCAGATATTCAGCGAATGTTGGATCCCAGTGACAGACATATTTGGCTGCGTTGTATAAGGCATATCGTAGATATCTGGAACCACGCTTTTCCATGTGGGAGTATGCGCCATCAAGTTGTCCTGACTGGTATGTAGAAGGAGATAATCCGGCATAAGCCAAGATTTTATCAGGAGAATCAAAACGGTTGAAATCGCCGATTTCGGCAATGATCATAGCTCCCATACGGTAATTGATTCCGGGGATGCTAAGAATCGGAGAATTGATTTCATCCATAATGAGTTTGATTTCATGTTCAATTTCATCAATATCAGATGTGAGTTCCCGGATCAGCTTGATGGTATGCTTTAATTCTAATGATTTTGCTGGCATATTTGAACCTATTGAGGTTCTTGCAGCATTTCTAAAAGCAATAGCTGTTTCTTTACCATATCGCCCCTTTGATGATTCAGAAAGCAGATTGGTAAGTCTGGTAAGATGAGCGTCTGCTACTTGTTTAGCACCGGGAAATTCAGAAAGCATTGCGTAAACTGATGCCATATGAAGTGTTGGAACTAACTTTTCTAATTCAGGAAATAAGATACAGACAAGTCTTGAAACGGAAGACTTTAACTTAGCACGTTCTTTTACTTTATCAAAACGGTAACGGGTTAATGACTTTAGTTCTTCGTTGTGATAAGATATGTCTGAGTAGGACTTTAAGTTCACGTCAGACATTAGCATAGAAGCAATCGTGCGGGCATCTACTTTATCCGTTTTCGTCTGTCTAAGGCTTAGACTTTTTCTGTACAGATTAGTATGTAACGGATTGATAACATAGGTGGGCAAACTTTTATCAATGAGATATCCCAAGAGATTGTAACTATAGTGTCCGGTGGCTTCCAGTCCTACTTTTACTTTGGTTATATCTTCCGTAACGGATACAATCTTTTGATAAAGATCATTGAACCATCCAGGTTGTTAGCAATGGTAAATGCTTTAAATAACACTTCTCCATCAAAGTTAGTGATAAAGCAGTCATGCTTATCTTTTGCAACATCAATTCCTACGTAAATCATAAAAAATCTCCTTTGAAATATATGAATGCTGTTTTAGAACCACAGGGTGCTCCTTGTGATTGTAACCTCGTTCTAAATAAACCGTCATGCGGTATCTAACTGATTAACAAATGAACAAAGAGACTGTGGTTGGAGCCTTTCGTAAACCATCAAGTGGTAGGAAAAATGAACCAATCCACAGCATCTTAAATATCATAGTCGAACCTGTAGAAAAGGTAAAGAAAAGACTATGACTTAATAGTAATAAAGACCTTGGAGAGGGTCTCTAAACACTACTACTATATAATACGAGGAAAAATAATGAAAATATTAGTTAGTGCCTGTTTATTAGGGATCGACTGCAAATATAACGGAAAAAACAACAAAAATGATAAAATCATAGAATTACTAAAAGACCATGAACTAATTCCAGTCTGTCCAGAGATCATGGGAGGACTGCCAACACCAAGAATTCCGGCAGAAATACATCAAAACAAAGTTATCGCAAAAGATGGCAAAGATGTTACAAAACAATATCAAAAAGGTGCCGAAGAGACACTAAAAATTGCAAAGTTATATAACTGTCACACAGCGATCCTAAAAGAAAAAAGTCCATCTTGTGGCTGTGGCAAAGTCTATGATGGAACATTTACAGGCACGCTGATCAATGGGGACGGAATCACAGCTAGATTATTAAAAGAACATGGAATCAAGATCACAGGGGAAACAACCATAGATATCACAGAATAAAACAGTGAACAGTAAAATGAGGGTCCAAATATGAACAACAAACAAAAACTATTAACCGCAACAGCGATCACAGGAACTATTGTCAGTGCATCTGCATTTACTGTCTTCGATTATGCGATCTGTCGAAGAAAAAAACAGCCAGATGTCCGTAAAAAAGAGAAATGGAAACCATATCTTGATTACGTTTTAAAAGAACAAGAATGGCTAAAAGAACACCAAGAACAAGAATTAAAAGAGATCAGATCAAAAGATGGACTAACACTACGGGCAGCCTACATCCCAAGAGAAAATGCCAAAGGAACTATTATCTGCATGCACGGTTACCATTCAACAAACGATATCGAATTTGTACCGGAAGTCCGATTTCTATGGAATCTTGGATACAGCATTCTTCTTCCATGGCAGAGAAGCCACGGAAAAAGCGAAGGACGCTATATTACTTATGGAGTGAAAGAACGCCATGATCTCAAACGATGGATTTTGTATACCAATCGGCATCTGGCAGTCAAGAACAAAGATATTTTTCTATGTGGAATTTCTATGGGGTGTGCTACAACCTTAATGGCAGCAGGTCTGGACCTTCCAGACAATGTAAAAGGAATTATTGCTGACTGCGGATTCACTTCTCCATGGGATATCATCAAACACGTAGCCAAAGAAAGATTTCATCTTCCACCATTTCCATTAATGTACATGGTAGATTTGATCAGTGAAGTAGTAGCAGGATTTGGATTGAAAGAAGTCAGCATCCCAGAAATCATGAAACGAAACAAGATTCCAGTGTTGTTTATCCATGGAGATGCAGACGATTACGTTCCGATGTGGATGACAATCAAAAATTATGAAGCCTGTGCAGCAAAGAAAGAACTCTATATTGTTTCAGGAGCAGGACACGCACTAGCATTTTCAAAAGATATGGAAGAGGGAAAACGAAGAATCAAAAATTTCATAAATAAATATAAGACGATCTAAAATAAGAAGAACCATTCCGTATAAATGATTTTACAGAATGGTTCTTGTATTATAAATTTCCTAAAAAAACCTATTTTAAGATCATAAGATAACTTTCCGGCCGCTGTGTGATCTTGATTTCTTTCAGAATTCTAAAATTAGATTTTACAGCGAACTGTTTTACATATTCACGGTTTCTTGTATACATAATGATTGTTCCTTCAGGTCCAAGAACTCTTTTGGCGAATGGAAAGAACTTCTCATAAACCTCACGAATCTCCGCTTCTGTCTTCTGGCCAGTCGCATAAGGCATCTCCGTAAAGATTTCATCAAAAGGATAGTCATGGGTAAATGTAAAACAATCCTTATTGATATAATGAACGATCTGGTCTGCAAGATTTGTGTTATAGATCGCTTTCTCAATGGCTTCTGGAGAATGATCGATACCATAAGAAGTATTCCCTTTTACAACCTTCTGACGCTCGATCAGCATCGTACCAACTCCACAGAAAGGATCAAGAATCTGCGCATCCGGGATCATGTAATCTTTGGCAAGTTCCACAAGTAAAGCAGCATTGACTGGTTTGATACTTGTTGGAATGAACTCCTCGCGGTAACTAAAACGACGATCAACGATCGTATTTAATTTCACTAATAAATAATAATCCCCAGATTTACCTTCGATCATACGGATCTCAAATTCATAATGAGACGTAGAATTTCTTAATTTATGTGCTGTCAGCTCTTCTAATTTCGAAGCAACTTTCTTCGCAAATTTGGAACGTTCAGAAAGTGCCATACGGCTTTTCACTCCGATTCGGAAATAAAAAGGGAAATCCCCTTCATGAGTATTTTCTAATAATGCCATTAAATTCGAACCAGCGATCACGGATGCAGCAACATCAGCATCAGGTTTACATGAAACCATGCCTGGAATTTGAAATAACAATTCATTGTATGTGCGGATTGGTAATAAACGATTCAGATGATTTGTCTTTACACGCACGCCCATTTTTGAAGAAGCAGCTGAAGATTCTTCCATCAAGGCAGCAGTAATTTCCGGGTGTAATGGGTTAGTGCGGAAAATACAATGAAATGTCTGGCGGCCGCCTAAAAATCTATGCTTTTTAAATGGTTCGATCGTATTGATCAGTTCAGAAAGTGCATGAAGTTCATGTTCTACATGCTTTTTCTCATCGTCAGAAGCTTCATAAAGAGATAATTCTTCATAACGTTTTCGGAAAACATCCACATAAGGAGCCGCATTTAAAGATTTTAAAGCAGTTAAATAAGCCTCTTTTACAAAACGTGTATCTTCTGTCTGATAAGCATGAAATACAGCATCGCTTTCAGAAGTAAGTGCCAGATCACCGATCAAAAGAGCAGCATTTTTTCTTGTTTTTGCATCTTCATTTTCTAAAAATACGGATAAGTCCAGATCACCATCATGGATCCAAGACAACAAAAGTTCTCTTTTAGAAGAATCCTTGATCTCCTGACGCAGGGAACTTAAAGACTGACGTACTTCGATATTTTGATTTAATCTTTTACATAAACGATTGATCATATATACATTCCTTTTCTAAATAATGTGTATAAGGAAAAGTCCTTAAAAACTATAAAAACAGTATACCTTATTGAAATAATTTTTGCAAAAAAAGTGAAAATCATGCTATAATAATATGTAACCAAGAGAATAATAGGTAAGGAAGTATATGAAACATATAACGATCAAGAGAGCAGAGCAGACAGATGTCGATATGATCATGCAATTGATGCAAGAAGCAGTGGATACTGTGAAGGTTTCCGATTGGTTTCTGCCAGATAACAGACAATATATAGAAGAACACATAAGCGACCGGGGATTTACATTGAAGGCTTTATCAAGTAACAATGAGATCTTGGGCTTTTTTATTGTCGATCTTCCGGGAGAGTCAAAACATAATCTTGGATATGATCTGAATTATGACGATCATAAGATACACAAAGTTGCACATATGGACTACGCAGTTGTGACAAGTAAAGCAAGAGGTTTGGGGCTTCAGAGAAGATTTTTCAAAGAGGCAGAGAAACAATTAGAAGACACGATATATGAATACTTCCTTGGAACCGTTCATCCGGATAATATCTACAGCCGGACAAACTTTGTCAAAGCGGGTTACAGGGAAGCAAGACAAATGTCAAAATATGGTGGTATGCAACGTATCATCATGGAAAAGGAGAAATGACTATGAGTGATCAGTATGATGTTATTATGATCGGAGCAGGACCTTCTGCTATATTTTGTGCTTATGAATTAAAGAGAAATAAGCAGATATGAAAGTTCTTATGATCGAAAAGGGACGAAGGATCGAAAGAAGAGCCTGTCCAAAACGAAATACAAAGGTATGTGTTGGATGTAAACCATGCTCTATCACAACAGGATTTGCCGGAGCTGGAGCATTTTCTGACGGTAAATTATCTTTATCTCCAGATGTAGGAGGGAACCTTCCAGAGATATTAGGATATGACAGAACGATTGAATTATTAAAAGAATCCGATGACATTTATTTAAAATTCGGAGCAGATGAGAAAGTATACGGAATCGACGAAGAAGAAGAGATCGCAAGCATCCGTAAGAAAGCAATCCAGGCAAACTTAAAACTGATCGAATGTCCGATCAGACATTTGGGAACAGAAGAAGGGTACAAGATATACTCAAGACTTCAGGAACATTTATTAAATGAAGGTGTTGATATGATCTTTGATACCATGGTCAAAGATATCATCATTGAAGATGGGGTTGCAAAGGGTGTTGTCACAGACAAAGGTGAGACATATACAGCCGATGAGATCGTAGCAGCCGTAGGACGAGAAGGATCTGAATGGCTAAGCGGAATCTGCAGAAAATACGACATTGAAACACAGGTAGGAACCGTTGATGTCGGAGTCCGTGTAGAAGTTCGAGACGAGATTATGGAAGAATTAAATAAAAGTCTTTATGAAGCAAAACTTGTTTATTACACGCCAACATTCGACGATAAAGTCCGCGTATTCTGCAGCAATCCATCGGGAGAAGTAGCAACAGAATATTATGAAAATGGTCTGGCAGTGGTAAATGGTCATGCATACAAAGCAGATGAATACAAGACAAACAACACAAACTTTGCATTACTAGTATCTAAGAACTTTACAAAACCATTTAAAGAGCCGATTCAATATGGAAAACATATCGCACAGTTAAGCAATATGCTTTGTGATGGCAAGATCTTAGTACAGAGATTTGGGGATTTTGTGAGAGGAAGAAGAACAACCGAAGAACGTCTGATAAGAAATAACATTACACCAACATTAAAAGATGCTGTTCCAGGAGATCTTTCACTCGTATTCCCATATCGAATCATGAAAGATATCGAAGAGATGATCTATGCATTAGATGAAGTAACACCAGGTATGGCAAGTGATGAAACACTTCTTTACGGTGTAGAAGTTAAATTCTATTCAAATAAGATCTTAACAAACAAAGACTTTGAAACTAATATCAAAGGACTTCGCGCGATCGGTGACGGAGCATCTGTAACAAGAGGACTACAGCAGGCATCTGCGAATGGATTAAGCGTTGCGAAGAGTATCTTAAATAAATAAAATATCAAATAAAAATATTAAAACAAAAATCCCTGACAGGTTTCTAAACCATTAGGGATTTTTCTGTTTGAGAATCCTGCAAAGAATGATTCTTCCTTATAAAAAAATTATTTTTTGAATTTAGGATGTTTTTCATAGAAAGCTTTGTTCGCCTGCTCTCCTGCAGATCAATCGATGAAGTCCTTCTTTAGGACATAAGAAACTTCCCAAAGGATAAGGTGTTTTGGTGTATAATCCATGAAAATCTGTTCCACCAGTCATGAAAAGATCATGTTCCTTACAAAGAGATGTAATATGCTCTCTTGTTTTTCATCATTTCTTGGATGATTTAATTCAATTCCATCAAGCATATGTTCTTCGATCATCATCTCCATCACATTGTCAGCTTTATACTGCCCAGGATGTGCAAGCACGACAACGCCTCCGCAGGATGAAGAAGATCCGTGACCGTTTTGCATCCATATAGCGGTATGGAAATTTATGAGGGCTGCCAGCACGGAATAATTCGTTATGTAATTGACCGATCGGAGTTCCAGTATATCCCATCATGGAAAGAACCTGCATGAACACCAAGCTCTTTCCCAAGTCTTACAGCTTCTGGAATGGAATGTGTTGATTCGTGGTCAGAGATTGCAATATAATCAAGGCCGATACGTTTCGCATAAGGAATGATCTGGTCAACACGCATAGCACCATCAGATAAAACGGTGTGACAATGTAAGTCTGCTTTCATATAAAAATACCTCCAAAATATTTATTCCATTTTCTTTAAGATCGTTAAAATATTAGATAATGACTGATGAAATAATTCCTGATCTTCTTTTGACAGTGATTCAAAACGTTTGGAAAGGTATTCTTTGACAAGCGCTTTTTCCTGAAGGATCAGCTGGTTTCCTTTCTCTGTGAGTTTTACATAAACCATTTTTCTGTTTTCATCACTTCTAAAACGTGTGACATACTCATCCTTCACAAGTGGAGAAACGGCTCTTGTAGCCTGTTCCTTAGATGATGCCAGATAAGAAGATAACTGTGACATATTCAATGAACGACCTCCAGACAGTGCAAATAAGATAAGAATCTGTGTTTTGGTAAGATCCATGGAAGGTATGTCGATCGTGTTTAAAAGAAATTTCTGACAGATTGGAAAAATTTCAAAAAGTGCAGAAACATCATTCAATGTAAATCCCTCTCTTTCGATGTTTTTCTAACTAAAAGTATACCACTTTATGAATAAAAATCAATAATCAACAAAAATCAATATTTGACAAAAGTCAAATAAAAAGATAAAATAGGAGAAACACTATAAAATGACCTTGATCAAAGGAGGTAACCTATGAGTGAAACAACAACACAGATGCAGGATTTTCTGACACGCCAGGCGAAAGTCTGCCATGATAATTGTGAGATAGAGAAAGATCTGTACAAAGAGCTGGGAGTGAAACGAGGACTCAGAGATGTCGATGGAGTCGGCGTTCTTGCAGGTCTTACGAATATATCCTGTATTCAATCCAGTGAGATGATCAATGGAGAGAAAGTACCTTGTGAAGGAAAGTTATTTTATAGAGGATATAATATATATGAATTAGTCGATGGATTTATGAAGAGAGGCGAATTTGGATTTGAAGAAATCACCTATCTTTTACTATTTGGAAAACTGCCGGATGAAAAACAATTGAAAGAATTCAGAGAAATTTTGGCACAGAGTATGACACTTCCAAAGAATTTCACAAGAGATGTTATTTTAAAGGCACCATCGAAAGACATTATGAACACGTTGACAAAGAGCATTTTAACACTGGCATCGTATGATGATAAAGCATCTGATATTTCTATGGAAAATGTATTAAGACAATGTCTGATGTTGATCAGTGTTTTGCCGATGATGGCAGTTTATGGATATCATGGTTACAATCATTACGTCAATGATGACAGCCTGTATATCCATCGTCCAGATCCAAACTGTTCCATGGCAGAAAATATTTTAAGAATGCTGCGTCCAGACAAATCTTATACAGAATTGGAAGCCAGAGTGTTAGATATTGCACTCGTTCTTCATATGGAACATGGAGGAGGAAATAACTCAACATTTACAACCCATGTCGTGACATCTTCAGGATCAGATACATATTCAGTGATCGCAGCTGCACTTTCATCATTGAAAGGTCCCAAACATGGAGGAGCGAATATCAAAGTTGTTGAGATGATGCAGGATTTAAGAAGAAATGTGGATGATATCAGTGATGAAAGTCAGGTAGAAGAATACTTAAGAAAACTGCTGCACAAAGAAGCATTTGACCAAAAAGGACTGATCTATGGAATGGGGCATGCAGTATATAGTATTTCAGATCCAAGAGCGCAGATTTTCAAAGCTTTTGTAAAGAAACTGGCCCTTGCAAAAGAAAGAGAAAAAGATTTCGAACTCTATTCTATGATTGAAACATTGGCACCAAAAGTAATCGCAGATGAACGAAAAATCTACAAAGGGGTCAGTGCAAATGTCGATTTCTACAGTGGATTTGTGTATAGTATGTTAGATATCCCATTGGAATTGTTCACACCGATCTTTGCGATGGCAAGAATCGTTGGATGGAGTGCCCATCGTTTGGAAGAATTAACAAATGTGGATAAGATCATTCGTCCTGCGTATCAGAGTGTACAAGATGAGAAAGAATATATTGAGATGGAAGATCGATAAAAAAGAGGGATTCCCTCTTTTTTTATGCAAAAATATAAGCTTATAAAATGAGGAAAACCGGAGACGAGGAGAGTCTCCGGTATTATGAAAAAGTATGAAAAAAAGTTTTAGCTAAGTAAGTTTGTTTGTTACTTGCTATGGTTTTAGTATACTCAGTAAATGTGAAAGAATTGTGTCTAAAAAATGATGAATTTATGTTTTTTGGTCATATTTTGAGAAATTCAGTGATTCCATATGCAACTCCGTCCTTGTCATGATGTTTTGTGATAAAGGTCGCAGCATCCTTACATTTTGGAGAAGCATTTTCCATGGCAATTCCGATACCAGCTTCTTTTAACAGATCAATGTCATTATCACCATCACCAAAGGCAGCGGTTTCTTCAGGTTTTAGATTCAAATATTCCCGAATAAAACGAAGTCCGGAATGTTTTCCGGCATCTTTATGAGAAATCTCGATCAGCTGCGAAACAGAAGAAGTAATATAGATCTCATCACAATTATATTTAAGTTCATTCCAAATGAGCTGCTTTTGCTGCTCGCCAGAGACAACAATATCCATACTGTCAATATGATCAAAATGTTCTCGAATAAAAGAAATAATATCATCAATAGGAATTCTTGTAGATTGGATGTAAGGAATTGCTTGTGGAGTTGTACCATAGGAAACAGGATCTTCCACATAAGCTTTCAGGGCATAAGCTTTGCCATCAATAAAAACTTCAAGGGCAGTCTCATGCTGTTTAGCAATCTGAATTATACATTCAACGGAAGCAGGTGTCATCTTATATTCATGAAGACAGGTGCTTGTAGGAATATGGTAAATGGCAGCACCATTAGAAGTAATTGCATATTCAATTCCAGGCACAGCAAGAACATCTTTAGGCAGCGTATCAAAAGAACGTCCACTTGCGATCACAATGTGAACACCATTTTCAATTGCATGACATAAAGCATTATAATTTCCGTCAGAAAGCCGTCCACTTGCATTTAATGTTGTACGGTCAAGATCAAGTGCAATACATTTTATATTCATAAGAAACCTCCAGATTTCGCATTTGTTATACATAGTCGATATTGTGTAATATATTTTACACATATGAAAATATTGTATCTTTTCTTTGAAACAATTACAATATACGAAAGGAGGAAAAATAAAAATGGGAATGACAACATTATGCTATATAGAAAAAGATAACAAATATCTGATGCTACATCGCATCAAGAAAGAACATGATATCAATAAAGATAAATGGATCGGAGTCGGTGGTCATTTTGAACATGGAGAAAGCCCGGAAGACTGCATGTTTCGTGAAGTTATGGAGGAAACAGGACTAACCCCATTGTCATATAGATTTTGTGGGATCGTCACATTTTTGTCCGATATGGGAACTGAAAAAGAAGCATGGGAATATATGTGTTTATACCATATCGAAGAATTCAAAGGCGAGATCAAAGAATGTGATGAAGGAGTACTAGAATGGGTAGACAAAGAAAAAATATTAGACCTTGATCTGTGGGAAGGTGACAGGTTATTTTTACGCTATATGCAAGAAAGAAGATCATTTTTTTCGTTGAAATTGGTATATGAAGAAGGAAATCTGGTGCAAGCAGTCGTAGATGGAAAAGACTTGGAATTTTTTGATATCTTAGATGAAAATGGAAACAAAACAGGAAAGATCAAAGAGAGATCTTTGGTCCATGAAGATGGAGATATCCATGGAACTGTGCATATCTGGATCAGAAGAAAAACAGAAAAAGGATATGACTTGTTGTTACAAAAACGAAGCAAAGAAAAAGACTCCTTCCCAGGCTGCTACGACATCTCATCCGCAGGACACATCAGTGCAGGTGATGAGCCATTAGAAACCGCATTAAGAGAACTAGAAGAAGAACTAGGGATCAAAGCAGAACCAGAACAACTTAAAAAAGTATGTATGCATGAAGGAAGCATGAATGGAAACTTCTATGGAAGAGAATTTAAGAATCATGAGATCAGCACGGTTTATATGTATGAAGAAACAGTGGATATTACAAAACTTAAACTACAGAAAGAAGAAGTCGAAGAGGTTATGTGGATGGATCAAGAAGAACTGATTCAGAAAGTGAGAGATGGTGGGATTCCAAATTGTATATACTTGGATGAAGTAGAGAAGTTTTAAGTTGTAGTTGGCCAACTGTAGATTTTGAGTATATGATAAAAAATAAAGAAGCAACCGACAGCGCAGCGGTGGAATTTTGCTCATATTTTGAACAAATCGCTGATTCGCCCAATTTCCTACGAAAACTCGCTCTGAAGTTTTGTTCAGGTCAATAGACTTTGAAGCTCAGACATTCGTCCAATTGGGCTGCGAATTTATTCAAAATATGGCAAAATTCCAATGCTGCGCTGTCGGTTGCTTCTTTATTTTTTATCATATACCAGAAGTCTAAAGTGTGGACAATTACAAGATTGAAAAACTTAAGTGGGTGGATGTATGTTAAACATTATCGTTTTTTATTTTGACAGTGGCAGACAGATACTATTATTGCCAATACAGTAAAACATACACACTGTGTAGTGGTTTGAATAGTGTTTTGGTGTATGAGTCAGAAAGAAGATAAGAAGAACTATTTATAAGGATCCAAGGTGACAACATGAGCACTTTTTGAATGCGTTTTTTACAAATTCGCAGCGCCCTGTGGTTGATTGTCTGACCGTAGCTGCGGGCATTTTGGCTCGCAGCGAGGGAGTTATCAAAGGAACAGGCGCGGATAAGCGATTTGTACGCTTTCAATGCGGAGTGTCACCTTGGATCCTTATAAATAGTTCTTCTTATCTTCTTTCTGACTCATACATGACCAACACTACCACTTCAAATCAGGATTGTATAAAAACGAATAATCTATAGAATTCTTAATAAATTATGCTATAATATACAAGATTAATTAAACAGTTTCAAAATGAAAGAGGGAGTATCAAATGAAAAGGTTATTATTAGTTTTAATGCTGATTCTGGGAGCAGTAATGATCACAAGCCGTCCGGTGGCGACTTATGCATATACAGATGAAGAAAAGCAGCAGGCGAAATCATGGCTGTCTTCGCATGGTTATCCACCAACAAGAGCAGGGGCAGAACAGGCATATCAGGATTATATGGATGGAAAGATTGATGTTCCAGAAGCAGATGCATATATGGGAAAGAACCAGAAAAATGACATAGAAGAAAAGAAAAATTCAACTGTGAAGACAGAAACAAAAAAAGATAAACAATCTAAAAATACCAATAAAAATAGTACAACAAAACAAGAAAATTCATCTACAGAACAGACAAACAACAGTACAACATCTGCAAAAGAATCAACAACACAAGGAACAACAGAAACAACAACGACCAAAGTGACAACAGAAACAAAAGAACAGAAACAACAAAAAGAGGAAAAAAAGAAAAAAGGGCAGAAAGAAACAAAGAAAAAACACACAACAGGGATTGCAATCGGAGCAGCTGCAGTTGTGATTTTTGCTTTACTTGTAGTATTTATGCGAAAGAGAATGTAAAAAACGCTATGCTGAAGTGATAGAAAATTCACTTGACACAACAGTTAGCGAGTGCTATTCTATATGTAAATTACATAACGTCTTCAGGCAGGGTGCAAGTCCCTACCGGCGGTTATAGCCCGCGAGCCTTATATGGCATGACTTGGTGAGATTCCAAGGCCGACAGTACAGTCTGGATGGAAGAAGATTTAAGAAGTGATATTGATTATCATGTCCTGGGATTTTTATAATTCCAGGATTTTTTATTTCAAAAAGAAATATCAAGATATCAAAAAGGAGTTCCTGAAGAATTAGAACAAAGATCAGGAGCTCCTTTTTATATTTCCGATTTCAATACCAATCAAAATCCAACCTCCCAAAATCAAAGAACCTGAAGGGAAGGGAGAAAAATATTTGAAAGAAGAATATATGCGGCGTGCGATCGAACTTGCAAGAAAGGCTGTGGATATACCAATCCAAATCCTTTAGTCGGAGCAGTGATCGTAAAAGATCAAAGGATTATTGGGGAAGGATATCATGAGAAGATCGGCGGATTACATGCAGAGCGAAATGCCTTAAAAAACTGCATAGAAGATCCTGAGGGAGCTGAGATTTATGTAACATTGGAGCCATGCTGCCATTATGGAAAAACACCACCATGTACGGAAGCATTGATCGAAGCAGGAATCAAGAAAGTATATGTCGGGAATTTAGATCCCAATCCGAAAGTGGCAGGGGGCGGGATCAAAATCCTGAATGATCATGGAATAGAAACTGAGACAGGAATTCTTGAAGAAGAGTGCAGACAGTTAAACGATATATTTTTTCATTATATTCAGAATGATATTCCATATACAGCACTAAAATACGCAATGACATTGGATGGAAAGATCGCAACAGCAACTGGTGAATCTAAGTGGATCACAGGAGAAGAAGCCAGAAGACATGTACATACATTACGACATCAGTATGCAGCGATCATGGCAGGGATCGGTACGGTTTTAGCAGATGATCCAATGTTAAATGCACGAATCGAACATGGGAATGATCCAATTCGTGTGATATGTGATTCAAACTTAAGGATTTCGGAAGGATCAAATATCGTAAAAACAGCCAGAGAAATTCCAACGATCATCGCTACCATAAGTAAGGATCAAGAAAAAATAGCAAAATTAGAACAAAAAGGATGCAAGATCTTAAAAACGTCAGAGCAAGATGGAAAGGTCAATGTCAAAGAAGTTTTAAAACAGTTAAGAAATATGGAAATTGACAGTGTTTTAGTTGAGGGTGGTGGAATCTTGAATGAATCCTTGATCAAAAAACGACTGTGTTCACAAAGTTTACGCCTATATTGCTCCAAAATTATTTGGAGGAGAAAAGGCCAAAACACCTGTAGAAGGCAAAGGGATCGAAAGGATCCAAGAAGCTTTGGTATTTGATGAATTAAAGGCAACACCACTTGGAAATGACATATTACTGGAAGGGAAGGTGAGATCATGTTTACCGGAATCGTAGAAGAATTAGGAACAGTCATATCCCTGAAGCGAGGAAGCAAAGCAGCAGTCCTTACGATCAAAGCAAATGTTATTTTTGAAGATCTTAAATTGGGAGACAGCGTAGCAGTTAATGGGGTCTGCCTGACAGCGACTCACATTAGCGGCAATACATTTCAGGCAGACGTGATGAATGAGACATTCAACCGAAGCAGTCTTGGAAGTTTAAAAAAGGGATCTGTCGTCAACTTAGAACGAGCGATGGCAGCCAATGGAAGGTTCGGAGGTCATATGGTAGCAGGCCATGTGGACGATACAGGGGAACTTGTTAGTGTAAAACAAGATGATAATGCTGTATGGTTTACGATCAAAGCCCCAGAAAATATCATGAAATACTGTATTGAAAAAGGATCGATCGCACTCGATGGAATCAGCCTGACGATCGCTAAGTTAAGCGATGATACCATTTCCGTATCCATGATCCCACATACCATAAAAAATACCAATTTGGATATAAAAACCAGGAGATAAGATCAATCTGGAGAATGACATGGTTGGGAAATATATAGATAAACTGCTGCATTTTGATCAGCAGGAAACAAATGACAAACATACAAACAGCACCTTAACAATGGAAATGTTAAGAAATGCTGGATTTTAATAAAAAACGAGGAGGGAAAAGACAAGATGAGCGATGTAGTATGCGAAGTAATCGCACATCTTCCAACAAAATATGGAACATTTGAGGCACATGGGTATGTAGACCAGAGAAGTGGGGAACATCATGTAGCACTGGTCAAAGGAGATATCGCAGACGGAGAACCAGTTTTATGCCGTGTGCATTCTGAGTGCCTGACTGGGGATACTTTTGGATCTCTACGCTGTGATTGTGGAGAACAGCGAAGCCGTGCAATGCGTCAGATCGAGAAAGAAGGACGAGGGGTTTTCTTATATATGCGTCAAGAAGGACGAGGAATCGGATTGATCAATAAACTGAAAGCTTATGTATTACAGGAACAGGGAATGGATACAGTCGAGGCCAACTTAGCTCTTGGATTTAAAGATGATGAACGAGATTACAGTGCAGGAGCCATGATCTTACAGGATCTAGGAATCAAAAAACTGCGACTGATGACAAACAATCCAACCAAAATTGACGGATTAAATGAATATGGACTCGAGATCGTAGAACGAGTACCGATCCAGATGCCAATCAATCCATTTGATAAATATTATATGCAGACAAAGCAAAAGAAAATGGGACACATGACAACATACGAAGTTTAAATTAACAGAAAAATTAAAAAAATTAAGGTCCCAGAGACTTAAGATTAACGAAATTAACGAAGAAAAAAGGAGTAATTAAAATGAGAGTATTAGAAGGTAAATTAGTAGCAAGCGGATTAAAAGTAGGAATCGTAGCAGCCAGATTTAATGAATTTATCGTATCCAAATTAGTATCCGGAGCTTTAGACGGATTGAAAAGACATGATGTGAAAGAGGAAGATATCGATATCGCATGGGTACCAGGAGCTTTTGAGATTCCACTGATCGCAGACAAGATGGCAAAAAGCAAAAAATACGATGCAGTGATCTGTCTTGGAACAGTGATCCGTGGAGCAACAAGCCATTATGATTATGTATGTAACGAAGTATCCAAAGGAATCGCACAGGTATCATTAAATACAGGAATTCCAGTTTTATTCGGAGTTGTTACAACAGAAAATATCGAGCAGGCGATTGAACGTGCTGGAACAAAAGCAGGAAACAAAGGATATGACTGTGCATTATCTGCAATCGAAATGGTACAGCTGATCAAAGAAGTAGAAGCATAAAAAGAATCAGAAATTAAAGCAGGAAGTTAGTATGGAACAATATTATTTAGGATTTGACGCAGGAACACAAAGTGTAAAAACAGCAGTTTATGATATTGATATGAACCTGATCGTGCAGGATACCAATGCAACAATCTTAAATTATCCACATCCGGGATGGGTGGAAATGGACGCAGACCAGTATCTTCATGCAACGGTTACAGGGATCAGAAACTGCGTTACAAAGATGAAAGAAAAGAATCTGGATCCAGACAATATCCGCTCTATTTTTGGAGATGGGATCATCTGCGGGATTGTCGGTGTTGATAAGGATTGTCATGCAATCACACCTTACATCAATTATCTGGATTCCAGAACAAAAGAAGATGTTGAGGAACTAGCATCCCATCATTATGAGATCTGGGCAAAAGAGACTGGAAATCCTCAGCCAAACTGCATGTTTCCAGCGATGTTTGCACGTTGGATGATGAACAATTGTGAGGGCTTTAAAGAAAAAGGCAGAAAATTCATGCACAATGCCCCATATATCCTGGCCAATTTTGCAGGACTGTCTGCAGAAGATGCATTTATCGACTGGGGAACAATGTCTGGATGGGGACTAGGATACCGTGTAACAGAGAAAAAATGGTCCAAGGAACAATTAGAGATCCTTGGAATTCCAATGGAAATGATGCCAAAGATTCAAAAACCATGGGATATCATTGGAACATTATCAGAGATATTTGCAAAAGAAACCGGATTGAAACCAGGAATCCCAATCTGTGCGGGAGCCGGAGATACGATGCAGTCTATGATCGGATGCGGAGTGATCAAACCAGATCAGGCAGCCGATGTAGCAGGAACATGTGCGATGTTTTGTATCGCAACCGATGGGATCAATGAAGAATTAAGCAAACCAGAAAATGAACTGATCTTTAACAGCGGAACTTTAGAAAATACATACTTTTATTGGGGATTCATAAGAACCGGTGGATTAGCACTTCGTTGGTATCGAGATAATGTATGCAACGAAGCAGGAAATGGAGCATATTTTGATGAATTAAATGAGAAAGCACAAAATGTGCCATGCGGATCCAAAGGAGTCCTGTTCCTTCCATATTTAACAGGAGGATTTGGAGAAACATCCAATGCAACGTGTCCTGTTTCCTGAATATGACGATGG
>ENA-OQLB01000709-OQLB01000709.1-human-gut-metagenome-genome-assembly--contig:-NODE-709-length-17413-cov-8.260789_pt1 | contig 17413 bp, 19 predicted proteins | sample MGYA00242656_ERZ504813 | MGnify/ENA primary metagenome ERZ504813 (study PRJEB26092, sample SAMD00036388) | human gut metagenome | host: Homo sapiens | study: EMG produced TPA metagenomics assembly of... | reverse complement strand
GGACAGGGGCAGGGGGGATTGCCTCTCGTATTGGCACCGGCTGGCGGTGATGTCCTTGGGCACGTCGATGAGCACCGGGCCCGGCCTGCCGGATTGGGCGATCTGGAACGCCCTGCGGATGATGTCCGCTAGATCCTCCACCCGTTTGACCGCGAAATTATGCTTGGTCACCGGCATGGTAATCCCGGTGATATCCACCTCCTGGAAGCTGTCCCGCCCCAGCAGCTCCACCGCAACGTTGCCGGTAATGGCCACCATGGGGATGCTGTCCATATAGGCGGTGGCGATTCCGGTGACCAGATTAGTTGCGCCGGGGCCGGAGGTGGCGATCACCACCCCCGCCTTTCCGGTGGAACGGGCGTAGCCGTCGGCGGCGTGGGCGGCTCCTTGCTCGTGAGCCGTAAGCACGTGGCGGATCCTGTCACGGTATTCATACAAGGCGTCGTAAATATTCAGCACGGCGCCGCCGGGATACCCGAACACCGTATCCACCCTTTGTTCCAGCAAGCATTCCGCTATGATCTGCGCTCCTGTCAATTCCATCGTCTTCACTGCCTCTCTAAAATATCTCCATGGTTTTCCCGCAATCATCCCCTTATCCCCGCTCTCTGAAAAACAGAGCCCCCGCAGCCTTTCTCGGCTATAGAAAAAAGAAAGCTGTTTTCTCCCGGGTGAAAAACCGGCTGGGATTCGCGGGGAAGCAGAGGGTGCGGGAACAAGGAAGGCCCAAAGGTTTTCCGCCTGCTTTTCGGGCGAGCCGCTTCGCAAGCCTTTCCGAGCCTTTATTTTTGGATAAAAAAATAGACCGTCCGCCTCTTTCGTTTAAGAGACGAAGGTCTTGCTCCCCCGCGGTACCACTCTTATTGCCCTGCTGTCCAGGGCCTCTCTGTTCACATCGGGCCGAATGCCGAATGCTGCCCCGGTAACGGAGGGAACCGGCACCGCTTACTACCCTTTCGAGGTTCAGCGTGCTGCTCAAGGGCGATTTTCATTTTTCTCCCCTGCCGCCTCGCACCACCCGGCGGCTCTCTGAAAGCGGGAACCAAATTACTCTTCCCTATCAACGCATTTGTCAGGATGATTGAAATTACTAGTATCATATACCCGAAAGCGGATTTTTGTCAACCCAAATTTTTATTTTTAGCAAAGCAGTCCGGATTTGCCCGCATAATTCCCCTGGATTTTTGGCAATCTATAACTAACTTTCGTCCAGGAGGCGTGATTTATGAATCCAAATTTGACCAAGCGGGGATTCATCCGGATTCTCAGCTATTTTACCGCCCTGTGCGTTTTTCTCGGCGTGGGGGCGCTGATCAATTATCAGGCCGCCCAGCGGTACCGTCAAAACAGCGAATACGGCTACCAGCGGGCTTTAAGCGATTTATCCGACAGCGTGTCCAATCTGGAGGTGGCGCTGGAAAAGGGAGTTTACGCCAACACGGCGCCCCAGCAGCAAGGCATCGCCGCCAAGCTGCTGAAGGAAAGCAGCGACGCGAAAATTTACCTGGCGGAGCTGCCTCTGTCTTATGAGGAGCTGTCCAACGTCAACAAGTTCATTTCCCAGGTGGGAGATTTTTCCCTATACCTTTCCGGAAAGATCAGCAAAGGGCAGGAGATTACCGACCAGGAGATGGACAGCTTTATTACCCTGGGAGAATATGCCAAGGAGCTGAACGGCAGCCTGAAAGATTTGGAAACAACCCTGATGGAGGGTGACATTCCCATCGGGGAAGCCCAGCAGGCCTATCAGAATCTGTCCAGGGAGACCCAGGACCAGGCGGTGCCCGCCATCAACAGCGGCTTCCGGGAGATGAACGAGGGGTTTACTGATTATCCGACCCTGATCTACGACGGGCCGTTTTCCGATCACATTACCCAGCAGAAGCCGGTATTTCTAGAGGAGGCTCAAGCCGTTTCCGAGGAAACCGCTTTGACCACAGCGGCCTTGTTCTTAAACGAGAAGCCCCAAAGCCTGGCCAGAGGCAGCGGCACCGAGGGAAATCTGCCCTGCTACCGGTTTACGGCGGGGGATAAATCCATCACTATTTCCAAGCAGGGCGGCTATGTGAACGCCATGCTGAATTCCCGGATGATCGGCAGCGCCAAGCTGGATTTTGAGGGGGCCGCCGAAAAAGCCCGCGGCTTTTTAGAGCAGGCCGGCTATCCGTCCATGAAGGAAAGCTATTACGTCATCAATAACAATATCTGCACCATCAACTACGCCTATGTGCAGGACGGCGCCGTCTGCTACAGCGACCTGGTAAAGGTAGGCGTGGCGCTGGATTCCGGGGAAATCGTGTCCTTCAGCGCTACCGGGTATTTGATGAATCACCATACCCGTTCCGTAGATTACAGCCCGATTTCCTCAGAGGAGGCCCGGGCCTCCGTCAGCCCCCGCCTGACCGTCGAGGCAGAAAGCCTGTGCTATGTGCCTTCCAGCGGCCTAACCGAAACGCTGTGCTATGAGTTTACCTGCTCGGCGGAAAACGGAGACCGGGTGCTGGTGTATATTAACGCCCAGACCGCTCTGGAGGAGCAGATTTTGATTTTGCTCCAATCGGACAACGGTACTCTGGTGATGTAGCGTTTTCAAGAACGCTCATGCCAGGCTCCCCTCCCGTAAAATCTGACAAAGCGTATTCCAAGGGAAGCCCCGCGCGCCGGTGACTGCTTTCCGCAAAACCAGATGAAACAGCGCGCCCTCCGCGATATCGCGGAGGGCGCTTTCTAAAATAACATGCCTTAAAATCAAGCCTGACGATTACAGCAAATTTAACAATAGCCGCAGCGACCGCTGTTAAGCGGGAGCTTCCCTTCCGCGCTCTTCTGTTAAACGATCCCTGAGCCGCGGAAGCCGGAACTATCCAATATACACAGCAGAGCCGCGCTTTACGGGGAAGATTTCCTGTTCAGGCTGATACCAAGCCGGCCCTCCGGCCTTTGACGGGCTCCTAGCTTGTAAAGCCCTACGCGCCTTGCTTTTCCTCGTGGTATTCCTCCTCGGTGTTGATCTCCCACACCGGAGACTTATCCCTGACATTGCCGGAAAGGATCGCCTCCGCGGCGGCCATGGCCGTCAGCATGGAGTGATCCATGTTGTTATAGCGGTGCTGGCCGTTCCGGCCCAGCAAAAACAGGTTCTCAAGGGAATCGGTAAATTTCCGGATTTCACCGAACTGCCCGTAGGTTCCGAAATAGGCGGGATACGCCTTGGGCACCCGGATCAGCACCGCATCCTTGACATGGCTGCGCTCCACAATTCCCAGTTTTTCCAGCTCTCCTACGGCGAAATCAATAAATTCCTGGTCGGGCGTATTCCACATTTCGTCTCCCTCGTCGCAGAAATACTCCAGTCCCATGAATACCGTGTCCGGGTCCTTCACCATATAGGGGCTCCAATTGTTGAACAGCTGGAGCCGTCCGATTTTCACATCCCGCTCCTGAACGTAAATCCAGTCATCCATGACCCTGCCGTTTTCCGCCTTGGGATCCTTCAGCTTCAGGCTGTCCAGCAGCAGGCCCACGGTCATGAAATCCCGGTAGACCAGCCTTCCGCAACCTCCTTCACCTTTTCCGGAGCCGCCGGGCCCATGGCGCCGATCAAGTCCCTCACCGGCATGGTGGATAGGAAATAATCCCCCTCCACAGCGCTTCGGACGCCGTTTTCATCCACAGCGGCCACCGAAACGATCCGGCCGTTTTCTACGCTGACCTGGTCTACCCTTTGGCCGAACCGGATTTCTCCGCCCATAGCCACTACCCGGCGGGCGACCTCCTCCCAAAGCTGCCCCGGGCCGTATTTCGGGTACATAAAGCTTTCAATCAGGCTGGTTTCCACTTTTTTGCCGTTAACCGTGCTCTTCTTCAGGAAGGGCTTTTTCAGGCTGTGGAGCAGCGCCTTGGAAACCGACAGCCCCTTCACCCGCTGGGCGCCCCAGTCAGGGCTGATTTGAGAGCATGGCACGCCCCAGACCTTTTCCGTGTAATCCTTGAAGAAGGTTTCATACAGCTCCACGCCGAACCTGCTGATAAAAAACTTTTCCAGGGAGTCGATGTCCTTTACCGGCCTGAAGCAGATTTTCAGATAACTGACGCCGATTTTCATCAGCCGGGAAAAGCCAAGCCCCCTGATGGTAGATCCGTTCAGGGTCACAGGATAATCAAAAAATTTCCTGAGAAATAAAATCCGGGAAAGCCGATGGCGGATTAAAAACAGCAGATCGGCCTGATCTGGGCTGATTCCCCTTTCCCTGTCCTCCAAGGCATAATCTCCTTCCAGAAATCCATAGCCTTGTCGGATTTGGAAAAAAAAGCGGTGGCCGCCGATATCCATACGGTTCCCCTTGTAGTTTTTTGTTCTGGAGATCCCGCCGATTTCTCCGGTCGCCTCCAGAATGGTGACGGATACCTGTCCTTTTTTCAACAGCTCATAGGCGGCGGTAAGCCCCGCCGGCCCGGCGCCGATAATCACGATAGACTGTGACATGATGGTTCCCTTCCTTCTCCTCAATTTTAGAAAGCGTTATCAAAACGCGGGTAAGACAGATCAAAAATAAAGGGCTTTTATTGTCCCTTAGCCGCACATGGAATTTATACAGAACCCATCCCCATACGGACAAGCGCCAGGCGGCAAAGGCCTTCGGCTACACAGGCGGGCAGTCCCCCCGAAGGCAGATCTCTGCCCCCCTGGCCGCCGGTCACGCAAAACGGAACAACCGATCAAGGGACATTGGCAGGCCGCCGTTTTTCACGAAACCCACGCGGCCTGTGCTTCCTGGTTTTTACGGTGTGCCGGCGCTTTCAGCACTGCGGCCGCGGGACAAAGCGTGAACCGTTCCTCGTCCGTTTAAGAAAGCGTAAGGTATAAAAAGACGCCGCTGACACAAAACAGAAATACGACGCAGGAGAGCACCACCGCCAGATATTGAGGGACCTCTCTTTTGGAACGCCAAAGCCGCTGGCCCGCGGCGCCCAGAAATACGGCCCCAGCAGCACCGCGGGCGCGAGATACCGGAAATCCATGGTGCAGCCGTAAGGATATTTGACATTGGAATACAGGAACAGTCCAACCTGCGTCGCCATGACCGCCGCCATGACCCAGAAAAACAGGGTGGTTCTTTCACTTCTGCCCCGCGCCAGCACATAAACCATGGCGGTCAGGGCTCCTGTTATCAGGATAAAAGCGCAAACCAGCAAAGCAGCAGCCGCCACCCCGCTGCCGGACAGAGCGGTCTCGCCGAACACGGAGCATTTGGTTGCATACGCAAAAATATTATAATCCTCAAAGGGGTCACAGTAAAGGCTTTTCGTCCAATCCGGGGAAAGCAGAGGCACAAACCGGTCCGCCAGGCTTCGTTGCCGCAGTATATAGCCGCATCCTCCCGATGGGAGCCACATAGCCCAGGGGCTGTCCGAACAGGATCAGGTTCCGCACAGGGTACCAGAGCCCCAAAGGGATGCAGACCGCTCCAAAGGCCGCCAGCTTGGCCAGGATTCCCCGCAGCAGCCTCCATTTCCGCTCCCTTCCCAGAACGGCCAGCTTCCACATAAACACCATTGCCGTCACCGGAGCGATCATCGCGCCGCTGACCTTTGCCATCATGCAGCAGCCAATGGCCACAGCCAGCGTCAGGCTGTTTTTCAGGCTGGGATCGCGGTACCACCGCAAGGTGTATAAGACCGCCGTGAAAAACAGCAGGACCATCAGGCAGTCGTTATTCAGGGAACCCGCCAGCAGATAAAAGGTGGGATGGAGCAGACCAGGGCGTAAGCCAGCGGGACCGCCCGGCGGCCGAAGGGGTTTTCGTCAAAAATCCGGTAAACCACCGCCAGCATGGCGCAGGAATAAAAGCAGGTCAAAAACTGGAGCGTCTCTGCGAGCTGCGCCTGATCCGTTACGCCAAACCATTGGAATACCTTGACCCAAACCGCCGCCAAAAGGTGGTGCAGAGGCGGATGGTTATACTGCCAGTTATTAGAATCCGGCAGCCGCCAGGTGTCAGCCAGCCTTAGGATGTACTGCAAATGGCCGTCGGCGTCGAACACGTCATGCTGACGATCCTCAGCCGGATAAGCCGCCGCATAGGAAAGCCTCATCAGAACCCCCAGCAGAAACAGCAAAAACATCAGGGTCTTGGGGTCAAGCCTTTTCAGCCGCCACAGGACGCACAGCACGGCGATGTCTCCTCCGGCTAAAAAAGCCGATATTACCTGGATTTCTTTTCCCTGAAGCTGTCCGTTGGCCGGAAAGGCCAATATCACGGCGGCAAAGCACAGAAAAAAGAGAATCAGATATACAGCGATATTTTCCAGTTTTCCCAGCAGTCCCCGCCGGGAAGCCCTCTTTGTCGAATCCAGCAGAAATCTGGGCAAAGCAGTACACTCCTGTCAAAAACTACATATTGTAGTCGTCTTTTATGAAAATACAATAAAAAGTATTCCTTAAATTTAAAATTATTTTTTGTCTAATTTTCCCATTTTGGTCAAATAGCCTTGAAATATTCAACAAATAGTATTATCATTGCTCTTGTGACACAATTTCACGGAAAAAAACAAAATAACGGAGGGGTATTATGAGACATTTCTTTGGGTCCGTTTTCGTGCAGGAGGACGACCACATTGAATTGGAGTATTACATTCAAGAAAACGGCGGTTCCTATGGTATCGAGATCAAGTCCAGCAAACCAACCCACAGCGGCTTCGCGTCCTACAGCAACATCACAACCAACTACGACGAAATCGTCAATTTTACCCAATGTCTCATGGAAAACAGCGCGTACCCGGAAAATCTGCCGGAATACGTAGAGGATTATCTCTACGAAAAAAGAACCAACGAACTGATGGGTGACGCTGTCATCAACGCCTGATATCCCTCAGTGAAAAATAGCAGCTAAAACGCAGCAACTCCCTGGCCGCACCGCAGCGGCCCAGGGAGTTTTTGTTTTTATCACACGCCGCGGCTGAGAAACGCCTCCACTTCCTCCTTGGAAGGGATGCTGGGGATGCCGCCGTGCTTGGTGGTAGACAGGGATGCCGCGGCATTGGCAAACCGGACGATCTCCGCAAGCCTTTCCGTGGAAAGCTGCTCCGGCGCTATGCCGGAGGCGAACACCTGATACACTGCCGAGCCCCCGAAAATATCTCCCGCGCCGGTGGTGTCGATGGTTTTAACCTCCTGAAAGGTGGGAACCTGCCCGCTGCCCTGACGGTTAATAAAATAACAGCCCTCCTTGCCCATGGTGGCGAACACCAGCTTTACCCCGAAGTCCTCCACCAGCTTTTTCGCGCTGTCCTTGAAATCCTGGCCCTCAAAGATAAACTCCAGCTCGTCCTGGCCGATTTTTACCACATCCGCGTGGCGCAGGCCCCACAGCATCTGTTCCCGGGCCAGCTCCATCGAGCTCCACAGCGGACGGCGCAGATTGGGATCAAAGGTAATCATGGCGCCGGCCTCCTTCGCCATGCGGACCGCCTCCTTGGTGGTGCTTCTGGCAGGCTCGCCGGTCATGGACAGGGTTCCGAAATGGAAAACCTTCGTTTCCGTAACGAGATCCTTCGGCAGCTCATCGATGGTGAGCATCGTATCCGCACCGGGCTTTCTGGCAAATGAAAATTCCCGGTCGCCGCTGTCGTCCAAAGTGACAAAGGCCAGCGTGGTGAAGTATCTGTCATCCACCAAAATTCCCTTGGTTTCCACTCCCGCATCCCGGAAGGTTTTGACCAGCATCCTTCCGAACCGGTCGCTGCCTACCTTTCCCAGAAAACCAGTTTTCGCGCCGAACTTGGAAAGGGTGCTTAAAAAATTCCCCGGAGCGCCGCCAGGGTTCCCCTGCATCAGCGGGTACCCTACGTCGTTATTTCCCTGGTGGACAAAATCGATCAGAAGCTCTCCTAAGGCAACTACGTCGTACATTCTCATATTTTACCCCTTTTTTCTTAAAATAGTTACTATTAGCATTGCATAAAACCGCGGGAAACGCAAGCCCTTTCCCGTAATTTTAAGATTTTTTTAGGAACAAAATAAGCGCGGGGGTTTCGATTGAATCCGCGGGAAAACTATGGTAAAATAAGAGCAAGCTTCACAGGAAAGGATGAATAAAATGGCAAGCAACGCAAAGTATGCCCTTTGGCTCCAAAAAGCTGTGGAAGACAGCGACCTGATCGAGGAATTAAAAAGGATTTCCGGCGATGAAAAGGAAATCTACGACCGTTTTTACAAAGAACTTGAATTCGGTACCGCGGGCTTGAGAGGGGTAATCGGCGCGGGCACCAATCGTATGAATATTTATACCGTCCGCCGCACTACCCAAGGCCTGGCTAACTACCTTAACTCCAAAAAGGAGGGGGCCTCCGTGGCCATCGCCTACGACAGCCGGATCAAATCGGAGCTGTTCGCCAGAGAGTGCGCCCGGGTGCTGGCCGCCAACGGCATAACCGCCAGAATCGTGAAGGAGCTTCAGCCGGTGCCGGTTCTGTCCTTCGCCGTGCGGGAGCTCCGCTGCGACGCCGGTATTATGATTACCGCCAGCCATAACCCGGCCAAATATAACGGCTATAAGTGTTACGGACCCGACGGCTGCCAGATGACCGACACGGATGCGGACAATGTTTACGCGGAAATTCTAAAGGTAGACCTGTTCGACGGCGTGGAGGAAATTTCTTTTGACCAGGGCTTGGAAACCGGAAAAATCGTTTATATTGAGGACAGCTTTTACGATAAATATCTGGACTGTCTGGAGGCGCAGAGCGTTAATCCCGGCGTTTGCGCCGGCAGCGGCCTGAAAATCGTCTATACGCCCTTAAACGGCGCCGGCAACAAGCTGGTGCGGAAGATTCTGGCCCGGATCGGCGTTAAGGAAATCCAGGTGGTGCCGGAGCAGGAGCTGCCTGACGGCAGCTTTCCCACCTGCCCTATCCGAACCCGGAATTCCGTGAGGCGCTGACCCTGGCCCTGAAGCTTGCCCAGGAAAGCAAGCCGGATCTGGTGCTTGCCACAGACCCGGACAGCGACCGGGTAGCATCGCCGTAAAGGATGGGGACGACTACCGGCTGATGACCGGAAACGAAACCGGTATTATGCTGATGAACTACATTCTTTCCTGCCGGAAGCGCAACGGAACCCTGCCGGAGCGTCCGGTCGCGGTAAAAACCATCGTTACCAGTGAAATGATTCCGAGAATCTGCGCGGATTACGGCTGCGAGCTGCGGAACGTGCTCACCGGCTTCAAGTATATCGGAGAACAGATTCTGGGGCTGGAAAGGGCCGGAGAGGCCGACCGGTTCGTATTCGGTTTTGAGGAAAGCTACGGCTATCTGGCCGGCACCTATGTCCGGGATAAGGACGCCGTGGTAACCTCCATGCTGATCTGCGAGATGGCCGCCTATTACCGCAGGCAGGGCAAGTCTCTGGTGCAGGTAATCAATGAGCTGTACGACCGCTACGGCTATTATCAGAACACCACCCTCAGCTACAGCTTTGAAGGCGCCGAGGGCATGGAGATCATGGCCGGAAAGATGTCCTTTATGCGGGAGCATCCCTTCCGGGAGATCGCCGGCATGAAAGTGGTCAAAACCGCCGACTATCAGCTGTCTGAGGCGGTAGATCTGGCTACCGGCCAAAAAACCGAGATCAAACTGCCCAAATCCAATGTGCTTTCCTATTCCTTGGAGGGCGGCGCCGCTGTGATTGTGCGTCCCTCCGGCACGGAGCCCAAAATTAAGGTGTACGTGACCTCCGTGGGCAAGGACCTGGCCCACGCTTCCCAGATCACCAAGCGGCTGGGCGACTTTATGAGCGGCGTGATTAATCAGTGACCGCACCGGCGGCCGCCGTCTTCTTCACGGCTTTCAGCCCGGCCCGGCGGTGATTTCCTGGACTGTCCGGACCCGCCCTCGTTTTCTGGAAGCCGCGCCGCGCTATAGAAAAATGGCTGCGCGCTTTCGGCCGGCCCGATGGATATTTATTTTTGCGCGCCAAGAGGACGTTTTTGCTTTCTAACGCCGCAGAACGCTACGGAAATATGGGAACCGCTCATTGGGCTTTTGCTTTTTGCGGCGATTTCCGCCAGAAATTTTTTAGATGCCGCGTCAGCTTCCTTCGGCAGCCCCAGGGCGCGGCAGGGACTTGGCAAAGATAAAACCACTCTAGCAAGTTGTCACCGGAACCGCTGTAAAACAGCCCGCGGGAAATGACTCCGCGGGCTGTTTGCTTCCTATTTACAATTTAATCTCTGCCGAAAAACGCCTTTGAAAAAGTTTAATCCCTGGTTCCCGCAGAACTCTCCCAGCAAAAAAGGCAAAAACGTAAGATTTATTAAGATTTCTTCATATAATTTTAACAAATTAGCGACAGGTTCATGGTGGTTTTTTCCATGCGGGTATGTTATAATAGCCATACTGACGGGTCCGTTCCTTGATTTTACGAATCGCTGGAGCCTTGCGGAATTAGGGTCCTAAAACCAGGTTTCCTAGAGCTTGAGGTGATGCCTATGAATAAAAAGCGGTTGATTCTCCTTATTCTGGCGGCGGTTTTAGCGGTTTTCACTATGGGCTGCCAATTTCAAGAAGAGGCTCCCAGCCTGGAGGTAGACGACGTGGCTATTTATTTTGGAGTCAGCAGCTATGCCATGTTCGGCGCGGATGAGGAGACTCTCCGTTATTTGGCCGATACCTACCGGAATTTAGAGGTAGAGCCGGTTTCCGGAGAAATGGACCTGACTTCTATGCTCACCGTTAATTTATTCCACCAAAGCCAGCAGGTCGGTTCCTTCAGCGTAGACCAGAACGGGAATATTTGGAAGGATGGCGGCACTCAGTGCTATCGTGCCCCCAATGGCTGCGATTATGGAAAAATAAAGCAGATCTATCTGAACAGCCAGCCGTCCTGACTGCAAAATGGTGATTCACCTTGCGATTAATAGATCAGCAAAAAAGCTGGATCAAAAGATCCAGGCTTTTTTATTGTTAGGCTCCCGGCAGATCCGGGGGAGGAGCGCCGTAAAAAGCTTTAGCCGCTGTCGGGCGAAGCGCGCTGCTAATATCAGCCTTACGGTGATAATAAGCTGCCGCCAGAACGGTGATCGCCCATTTACAGGCCGTGGGGCCTGAACGCAATATAAATAAAATTCAGTTCGCCTTGAGACGCTTAACCCGTAACAGGCCCTTATCGTGCCGGCCAAGCCGCCGGCAGAGCCGGTGAGATAGGCCGCGGCGGCGGGTTCCGCCCTAAGCCGGCCTCAGAAGGCTACTGCTGCTGAGATTCGTCGATCTGGGCCAGGTATTCCGGCAGGGGAAGCTCAAACCAGAAGGTGCTCCCCTCTCCAACGGCGCTTTCCACGCCGTATTTGGCGCTGTGCATCTCCAGCACCGATTTCACAATGGAAAGCCCCAGGCCGGTTCCCACTACCGCCCGGCGGTGGGTTTTATCCACCTTATAGTAACGGTCCCAAATCAGCTCCAGCTTTTCCGGCTCGATGCCCTCGCCGTGGTCGATGACCTCCACCCGGACAAAGCCGGGCTTCAGCCGCTGGCGCACCAGGATCTCCTTATCCTGACCCGCGTAGTTTACCGCGTTGTTCACCAGGTTGTAAATCACCTGGGACATCCGCACCTGATCCGCCTCTACCGTAACGTCCTCCTTATAATCGAAGACAATATGGTATCCGTCCCGCTTGGTCAGAGAATTGTACCGGGCTAAAATCTCCCGGATTTCCTGGGTCAGGCTGAATTCGGTCAGAGTCAGGGTCTGGGTGCCGGACTGAAGCCTGCTCAGATTCAGCATGTCGTTCACCAGGTTGGTTAGGCGGGTGGTTTCATCGAGAATGATCTGGGCGTTTTCCGGCGTGTTTTCCCCCGGGATATCCCGCATCATTTCGCTGTACCCGCCGATCATGGTCAAGGGCGTCCGCAGGTCGTGAGAAATATTGGCGATCAGCTCCTTCCGCAGGGCCTCCACCTTGGAAAGCTCTGAGGCGGCGTAGCTCAGGGTGGAATTCAGTTCCCGGATTTCCCGGTAATCCCCGCCCTCAAAGGACACCTCATAGTTGCCCTGAGCCAGCTCCTTCGCGGCGTTATTGGTTTTAATGATAGGCTTGGAAATTTTCTGAGAGAGGACTACCGCCAGCACCAGGGACAGCAGCAGCGCCACGATGGTAATAAGCGCCAATTGAACCTGTATGGTCTGAACCGTAGGGTTGATGGGGGTAATGGTGGAATTGAGAAGCACCAGCACCTCCTGTCCCGCTTCTGTCTTGACGATCCGTGAATAGATCAGGGATTCCATGGCGGACTCGCCGGTGGTCAGCTGTCCCATCTGGAGATCGCCGCCTGAAAAGGGATACAGCCCGATCTCTTGGCCGCCGCCGAAATCTGAGGAGTAAAAGGACTGATATTGGGTTTGAGGCACTGTCTCGAACCGCATCCCCCCATTTTCCTTGGTATAGTTATAAATCAAAAACAGCTGGAAGGTTCCGTAATGGTGGATCAAGCAGTCAGGCTGATGTCCGCGGAATAAAGGTCCCGCATTTCGCCGTTGACCACCCGCACGCACACGTCGTTCTGCCGGGCCAGCTCATTGATATAATCGCCTAGGTTCGGCGAATTGATCTTGCTGACAATGCTGTCCCCGCAGGCCTGGGCGTTCCGGGTTTTGATGGCCTTATAAAAGCTGTCTAAAAACACCGTCTGGAACAGCCACAGCAAAACCAGGATCACCGCCACAAACAAGGCAAAATAGGTGATCAGCTTCCACCGGATTCCCAGCTTTGCCGCTTTTTTAACACCCTTCAAACCGGTAGCCCACCCCTCTCAGCGTGGTAATGGTGCCGCTGTATTCCCCCAGGCTTTTCCGCAGCAGCTTAATATGGGTGTCCAGCGTTCGGTCATCGCCGTAAAAGTCATAGCCCCACACCTCGTTGATCAGCTTTTCCCGGGTCAGGGCGATGCCCTTATTCTTCACCAAATAGAAAAACAAGTCGTATTCCTTGGGGGTCATGTCCACCCGCTTGCCGTCGATATATACCAGCCTGCCGGTAAAATCCACGGTCAGGCCGCCGTAGGTCACCACATCCCGCTGGGCCTCTCCGCCGCCGCTACGCTTTAAAATGGCGCTTACCCGCATCATCAGCTCCTTCGGAGAAAAGGGCTTCACCACATAGTCGTCAATCCCCAGCTCAAAGCCGTGGATTTTATCGTACTCCTCGCCCCGGGCCGAAAGCATCAGCACCGGAGTCGAGCTGGTCTTCCGGATTTCCCGCACCGCGGAAAAGCCGTCCAGCTCCGGCATCATCACATCCATGATGATCAGGTCGAAGCTTTCCTTCCGGCAGATCTCCACCGCCTGGAGGCCGTCTACCGCCTCTACGGTCTCAAAGCCCTCGAATTGGGCGTATTTTTTGATAATGTCCCGGATTCTTTCCTCGTCGTCAACGATCAGCAGTCTGCTCATGGGTCTCCTCCTTCTCTGGCCTTCTGTTTCTCCTGCTTTTAGGTTACTCCCGCAATGTGACGGCTGTATGAAGGTAGCCTCTTAGCCTTCCGGCGGGGTCTGCCCCGGCTGACCGCCCCGGACCCGGGCCAGGCCCGCTGCCCGCCGGGTCCCTCTGCCTCATTTCAGCCCGATCAGCCGGGCAAACGCTTCCTCAAACGCCTGATCCTGCTTGGGGGCGCGCTTCGGGCTTCCCTTCAGCCGCCCGCCGGCGTTTCGTATTTTTTCGCCGTATGCCTTGCCAGCAGCAGGGCGCTAATATTTTCATCGCCGTACTCCAGCCCGTCCTGGCTGATCGCTCTGGTCCCCGGGCCAGGCACATGGCCGCCAGGCCGTAATCCTGGGTGACGGCTACATCTCCCGGCTCCAGCAGGTTCACCAAGGCGAAATCCACGCTGTCCGCCCCTTTTGAGACGGTTATGGTCCTGGCCCCCTCCCGCTGAAACACATGGGAGGTATCGCACAGCAGGATCACCTCCAGCCCCGCCCGGTTTCCCAGCCGGATAGCCTGGTTCACCACCGGGCAGCCGTCAGCGTCGATCAAGATCCGCATAAAATCCTCCTCCGCCGTGGTTCCTTGGTTTTTCTTTCTCTTTTATGATAGCATAAAAGCCCGGAGGTATCTATTGTAATTCAAAACTTTTTATTTTATAATGATAGAATTGAAGAAAGGAAGATTTGCCATGGAAATTCGGAGAATTGAGGCAAAAGCCGTAACAGATACGGTAAAGGAGCTTTTTTTGCGGTGCAACTATGAAATCGGCCAGGATATTTTAGACGCCCTGGCCCAAGCCCGGGAACGGGAGCCCTCTGCCTTGGGGCGGGAGGTTTTGGGCCAGCTTCTGGAAAACGACCGGATCGCCGCCCAGGAGCAGCTCCCGATCTGTCAGGATACGGGCATGGCGTTTTTATTTGTGGAATACGGCGACAAGGTAGTTATTGAAAACGGCAGCTTTGAGGAGGCCGTTCAAGAGGGAGTGCGCCAGGCTTACCGGGACGGCTATCTCCGGAAATCCGTGGTCAGCGACCCGGTGATCGACCGGGTTAACACCGGCGACAACACACCCGCCATAATTTATACCGACATCGTGCCGGGCAGCCAGATTAAATTCCTGGTTTCCGGCAAGGGCTTCGGCAGCGAGAATATGTCGGCCATTAAAATGCTGACCCCATCCGCGGGGCTGGAGGGGGTCAAGCGGTTTATTCTGGATACGGTAGACCGCGCCGGGCCGAACCCTTGTCCCCCCATCGTGGTGGGAATCGGCATCGGCGGCAGCTTTGAAAAGGCGGCCCAGCTGGCGAAAAAGGCGGCTATGCTGCCGATCACTGAAAAAAATCCTGACCCCAGGTACGCCGCTCTCGAGGATGAGCTTTTGGAAAAAATTAACGCTCTTGGCTACGGCCCGGCGGGTTTGGGAGGCGCTTCCACCGCTTTAGGGGTAAACATTCTCACATTTCCCACCCACATCGCCGGCATGCCGGTGGCGGTAAACATCTGCTGCCACGCGGCCCGGCATAAATCCGCAGTTCTATAAGGAGGGAAAGCAGATGAGTCAAAGCAGCGCGCCTAAAAAAATCATATTCCCTCTGGATGACGAAGCCATCCGCGGCCTGCGGGCAGGAGATCCTGTGCTGATTACCGGCACTATGCTCACCGCCAGGGACGCCGCCCATAAGAGGCTGTACGCCTTGCTTGAGCAGGGCAGGGAGCTGCCTGTGGATTTAAAGGGCCAGGTAATCTATTACGTGGGTCCGGCGCCGGCGAAGCCCGGCTATGCCGTAGGCCCGGCAGGCCCCACCTCCAGCTACCGGATGGACGCTTACACTCCGGCCCTTTTAGACCTCGGCTGAAGGGCATGATCGGCAAGGGCGCCAGAAGCGCCCCGGTGGTAGAAGCTATTGTGCGGAACCGCGGGGTTTATTTCGCCGCCATTGGCGGCGCGGCGGCCCTGATCGCCAGAAGCATCGTCAAGGAGGAGCTGCTCTGCTACGAAGACCTGGGCACCGAGCTATCCGCCGGTACACGGTAAAGGACTTTCCCGCCATTGTGGCCATCGATTCCCTGGGAAATAACGTTTATGAGACAGAAATGAAAAAGTACCGAAAATGATTTTCTTCGATATGGTCTTTTTCGCGGGAACTGTGGAAAACTAAATTCCAGAACCGCCCTTTCCGGCCGGGGCAGAGACGCGCGAAGGAAAGCGGGCGGCGGCTTTCCCGGGTGCTGCGGCAGCGGCAGGCGGCAGATACTTTCACGTTTCGCCCGAAGAAATGGCCGACCGGCTGCGGTTTTCCCGCTTCCTGAGAAGGTGTTCCGAAAAGCGGCGCCGGAACCGCAAAAGCGTATCGCAGGACTTGCGCCTGGGATACGCCCAAAGGGGAACCGATGCGGCGGCGGTGAAAAGCCTTCCGCTATGGACACGGCGGGCGCTCCGGTGAAAGCGTCTCCTCATACTGCGGAAATGGGTCTGTCAAAAGTTCATTGTCTCCGTTTCAGAGGAAACCACACTGGGAGCATCTTCCGCTGACATAAAATAAACCGTCTCAGCTTTCGTCCCGCCAAGTGAAAAATAGGAATACCGGAAATGATTCTACGCCAAAGCAAAGGGCGCCTGTGTGCAGCAGGCGCCTTTTTGGGGTATTATGAGGAAGGGGAAGCCCTCTCTCATGATTACAATTATACTCGATATAATGAGTATAATCAAGAGATCTCGTGTGATACTCTTACTATCGAGGTGATAATTGTGATTACTTATGCGCCATTTTACCGTACACTCCTGCGTAAAAACATCACGGAATATCATCTGATTTTTAAAGAGGGCTTTTCCGCCAGCACTTTACACAGGATGAAACACGGTAAACCAATTACAACGAAAACCCTGGATTCCCTTTGCGACATTCTGGACTGCGAGATCTCTGATGTGATCGAGCGGACTGTCGAATAGGAATAAAAAAAAAGGAGAACCGTGAAATAATTCCACAATTCTCCTTCTAGGGCAAGGGCCGCGCAAATTTTCCGCGCGGCCCGCGTTGTTTGGTTTCCATCAGAGCCCCAGCAGCGCCCGAAGCTCCTCTGTTGTGGAAGCAAACAGGGTGACGCCTGCCTGCTCCATTTCCTTTTTCAGCCCATAGCCGTAGGTCACGCCGATAAAGGGCATCCGGTTCTGAAACGCCCCTTCTGCGTCAAAGCAGGTATCTCCAACCATCACGCTTCCTCCGGCTTCGCGCCGGTGTCCTCTAAAATCTGGCGGATCAGCACCTTTTTATCTCCGGTAGGCTGTTCATCCGCCTTGGTTTCCATACACGCTAAATAGGGGGTCAGCCCAAAATGAGCCACCACCCGGTCAGCCATCGGTTTGGATTTCGCCGTGGCGATGCACACCCGCGCTCCCTGATCGAAAAGGCCGGTGACCAGCTCCATGATTCCGGGATAGAGCTCCGACTCAAATACGCCGATAGGCAGGTAATACTCGTTGAATAGATCGATAGCCCTAGCGGTGTCCGCCTCGTTCATCCCCATCAGGTCGTGGAAATTGTAATGCAGCGGCGGACCGATAAATTTTTGCCGGATTTCTGCCGAAGGATAGGGCACTCCCATTTTCTCCGTAGTATACTTCAGGGCGTTCATCACGCCCCGGTCGGATTTTAACAAGGTTCCGTCAATATCAAAGATCACAGTCTGATAAGCCGGCTTCATCAAAACCGCCTCCTGTTTTTTAGTTTAGACGCCCGCGGCGGCCTTTTTTATCCTACACGAACCAAGCCCCTTTGTCAATCGCGGGCCAGGGCCGCAGCCCGGCTGGCAAAGGAACGGCACCGCCGCCGGCTTTGCTTTACTGATCCCGGGGCAGCGGGATCAATAACCCCCATAGGGGATACTTCTTGATAATCATGCGGTCCTTTTCGCCAGACTATTTCGAATTTTCCGAC